>Ga0299915_10003435_pt1 | contig 11456 bp, 11 predicted proteins | sample RVTome_13_FD_200263 | JGI IMG/M metagenome (GOLD analysis project Ga0299915, IMG submission 200263) | Soil microbial communities from uranium-contaminated site in the Upper Colorado River Basin, Wyoming, United States - RVT92D227 (version 2) ... | reverse complement strand
CTGACTACCTTTCCGTCCTCGAGAAAGATCTTACGGCGGATATAACTGATCACCTTTTCATCGTGCGTGGCGAAAATAAAGGTGGTTTGCAGATCACGGTTCAGTTTCTCCATGGTCTGAAGAATGTTGTGTGAATTGGCCGCATCAAGGTTGGCGGTGGGTTCATCTGCAAGTACAATAACGGGCTTCTTCACCATGGCCCTGGCAATGGCCACACGCTGGCATTCACCGCCTGACAGCTGGGCGGGCCGCGATTTGATCTTGTCAGTGATTCCCACCCATTCCAGGGCATCAAGTACCATCTTTTTGCGCTTTTCTGCTTCAATGCCCAGCAGAAGTAAGGGAAACTCCACATTCTCAAAAACAGTGTGCACGTGGAGCAGGTTGTAGCTTTGAAAAATAAAGCCCAGCTGTGACTTGCGCAATGCTGCTGATGCCCTGGCACCGAGGTCCCCCACCGACTGTCCCATAACCATGACCTTCCCCTCAGAAGGAGAATCCAGTGAACCAATGATATTCAGCAGGGTTGTCTTACCCGATCCGCTGGGACCAATAATACCGGCAAATTCGCCCTTTCCGAAGGTCAGATCAATGCCGTTGAGCGCGGTAAACCGTCCGCTGCCCATAGGAAAGTGTTTCTTCAGCCCTTCAATCGAAATAATTATTCCGTTTTCCATTTGATATAAAATTTTAAGTAATCCCCATAGAAATTCAAAGATTTACCACTGCCATGAATTGCAGGCCCTTACCTGCAAACAGGTTCCGGCCGTTTTCAGCTTTATACAGCGCAAAACGATCTGGATTCCAGAATGTCATCAGGTAAAAGCTCCAGTAATCATATCTCCGTTGCAGGCTGATGATCCTGTACCAGTCCTGTAAGTCAGGACTGTAATAAACCACCGCTGAAATATTGTTCAGGATTCCAAGCGGGTAATTGGCCGCCACAACCAAAAAGTTGTTATGCTGTCTTTCTCCGGTGAATTCAGCCCCGGCGCCGTACCTGAAATATTCAGCCGTCATATTGAGCCCGTTACCAATGGGGAAAGTATAGTCCGTTCCCAGGTTAAGGTAAGTCTCCCATTTCGGGATTACCTCATGGGCCATATCGTTGTATTTGACGACATATTCGAACCAAAGTCCAACGCCAATGTCCCATCTGCCATCAATACCGATCCGGTTTTCCGGATATTGTGCAAAATAACTTTCAGGCAATGTATCAGAGGGGGGCATAAATTCAGCACGTCTGAAATGATAGGTGATGGCCGCCTCCCCTCGGGGGGTAAGGAACTGAAACCTGCCGCCAGCCTCCGGTATGCGTTTTTGCGTGGGAACCGCTTCCCAGCCCTTTGTTTCTTCATTACCGTATAGCGTCCAGAACCAGATATTTGCGTTGTTATGGAAATAATATCTGCTCAGGAAGGCATAAACACCGTCGGTAAGCTGCAGCGGATCGCGAAAGTCCATCTTGTCAAACCACATCAGCGGCCGGAGTATGGTGGCCGAACCGAAATTAATCTTCTGCAATCCGATCCTGAATTCAATCCTGGGCGTAGCGTAGCGTATCCAGAGACGATAAGGTGTTATGGATGCATTACCGTTTTCATAGTTTTTTCCGGCAAAAAGTGCATTCGCCCACATATTGCCGGAGACCTCCATATCCAGGATCCGGTTTTTACCCAGACTATCAGCTATGCTCAGCGTAGGAATATATCGCATCCCGAACTGGTAACTGAAAGGATCACTGAAGCCGGCTGTTGCCCATCCGCTGACTTGATTTTTCAGGTTTAATTGCGTTTTCTGACCAGTGATACCGGCAGATAAAAACAGCTGATAAAAGACTGCAATATGGATCCAGGAAGCTTTCATTTACTTTCCTGGTCATTATTCTGCATGAGACCGTAAAACAAAAAATTGGTCAACTCACGGATCATTTCGGCAGGATCAGCATATAACTTTGTAAGCTTTTCATCGGCAGTAATATCTGCCATCTTGCTTAACATGTACAGGATAAACTCGGGTTTGATATCCTGTCTGATCTCTCCCCTGGCCTGCCATGATCTGAAATCCTCAATAACTATGGCTATGGTTCTGGTTGTCCATTCCTGTATGAATTCCATGATTTCGGGCTCCCCGCTTTTGTATAGTTCATTGATTAATTCCTGGCTGATCCCTATGGTGTTGTTCAGTTTGAATTCAATAGCACTTCTGATCCGCTCAGCCAAAGGTCTGTCGCTGTCCATAACACTCCTGTAATCGCTGATGGCCTCATTAAAAAAGGCATTCAGGATAAATCTGGCCAGTTCCGTTTTGTTTGCAAAATGCTTATAAAAAGTCATTTTGCTCACCCCGGCCTCACTGCATATCTCTTCCACTGAAACCCGCTTCAGCCCGTATTTCCAGAACAACTTGCGTGCTGTTTGCAGGATCTGATTGTACTTCTTATTCTGCTGATTCAATTCAAATATGACTATTTCAATGCAAATATACGTTTTTTTTCTATTATTACATAAATCGTAATTTTTCGTTCTGATTACACGTTTATCATTTCCGGATTTCAAAGCAAACAACATATGATTTTGTATGTTTTTTAAGACACTTCAGATTTCCACGTGGAGGAAAATGCGACCAGGGTTTGAATCTGTGTCCTGTCCCTACAATACGTGATCGATTGATTTCAATTATTCCATGAATATGATTTGGCATAACCATAAGGGAATGCAAAATCATGTATGGATATTGTTTACCCAGCCAATGCCAATATTTCTCTGCGGTTTTACCGTATTCATTTAACATCATACGGTGTGAAATGATTTTACCAAAACAACAAACCCTGTTTTGAACACAGGAGGTAACGAAATACAAATTATCCGATGAATAATCATATCTCCATAATCTGTTTGGTTTGCGATTCTTCATTGTAACATATTACCAATAACACAATACTGACATTCTTACATAAAATTACAAAAACATTTCAAATGATGTTTGCATTTAACCAATGAGACAGAATTCTGAATATATTATTTGTCCTTCCCTATTTTTTCCATATTTTTACATCGTCTGTAGGGACAGGTCGCGACCTGTCCCTACATTTGTGATTAATACCGGCCCCGTAGTTCAGCTGAATAGAACGTCAGATTCCGGTTCTGAAAGTCGTGGGTTTGAATCCCGCCGGGGTCACAAAAAAGATGCCGCCTTTGGCGGCTTTTTTTGTGACCCCGGAGGGATCACGAGCGGCCTTGCAGGGTATGGCTTCGTGGGTGCGAGTACTCCCGCCGGGGTCACAGTTAGAAGTTCTTTTGCCTTGTAAGCTAATTACTTGCAAGGCATTTTTTATTCTCACATTCAGTTTTACGTACATTTAATATCTGCATCCCTCCAGTGTCTCGTCCTGAAAAAAGTTGACTGTTTTATAGTCAACTTTTTTCAGGACGAGACACAGAATAGCAAACCCGATTCATCGTCGGGTTTCCTGTTAAGCGTCAGATATAGTCATGGTTAATTCATATTATATATAGTTTAAATTAGATTAATAGCCTTACATATTAATTAACATGCTCTCAAAGAATTGTATTTAACAGAATAATTATATTTTATCACTATATTTCAAATTCGAATCTTTCTGTAAGGTTAAAATGAATTCTTTTTAAATACCTCATTATGACAATCAATCGCCGACAATTCGTTCAGTCATCTCTAATGGCCGGTGCCGGACTGATGCTTTACCCATTCAAATCCTACAGCAACCCAAGGGCAGATTCCTTATTCGGGGTTCATCCGTTTATTATTCAGAATCCGGATGCCGTGTTTGTTATGTCTACAAACGTTAATATGAAAACCAATTCGACCGCCATCAAGGGTGCTGGTCTGGATTTTGGACGGTCGGTATTTGGACTTACAGACGACAAGGCAAATGGGGTTCCCCTGACGCACAAGGTGGTGATTAAACCAAATTTAACCTGTCGTCAGCGAGGCAGCAATTCTTATACCATATTAAGATCAATGGGTATAGTTACGGATGCTTACTTTGTTGAAGGCATTGTTGAAAGTTTAAAAGAACTGGGAATTGCCGCAGGACAGTTTTATATCCGTGAAGTCAACTGTCCTGAAGATCTGGCTGACGGAGGATATCCGTCTATGGCTGCACGCACAGGAATCGACCTGCAGGGTATAGATACGCCGGTTTGGAATCTTAGTCCTGATCAGGTTCAATGGGTGGAGGTGCCCGATGGTGTTTGGTTCAGAAGAATTCCCTATTTATGGCCGGTTAATGCACCTGACACTTTTCTCCTGAATATTTCAAAGTTTAAAACCCATGGGATGGGATTGACCCTTTGTGCCAAAAACCTTCAGGGTACCATAGCCATGAATTATCAGGCTCACTGCACTTCATATGGCGATAGCATGTATGGTGTGGATACTGCTGATCTCAATCCCACTGCAAATGCAGATATCTTCGCCAATTACAACAGGCACAAAGCAGATGGAATTCCACGCTGGGACAGGCCGGGAAAAACCGGGGGTATCTGGCAGGAAACCTGGGCAACCCGCTGTTTGGATAACAATTCGGTTACTTTTGCAGGTCTGCACATTATTGAAGGGATCTACGGAAGAGATGGAAATTTTATGAATGGTCCAGATTCGCAGGGACTGGCGACAGATTATATGACCAACTATATTATTTTTGGACGAAATCAGTTTCATGTAGACAACATCGGGCATTACCTGGCCGGACATGAACCCGGCAATTTCGGACTTTTCCATATGGCAAAAGAATGCGGAATGGCTTCTACAATTAATCCGGTAGAAATTCCGGTTTACAATTGGGATGCTGAAACCGGTGCTTCACTGGCCGAATTAGCAGATTTTCAAAGATACTCGTTAAAAACCTACTATTTGCAGCGGGACTATGACGGACAAACAGAACCATACTGGCATATGGTAGATGAAGCCTATAATTATGGTGCTACGGGAATACAGGATTTGCCAAAGAAAGCGAATGATTTTTCCATGCACCAAAACTATCCCAATCCGGTGCAAAATACTACCTCAATCGATTTCAACATACCCCGGAAAGGCAACGTGTCAATTGAAATCATCAATGATAAAGGGCAGGTGATGGATGTACTGGTCGACAAACAACTTAACTATGGGAGCCATACAATTACCTGGAACGGAAGCAATTATCCCTCAGGGTTATATATTTGCCGTATGCGTTTTGGAGGTTCTGTCGCGACCCAAAAACTGATGGTATTGCATTAGATCAAGTCGGGTCAGCATTCTTAACTTCTTAAAGTAACTTTCTCAGGTTGATCCGTCATAATTTGAAATTCCACCATCCGTTTACCCTTCCAGTAGCTGATGATCCCCATATCGGTTTCAGCCCACACGACGCCAGATTCATCACGGAAGATCAATGGGTCTTTTTGCATAATTATTTTATTGATAAGTTTTAATATTAGTGTAAGCTTCCCCAAAGTAAGACCATTTTAAATTAGAGTTAATTCAAAACTTGAGGTCCTCCCATATTTAGGACACTCTAAAGTAGAGATTTCCGGCTTCAATAAATTCCTTGCTCCACTTGAATTAATTGTTGGCATGAATATCATATTTACAGCAGATCGCTGCTATGGTCTCTTCGCCTCGCATAGCCTCTAATACAATCTTGATTTTCTCTTCTGCTGTAAACTTCCGGCGGGTCCGCCTTTTGTTCTTTTTTACAACTTGTGCTGCACTCTGCTTTTTGCTCTTTTCTTCCATTTTTGTGTGGTTAAATTGTTAAACACTAATTCTAAAACCACACCTTAAAATTATATCTTTACTGGTGAGCTTTATGCTGACGATTTACAATCATAAACACAATTTTCAGCAAGGTAAAATAATAGCCTTAGGGGTGTGAACTGTTTGATCATATGCTACTTGGCCCATTCAGTCCTGTGTAGACAGATATTCTTAAACGATTTTGCAATATCAATAAACATTACAAATATGCAAGGTAATCCAAAGAGAAGAAATTTCATTAAGCTTTTACTTGCAGGTACTTTAGGCAGCAAATTTTTGTTTTCAAGTTCTTCCATGGGAAAAGAGCCCAGGGTAACATCTTCAAAACTAAAACTTTCTGCGCAAATAAAAACCCCATTTCTTGATGAAGACCTGCAATTTATCAAACAGCTTGGGGTAGAATATTTGACAACATGGGTCAGGACACCTGAAACTGCAACGTATGAAAATTACCGGATACTTTGTGAAAAAGCTGAAGCTCATTCATTAAAAGTTGCTACTATTGGTAACAGCCTCGTGCATAACATGGAGAAAGTTACATTAAACCTGCCGGGACGTGATAAGAAAATTGAAGAATATCTGCAAAATCTTCGTAATCTAAGCAGAGCCGGTATTCACACTACAGTTTATTCACACATGGCAACCGGTGTGACTAGCTCCAGACGTGAAACAACCCGTGGTGGGGCAAGTTCCCGTGCTTTTGAAGCGGGTAAACGTGTGGAAGAGGAAAGTTATAGTTTTAAAACCTTTACGCACAACCGTCTATACACAGAAGTTGAACTCTGGGAAAATTACGAGTATTTCATTAAGCAAGTGGCTCCGGTGGCAGAGGAATACAAGGTTAAAATTGCCATGCATCCGGAAGATCCGCCCGGTTTGACATTAGGCAATGTACCCCGATGTATATTCAGCAACTTCAATGGGTATAAAAGGGCAATCGAAATAGCCGATAGCGATTATATTGGTATGTGTTTATGCTGTGGTTGCGTTCTTGAGGCAGGTGAATCATGGGGAAAGGACATAATTGACACAATCAAATATTTCGCTGCACGTAAGAAGATACACAAAGTCCACTTTCGTAATGTTAATCAACCACTTCCCCATTTTGTTGAAACGTTTGTCGATGATGGCTATTATGATATGTATAAAATTATGAGAACACTCAGGGAAGAAGAAGTTGACTGTTTCATTATTGCAGATCATTGGCCGGATATGGTAGGCGGTCAAATGACTGGTTATGCTTTCACCATGGGTTACATAAAAGCACTTCTTGAACGGGCTAATGAAGAGGTTACCAGCTAAATTTGAATGGAAATAAGACTTCTGATTAATGGAAATATTAATCAGTTTTTTAATCATCGCAGAAATGAACAGGAAAAATCTTTATCAAGAAGAAAAATCAAGGTACCATAAAAGGCAGATAACAAGACGTGATTTCCTCTCACTTTCAGGTGTGATATCAGCCGGAGTGGCTATAACCGGAAGCACTAGTTCAAAGATAGCTTCTATTTCACTATCGGCGAATAAAAAGAGTAAAGTGGCTATTGCAAAAGTTAAAAATTATGATAAACAAATCTTGCAGCAGCAAGTTCGAAATGTGTTTGAGGAGTTAGGCGGGCTGGGTGATATTATCAAACCTGGTTCGAGGGTTGCTATTAAGGTTAACATGACTGGTGGAATAAAATTCTCAGGAGAATTAGCAAAGATTGGAATTAACGCTCATTGGACTCATCCTGAATTGGTAAGGGCAGTGTGTGAGGCATTAAAAGATGCTGGGGCAAAAGAATTGTTCATTATTGATGGTGTTTTTGAGGATGACACCTTTAAGATAGCTGGCTATAATGAGATTGCCGATTCATTGGGTGCGCGGCTGATCAATCTAAATAATCCTGATCCCTATGATGAGTTCATTCATCAAAAGGTAGGTAAAGATTGGTATGTTTATGAAGAATTTATTTTCAATCGTCTTATAAGTGAAGTGGATGCCTTTGTTTCAATACCCAAAATGAAGTGTCATAACAATTGTGGTGTGACCCTGGCCCTGAAAAATCAGATCGGTCTGGTTCCGGTCAAATATTATAGTTTAGATATACGTCCTGACATACGTTCAGCAATGCACGGAATCGGTGAAGAAGTCCGTACTCGTTTATCAAAAGTGATTGTGGACTTACTGCGTGCACGTCCCGTTGACCTAACAATCATTGACGGAATTAAAACTGCCGAAGGTGGAGAAGGCCCGTGGATTCATAGTACATTTCGCATGGTGGAACCCGGAATTATTATCGCTGGTAAAAATCCTGTTTCCACCGATTCTGTAGCCACGGCTGCCATGGGTTTCAATCCAAATTCCAAGGCTTTTGAAGTGCCCTTTGTAAGTTCTGATAATCACCTGGCATTAGCCTGTGATAATGGACTTGGCAGCAATCATTTGGAAGAAATTGAAGTAATCGGTGCTAAACTTGAGGAAGTCATCTTCCCATTTATGCCTTGTGCTAAGGGTGGCTATATAATTTCCGAGGGTAAACTGACAGAAGCCTATCACGGAGACAAGTTATTTTATGGTTAAATCATTGAAAATAAGACATCTTGTTTTATTTGTTGCATAGCCCTTAATGCATTGAAATTCAGCAAATCAATCATAATTTGATTCAAATTTGATCTCCCTGGGATCACAGATTTATGTGGGCCGCCATTTGGCAGCCCTTTCTCATTGTATGCCACGATGGGATCATGAACAGACATGTGCGTGGCACAGCGCGTGCCAATTAATCCCTCCGGGGTCCCGGATTGAATAAATAATGCCTTGTAAATTAGCCATATACAAGGCATTATTTATTTTTATAAACGATTTTAAATACAATATTTAGTATAAACTGATTTTACAATACCAATTTTAAAATTGGGAATTATTATTACTAGTATCCGATTAAATCCAGTTGATTTTCCCCTTAAATTTGTAATTTAAAAAAAACTACATGTCTCATCTTAGTAAGACCCTAATAATAATCGGAGTAATTCTCGTCATCGCCGGACTCATCATTCATTTTGCAGGAAACAAACTAAGTTGGATCGGTCATTTACCCGGTGATATCAGGATCGAGAAAGAAAATTTTAAGTTCTATTTCCCTATAGCCACCATGATTCTTTTAAGTATAATTCTAACGGTAATTCTGTGGATCATGAAGAAGCTTTTTTAAACAAGTTACTTCCCTTATGCACCCGTTCGGCGGAATTAGCGATTCACTTCATTGTTTTGCAGTTTGCAACTGCCATTAACAATTTATTGATATCGTGAAGTGCAGTCACAGATTGTATTTTAAAAGAATAGGAACTGGATTTTTTACAAAAAGATAACACCTATGGTGCTTTCTATGATTCTGAACAATTCATTGTAAGATAAGAAGCCCATTGGGCTTACCTGTTTGTAGAAGAATATTAACCGGAAAAACTCAAGCGGCTTAGCTGCGGCCTGTAGATGATGCTCAATAAAATAAAGTAAAAACTACTATAAGAAGAGATTTTTGCGTTATATAGCTCTTCTTAATTTATTGAATTTCTGCGAATCAAGCATAATTTGGTTTGAATTCGCTCCCCTCAGGTTCACTAATGTAGTGAGATATAAATGTTTTTATATTGCTTCATAAATCCTGATATGTGCAGAGTGAAGATGAATTCTCTGTATAGCTTGAACGATAAAACTACAATTTCATCGCATTAAACTCATCACCTTCAGCGCTGAAATTCAATGTCTGTTGAGTTATATCAAATTTTATCCTATAATCCTTATAACCTCCATATTTATATCCGTCGATAAAATATTCCCCCTTTCCAACAGCAACCATATTTATTTTTTGGATCATACATTTTGGCAAAATGCTGGTAATAAAAAAACCATTTATTAATCCTTCGTCGTTAAAGGAAAGCTCCATTAACAGATCTGATTTTTCAAAATGAAAAGCCATGAAATAGACAGTGTTTCCCGTTCTGATTTTTATGTCATAAATACTGTACGATTGGTATTTACCACTTTTTGATGTTATATACTTCCAAACGCCTGATAAATCGCCGAATCCTTTTTTATTAAACAAGCCCTGCTGCAAATCTTTAGTAGCATTTTTTTCAAAACCATCAAAATTATCAGTTAAAAATGAAGTGCTTAAAGTTTTGCAAACATTAACATTGTTTGAATTATCTGTAATTTCCTTATTGTAAATATAATCGAACACAGTAACAGAATCAGCAGAAAGATAAAGTGAATCATTTTGTAATGAGATGTTCATAAAATGAGAATCATCGAGTTTGTATTTGCCACAAATTTTCTTGTCAGCTTTTCCTTTAGGAACTGGTATATAAGTTAAACCCTTATTATTGATAACTTTTATAGCATTTTCAGCAATTTCTTCGACGAATGTATAAGCTGTACTCCGAATATCTTCCGTTCTGTCGTCCCTGACAAGATTAGAAAGAATAATTATAGAGATATTTTTTGTGGGTATATAACCAATTTTAGTGGCAAAACCATCACCATTTCCACTATGTGCATACCAGACCAAATCGCCTGCAGTTTGTTTTGTCCACCCAAGCGACCATTTTACTCCGGGAAATCTTGATTCAACGCAAGTATCGAGCATCATTTTCACTGTTTTATCTGATAAAATCTGGTATGTAAACTCGGCTCTAACATATTTAGCTAGATCATTGGTTGAAGAATAAATGTCTGATGCGCCTAAAATCCAAGACGGATGATGTTCATCATTAGCTACCGGTCGTACATTAAGGGTTCCAATACCTTCATAGCCTATGGCCGATTTTTTGGTAAGATTTAACTTGTAAAACGTATTGGACATTCCGGCTTTTGAAAATATTGCTTTGTTCAAATAGGTTGGATAATCCATACCTGAAACTTTTTCAATAATATATGATAGCAATGTATAGGCATAATTATTATATTCAAACTTTGTCCCTGGTTGATTTTTCAATTTAGTGTCTTTGAATTTCGCAATTAGTTGTTCTAACGAAATAGGTTCTTTACCGGGTTTTACCATACCCTTGCCTTGGTCATCACTTTGACCAAAATTTGCTGCAATTCCTGAAGTATGGTTAAGCAAATTGATAATTTTAATATCCTTTGTATCATCATTGATAAAGCCTGGTATATATTTATCCACTCTATCATAAACGGTTAGCTTCCCTTCTTCATGGAGTTTCATGATTGCGCTAGCTGTCATGGTTTTTGTTACTGATGCTAAATTGAATAAGGTGTTAGCATCGTTCTTAATTTTTTTGTCCTTATCAGCAAAACCGTAGCTTTTCTGGAATAAGATTTTGTCATTTTGCACAATCAGGATGCTACCCCAAAACCTGTTGTATGCAAAATATCCGTCAAGGAGTTTTGAGAAATCCTGAGGATGAGCACTGCCCATCATTAATAATAAAATGATAATGGCCAGAAGTGTAATTCTTTTCATATTTATATGTTTTTTTCATTAATTATGAACAAAATAATTATTGGAAAACACAAACAACAAATATTTTATGTCAAAGGCTGATTCTTCTATTGGAACGTGCGATCTGACACAAAAATGTACATTTGAATAGAATAACTAATATTTTAAATAGACTTTCATGGTTTTCAAATAATATGTATTTCAATTACTTAATATTGTTTTTACTTT
>Ga0299915_10003434_pt1 | contig 11457 bp, 11 predicted proteins | sample RVTome_13_FD_200263 | JGI IMG/M metagenome (GOLD analysis project Ga0299915, IMG submission 200263) | Soil microbial communities from uranium-contaminated site in the Upper Colorado River Basin, Wyoming, United States - RVT92D227 (version 2) ... | reverse complement strand
GCAGACCTTCGACGTCGTCCAGGGCACCGACGCCGCCGGCTACCTCCGCCCCAACGAGCCGCAGCAGATCGGCTTCGTCTCCATGTTCGTCGCCGACGCCGCCTACTGGGATGCCCTCCCCAAGCTCTGGGACTGGATGGACAGCGTGGGCATCAAGGTCCCCGCCGACCGCCCCGAGTGGCTCCGCGGCGCCGTCCTCTACAGCTTCCACCCCGGCGGCACGATCGGCAGCAACTTCACCGACCTCGGCGGCTTCAAGGCTGCCACCGAGTATCTCCTGCCCACCCTGCCCAGGCTCGGCGTCACCGCCATCTGGATCATGCCCGTCGAACACAAGAGCCCCTACTGGCCCCTCGACTACTATCGCTTCCAGGACGGCCTCGGCACGGCGGACGAGTTCAAGGCGCTCGTCAAGCGCGCCCACGAGCTTGGCCTGAAAGTGCTCCTCGACCTCGTCCCCCACGGCGGCGCACCGCAGGCCGCCCACAACCAGCAGCACCCCGAGTTCATGCTCCGCCGCGAGGACGGCTCGGCCCTCAACTACTGGCTCAACGACTTCGCCCGCCCCGATTGGCAGGACTACATCGCCAAGGTCGCCGCCCACTACGTCCGCGAATACGACGTCGACGGCTACCGCATCGACGCCTGCTACGGCAGCAAGGAGATGAACTGGGACCCCAAGATCCCCTACGCCCGCGCCAGCCTGGCGAAACTCTGGGGTGGGCTGGGGATGGTCAAGCGCATCCGCGACGAGGTCAAGAAGCTCAAGCCCAGGGACGGCGCCGTCCTCGCCGAGGTCGAGAGCGTCCGCCACGCCGCCGTGAGCGACTTCCAATACGACTTCAACCTCTGCTACAACGTCCTCCACGGCTGGCGCAAGATGCCCGCGGCCGAATTCGTTCCCGCGCTTCAGGAGTATCTTGAGGAGCAGAAATACGTCTACCCTCGCGGCACCGTTTTCCTCCGCCACATCGAGAGCCACGACAGTTTGCGTGCCCAGGGCTGGTATGGCGTCGAGGGCCTGCGTGCCCTCTACGCCCTCACCGCCTGGATACACGGCGTGCCCCTCATCTATCAGGGCATGGAGACGGGCCACCGCTTTGCCCTGCGGGCGATAGACGAGGCCCGGTTCCGCCACGGACTCGTTGGGCCGGTCGAGTCCTACCGAGCCGTGGGATGCAGCGTCCCTGGCGTCTTCACCCACATGGCTGGTCCGTCAACCGCCGTCGCAATCAACCTGAACCGCGACCGTGTCAAGCCCACCCTCTCCTGGGAATGCCCGCTGGGCAAGTTCCAGACCCAGCCGCTCGATATGGAACCCCTCGACCTCCTGATCGCTCAAGCACCCATGGGCGACGGGCCGGAGCCACGACCGCTGAACCAGGAAGCGATCACCTGGAAGGTTGACGAGGTGTCATCAGGTTCCCAGGAGGACCAAAAGGGCTGGCCGACCGCCGCGTGGGACAAGACCCTCGGCACAGTGGCCTTCCCTGATGCCAGGGAGTGGTTCGTCGAGTCGATTGAGGGACGCCTCCACGACGAGGTCCCACCGAGAAGGGAGGCGATGCCTGTCCAGACGCACTCGTCGATCTACTGGAGGCCCCAAGAGCCCAAGGTCTTGTGGCAGAATCAGGCCGCGCCGATCCATGCGCTCGGTTGGGTTGGTGCCTCGCTGGGTGGCGTCCCCGGGACCATCCTCCTGATTGGCGAGCCTGTTGGAAACACCATCGCATTCGGCGAGCCCGTCCGGGAGAACCTCCGCCTCGTGACTCCGCAGGAAGGGCGCGAGGGGCTATCGCTCGTTGGTCTCGGGGGGGCGAAGCCGGCCATCCGCCAGGAGGACCGCCCACTTGGGATGCATCCCGGCCCCATATGGCACCCGGTGGACCTCCGCTGTGTCGGGCCCGACTACATTGTGAGCAACAAGCACTTCACCTGCGTGCTTCGGCGACAGGCAGGGGTGATTCGAGAACTGATCGTCGGCGACAAGGCCGTGGCGAAGGACCACGATCTGTACGGCGACCAGGAGTATTTCCATGCGGGCCAGTCGAGCCGCATCGCGGCGGGCAACGACGTGGAATCGGGCATCCGCATCTGGAAGGCCGACGACGGCCTCCACCTGGCGTTCGAGGGACAGCTCCGCGGCTTCGGGCGATTCGACCTTAAGCGTCCGCCGCTGTGGTATCGCACCGAATACGTCTTCGCCGACAAGCCGGCCTTCAGGCAGAAATGGGCTTTCCGCACCGAAAAGGCGTTCAAGGACAAGGTGGCCTTCCTTTCCTCCTTCCTGCTCCTGCCCGGTGCCGACCGCTTCCGCTTCCTCCGTAACCTCCCGCAGGTTCCAAACCTGCGGGAGGTTAGAGAGCAGGTCATCGCCGACGACGTGGTGGGCGAAGGGGGCCAGCGCCGAGGCCAGACGAAGGGCGGCCCGCCCCCCGACCGGGTCGAATTCCTTCGCAACGGTGATCCGCAATGGCGGCTGGCGGGTCTAAGGACTCCGGAGGGCTGCGACTGCAACCTCTTCGTCCACGGCCGCCAGTTCTTCGTCACCCTCCTCGACGGCAAGGGCTCTGCCATGGACGAGGGCCGCTGGTATGAGTTCGAGGCGGAATGGCAAGTCGGGGATACGAAGTGAGGATCTTGAGGCGAGCGAAGCTGGCCGGTGCCGTCGGAGGCATCCTTCTACTGGCCCAGATGGCCACCTACTGGCTCTCTGCGGAGCGAGCGATGCCCGTCGCGGCACTCAGGCAACTGCACGACTATCGCTGGCTCAAACGCAGCCGGTTCGCTCTCTTCCCGCAGAACAGGTGGGACGCGCTGACGCCTTCGCAGCGGGAGGCCGTTGCCCGCGAGCTGAAGCGCCACGTAACCGTTATCTACCACTCCGCGAAGGAGATTCCCCAGGCCAGCCTGCACACCCAGCCGATCACTGAGAAGGACACACAGAGCTACGAGAGAGCGAAGGGTGCGCGCTGGGTGAAGGCGGAGACCCTTGAAGCGTTGCGGGAGGAGATCGAGTCGGGCCGAAAGGTCATTGGCTACAACGACGGTGTGAGGTTGGAATGGGAGCTCTGCCGTCGCGGCCCCTTCTGGATGCAGAGCAGGGCCGGCGTCTGGGTGAGCGTCATCGGTGCCGAGTGGCGCGAGGACGTCTACGTCTGGCTGCTGGGCTGGTGGGTGCGGGTGTGGAACCTTGCTCACCCTGTGGCGTGAGGCTATTCGTCAGGTGTCTCGATCAGCTCGCGCAAACGCGCGGCCAACTCGGGGGGCAGGGCCGCGAGGTCCTTCTCCCCAATGAGGCCAACCTCGATGAGGTCGAGCAGGTGCACCTGGTCCTTGCGGCGGAAGCTGGTGAGCTTCATCCGAACCAGGTCGTCGAGCGCCAGGACGCGCAGCCCCTCGGCCAGCGGGACCCCGTGGGAGGCGTCGGGCGCCGCGACGGGGTACTCCGGGCGAACCCTCTGCCCGGCCAGGACGATGTGCACCGCGTCGCGGACCTTGGCCTGAGGGCCGTCGAGGAAGGCATCCACCCCGGCCACGCGACGGTAGACGAATCCAGCGGCCTCCAGGGCTTCACGCGCCCGGGCGAAGTCCTCCGGCTCGACCAGGATGTCCACGTCCTGGGTGTTCCGCACGGCCGCCTCGTCCACGGTGGCGACCCAGGCGGCGACGGCGTTGCCGCCGACCACGGCGTAGCGCACTCCGGCCGCCTCCAGGGCCTTGGCTGTTCGAAGAAGCCGGTCTCGGACCTTTTCCACGGCGCGGACCATCCTTTCCAGAACACCCATCTCTGCCGCCCCCATCGCTTCTACGTCGCCGCCTTGACCAACCCTTCCCCAAGAATGCTCGCCAGCACATTGTCCTTGGGATAGGCGTGTCCTCGGTGCTGGCAGAAGGCTTCCGCACACCGGAAACCGCTCTCGCGGCCACGTGCCTCCGCCCACTGTACCATCGAGTTGACGTAGTGGTCAAGCCCGTGCTGGCGCAGGAGCCATTCGCGCTGGCTGCGATGGCACGAGAGCATCTTCTTCTTCGTGTCAATCTCCGACGTCACGTCCACGTAGAAATGGACGGGCTGGGGGCGGCCGAGGTAGTCGAGGCCCTCCATGGCGTCCCAGTAGAAAAGGTAGGGGATGCCGGCGGTGTGGGGCAGGTTGCCTGCGGCGCCGTAGTTGGGGATGGGCGCGCCGAAACAGGCGTCGCGGACCAGGCGGCTGGTGATCTCGTGGTCGGCCATGTAGTCCTCGTGCGGATGGGTGACGACGATGAAGGGGTCGATCTCGCGGATGGCGTTGACGACTTTGCGGCGGGTGCGCTCGTCGAAATTGATCATCAGGTCGCGCTCGTCGAGGCAAATGTAGCGTCCGCCGAGGATGGCGGCGCTCTCGGCGGCCTCGCCCTTGCGCATGACGGCGATCTTCTCGGCGGAGAACTCGGTGCTGCCGCAGTCGCCGTTCGCCACGGTCACGATGGCGATCTCGTAGCCCTTCTTCCGCAGGAGCGAGAGGGTGCCGGAGCACTTGAACTCCACGTCGTCTGGGTGTGCTCCGATGGCCAGAACCCTTTTGTTGTCCCTCATTTGCGTCTTCTCCGCGGGTGAGGATGGAAGCGGGATGAACTTGCAGACTGCCTCGGTGTGCGAGAAACGCCCGGCCCCGGGCGTTGGGGGTCTTGAGCCGGCACAGCCGAGGGCGGCTGTGCCACACGGTAGTGTCTTAGCATGGGGGCAGGGGCGTGTCAACTGGGGCGATGCGCGGGCCAAATCGCCGGAAGTGGCGCTGGAGGCTTGAAGTGCCCTTGCGGATTTGTTAGGATATGTGGCAGTGGAGACTTGTGAGGGCGGCCCATGTCTGCTGTCGTAGCCAGCGCATTGGACGCCAATGTGCTGGTGCTCAATAAGCTGTATCTCCCCATTCATATCGTGCCGGCGCGGCGCGCGTTCGCGCTGCTGTGCCGCGATGTGGCGGAGGTGGTCTGCCTGGAGGGGGACCGCTTCGAGACGCACAACCTGGAGAGCTGGTGCCAGCTCTCGGCCCTCCGCGAGCAGTTCCCCGACGACGATCACGACTACGTGCGCGCGGTGAACTTCGAGATCCGCGTGCCGAAGATCATCCGCCTGCTCCTCTACGACCGCCTGCCCGAGCGTGCGGTGAAGTTCAACCGCCGCAACGTCTACGCGCGCGATGAGGGGAAGTGCCAGTACTGCGGCAGGCGGTTCCCGACCTCCGAGCTGACGCTCGACCACGTCGTGCCCCGCTCCCGCGGCGGCAAGTCGACGTGGGAGAACCTGGTCTGCTGCTGCGTGGCGTGCAACGCGCGCAAGGGGGGGCGCGCGCCCGGAGAGGCGCGAATGCGCCTGGTCCGCAGGCCCTACAAGCCTCGGCGCTCGCCGCTCATCCGCCTCTCGATCCGCGACGAGAAGTACAAGAGCTGGCGGCACTTCGTCGATGAGGCCTACTGGAGCGTCGAGCTGAAGTGAGCGAACCCGGGGCGGCCCCCCGGGGTCGCGGGTGTGGGAGCTGTGGCCCATCATGGTGGCTACATAGTTCGCCACGATTCTGAATCAAGCGGCGCGGCCGGCGGCCAGGGATTGTAGGCGGGCCGTCTCTGGCCCGCGAAGACTGGGGACGCGGGGCAGGGACGCTCCGCCTACACTCCGGGAATTGATGCAGAATCGTGGTGACCTACTTAGCCGCGCCCGGGGCGGCATGGGTGCGGCCGATCCGCTTCACGCGGGCCGGCCGTTTCTGCGCGGAGCCGAGGCCGTCGCTCGTCCGGCCGTGGCGCTGGTGGCCCTGCCAGATGAAGACATCGGTCTTCCGGCGCAGGTCACCGGGGGTGCGACGCTCGGGGGCTGCGGAATCCGCCGCCACTGGGAACGGCAGGAGAGCCTGCGACGCGCGGGGCGGCTCGGCTCAGGGGGTCAGGGGCGGAGCGCTGGCATCGGGTAGCCTCTCAGGCCTGCCTTCTCTATGGTTTCCCGGCATTCCTGCTCCAGCCTGTCGATGACCGCCTGCTCTCTTGATAGAGCTTCCTGTCTCGTGATGCGTTCTTCTCGCGCCATGGCCGCGTAGACGAAGCCATCCCACGTGATGCCGGATCCCTGGAGCCACTGACGGTTGGCCAGGCAGTGCAGCGAGCAGTCGAACCTGTGGTCGCGGCCGGGTGGCGATGTCCAGCCGAGCTTCTCCCTGAGCAGGGCCGCGTCATGGTCTCGATTCCATTCCACGTAGTCATAGAAGCGAATGGTCCGGGTCGTGTCGTCCGGGAATCGCGGATTGCCCTTGGGGAGGAACCGAAGTCGCCAGGGCAGTTGCATTTCCACCCTCTGGCGGATGCTGTGGAGGCAGTAGCCTGCCAGATGGTAGAACAGCCTCGGCCTGCTCAATGCGGGGACTTTCTTGAGAAAGGTCTTCCGACGCGTGAAAGGAGGCGTGCCGGCCTTTTCGAGCCTCGATGCGCCGTGGAGGATGAACGGGACCTCGAGTTGTCTTGCAGTGTTTATCGCCACGGCCCGGATGTTCGCTTCGCAGTTCATGCACGTGTTGAAGAACGAGCCCCCGATCTCGGCGATGCGGAGGAGTGCCTTGAGCATTTTCGTCTGTGTCACTCGGTTGGCTGCTTTCACGACAAGAGGCACCCCCAGCAGGTCGCACGCGCGCTGGGCGTTTCTCCGGGCCAGGTCGGAATGGAAGCCCGAGTCGTACATTACGGCGATCGCCCTCAGCTCGAGCACGGTCGCCGCATAGTAGAGGACGAAGGTGCTGTCCTTGCCACCGCTTATCGGCACCACGCAGTCATAGGTGCTGCCCTTCCTCGTGGCCAGGAGCGTTCTCAAGCTGGCTTCGCCCAGCACGGGGCTGGGGGTGTGGTTCGAGCAGAGGCTGCACACGCCTTGCTCATCCAGCTCGACCCCTGGGAACGTGTCGGGCACGATACACCGTGAGCATCGTTCCATGATCCAAAGTGCCTCCAAAGTGCGCCTGTCACACTTGGGATACGGAACCTCAAGTGGGGCAAGGGCTTGCGGCGGCGCATGCAAACGCGCGGGGCGGCGCGGCCCAGGGGGCCTCGCGATCACACGGCGCGCCGCCGCCTCGATGCACGCGCCGAGCGCTCTGCTACCGGACCGTCTCGTCGAGCGGCAGGCCGAGGGCTTCGTAGCCCTTGCGGCGGCCGGGGCGGTCCTTGTCCTGAATGAGCTTGGCCCGGCGGGCCACCTCGTCGGCGATTCCCTGGGGCACGACCAGGACGCCGTCGTCGTCGGCGACGATGGCGTCTCCCGGCTCGACGCGCACGCCGGCACAGACGATCGGCTGGTTGTCGGCGATGGGGCCGATCCGTCCCATCGGATGCGCGGGCGAGCGGACGGTGCAGAAGACGGGCGTCTTCTGGAGGATGCATTCGGCGGAGTCGCGGCAGGTGCCGTCGATGAGATAGCCCACGACGCCCTGGATGCGGCCGCCGAGGGTGTTGGCCGAGCCGAGGATGCCGGCTCGGGTTCGCTTGGCGTCGATGACCAGCACCTCGTCGGGCGCGCCCCAGGGCCCTGCCTCGCGCCAGAGCCCTTCGGGGCCGGGCTTGTACTGCCGCTCGTCGAACTCCTCGTAGGACATGGCCGGCAGCGGCCTATCGATGGCGTCGTACTCGGCCGTGTGGGCGATGCCGGCGAACCGGATGCCCGGGTACAGCGGCCGCATCGCCGGGTCCATCTCGTAGCGCTGCTGAAGCCCCATCGAGTCGAGCGCATCCGCCAAGTCGGACGTCCGGACCGAGCGCAAGACCGCCAGCGTTTCCTTGCTGATAGGCATGGCGGCGTCCTTGATAGTAGGGACCGGCGATCGGGAAGGAGCACCGGCAGATGGTTGTGACCGGTGCTCACCTCAACAGCAACAGAGACGGCAACGAGACCGTGAGAATCCGCGGGTCGGGGACGGAGACGTCGTCGTGCATGGTGACCAGGACCGCAAAGGGGGCGTTGTAGACCCTCTTTTCGAGAAACGCCCGCAGGCCGACGGTGTCACGAAGCGGGTCGATCCGTTGACGGTACTTGACCTCCAGAGGGATTCGGTGCTCGCCGATGGTCAGGATGAAATCGACCTCGGGCTCCGCGCCGCGTTCGGGGAAATGCGCCAGGTCCAGGTGGGGGATGCCACCGAGGAAGTAGCCCACCACGCTCTCGGCGATGTGGCCGGCGAGATCGCTCAGGTGCGGCGCCTGGGCCAGGCCCTCCACGTCAAGGGGGATGATCTCCTGGAGCCAGCTCGCCCGCAGGCCGTGGTCGCAGAGGCAGAGCTTGCTCCCGCTTGTCCGACGCTTGAGGCGCAGATCGAGCGGCGGCACGAGCCGTACGAGCATGGCCGCATCGAGACGCCGCAGGTAGCCCAGAATGCGAGGCCATCCCAGGCCTATACCGAGCGCCTGCTGCAGCTCGGGCACGAAGAGCGCGGGTCCAGGGCTCTGGCCCGCGTAGCGGCAGGCAAGGCGGAACACCTCTTCGAGCAGCAACTCCTGGTCGCGCCGACGCCGTTTCAGCATGTCGTGCTGAATGGCCCGTTGGATGACCGTCTCGTTGAGCTGGTCGGCCAGCTCGGGCCAGGGCGTGTCCGGGTGCGCGTGGGCGACGGGGTAGCCGCCGCGGCGGGAGAACTCGGTGAAGCCGCGATCTCGCAGCGAGTTCTGGCCGCGCCCTGCGGCCTGGAGCGAGCGCCAGAAGTCCGCGTGGAGAAGCGGCTCAAGCCCGTTGGCGGGCATGTGCGGCTCCAACGCCTCCTGGAAGCGCATGGCGATGATCTCACGCAGCAGCAGCGTGCCGAGGTCCACCTGAGTGATGCGGCCGGCCAGGCTGTCGCGCCCCGCCTCGATGCGGAGCGCCGAACTCCCCGTGACGAACGCCTTCAGCGTGTTGTGGTCCACGAGCGACTTGAGCTGCGGCGCCCACTGGGCAACCCCCTGTATCTCGTCGAAGAAGAGAAACGCGGGGGCGCCACCTCTCCCTGCTTCATTGAACGTCCGACCGAGGACATGGTCTTCGAACCACCACGCAATCGCCAGGATGGGGTCCACGAGCCCGGACAGTGAGGGGCATTCATCGAACTGCACGTGTAGGATGCGCCGCGGGTCTACGCACTTCTCACGGATCAGGTGCTCGATCACCTGAAGCTGGAGCGTCGTCTTCCCGACCTGTCGCGGGCCGCGCAGCACCACGGCGGGCGCAAGCCCGGCCTCCAGCTTCCGCACCGCCGTGCGGAAGGCCCATCGACGGTACGATGGAGTGGCCGGCCCCGGGTTGCCTTCCCACCAACGGTTCGACCTGCGCAGGAACTCGGTGAGTGCCTGCGGCAGCGAGATCGGGTTGTGGGCCTCTAGCGCCACGAGTCTTCACCTCACTTGCCCTTCCGGTAACATACGATGCCGGATGGGACATGTCAATCGCGGGCTACGCTGGCGATTCGGCTCGCCGCTTGCGGCGCGGCGGCTTCGGCCCCAGCCGGCCCTTCTCCTTGGCCTCCGCCGCCTTCAGGCGGCCGAAGAGCTTTTCGAAGTCGCCCCCGCACTCCTCCAGCATCTTCTTCCTGGTGCGATGGATTTCCTCAACCATCGGATCCCTCGTCAAGGCGGTTCTCCTGAAGCAAGCTCGAGGAATGCCTCGGGCGCAGGCTTTGGCCTCGCGCATTGAGGGGCCATCTGTGTCTCATGTCGCGACCCGCCGCCGTTGCGTTCGGCCCCTACTGCCCCAGTAATTCGTCAAGGAACTGATCGACCCCAACAGTCCTGAACTTGACCGCCTCCAGAAGATCCTGGAGCACGCGGTTTTCCGGGAAGCGCCACCATGTCACCCTTTTTTCATCCGATAGCTCAAGGGCTATGTCCTCCTCCCAATGCCAGTTGACATCATCGAGCCAAGACTTGTACCTGAACTGGTAGAGGCGAAGAAGCCTCTTGTCCTTCGCAGCCACGTAGACAATGTCAACGACAATGTCTCGGCCTTCCAGGATGTCGTCGCACGGTCCGCGGCTTTCCCATTTCAGGAGGCCCTCTTGAGTCAGTTCGAGGAGGCGCGTGACGGCCTTGAAATCCCTGTTTTCTTCCCTCATTCTCCGGGCCTCCATTTGATGTCTCGGCTGAGGTTCTCCAGCTCCTCCTCGAGCAGCACGAGGGAAAGGTAGATCTGGCGAACCTTATCCCTGGAAGGGGAGCCTGGTCCTTTTGTGGCCTCTCTTGTTTGCTTCAGCAAGTTCCTTACGCTTCCGGCGTGGACGCGACCGAGTTTCCGGCGGAGGCTCTGGAGGTTGGCATGGCACCTGTGAATCTCCGTCTCGATTTCGTGTGCAGAGTCTGCGAAGGTGCTCAGAAGCCTGGAAATGGTTGACCTGTGGCCAGCAATCTTCTTCCGGAGATCCGGGAGGCGAGCCTGAAAGAGGAAGCTTCGATGGATGTGACGAAGTTTGACAAAGACTACCAACGTGACAAGTAGTCCGAGTATGGAGCTGACGTTGCCGGCAATTGAGAGCCAATCGTTCAGATGATTCATAGGCTTGGGTTCCCGGGGGAACTCCAGGAAGAGCTGCATCTACCCTTGCTCTGTCTACTTGCCCTGCCTCCTGCGCCGGCCTATGCGTAAAGCGGCCCGAGCTTCTCGCAGGCTCGGAAGTCATCCTTGCCCTTGCGGGACCAGAGGGTCGGGCGGAAGAGCTGGTCCTTCGGGACGTTGCACAGGTCCATCGGGATGCGGAGCATGGCGTTGAGGGTGACGAGGTCGGCGCCGATGAGGCCGAAGCTGTTGGCATCGTGGTTCGGGCCGATCTCGGACATGTACTCGAACGAGGTCATGTCGCGGGGCGCCCAGTAGGTCTCGGGCCAGGTGGGGTCGGTGACGCGGCTGATGTGGTCGGCGACGTTGGGCGGCAGCTCGACGGTCTCGCCTTCGACAATCGAGCAGGTGAGCTGCTCGCCGATGACGTTGTAGCGGTAGGCGGTCATCGGGACGCCGCCAGGGGTGCGGTAGTGGCTGGAGAGGCCGTCGCCGGGGAAGTAGGTGAGCGCGGCGCCCATGTAGGTGGTGCGCTCGATGGCCTGCGCGATGAGCTGCTGCTGGAGGTCGGGGCTGGTGCGGATGGCGTTCCAGACTTCCTGGATGGTCATCCCGCCGCCGTCGGGGCGGGCACAGGGACCCGCCCCTACTGTGTCGGGGCAGGCACGGGGACCTGCCCCTACGAGGTGGAAGAGGTCGAGGGCGTAGTCGAGGGCGCCGGCGCCGGAGTTGCGCTTGTCGATGATGCCGCGGGGGCAGACGTCACATACGTCGGTGCCGGTGGCCTTCTGGATGCTCTCGGGGGTCCAGTTGGTGCGGATGTCGGCGAAGAGCTGGGGCACGCCGCCGGTGAGGAGGTGGGCGACGAGCATGCCGATGCCGTTCTTCGAGTCGTTCTCGGTGGCGACGACGTAGGGCGTGCG
>Ga0299915_10003433_pt1 | contig 11458 bp, 10 predicted proteins | sample RVTome_13_FD_200263 | JGI IMG/M metagenome (GOLD analysis project Ga0299915, IMG submission 200263) | Soil microbial communities from uranium-contaminated site in the Upper Colorado River Basin, Wyoming, United States - RVT92D227 (version 2) ... | reverse complement strand
CCCCAAGAGGGACCCGGGCACGACTGGCCGCCCCGAACCTCCCTATTTCAGGGATCTTCGTGTTGGTTTTCCAAGAATTGCGCTCGATCCATTCCAGGCGACCCATCGCGTCATGACGTCCTCACACCGGCCGTGGCATGGATGTTAGCCACCTACACTGCATGGAACTTGGTCAGGTCAAAGCAACGAGTTGGGCAGCGTCGCCCGATGTGGCAATGACGAGGAGGATAGGACGGGTTGTTAAAGCAGCGATCCCGTTTTTCCGAAGCGGGCCTCTCTCGGAAGGCCCGAACGACCGAAGGAGACGACGCATGGCGGACATCGCCAGAACAGCGACCAAACCCGAAGCTCGCATCCACAAGTCAGCGCACGAGGTCATCAACTCGCACGACTTCAAGATGCTCGTCGCGAAGCGCTGGAGCGTGAGCGGGATCCTGCTCGCGCTCCTCTTCGTCGTTTACTACGGGTACGTTATCGTGCTCGGCTCGAACCCCGCCTTCATGGCGCAGAAGATCGGCGAGGTGACGACCCTCGGCATCCCGGTCGGCATCGGCGTCATCGTGTTCTCGTTCATCCTCACCGCGCTCTACATCGGCTGGGCCAACAAGACGTACGACCCGGAGGTCGAGCGTCTCAAGGCGCAGCTGAAGCCGCAGTAGGGCTCCCGGACCCGCGAACGGAGGATCATAAGAATGAACCCCGCTCATGCCACGACCAGCCTCGGCAGCCCTTCGGCCGCCTCGATCTTCTTCTTCTTCGTCATCGTCGTCGTCACCCTCTGCATCACTTACTGGGCAGCCAAGAAGACCAAGACGTCGAAGGAGTTCTACGCGGCGGGCCGCAGCGTCTCGGCCGCGCAGAACGGCCTCGCGCTCGCAGGCGACTACATGTCCGCCGCGAGCTTCCTCGGCATCTCCGGCATGGTGGCTCTCAAAGGTTATGACGGCATGATCTACGCGACCGGCTGGCTCGTCGGCTGGCCCGCGCTCATGTTCCTCATCGCCGAGCCGCTGCGTAACCTCGGCAAGTTCACGTTCTCCGACGTGGTCGCGTTCCGGCTGCAGCAGGGCCCCGTCCGCGTGGCCTGCGCCATCGGCGGCATCCTGACGGTGCTCACGTACACCATCGCGCAGATGGTGGGCTCGGGGGCCCTCATCAAGCTCATGTTCGGCATCCCCTACGAGGTGGCCGAGATCATCGTCGGCGCCGTCATGCTCGCCTACGTGCTCTTCGGCGGCATGATCGCGACCACCTGGGTGCAGATCATCAAGGCCTGTCTGCTCATCTTCGGCGTGACCGTGCTCACCATCCTCGTGCTCGCCAAGTTCGGTTTCAGCCCCGGCGAGCTCTACGCGGCGGTGGCCGCCAAGTACGGCCAGAAGGCGCTCGAGCCCGGAGGGCTCGTGACGAGCCCGCTCGAGGCCGTCTCGCTGGGCCTCGCGCTCATGCTGGGCCTCCTCGGGCTGCCGCACATCCTCATGCGGTTCTACACCGTGCCCGACGCCAAGGCCGCCCGGAAGTCGGTGCTCTACGCCACCGGCCTCATCGGCTACTTCTACATCATCATCCCCATCGTCGGCTTCGGGGCCTCGGCGCTGGTCGGCCGCGAGATGATCACCAGTATCGACAAGGGCGGCAACATGGCCTCGCCGCTCGTGGCCGAGCTCCTCGCCGGCACACCCTTCCTCGGCTTCATCGCCGCCGTGGCGTTCGCGACCATCCTCGCGGTGGTGGCCGGCCTGACGCTCGCCGGCGCCTCCGCTTACTCGCACGACATCTACGTCTCGATCATCAAGCGCGGCAAGGCGACCGAGGAGCAGCAGGTCAGCGTGGCGAAGCGCGCCACCTTGGTGTTCGGCGTCTGCGCCGTGCTCCTGGGAATCCTCTTCAAGGGCCAGAACGTGGCGTTCATGGTCGGCCTCACCTTCTCGATCGCCGCGAGCGCCAACTTCCCGGCCCTCCTCCTGTCCGTGACCTGGAAGCGCTTCTCGACCTGGGGCGCCGTGACGTCCATCATCAGCGGCACGTTCATCTCCATCTTCATGATCGTGATCTCGAAGACCGTGTGGGTCGACGTCCTCCACAACGCGGAGCCGCTCATCGGCCTCAGGAATCCCTGCATCGTCTCGATGACCGCGGCGTTCGCGATCGGCATGGTGGTCTCGCTCCTCACGCCCGACGCGCGTGCGCAGGCGCTGTTCGAGGACGAGAAGCTCCGAGTCTATCTCGGCGTCGGTGCCGAGTAACGCGCGGCCCCGCTGTCCGTCCGTCCCAGAGGCGGAGCCATCCTTGGCTCCGCCTCTTCTGTTTCGGTACGGGAGCGTCATACGGGAGCTCGTCAACGGCTGCGCCGCGCAAGCTCCTCGCTCGTTCACGGCCCTTCGGCCTACTCGCTGCGGGCCTGCAACGTGCGGCGCAGCCTGCTCGCTCGTCACGGCGCCAGCTCGGGGACGTGCCGGGCGAGGATCTCGTGCAGGTCGGCCAGGTCGGGCCGCCGCGACAGCGCCTCGCGCACGTAGCGGAGCGAGGCGGGGATCGAGACGAGGAAGCCAGGGTTCTTCTTGACGCGGTCGATGAACACGAAGCGGCCCGCGTCCTTGAGCTTGCGCTGGACGGTGAGCAGGTCGAAGACCTCCCGGAAGGGGGCGTACTCGAGCCGGGGGCCGCCCGCCTCCGCGAACTTCGCGAGGTAGCGCCTCAGCATCGCGTCCACGAGCTCGGGCGGCAGCTCCACGTAGCTGTCGCGGAGCAGCGCCACCAGATCGTACTGGCGCGGGCCGAGCAACGCGTCCTGGAAGTCGATGACGGCCTGCTCGCCCGAAGAGAGCACCATGAGGTTCCGCGACTGGTAGTCGCGATGCGTGAAGCCCCTCGGCTCCGCCTCCAGCACCCGGGCGATGCGATCGAATTCACGCTCGACCACCTCGCGCTCGGAGGCCGAGAGCGCCGCCCCTTTCCACGCCTCGAGCAGCCACTCACGGAAATGGTCGAGCTCCCAGCGATAGAGCTCGTACTCGAAGCTGCGGGTGAAGGCGATGCAACCGGCTGGCCGCCGCTCCGCCGCGGCACGCAGGCGGGCGAGCTGGTCGATCGCGTGCTCGTAGAGCTGGGTGCGATCGGCGCCTGCGAGGAGCCGCGTCTCGAGCATCTCGTCCCCGAGGTCCTCCAGCACCATGAGGCCGCCCCCCGGATCGTCCTCGTAGAAGGCGAGGATCTCGGGGACTCGGATGCCCAGATCGCGCAGGTAGCGCTGGACGTCCACGAACGGATCGACGCTGGGCCGGCCGCCCTTCGTCACCTCCTCGGGCCTGGCGTCGGTCGGGAGCACCATCACCACGAGCGAGCCGGGCGCGATGCCGACCCGCCAGTAGCTCCGCATGGAAGCGTGCCCCGCGAGCCGCTTCACTGGCGCCCCGGACGATTCCCGCCCCGTGGCCCGAGCGACCGCTCCTCGCACCCGCTGCTCCGTCGTCGAGTCCTGCTCGCTCATCGTGCCTCTCCCGGTCGCGATTCCCTCGCCCGCAGCGCCCCGCCACCACCCGAGCGAACCCTTGCGTTGACACTCCAGATCGGCCACGCCTATAACCCCCTGTTTACTGCGACTATTCGCCCCCCGGAGCGCGCATGTCCCACCAGGAGAACGTCCTTTCCGCGATCGGCCGTACGCCGCTCGTCCGCCTCGCCAAGGTCACGTCACCCGGCGACGCCACGGTACTCGTGAAGCTCGAGTACATGAACCCGGGCGGGTCCATCAAGGACCGGATGGCGGTCTACATCATCGAGAAGGCCGAGCGCGAGGGGCTGCTCCGGCGGGGTAGCACCATCGTCGAGAACACGAGCGGGAACACCGGCGTGGGCGTGGCGATGGCGGCGGCCGTGAAGGGCTACCGCTGCGTCTTCACCATGCCGGACAAGATGTCGAAGGAGAAGCAGGACACGCTCAAGGCCTTCGGCGCGCAGGTGGTCGTGACGCCGACGAACGTGCCGGCCGACTCGCCCGACAGCTACTACAGCGTGGCGAAGCGCATCGCGGCCGAGACGCCCAACAGCTTCTACCTGAACCAGTATCACAACCCGGACAACATCGAGGCGCACTACCGGCTCACCGCGCCCGAGATCTGGGAGCAGACCGGCGGCAAGTTCGACGCCTTCGTGGCGGGGCTCGGGACCGGCGGCACGATGAGCGGCTGCGGCCGCTACTTCAAGGAGAAGAACCCCAAGATCCTCAACATCGGCGCCGACCCGGTGGGCTCGGTCTACTACTCGCTCTTCAAGACCGGCAAGCTCTCCGCGCCGCACGTGTACAAGGTCGAGGGCATCGGCGAGGACATGATGTGCGGCGCGATGGATCTCAAGGTCCTCGACGACGTGAGGCAGTGCGACGACCGGCAGGCGTTCGCCATGGCGCGCCGTCTGGCGCGCGAGGAGGGGATCTTCGCCGGCGGCAGCACCGGGGCCGCGGTGCACGTGGCGGTCCAGGTCGCGAAGGATCTGGGGCAAGGCAAGGTCGTGATCGTGCCCGCCCCGGACAGCGGCCGCGCCTACATCTCGAAGTTCTACTCGGACGAGTGGATGCGAGACAACGGCTTCCCGGTGGCGAACGGCATGGAGGGGCTCGCCTCGTCCACGGTGCGGGACGTCCTCGGCAACCGCCGGGGCGAGGTCATCACCGCACGCAAGAACGACAAGGTAGAGGTGGTGGTCAAGAAGATGAAGGACCACGACATCTCCCAGATGCCGGTGGTGGACCCCGAGGGCCACTGCATCGGCATGATCCACGAATACGACCTGCTCAACTTCCTCATCGAGGGCAAGCACCGCCTCACGGAGGTGGTCGAGCCGCTGGTCCAGCCGCTGCAGGGCGTCGTGGGGCCGGACACTCCCGTGACCAAGCTGCGCGACATCTTCAACGACGACAACGTGGCGGTGGTGAAGGAAGGCGACCGGGTGATGGGCATCCTCACGAAGATCGACCTCATCGACTTCCTTGGACACAAGCTGCGCTGATGAGCGAGCAGGCCGTAGACGAACTCGCCGAGGACCGCCATGGCAGACGATACGAAGCTCCACTTCGAGACGCTGGCGATCCACGCCGGGCAGCGGCCCGATCCCACCACCGGCGCAATCATGACGCCGGTCTACCTCACCTCGACGTACGTCCAGGACGGCCCCGGGGAGCACAAAGGGTACGAGTACTCGCGCACGCGGAATCCCACCCGCGACGCCCTGGAAGGTTGCCTGGCCGCCCTGGAGGGAGCAGAGCACGGGCTCGCCTTCGCCTCCGGGCTGGCCGCCACGGACGCCATCCTCCACCTCCTCGAGCCGGGCGACCACCTCCTCGCCTCGGACGACGTGTACGGAGGCACGTTCCGCATCTTCGACAAGGTCTTCCGGCGGATGGGCATCGAGTTCAGCTACGTCGACATGAGCGATCCGGCCAACGTCGAGGGGGGGCTGCGCAAGAACACGAAGCTCCTGTGGATCGAGAGCCCCACGAATCCGATGCTCAAGATCGTGGACCTGGCCGCGCTGGCGCGGATCGCGCGCGGGCACGGGGCGAAGACGGTGGTGGACAACACGTTCGCCACCCCCTTCTTCCAGCGCCCGCTGGAGCACGGCATCGACGTCGTCGCGCACTCCACGACCAAGTACCTGAACGGCCACTCCGACGTGGTGGGGGGCGCGGTCATGACGAGCGACGGCGCCATCCACGAACGGCTCCGGTTCCTGCAGAACGCGGTCGGCGGCGTGGCGGGCCCCATGGACAGCTTCCTCGTGCTGCGCGGACTCAAGACGCTCCACGTCCGGATGGAGCGGCACGCCCAGAACGCCGCCCAGGTAGCGCGCTTCCTCGACGGACATCGGCAGGTCGACCGGGTGACCTATCCCGGCCTCCCCGCTCACCCGCAGCACGCGCTGGCCGCGCGCCAGATGCGGGGCTTCGGCGGCATGCTCACCTTCGTCATCCGCGGCGGACTCGAGGCGGCTCGCGCCTTCCTCAAGACCGTGCGCATCTTCGCCTGCGCCGAGTCGCTCGGCGGCGTGGAGAGCCTCATCGAGCACCCGGCCATCATGACGCACGCATCGGTGCCGAAGGAGACGCGCGAGCGGCTGGGCATCGCCGACGGCCTCATCCGCGTGTCGTGCGGGATCGAGAACGCAGACGACCTCATCGCGGATCTCGAGCGCGGCTTCGCCGCGGCGGCGCGAGCGTAGGCCAGCGAGGAGCGGGGGCGCGGCGGAAGCCGGCATGGACCTGCGAAGCGCCGCGTTCCCTGCGAGACGTCCTCCCCGCGCCTCGCCGGCAAGCGTCGATCACCGCCACGACTCACCGCCGCGATGAGCCGCGGCCTTGACGGCCGTGAGCCAGGCGCCGGGCCTGTCGGGCGACGTGGGTGTAACCTCTTCCCGGTCCGGGGCGTCTCCTGGAGGATCCACAAGGAGAACTCCATGCAACGCCTCGCGGCCCTTTCCCTCGCATCACTCACGCTCCTCGCCGCATGCGGCAAATCCGACGACGCGTGCGATCCTGCAGCGCAAACGGGCTGCGCGAATGGCCAGGCGTGCGAGCTCCTGGAGAGCGGTGGGCCCGCGTGCTTCGACCCGGTCGTGCTCCGGGGCAATGTCTTCGACCTCGCCACCGATGGCGCCATCGCCGGGGCGCGGGTGGTCGCGCTCGACGCAAACCGCGCTCCGGTGAGCACGGTCGCTACCTCGGCCCAGGACGGCACCTACGCCCTCACCGTCGCGAGCCAGCGCAAGGCTGACGGGACTCCTTCGGGAGCGGTGACGCTTCGCGCCGACGCTCGCACCTATCAGAGCTTCCCGGCTGGCGTGCGCTTCGCGCTTCCCATCGACCTCTCCACGGCGACGCGCGCGACCGGCGCCTGGAACATCCACACCGCGCTCACGGACGTGGGCCTCATCGCGCTCCCTGACGGCTCGGGCACCGGCTCCATCCACGGAGCCGTCGCGACCCCGGCCGACCACGGCGGCGTCCTGGTCGTGGCCGAGTCGGCCTCGTCCACGGCGAGCGCCATCGCCGACCGGAGCGGCGCCTTCGCCATCTTCAACCTCGCCCCGGACACCTACACCGTGAAGGCCTACGCCCGCGGCGAGAACTACGCGCCGTCGACGGTCACGCTGGCGGCGGGTCAGGACGCGCCGGTCTCGCTCGCCATCAGCGGCGCGGCCGCGGCGACCGTCAGCGGCAGCGTGCAGATCGTGAACCCTGGCCAGGGCTCGGCGACCTCGGTGATCCTCGTCGTGGAGTCCACGTTCGACCCGGTGCTTGTCCGAGGGGATGCGCCTCCCGGGCTCAGGGCCCCCGACCCCAGCCTCGGTCCCACCGTCTCGGGTGCGTTCTCGATCTCCGGCGTACCAGACGGGAACTACGTCGCGCTGGCGGCGTTCGAGAACGACTTCCTCGTCCGCGATCCGGACCTCTGCATCAGCGGCACGCAGATCGCCCACCTCACGGTCCAGGACGGCGCCCTCGTCGGCACGGCTCCCAGCTTCAAGGTGACGGGATCCCTGGATGTCATGGCACCGGGCGCGAACGGCCCGGAGCAGGTCTCCACCGCGACTCCGACCTTCTCCTGGAAGGACGACTCGAGCGAGGACTCGTACGACGTGACCGTGTTCGACTCCTTCGGGAACGTCGTCTGGCAGGTCACCATCCCGGGCGTCTCAGGAGCCGATCCCCAGCTTGCGTACGGGCAGACGGCAGGCGTCACGACCACGGTGCCGGCGCAGGCGCTGGCCCCCGGCATGTACTATCAGTTCAGAGTCACATCCAAGAAGCAAGGGTGCGCGCTCTCGCAGAGCGAGGATCTCAAAGGCGTGTTCTTCCTGCCGTAGCTCGGACGCACGTTTCGCCCTGGTTCGACGCCCGCAGTGGGGGACCTTGGGTTGGGGGAGCGGCGCTCGCTCCCCCAAGCCGAGGTCGAGCCACGCGATAGTCGCCTCTGGCACGTTTCGCCCTCTTTCGGAACTCGCACGAAGAGCGGCGGCAAAGCAAGCTAGCGAGGAACAAGCCCCCGCGCTACGCCCCACAGCCTCCCAGGGCCTTGCGGAGCTACTCCTCGATCTTCGGCTGCGGCCCGGGGATGATGCCAGCGATGTCGGGGTCCTCGCCGGGGAGAGGCTTGGGGCGGTCCTTGGCCGTTTCCTTTCGGGAGACGCGATCCTCCCGCTTCTCACGCTGCCGCTGCTGGCGCGCGAGCTCCTTCTGCCGCTTCAGGGATCCCGGGTTCCTCGGTGGTGCCATCGCAGCGAGAATAACGCAGCCCAGCCCGCCGCGGTACTGCTATCAGACTCGCCTTTCGTCGTTTTTTTCGCGGGTTCCGAAAAAAGGCGAAGCTCGAGGTCTGCGGGCTCAGGTGCTGAGTGGGTTCTAGGGCGTCGGTCCCGCCGCCCCGCTGATGTGGGGGTCTGCCGAGGCGACGTACGCTCGCGCCTCCTCCACGTTGCCGATGAAGGCATGGTTGCAGCCGGGCGAGTCGTCGTAGACGACGACGCAGCGTCCGAGGCAGAAGTTCGCCTCGAACTCGTCCCACCCCACCGGCAGCGCGGGGCTCGGGTCCACGCCGAAGCAGAGGCCGATGCGCCCGCTCGGATGGCGGCACGGGCTTCCGTTGCGCTCCTCGGCCCAATGGCGCAGCTCAAGGAGATCCGCTGTCACGCGCAGCATCGCTTCCTCCCGTCGAACCCGCACTGGAATGGAGCGCCGAGCAGCGTCCGGCTGCTCCCGGACGGGCCACCCCCAAGAGGCCGCCATGGGACCTCGAGCGCGGTGGCGCCCGGAGCCGGTATAGCGCCTAGGGGGGTAAGGCACGAGGATCGTCACAGCGATGTTGCGGCCGCGCGAGCGGCTGGTCTACGTTCCCCGCATGTTGACGCTCGGGCGCTATCGCCTGGCGGCGCTCCTCGACGGGACGTTCGCGCTCGACGGCGGCGCCATGTTCGGAATCATCCCGCGGCCGCTCTGGGAGAAGCTGGCCCTCCCCGACGATCGCAACCGGGTGCGGCTGGCAGCTCGCTGCCTGCTCGCGATCGACGAGGCCGCGCGGCGCACCATCCTCGTGGACGACGGGCTCGGGGAGAAGTGGGACGCGAAGCGGGCGGACATCTACGCGATCGACCGCCCGGGCGGCGGCCTCGACGGCGGGCTCGCCACGCTCGGGCTGGGGCGGAGCGACATCACGGACGTGCTGCTCACCCATCTGCACTTCGACCACGTCGGGGGCACCACCCGCCGCGGGCCGGCCGGCGCCCTCGAGCTCGCCTTTCCGGCAGCGACCTTCCACGTCCAGCGCCGCAACTGGCAATGGGCGCACACCCCGACGGAGAAGGACGCGGGCAGCTATCTCGCGGAGAACTTCGCGTTGCTCGAGCACTCCGGCAGGCTCCACCTCATCGAGGGCGAAGGCGAGCTCTTCCCGGATCTCGAGCTCATCGTCTCCGAGGGTCACACCGTCGCCCAGCAGCTGCCGCGCTTCCACGGCGCCGGCACGCACCTCACGCACTGCGGCGACGTCATCCCGACGCGCGCACACGTGCGCGTGCCCTGGGTGATGGCGTACGACCTGTATCCGCTCACCACGATCGAGGAGAAGAAGATGCTCCTCGCCGAGGCGCTCGAGGACGACGGCATGCTGTTCTTCGGCCACGATCCCGACGTGGCCGCCTGCCGCCTGCACGAGGTGGAAGGTCATCCCGCGTTCCGCGAGGCGGTGGCCGTGTAACCAGCCCCCGCCGCTCTTCGTGCTCGCACGCGCGCGGAGATGGCTCGATATTTCGGACGCGCGGCGCTACAAAGGCGCCTCCAGTCAGAAACCCGAGACCAAGCCGGCGAAAGGTGCCTTCCCGCCATGGAACCCAGCGTCACGATCTCCCGGCGGGGTGTCGAGCGCCTGGCCCAGGGGCACCTCTGGATCTACCGCGGCGACGTGGAGAAGGCCCCCGCGGGCCTGGAGGGCGGCGAGGTGGTGGCGCTCAAGGACGGCCGCAGCCGCTTCCTCGCCAAGGCCTTCTGGTCGGCCCGATCCAAGATCGCCCTGCGCGTCGTCACGCGCGACGAGGTCCCCGTCGACGAGGGCTTCTTCGCGGAGCGGCTCGCCACGGCCATCGCGCTGCGCGAGAAGATCTTCCCCGGCGAGCCCTCGCTCAGGCTCGTCCACGGCGAGGCGGATCTCCTGCCGGGCCTCGTGGTCGACAGGTACGGGGACGTGGTGGTGATGCAGACGCTGGTGCCCGCCACGGAGCGCCGCAAGCTCATGATCGCGGACATGCTCTGGAACGCGTTCCGCCTGCGCTCCGTGGTGGAGCGCAACGACGTGAAGGTCCGAGGGCTGGAGGGTCTGCCGATCGTGAAAGGGGTCGTGCGCGGCGTGGAGCCGGGGCCGGTCGAGCACCTCGAGGCCGGAGCGCGCATGCCGCTCGACGTGCTGGGGGGCCAGAAGACGGGCGCCTTCCTCGACCAGCGCGAGAACCGGCTGCGCGCCGGGGAGTACGCCGCGGGCAAGTGCCTCGATTGCTTCAGCTACGCCGGCGCGTTCGCGCTCCAGCTCGCGCGGCGGGCCGAGCGCGTCACCGCGGTGGAGATGCAAGCTGGGGCCGCGGCTCAGGCGCGCGAGAACGCGGCCCTGAATCACGCGGCGAACCTGGAGGTGGTGGAGGCGAACGCCTTCGACTACCTGCGGGACGCTTCGGAGCGCGAGCCCGAGTTCGACCTGGTGGTGCTCGATCCCCCCGCGTTCGCCAAGAACAAGGAGGCCATCCCGGCGGCGCGGCGCGGGTACAAGGAGATCAACCTGCGGGCCATGCAGGTGCTCAAGCCAGGCGGGATCCTGATCTCCGCCTCCTGCAGCTATCACATGAGCGAGGAGATGCTGGAGCAGGTGATCCTGGACGCCGCCCGCGACGCCGGGCGCCCGGCGCAGGTCCTGGAACGCCGCGGTGCCGCGCGGGACCACCCGGTGCTGCTCGGCGTGCCGGAGACGCGGTATCTGAAGTGCTTCGTGGTGCGGTTGCCTTAGTCCCGCCACGCGCCCGGTGCGCGCGCTCCGCGGGGCGTCACGCCGGAGGCGATCTCATGCGCGGTGCGCGCAAGTGCGCTAGCCTACGCTGCCTACGAGGCTTCCGAGAATGGACCCGACATGATGGAACCAACATGAGGAGCTTACGCATGAGAGCTCACATCGCCGCGACCATCGCAGCCCTGGCGATCCCTTGCCTCGCGCACGCCGATTTCGAAGGCCTGCTCGTGGCGAAGATCAGCGGAGACGTGAACGGGACCGCGCGCACCTGGCTCTCCAAGGCCGGGATGCGCAGCGAGACGGAGCTCACGATGACCGCGCCGGAGGCCCGGCAAGCCGCCATGGGCAAGGGCATCCACTCGGTCACCGTCATCAAGGTGTCCGAGCCGAACCGCACCTACTTCCTCGACGAGAACCGC
>Ga0299915_10003432_pt1 | contig 11458 bp, 9 predicted proteins | sample RVTome_13_FD_200263 | JGI IMG/M metagenome (GOLD analysis project Ga0299915, IMG submission 200263) | Soil microbial communities from uranium-contaminated site in the Upper Colorado River Basin, Wyoming, United States - RVT92D227 (version 2) ... | reverse complement strand
CGATGGAATAGATGCGATAAATCACCTGCAGGGCCTTGCCGTCATCCACCGCAGTAATGTCTGCCGGGTACTCGAAGCCGGCCTCTTTGATGTATTGAGCGAGGTGGAGAAGAATGGAGGGCTCGGCCGTGAGCACGGTCTGATGGTCCTGCTCGCTCGCCTCGATTATCCCCTGCGGAAATCGCTTCTTGATTTCTTCCAGCACAATCTTGCCTTTTCTGTCCGTATTGCGAGTGGCTGGTAAGCCGCCGCTGCAAATCCTAACGACGCTGCCTCCCCCCTTGTGGGGGAGGACTAAGGCTTGCCCTGAGCGTAGTCGAAGGGTGGGGGGTGGGTGCAGAACGCCCTGCAGACCAACCACCCCCACCCTGCTTCGCAGGGCTTCGTAGCCTTGCTTCGCAGGGCGAAGTAGCCCTAACCCTCCCCCATCAAGGGGGAGGAGATTCTATCTTCCGTTTTGCCCCTCCGCAACTGTAAAACGGCCTCACTAGGCAGCCCCGGCCCTGAACGCTTAACCGTCTTTTATTGACGCCTTATGAATCTTCTCCTGAAGTTTGAGCAGTGCGTCAATGAGCTGCTCCGGCCGAGGGGGGCAGCCGGGGATATAGACATCCACGGGAACGATGTTATCCGCCCCTTGAACGACATTGTAGGAATCCCAGAAGGGCCCGCCGGCGACGGCGCAGCCGCCCATGGCGATCACCCAGCGGGGTTCGGGCATCTGGTCATAGAGCCGGCGCAGGACGGGGGCCATCTTTTTGGTGACGGTGCCGGAGACGATCAGCACATCCGACTGGCGCGGGGTGGCGCGAAACATTACTCCCATGCGGTCGAGGTCATAGCGGGCGGCGGCCGTGGCCATCATCTCGATGGCGCAGCATTTCAGGCCGAAGGTGAGGGGATACAGACTGGACTCTCTCGCCCAGTTGAAGAGAAAATCAATACCGGCAATCGCTATGTTTCCGCCCGGCAATTTTGCCAGGATGCCTGCCGCACGATTTATGACGGCCATCTCTAACTCACCGAGAAAGCGCCTATTCCAGCCACTCCAGGGTTCCCTTTCTCCAGGCGTAAATCAACCCCACGGCCAGAATGGCGAGGAAGATCAGCATTTCGACAAAGGCGAAGAGTTTCAACTGGCCCAACTTGACCGCCCAGGGATAGATGAAGGCGGCCTCCACATCGAAGAGAACGAAGAGGAGCGCGAAGATGTAGTAGCGGATATTGAACTGGCCCCAGGACTGGCCTATGGGCTTCATGCCGCACTCATAGGTGGAGAGTTTCTCCGGGTCGGGGCGGCCGGGCCTGATGAGCCGGGAGAAGGTGAGCAGCGCGGCCAAGAAGGCCAGGCCAATAAAAAAGAAGACCGCTACTATGGCGTATTGATTCACCAAGGAAGTCTCACCCGCACTTGCGCTAGAACTTGCGAGGTCGGACACGAGATTCTATTCCTCTCGCGGGGCTTCGTCAAGGGCGGTCGGAGCGGATTTCCCGGGAGAAACGTGGGGGATGCGGCCCCTTTGACAGCCCGGCGGGCGATTTGTAAATCGCCCCTACGGCCCGTTGTGGATGCCTCCTACCACAAGGACACTAAGACACAAAGGACCGAAGACCCTGTAGGGGCGGCTTACCAGCCGCCCGGATCTTCTTCGCCCACCTGACCCCGACCCCTGGCCCCGGGCTTGAGCCGGCATAGGGGCTATGTTATACTGCCGACAGGCGGGCGGGGAGGCCTGGCGGACGCGAGAATCGCGCCTTGGAGAGATTCGGTTCCGGGGGTGGGAAATGGGGCGAATTCGGCCGACAAGATTACCCTTCCTGTGGCTGTGCCTCGCGAGTATTGCCGCGGCGCTGATATTTTCCGGTCCGGCCGGAGCGGATGATTTCCAGGAGGGCCGGACGGCCTTTGAGCAGGGGAACTTCGTCCTCGCCGCGGAGAAGTTCCAGGCCGCCGCGGAGGCCGCCCCGGCGGACTGGCAGTCGCTCTCTTGGCTGGGGGCGGCGAGGCTTCGGGCGGGCCAGCCAGATTTGGCGGAAAAGGCCTTTCAAGCGGCGCTCAAGATAAAGCCCGATCTTCCCGAACTCCACAACAACCTGGGCAATGCCCTGCTTGCCCAGGGGCGAACGGAGGAGGCGGAAAAGGCCTATCTGGAAGCGGTGCGCCTGAAGCCGGATTTCGCCGATGCCCAGTATAACCTGGGCAACCTCTACCTCCAGACGAACCGCCCCAATTCGGCCATTCCGCATTATCAGGCAGCGCTCAAGGCGAAGAGCGATAATCCTCATATTTGCGGCAACCTGGGCATCGCCCTGGGCAAGAAGGGCCGGCTTAAGGAGGGAATTGAGGCGCTTCAGCAGGCAATCCGGCTGGCCCCGCAGCAGACCTCGTTTCATTACAATTTGGCGCTTCTCTGGCAAAAGGCAAGAAAGCCGGAGGAGGCGGTGAAGGAACTCCAGTTCGTGACGGCCGAGGATCCGCAGGATTTCCCTGCTTTCATGCTTATGGGTTCGCTCTTGTATGAGCAGGGGAAGGCGAAGGAAGCGGCTGAGGCCTTCGCCCGGGCGGCTTCCTTACAGCCGGAGGATTTGAGCGCGAGCCTTAACCTGGGCCGAGCGCGGGCGCGGGCGGGCGAGCCTGAACTCGCCGAGGAGGCATTTCGGCGCGCCCTGGAGATCGCTCCCCAGGAAGTGGATATATTGATTGATCTCGGCGGCCTCTACTCATCGCAAGGCAAATGGCAAGAAGCCGAGGGGGTCCTGCTGAAGGCCCTCATCGCATCTCCGGGCTCTCTCGAAGCACAGATTAACCTGGCTGCGGCCTACGGGCGGCAGCAGAAGTTTGCGGAGGCGGAAGGAACCTGGCTGACGGCCTCTTCCCAGTATCCGAAGGATCCCCGGCCTGCAGAAGGTTTGGCCAGCCTCTATTTTGAAAACGGCCGCTATGACCAGGCGCGTGACCAATATCTGAAATTGCTGGAGATGCAGCCAAAGAATCCTGTGGCACACCACAACCTGGGCCTCATCTTTCATCAGTATGGTGACCTGGACAAGGCGCTGGAGCAGTTCCAGGCAGCGGCCGCCGCCGATCCGAAGTTCGCCTCGGCCTACAATAATATGGGAGTAGTTTACGAGAAACAGGGAAAGCCGGAGGAGGCAAGGGCGGCTTACGAAAAGGCGCTTGCCCTTCAGCCTGATCTTGCCGAGGCGAGCAAGAACCTGAACCGGCTCAAGGCGGAGAAGTCCCAGGCGAGATAATCCGTCCGGGACGGCAGCGGAGTGGTGGATGAAGATTCAGACTATCGGACTCATCCTTGCCTTACATCGTCCCCAGGCGGCGGCCCTGGCGACGGAGGCTGTGAATTGGCTGAAGAAGCGAAAGACAAAGGTTTTGCTCGCTCTTCCGGCGGCGCAAAAACTGGGGCTGGAAGAATTCGGCGCGGAGGAGGCGCGGCTGGCCGCGGAATGCGATCTCTTCATCTCCCTGGGAGGAGACGGAACCTTCCTTTCCGCCGCCCGCATAGCGGCTCCGGCGGGAAAGCCCACCCTGGGAGTCCACCTGGGAGGTTTCGGTTTTCTGGCGGAGGTTCCGCAGGCGCAGTTCTTCCCCGCGCTCGCGGCGGTGCTGAAAGGAGGCTTCCATATACGGGAGAGGATGATGCTGGCCGCCGAGGTGGCGCCTTCCGGGCCGGCTAAGCAGCGTTCAAGATGGAAGGGGATTGCTCTCAATGACGCCGTAATCGCCAACAGCGGGATTTCCAGGGTGGTCCCTTTGCAGACCTATGTAAGCGGCCGTTTTCTCTCCAAGTTCTCCGCAGATGGAGTGATAATCTCAACTCCCACCGGCTCTACCGCCTATTCCCTTGCCGCCGGAGGGCCGGTCATTGACCCGGCGATACGGGCGATAATTCTTACCCCCATTTGCGCGCATACGCTTTCCGCCAGGCCCCTGGTGGTGCCGCCCGAGGAAGAGGTGGAGGTCACCATCGGCCTCACCCGCCCCGACCAGGAGGTGCGGCTTACCCTGGACGGTCAGACGGGAACGCTCCTGGGGGCGGGCGAGCGGGTGCGCATCTTTCAGGCGCCCATCTCCGCCAAACTGGTTTGCTTCGAAAAGGGGTTCTGCGCGGCGGAGTTCTACGAGAAACTGCGCTCCAAACTCGGCTGGAACCGGCGGCGCTGAAAGCCGCGGGCTCGCCCTGCCAGGGTAAGGGCGCAGAGAGGAATTAAGTGTAGCATTTGACAGCGGTGTGTGGAAAAACTATTATGTCCTGCAGGCAATTTGAGGACATGGAAGCAGACAGTTCAGATAAACGTTTGCGGAGCAGGCCGACCAGCCATAAAAGCCGGTCGGGCCGGGTGACCGCAAGCGCGTTCAAGGGGCAAGGAGAGTACCTCCTGGGGTTCAGGTATGGCCGAGCGGAGGCAAAAGGATGAACTAGCCTCCGTCTTGCTCGGTTACTTGCCGACCCAGGCCTCGAGAACGCTCGGGGCTTTTTGTTGGCCTCGCCGGATAGGAAACGAATCAGGGAGCGCTGAGCGGAAAGGGGGGCTGAGAGATGATCTTCTTTGCAGAAGCCTACCTCAGCCAACTTATCGGAAGAGCGGTGCGGGACCCCTCCGGCCAGGTCGTGGGGCGGCTTGAGGACCTCATCGTAAGCCGAAACGGGGCCTTCCCGCCGGTCACGAAGATTTTGCTGCGCCGCCGCAAGCAGGAATCCCTGGCTCTTCCCTGGTCCACGGTGCGAAGCGTCTCCGAAGAGGCGATTACCCTTTCCGCGCCGCTCGACCGGATTACCCCTTCTCTCCTCGAGGACGGCGAAGTTTTCCTCGCCAAAGTGGTCATGGACCGACAGATTGTGGATACCCACGGCCGGCGGGTGGTGAAGGTAAATGATCTCAAGTTGGGATCGGTCGGCGGGCGGGTGAGACTCATTGCCGCGGCCGTGGGGACTCGCAGTGTGCTGCGCAGGCTCAACCTGGAGGGAATCGCGCTGGCGGTCTGTTCCTGGTTCGGCTATCGCCTGCCGGAACATCTCATCAGTTGGGAGCATGTCCGCACCCTGGAACCCGTTCCCGATCAACTTCAATTGGACATCGAGGGCGACCGGTTGAAGAGAATGCACCCGGCGGATCTGGCGGACATCATCTCGGATCTGCACGCCAAAGACCGGGTGGCCCTGGTGAGTTCACTGGACGAGGAGACCGCGGCCGAGGCTCTGGAGGAAATGGAGCCGGAGGAACGCGCCGCCTTGCTGAATTCCCTGCCGGGCCATGTGGGCGCGGGCATCCTGGACGAGATGGCGCCGGACGAGTCCGCCGATCTGGTGGCGGATTTGTCGCCGGAGCGGCAGCACGAACTCCTCTCCCTGATGGGAGAAGAGGAGGCCTCGGATGTGCGGGAACTTCTCTCCTATCCCGAGGACAGCGCGGGAGGGCTGATGACCACGGAATATGTGGGGGTGCGCGCCGGCCTCACCGCGGAGCAGGCTGTCGTTCACCTGCGGGAGAAACACGAAGACGCCGAGGTAATCTACTATATCTATGTTGTGGACAATGACAACCGGCTGGTGGGAGTGATGAACCTGAAGGATCTCATCCTGGCCCCGCCGCAGGCGATTGTTGACACTTTCATGGCGGCCAATGTTATCAAAGTAACCCCCGAGGTTCATCAGGAACAGGTGGCCAAACTCATCGCCCGCTACAACATGCTGGCGATTCCCGTTGTGGACAAAGAAGGAAAGATGCAGGGCATTGTCACCATGGATGATGCCATTGATTCGGTTCTTCCCACCAAGTATAAGAAGCGCATTCCACGTGCATTTGCACCGTAACTGTAAGGTCTAGGGTCGAGGGTCGAGAGTCGAACTGCTCAACCCCGAACTTCAGACCCTGGACCCTTGACCCTAGACTCTCAGACCACAAGAATGGGCCGCGATTTGCTCTACAGGCGAAGACTGCTGGCGGTGCGGCTGAGGTCACTGGCGATCTTCTTCGCAGTGATCGGGCCTGGCATCATCACCGCGAACGTGGACAATGACGCCGGCGGCATCGCCGTCTATTCGGTGGCCGGGGCGAACTTCGGCTATCGCCTCCTCTGGGTGCTCATTCCCACCATGATTGCCCTGATTGTCATTCAGGAGATGTGCGCGCGGATGGGAGTGGTAACTTCCAAAGGCCTCGCCGACCTCATCCGCGAGAACTTCCGGGTCAAGGTGACAGTGTGGATGATGCTGGCCCTGGTCATCACCAATGCCGCCAACACCGCCTCGGAATTCGCCGGTCTCGCAGCCGCGGGAGAGATTCTGGGGGTTACCCGCTACCTCGTGGTGCCGGCCTGCGCCCTGTTGGTCTGGGTGCTGGTGGTGAAGGGAACCTACCGCGGGGTGGAAAAGGCCTTTCTCTTCGCCTGCCTGATTTACCTGGCCTATCCGATTTCCGGCTTCCTCGCGCCGAATCTGAAGTGGGGAGAGGTCTTCCACCAGACGATCATGCCGAGCATTGATCTCAACACTGCTTTCTTGATAATGATAATCAGCGTGATAGGAACGACCATCGCCCCCTGGATGCAATTTTACCTGCAGGCCTCGGTGGTGGAGAAGGGAACCCGGCTGGAGCAATATCCCTGGGGCCGGCTGGAGGTGATTCTGGGGTGCGTGATTGCCATTGTTATTGCCTTCTTCATCACTGTGGCCTGTGGCGCCACCATCTTCACTACAGGCGAACGGATAACCGATGCGGCTCAGGCGGCCGTGGCGCTGCGGCCTTTGGCGGGGCGTTTCGCTTCTCTCTTGTTTGCCATCGGCCTCTTCAATGCCTCACTCTTTGCGGCGAGCATCCTGCCGCTTTCCACGTCTCTGGCGGTATGTGAGGGAATCGGCTGGGAGCGGGGAGTAGATCGCACCTTCCGCGAGGCGAGGGAGTTTTATTTGCTCTATACCATGCTCATCGTGGTCGGGGCGGCGGTGGTGCTCTTGCCCGGCATTAGCACGGCGCATCTTCTCAAGATCATGATAATCTCCCAGTTCCTCAACGGCCTGCTCTTGCCGGTGCTGCTGATACTGATGCTTCGGCTCATAAACAACCGCAATCTGATGGAAAAGCACGTTAATTCGCGCCTTTATAACTTCATCGCCTGGGGGACGGCCATCGGAGTCGGCCTCTTGAGCATCGCCCTGGCGATAATCACCCTTTTCTTCCCCTCCCCCGGATGAGATAATCTCTGCCGTCCATGAAGAGCGTTTCCCCTAAGGTGCGGATTATCACCCTGGGCTGCAAGGTCAACCAGTGCGATGGCGAAGAACTGGCGCGCGCCCTGGCCCAGATGGGGCATTTCGTTGGGATTTGGGTTGCTAATGAAAATCCGGCGGGGGTAGGCACCCCCGCCCTACAAGAGACCTCACCGCCTGCGACTCCTGTGTTTGTAGTAAATACCTGCTCGGTCACCTCCACGGCCGAGGCCAAGGCGCGCAAACTCATCCGGCGCATCGCCAAAGAGAATCCCCAGGCGAGGATAATCGTCACCGGCTGTTATGCCGAGCGGGCCCCCCAAGAAATCGTCCGCCTAAGCGGGAACATCACGGTCGTGCCAAACAGCCAGAAGCCACGACTGGCCGAGATGGCTACATCTTGTAGGGCTGGGGTACCCTTCAGCGAGCCGCAGGGCCAGCCTACCCCCGTCGAAAGACACGGAACGGCGGGGCTAGCAGCCCCGCCCTACATCAGAAACGGCCAACTCACGGAAGAGACGGCGGCGAATTGTAGGGCGGGGGCCCTGACCCCCGCCGCTGGGATTGCACGGAAGCAAGCTTCCGCAGAGGAAAGCGAAAGCAAGCTTTCGCACTCCAAAGGACTGCCTCCCGCAGATGGTGGGGTTAATTGTAGGGCGAGGGCCCCCCTGGGCTCCGTAGCCTCGGCGAAGGAGGCGCCCCCCGCCGCAGATGCCGGAACGACAATGCAGCCCCTCTCCGGCCGGACGCGGGCCTTCGTTAAGGTCCAAGACGGCTGTGACCACGCCTGCGCTTTTTGCATTGTCAACTCGCTGCGCGGGCCGATGAGGAGCAAGCCGCTTGCGCAGGCAGTCGGAGAGATCTCCAGCCTTTGTGAGGCCGGCGCAAGAGAAGTGGTCTTGTGCGGAATCCGCCTGGGAGCCTATGGCGCGGATTTCGGCAATGGAGAAAGCCTGGCAAATCTGCTGCGCGCCCTCAGGGAGATTCCCCTTCCGCGGCTGCGATTGAGCAGCATAGAGCATCTCGATGTAACAGAGAGCCTGATTGCTGAATTCGCCGATCACCCAAGTCTGTGCCACCATCTCCATCTTCCTCTGCAATCCGGCGATGACGGAGTTCTTGCTGAGATGGCACGGGGCTATTCTCTCGGCGATTATCGAAGCCTGGTGGAAAGGGTTCGCCGCGCCTGGCCCGATCTTTCGGTGACAACTGATGTGATGGTCGGTTTCCCAGGGGAGAGTGAGGCGGCCTTTGAGAATACCCTCGCCGCAATTCGCGAATTCGACTTCGCCAAAGTCCACGTCTTTCGCTATTCGCCTCGGCCGGGAACTCCCGCGGCGGCGATGAAGAATCGGATTCCAGAGCAGGTCAAGCGGAAACGGATGGAGGCGGTTCAGCGGATGGCGGAGGAACTCTTTCAGCGCCGGGCGCAGCGGATGCGCGGGGAGATTCTGGAAGTCCTGGTCGAGCAGAAAAACCCGGCCTCCGGCCGCTGGGAGGGCCTCACTCCCCACTACCTGCGGGTGGAGATTTCCGCTGATGAGGAAGCAATCAAAGATGCGTCGGGGCAGATCGCCGCGGCGACCTGCCCAACGGGAAGGGCCCTTCAGCCAGGCGAAATCGTCCGGGCCCGCATCACCGGTGCGGAGAAGGATTGCCTGATCGGGGAGTTGACCTTCCAATAAGACCGGGTGACAGTTTCACCGCAGAGCACGCTGAGAACGCAGAGAAGTTGGTTGTCGCAGGCCCGCGCTCCGCGAATTGAAGAAGAGAAGAGGTTGGGGGGCGGGGTTCGCGAACCCCGCCGGTTGTTGTTTGCCGCGCCGCGACTTCCGGCGGGCTTTGCGAAGCCCGCCCCCAAAACCAACCTTTTGCGACTGCTCTCCCCAATGACAGGCGCGCCCTTTTTCGTGTAGGATATGGGGGCTGCTGGTATCCCAATTCCGTTGCAGGGAAGAATCATGGCTTCGCGCGTCAATGTCGGCATTATCGGTGCGGGGAGAATCGGCCGGATACATGCGGAGAATCTGGCCCATCGCCTCCCGCAGGCGAACCCGCTGGCTGTTTCCGACATCCTCCTGGAATCCGCGCAGAAATGCGCCGCGGAGTTGGGCATTCCCACCGCCGCCAAAGATCAGCGGGTCATCATGGAAGACCCCAAGATCGACGCGGTCATCATCTGCTCCAGCACTGATACTCATTCCCGGATGATTGAAGAAGCGGCTGCGGCGGGAAAACAGATCTTCTGCGAGAAGCCGATTGATCACGATTTGGGGCGCATTGACCGGGCGCTGGCTGCGGTAAACAAGGCCGGCGTCAAGTTGCAAATCGGCTTCAATCGTCGCTTTGACCCGAATTTCCGGCGGGTCAAGGAACTCGTGGCGTCGGGCAAGATCGGGCAGCCCCACCTCCTTCGCATCACCAGCCGCGACCCTGGGCCGCCGCCCATTGAATACATCAAGGTTTCCGGCGGCATCTTTCTGGATATGACCATTCACGATTTCGACATGGCGCGCTATCTGATCGGAAGCGAAGTCGAAGAGGTCTTCGCCGCCGGTGGGGTGATGGTTGATCCGAAGATTGGCGAGGCCGGGGATATTGATACCGCAGTGATTACGCTCCGCTTCAAGAACGGAGTGATCGGCACAATTGACAACAGCCGCAAGGCGGTCTATGGCTACGACCAGCGCGTCGAGGTCTTCGGCTCCGGCGGGATGGCGACGGTCTCCAATAACACGCCGGATTCGGCCGTGGTCAGCAATTCCGACGGTGTGCATGGCCCGCTGCCGCTCTTCTTTTTCCTGGAGCGATATATGGAGTCATACATTGCAGAGATGAAGGAATTCATCGAAGCCATCCAGCAGGACAAGACTCCATCGGTGACCGGAATTGACGGGCGCATTCCGGTCATCATGGGCCAGGCGGCGTGGAAGTCCTATCGAGAGAATCGGCCGGTGAAGTTGAGCGAGATCGCGCCGGTGTAATCATCTGGCAAAACAATTCAGAGGAGGCTTTTGAGGTGAAAGGTCTAGTGCTCGATGCGAAATGGGATCCGAAGCCGGATTATCCGCTCTCTGATTGGGAGAAACAGACCGGCAAGGCCATCACAGGAAACAGCGTTTGGCGTCACCCCAAATTGGAGGTGCGGGATTGGCCGGACCCGAAATTGGGCCCGAAAGATGTGCTGATTGAGGTGCAGGCGTGCGGCGTGTGCGGCTCGGACATGCACTTCTATGAGACGGACAAGGAGGGCTATATTCTATATCCGGGCCTCACCAAGTTCCCTTCCATCCTGGGTCATGAATTCTCCGGCCGGGTGGCGGAAGTCGGCAAAGAAGTCACGATGCTGAAGAAGGGTGACATGGTAACCGCGGAGGAGATGATCTGGTGCGGGCGCTGCCTCCCCTGCCGAAACGGCTATCCCAACCAGTGCACCAACCTGGAGGAAATCGGCTTCACCATTCCGGGCGCGTTCGCCAATTACATTGCCATGGATGAGAAGTTCTGCTGGAAGATTGACGCCATCGCCGAGCGCCTGGGCAGCGCGGAGAAGGCCTATGAAGTTGGCGCGCTGACAGAGCCGTCCTGTGTATCCTACAATGCCATGTTCTCCCGCGCGGGCGGCTTCAAGCCCGGGCATTATGTCAGCGTCTTCGGCGCGGGGCCCATCGGCCTGGCGGCCATAGGCCTGGCGGAGGCGGCCGGGGCCGCCATGGTTGTTGCCTTCGAGACATCGGCGCCGCGGCGCGAACTGGCGAAAAAGGTTGGGGCGGATTATGCCTATGATCCGCGCGAAGTCAAACCCAGTGAAGTGATGATGGAACTGAGCAAGGGCGAGGGCTTCAACTTCCACGTGGAGGCGGCCGGCGCTCCCCAGTTGACTGTGCCGGAGATGGAGAAGGCGCTGGCCGTCAATGCCAAGATCGTGCAAATCGGGCGTGCGGCGGAGCGGGTCCCGATGTATCTGGAAGTCTTCCAGACCCGCCATTCCCAGGCCTTCGGCGCGCAGGGCCACTCCGGCTATGAGAACTTCCCGAACGTGATTCGCATGGTCGCCTCCGGCCGGCTCGACCTCAGCCCCATCATCACCGCCCGCTACAAGTTGGCCGAAACGGTTGACGCCATCGCCCGCTCCGTATCCCGCACCGATGGCAAAATCCTGGTCAAGCCGAATGAGTGATGTTAGGGCTTTAGGATGGGCGGTTCGGGATCTTCGCCAACAGAGTATCTTG
>Ga0299915_10003430_pt1 | contig 11460 bp, 9 predicted proteins | sample RVTome_13_FD_200263 | JGI IMG/M metagenome (GOLD analysis project Ga0299915, IMG submission 200263) | Soil microbial communities from uranium-contaminated site in the Upper Colorado River Basin, Wyoming, United States - RVT92D227 (version 2) ... | reverse complement strand
CTATGGGTGTCTTTTCAGACCGTGCCAGTATGGAAAGAATCTTATATGCAGTGTTTAGCTACGAAAACCTACAACAAGGAACTGGTACCCCATTCCTCTTATTGACACAAACATGTTGACGTTACCTTCCCCGGAGTTTCCTGATTTTCAGCAAATAACTTTTATAAAAGTATTTGAAATGCCTAGTTCATGATTGCCGATACAAAAAAAACGATACTTCGCGACCCCGGTATTTTAACAAATCGATATTGCGTAACAGAAAAGTCTTTTATTTTCAAAACTCAGGAAACTCCGGTTAGTTTCTGCACAACACGGGATTCCGGGCGTTGCCCTAGCCCCAAGACTGTTGCTCAAGACCCAGGCTCGTCGACCCAGTTGAGGGTCCTCTCCACGGCCTTTTTCCATCCCCGATAACCCTTTTCTCTGATCGCCGGTGCCATAGATGGCATCCAGGCATAGTCCTCGGCCCAGTTTTCACACAATTGCTCAAGATCGGACCAAAACCCAACTGCCAGTCCCGCTGCATAGGCCGCTCCCAGGGCAGTGGTTTCCGTCACCTTGGGCCGGATGACGGGCACGTTCAGCGTGTCTGCCAGAAACTGCATGAGCAGGTTGTTATAGACCATGCCCCCGTCCACCTTGAGTTTGCTGAGCTTCACGCCGGAGTCCTGGTTCATGGCCTCGACGATGTCCCGCGTCTGGTAGGCGTTGGCCTCCAATACCGCCCGCGCGAGGTGCCCTTTGTTGACGTAGCGGGTCAGGCCGACGATTGCCCCGCGTGCATCGGAACGCCAGTAAGGGGCAAAGAGCCCGGAAAAGGCGGGAACAAAATAGATGCCGCCGTTATCCTCCACCGTCCGAGCCAATGCCTCGATCTCCCGCGACTCTTTTATCAACCCCAGGTTGTCCCGCAACCACTGCACCAGGGCGCCGGCAATGGCGATGGACCCTTCGAGGCAGTAGACAGCGGGTTGGCCGCTTGCCTGAAAGGACAGGGTGGTGATCAGACCATGCGTGGACGCCGTCGGTTTCGTGCCGGTATTGAGCAGGAGAAAACATCCGGTGCCGTACGTGCTCTTTGCCTCTCCTATTTCAAAGCAGGTTTGCCCTACCAGGGCCGCCTGCTGGTCCCCCAGCGCCCCGCAGACCGGGACGCGGTCATTGACAGGCCCGTCCTCCGGTGTTACGCCCCACGGGTTTTGATCACTTGAGGGGACGATTTTAGGCAGGATGTGTCGCGGGATCCCCATGATCTCCAGGATGTCATGGTCCCATTGCAGCGTATGCAGGTTCATGAGCATGGTGCGGCTGGCATTGGTTACATCGGTGACGTGAGCACCGCCCTTCGGCCCGCCGGTGAGCCACCAGATCACCCAGGTATCCATGGTACCGAAAAGGGCATCCCCTTTGTGCACTGCCTTACGTGTCTCCGGGACATTGTCCAAGATCCATTTGATCTTCGGCCCGGAGAAATAGGTGGCGATGGGCAGGCCGGTCTTTGCCCGGAACCTGTCTTGGCCCCCTTCTTTGGAAAGCTCATTACAGATATCATGGGTGCGGGTGCACTGCCATACGATGGCATTGGCAAAAGGCCTGCCCGTATTTTTGTCCCAGAGCACGGTGGTTTCCCGCTGATTGGTAATGCCGATGGCAGCCAGCTCCGATCCGGAGATTTTTCCTTTTGTCAGGGCGCCGCGGATTACCTCCTGCGTATTCTGCCAGATTTCCAGAGGGTCATGTTCCACCCAGCCCGGCCGCGGGTATATCTGTCTATGTTCTTTCTGGTCAGCACTGACGATTTGGCCGCGCTTGCCAAAAATGATAAAGCGGGTGCTGGTCGTACCCTGATCCAAGGCTCCCACATAGGTGGCCATGGGTTTCCTCCTTTCCGGCACATCAATTAGTTTGCGAAACAGATCATAATGACCTTACCATGATTATATCGTGAGATCAAAGATAAACAATCGTAGTCAATATCGTAATTTTTTTCAAGTCACAGAACAGGGATTACCTGATTGACAAACCTCTCAGCAGTATGTTTGAATAAATGAATTAATACTTGCGGAGAATCGGTAATGGAATCCACAAGGGCCTTGATAATTGCCCATCGCGGAGAGTCGCATGACGCTCCGGAGAATACGCTGGCTGCCGTTTTCATGGCGTGGGAGAGGGATGCCGATGCCGTGGAGATCGATGTACACCTGACCAAGGACGGCGGCATCGTTGTGATCCACGACGACAACACGTTGAGAACTGCCCATCGATACGGGGAGATCGCCAAGCTGACGCTGGAGCAGCTCAAGCAGCTGGATGTCGGCAGATTCAAGGGTAAAAGATGGGCAAAGGAAAAGATACCGACGCTGCAGGAGGTGCTTGATACCGTTCCCGCGGGAAAGAAGCTGTTTGTTGAAATCAAGGTCGATGCCGGAGTTCTTGCGGAGCTCAAACGCGTTCTGAAAAGATCGGCCCGCTCGCCTGATCAGGTGGTGCTCGTCGGCATGGATTTGCATACTATGGAAATCCTAAAGAAAGCCCTTCCCAGATATCACGTATACTGGGTGTGCTCGATGAAGGATGAGGAGAAGCGTGCTACCAAGGGCAATCCTGGGGAAGAGCTCATTTCCCGTGTGCACCAAACGGGTCTTGACGGCCTGGACATAGAGGCGAGCAAGAAGATAGATGAGGAGTTCATCGCACGGGTCAAGTGCGCCGGGATGAAACTCTATGTCTGGACCGTCGATGATCCTGGGGAGGCGCGCCGGCTCTTCGCAGGGGGTGTGGATGGAATAGCGACTAATCGCGCCCAATGGTTAAAGACTAGACTCGGAGACGACCTGACTCAAGCACCGGAGAAAAAACTTAAAAAGAAGAAGGCAGAAAGGTAGGTTATTCAATGAACCGCGATCACATGCTCACACGGATTAAAGACTCCTCTCAGGTATGGGATTGTATCATCATCGGAGGGGGTGCGACGGGCTTGGGGTGCGCCATCGATGCAGCCTCCAGAGGTTACCAGACGCTTCTTGTCGAACAGAAGGATTTTGCCCAGGGGACATCGAGCCGCAGCACAAAACTGATCCACGGGGGCGTACGCTATCTCCAGCAGGGAAACATCTCCCTTGTCCTTGAGGCCCTGAAAGAGCGGGGCCTGCTTCTCAGAAATGCCCCCCACCTGGTGAGCGATCTTTCCTTTATCGTACCTCTCTATGGCTGGTGGGAAGGTCCGTACTATGGCATCGGCCTCAAGCTGTATGATGCCCTTGCCGGAAAATACGGATTTGGACCTTCAAAGATGTTATCTAAAAAAGATACGCTGCAACGAATCCCCACCGTTGAGACAAAAGGACTGCGAGGAGGGGTGAGATACCACGATGGCCAGTTTGACGATACGCGCCTGGCGATCAATATGGCGGAGACCGCTGCTGAACAGGGGGCAACCATACTCAATTATATGAGGGTGCAGTCTCTTATCAAGGATCGAGATCATACCAGAGGCGTTATAGCGCAAGACGAGGAGACGGGGAAGGGATATGAACTCAAGGCCAGGGTCGTCATCAATGCAACCGGGGTGTTTGCTGATGCTGTACGGAAGATGGATGACCCTCGGTCACGGGCAATGATCAGGCCCAGCCAAGGTTCACATATCGTTCTGGATAAGTCCTTTCTACCCGGTGACTGTGCCATCATGGTGCCCCGTACCGCCGATGGTCGCGTCCTCTTTGCCATACCATGGCATAATCGTGTCGTTGTGGGGACAACCGACATGTCGGTAGACGATACCGTGCTGGAACCTATCCCCCTACCGCAGGAAATCGCATTTTTGCTCGACCATGCTGCCCGTTATCTGACCAAAGACCCGACCCCGGATGACGTGCTCAGTGCTTTTGCCGGGCTGAGGCCCCTGGTTAGTTCCGGAGGCGAGGAAAAGACGGCGGCGATTTCCCGTGAGCATAGTCTAGAGGTCTCCCCAAGTGGTCTGGTGACTATTACAGGCGGCAAATGGACTACCTACCGTAAGATGGCGGAGGATACCATCGACCGCGCCGCGTCTGTCACGCAACTGGAGGAGAGGCCGTCGCCTACCAGGGAGCTACATATTCACGGATTCCATAACAGCCCCGAGGAATTCGGGATGTTTGCCATCTACGGGTCTGACGCACCAGCCTTGCAGGACCTCATCCGTGAAAACAAGGCATATGGCAAGCAGCTCCATCCTGCCATGACAACGGTGGCCGGCGAGGTTATCTGGGCCGTCCGTCATGAGATGGCGCGCACAATCGAAGATTTTCTCTCCCGGCGTACACGCGCCCTGGTGCTGGATGCCAGGGCCAGTATGGAGATGGCGCCTAAGGTTGCCGAACTCATGGCCCAAGAACTGGGGAGGGATAAGGCCTGGCAGGATCACCAGATCAGCGCCTATAAAAAACTGGCCAAAGGATACCTGTGACCAAAGGGCCACCTCCGGTTTGGCCAGTGGATATTCTTTTTCCCCCTCACCTGAATCCTCTCCCCAGGGGGAGAGGAAACCAGGATTTATTTTTTGAGCAGGTTATCAAGGAAAGCCTCTGGCAATATCTCGACGGCACCTTATCTGACCAAAGGGTCACCTCCGGCGGTTATCTTGAAGGCCCCTTAATGCGGCGCGAGGGTGAGCACCTCGCGCAAATGCGGTACGTAAACATCAAGGCCGAATCGCTCCTTAATGGCGCCCGCCAGCGTCTCGCTGGCTATCGGCTCGCCGTGAATGACGAAGCAGCGCGGCCTCGACTTTTTTGCAAAATGACCTACCCAGGTCAGGAGGTCAGCCTGATCGGCATGGGCAGAGAATCCCCCGATGGTGAAGACCTTCGCCTTTACGACGACCTTCTCCCCAAAGATGGTGATGGTCTTTGCACCATCTACGATCTGCCTGCCCGTCGTCCCCTGGGCCTGGAATCCCACGATAATGATGCTTGCCCCGGGACGCCACAGATTGTGTTTCAGGTGATGCTTGATCCGGCCTGCGGTGCACATGCCGTTGGCAGAAATAATGATCGCTGATCCCTGCTGCTTGTTGATCTTGATAGATTCTTCGACACTTGGTGCGAGCCTGAGGTTGGGCATGGCGAATGGGTCAAAACCTTGCTCCACGATTACCCGGGCAGCGTCGTCATAGTATTTTTTGTTCTTCCGGAAGATCTTTGTCGCCTTGATGGCAAGGGGGCTGTCCAGGTAAACGGGGATATCGGGGAGCTGTCCCGAGCGGGAAAATTCGCCGAGCAGATAGAGAATTTCTTGGGTCCTCTCAAGGGCGAAGGCCGGTATGATCACCTTTTCGTTGTGAGAAACGGCATGCCGAATTGCCTCAAGCAGCTCCGCCTTGCTTTCCTCGAACGTGCGGTGCAGGCGGTTGCCGTAGGTTGACTCGATAAAGAGATAATCCGCCTCGATAATTTCGAAGGGGTCCTTCACGATCGGCTGGTCGTGTCTTCCTAAATCGCCGGAAAAGACGACCTTGGTCTCCCGACCTCCGTCCTCGACCCACAGCTCTGCAACGGAAGATCCCAGGATATGCCCTGCTTCTCGAAGCCGAACCTTGATGCCCGGCTCAACATCGAGGATCTCATCACACTCGACAGGGGCCAAATACTGTAGGCTTTCCTCGGCGTCTTCCGTGGTATAGAGCGGTTGTATGGTTTTTTTCCCTCGCTGGCCTTTCCGTGTCTGCCATTCCGCTTCCATCTCCTGTACGTGGGCGGAGTCGAGAAGCATTACCTCGCAGAGCTCGGCCGTGGGAGGCGAAGTCATGATCCTGCCGCGAAAGCCGTCCTTCACCAGTTTGGGGATTCTGCCGCTGTGGTCGATATGGGCGTGCGTCAGAATGAGATTCTTGATCCCTTTGGGGTCGTACCCCCAATCCTCCCAATTGCGGCGCTCTATCTGCTTGCCGCCCTGAAAGAGCCCGCAATCAACCAGGACCTTTGCACCCCTTGAGGCCTCCACAAGATAGTTGGAGCCGGTTACCGTCCCGGCAGCCCCGAAACAGGTCACCTTGATCATAGTCTTTTCTTCCTCTGGCTTCGTTATCTGCCTGCAACTTATTCATTGCCTATTTATCTATGCCTTGTCAATACTTAAACGCTTCTCTGACCAAACCGAAGGTGACCCTTTGGTCAGGGCCACTGGCCAAAGGGCCACCTTCGGCTTCGGCTCCGGGAAAGTCGTGCTTGACAATAAGGCACAGTTTAAGTTATTATATAACAATATTCCCTATACATATCAAATAGTTAGAGCAGTTCTGCGCATAGGATCGATTCGCGGCAAAATTTTTTACGGGAATGATAGACAATAGTTAGCAAACCGACAATTAAGGATTAGAAGTTTCACCGCTATGCCCACGTCTTATGCAGAGATATTAGAGCATGAATATCTGCTTCGCTTGAATCGCGTCATAGATTACATCCAAAATCACTATGCAGAAGAGTTGAATCTGGCGAAACTCGCCGAGGTCGCCTGCTTCTCCAGGTATCATTTTCATCGCGTATTCCGGGCGCTGGTCGGTGAGACGGTGAATGAATTCGTCCGGCGTGTCCGACTGGAGCGATCAATCCATAAACTTATATTGGATAAATACAAATCTATTACCGAGATTGCCCTGGAGTGCGGATTTTCCAGCTCACAAAATTTTGCCAGGTGTTTTAAGGCTTACTACGGGTCTACCCCTTCACTAGTCAGGGAGCACTTTAATTGGGACAGCTGGAAAAGCAAGATGAGAAATTTTAAAAAGGATGACGGTCAGGAACTTCCATCAGAGGCGGCGGATATCCTCAATCACTATCGCACCCAACGCCATGTATCAATCGAAGATATAGTTGCCAGGCGAGAAACGATGCAGGTGAGGGTAGCGGAGATGCCCTCCTTTCGTGTGGCCTATGTGCGACGCAGGGGACGTGCCGCCAACTGGGAAACGACCCGTGGGATTTTTACCAGATTGTTGCAATGGGCGAATGATAGAGGGCTCATGAATAAGGAAACGCTTGTTATGGGGGTCATCTGGGGCAATCCCGACGTTACGCCGGGAGATAAATTGATCTATGATGCGTGCCTCACCGTGCCCGAATCCATAAAGGCCGACAAATGGGTCAACATTCAATCACTTCCGGGAGGAAAATTTGCCATTCATCACTGTGAGATCGAGGCCAATGGTCATGATGAGGCATGGATGAGCATGATTCTGAACTGGCTGGCGGCGAGCGACTATCAACCGGATGATCGTCCTGCCTATGAAATCTATCATAACGATCCGGCAACGCATCCTTTGAAACATCAGATCCTTGATCTCTGCCTGCCGATCAGACCGTTGTATGTATAATACGAAAAGTTCCTCTTAAGACCGCATGGTGGCGCCTGGGATAGCCGATGCCTGGCGGATATTTCAATGACCTGGTACGAACCCCTGGCCAGCGATCAGCCCTGCGGCACTATACCGAGTTTTCTCAGAGTATATTGAAATAACTTTTGGGCCACAAATATTCCTGCTGCAGGCGATAACCGGTTAAACCACCAACGCGACTTCCACAACGCCGGCACAATAATTATTCCTTTATTTTTTGCAACCAAGTTTAACGCCTTTTTTGCAAAGATATCAGGAGGCATGGGGCGTGCTTTTTCCAGCAGCTGCTTGACCAATTCAGGAGAAATAACCGAATACGTCTTGCCGTATTTGCCGCCGCCTTCCCAAATCGGCGTGCGGATGACACCGGGGCAGAGGACGCTGACGCGCACCCGCAGGAGTGCCGCCTCGGCCCGCAGTGAAATGGAAAGGCCTACGATCGCATGCTTGGTTGTTGCATAGGCCACGTGTCCGGGACTGGGTAGCAGTCCCGCCATCGAGGCGGTATTGATGATGTGGCCGAATCCCTGCCCGATCATAAGGGGATATGCCGCGTGGACCCCGTTGATCACACCGCGTAGATTGACGTCTACAATATAGTTCCAGTCTTCGATCGCATACCGATTGACGCCGCCGCCGATGCCGATCCCCGCATTGTTGAAGATATAGTCCAACCGTCCCGAGCGCCTGAAGGTATCCCCTACTAACCGCTTTATCGCGGGAAAATCGCGCACATCTATTTGAACTGCCGTTGCCTTGCCGCCGGCGGCTTTAATCCCGGAAGCGGCCTCCTCTGCCTGTGCGAGCTGAAGATCAGCCAACACCACCTCACAGCCGCGCTGCGCTAATTCCGTGGCCAGCGACCTACCGATGCCCGACGCTGCACCGGTAACGATGGCAGTAGCGCCATCGAAGATACGAATTGTTTTATGTGATTCCACAGAGGATCTTTCCTCCCGCTACTGTTACGGCTTCTAAAGATAATCTGCAGCCCTTATCGCCAGGGCGTCGTTGACGCCATCCTCGATCATGCTGGCCCGGGCGTCGCGGAACATCTTTTCGATGGGGTATTCCTTTGCCAGCCCGTACCCGCCGAAGATCTGTATGGCCTCGCTGGCAATGGTTGTTGCCGCCTCGGTTGAAAAACATTTGGCCGCCACTGCATGGGCAACGGCGGGAGAAAAAGGATTTTGCAGGTTATACAGGGCCATCCTGCGCATGTTCGCCCTGGCTGCCTCTGCCAGCGCAAACATCCGCATCAGTTTCAATTTAATGGTGGCGTGTTCGAATATCGGCACCCCGCCTTGTATCCTTTCTTTTGCGTACCTGAAGGCCTCGTCGAATGCCGCCCTGGCCAGACCGGCAAAGACAACGGCCATGCCTCCGTTGACAGCGGCCAATCCCTGCCCGCCTGTTGCATTAATAAACTCCGGGTCCGGGATAACCATATACTTCTTCGGGATCCTCGCATCCTGGAAGATGATCGATCCCTGGTTCAAGGGCCGTTGGCCCATCTTATCCAGCGGCTTTCCGCGGGAGATGCCGGGCAGGTCCAGGGGAATGACGGCCAGGCCCTGCCCCCGCATGCCCCGGGACGGGTCGAGCCCCACATGCAGGACCGCATGGGTGGCGATTGTTCCATTGGAGACCCAATCCGACTTTTCGCCGTTCACGATATATTCGTCACCTTTGAGCACCGCCTGTACCGAGGGACCGCACTGCGGCTTGTCTCCGCCGAGGCTCCAGTCGGTGCCGTGATCAGGCTCTGTTATCGCCCAGCAGCCGATCATCTTTCCCTCTTTGTCCTGACAGAAATCGCGGGCGAGCTGCTGCATCTCGGGAGTCGGGAACAAAGCGGCATAATTGAAGGGCATGGCCGAGACCCCCATGCTGATTGTCAGGCCGGCATCCGCATACCCGAGTTGTTCCCCAATCAGAATGGCCGCCATGGGGTCGAGATGTTCTGCCATGCCTCCCACGCTCTCGGGCATCCGCAGCAAGTGCAGATCCAGCTGCCGGTAGCCTTTAAAAACATCCCACAGGACAGAACCTGGGGCGATCACGTCTTCGGGATTGGGAAGCTTGTCCAGGGCTATCCCTGCCGGGCGCATAACCTCCATGCTGAAGTTCTTCACCTCACGCAGCATGGCCTGGATCTCGCTGCTTATCTTGATATCGATATCCGGGTGCGCCATTGATGCAATCCCTTCGGCGTTACTTCATATCCCATCTTAAAAAGGCATAGGGCGCGAATTTCATGGGGTCGACGCCGACAACAGCCTTGCCCCCCAACATGGAATTGTCTCCTGCCGTGTAAACGGCACCCAGTATTTTCACCACCTCTACCTCGGCCCAGGGGTCGTAGGCGGAATGCTTGAGGATGATCTCCGCCTCGCCAAACTGCATCTCTTTTGGTCTTAACCTTGTTTCTTGTCTGATGAGCCACGGGTTATAATCCAAGAGTTCTGCCTTAGGGGTTGGAAAGGGACGATAGAGATATGAAATCCCCTTTATGGAACCGTCCTCGTCCGGCTCGGAGCGACCGATGAGTTTTTTTTCGGCCTCTGCATTGTTGAACTTGCCGGTGAGCTTGGCGCGGATCTCCATGAAGCGAACCCCGTGGCGTTCTGTCCATCCGCCGACGGTCTCTTTGCCCTTCGTCAACTGAATGTCGGCCATTTTCTTGGGAAAGCCGTAGAACTCCCTGCCGCCGGCCATGGCCATGTCATTGGTCACCGGCATGGCTAGGCAATACTTTCCTTCTTCCCCTTGATAGACGGCATTCAGGAAGAGGGCACTCTCATGATAGGTGACGTCGAAATTAGTCCGGGGATAGTTCGCGACAAAGGCCATGGCAATCGGGTATTCCGCCGGTTCCAGAGGCGGCGGCAGCAGCCTGGCGACGATCTCCGGTTTGGTCTCCCAGAAGACGGCAAGCATTTCTGCGTCATAAAAGTCCGCCGTTGTCCTCGCATTGGCCATGAGTTCTTGCATTGTCTTTACAAACCCCATACAAGTATCCTCCTTTCTCCTCCTTAAGAACTGGGCCTATTTAATTATTTTTGACCAGTTGTATGCCACGATATGTCGATAGGGACGTAACTTCTTGCCAATTTTTGCTTTATTTGTTTCAAATCTTGCTTTTTTATATACGCCAGTAAGCAAGATTCCCCCGCGTAAGGATCTATCTCTAAAAATAAGACTTGACAAACTATTTCTGATTGGTTATATTTATCAGCATAAGCTGAATTATCAGTATAATTCAGTTAAACTGAAACATTGAAGGAGGTAAAGAGATGGCCAAAAAGGCTGCAAAAACGGCATGTTGTGACCAGATGACCAAAGGGTTACTGGCCAAAGGGCCACCTTCGGCTCTGGCAGGCGGGCCACTGAGCTGCTGTAAGGTTGAGGCCTTAATAAGCGTGGATGAACGCGGGCAGATGGTGCTTCCCAAGGAGATGCGGGATAAGGCGGATATTCATGCCGGCGACAAGTTGGCCCTGGTGAGCTGGGAAAAGGAGGGCAAGGTGTGCTGTTTTATCTTGATTAAGGCCGGTGAGTTCGGCGACATGGTAAAAGGGCTGCTCGGCCCCCTGATGCAAGAGATGACGGCAACAGATGCCGTCAAATAACCTGGGAGGTGATGGAAAATGGGTAATGAAGACATAAGAAAGGTCGTCAGAGAAGGATATGCCAAGGTTGTAAAGCAGGGCAGCTCCTGTTGTACTCCTGCGCCATCGTGCTGCGGTGGAACCGAGTTGATACAAGATATTAGTAAAAAGATAGGCTACACGGATGCGGAGCTCGAGGCAGTGCCCGAGGGGGCAAACCTGGGATTGGGGTGCGGCAATCCCGTCGCCCTTGCCTCCTTGAAGCAGGGAGAGACCGTGCTTGACCTGGGCGCAGGTGCTGGGTTTGACTGCTTTTTGGCTGCCGGCAGGGTAGGGGATGGGGGGAGGGTAATCGGCGTTGATATGACACCGGAGATGCTGGAAAAGGCAAGGGAGAATGCCAGGAAGGGCAATTATTCGAATGTAGAGTTCAGGCTCGGCGAGATTGAACATCTGCCGGTTGCCGATAATTCTGTC
>Ga0299915_10003429_pt1 | contig 11467 bp, 10 predicted proteins | sample RVTome_13_FD_200263 | JGI IMG/M metagenome (GOLD analysis project Ga0299915, IMG submission 200263) | Soil microbial communities from uranium-contaminated site in the Upper Colorado River Basin, Wyoming, United States - RVT92D227 (version 2) ... | reverse complement strand
CCTGACGGAGGCACTTGCTGCTATCTTGGCCCGGGCCGAATCGGCGGAAGTAATACCTCCGCGGGAGGCGTGGAGAATACTGAAGAGCCAGGGTACGCTTCCTACCGGAGGAAGAGGAACGTGGGCATCTATGTTGGCCTTTGGCGATGCCTGGACGTACTTTATCGGGCCGGCTGATATGTGGCTTGATCGCTTCTCGAGAGCAAGCGGAGCGCAGATAGTTGTTGCGGGAGGCTATTTCGGGGAGAGAGACTGTGCCTTCCCGATTTGGATTTGGAAACTGGGCCGGGCGGGTGATGCGCGGTGCGCTTTCGCGACGCTGAGGGCCGAAAACCCATTGGACCTTTTGCCCCAAATAGCAGCGGAGGTGTTGAAGAAAGGTGACGTCATCCTTACGCCACGAGACCAAGAAGCACTGGCTCGAAAATCCGTGCAATTCATCGCTACTTTCGAGCAGTTCTCGCGGGGGGTCGAACTCCTTGCCCAGCGCGAACTCGGCGAAACAGACCAGACGCTGTTGCCTAGAGCAGTTGAGTTCTTGAAGAGAGCAACAGAGTTGGAGCCCAATTTCGGCTTGGCCTGGTATCAACTCGCATGCCTCCTGCATGAGCAGAAAGATGCAGTGGGCGCTAGAGTCGCACTGGAGCGATTCCTGACAGTCGAGCCCACAGGGGCACTGGCGTCGCAAGCCCGCCGCCTGCTGGAAGAGATAGGAAAACAGTAGCACGGCGAGCCTTGTCTGGAGAAAGTGCTTCCGGAAACTGCAGGTTGCTGACCGGGTGTTCTGACGCCCCGCATAGAGTCTGCATAACCCCGGAAGTGAATAGTATCTCCTGGACACCGCACATCGCGGCGTTGACACGGTCAGAAGAGTAAGGCTATACTTGCAGGCGATGCTCTTAGGGCTGGACACCAGTTCCTATCAGTTGGCGGCCGGGCTGGGCGAGTGGAGGCCACAGCACAGCCCGCTCATGCGGCTCGAGTATTTCTTCCGCAAGGCCGCCGAACTCTGCCTTCAGGGAGTCTCCATCTCCGATTTGCGCCTGCTGGAACGCGCCGATTACGGCTATCTCTCCTCTCTCCGCCGGGCGGCGGAACAAGACGGCCTTTTCCTGCAATTGACCTATACAGGATTCCGCTCCGATCATCTCCAGGACACCGTCCGGGTGGCCGGGGCCTTGGGCTGCAAGAGCCTCTCTTTTCGTCCTCTTTTTGAAAGGCCGCTTTCTGAGCAATCCATGCGGATCCGGCTGCAGGAAGTGGCCGATCTGCTGGCCCAGGCTCTCCCCGTGGCGGAGCGCTACTCGGTGGGGATTGCGCTTGCCGGCGGCGGGGTCTTGACCTCAGAAGAGATCTTCAATCTTTGCGAAGCGACAGAAGGTGAGTTGCTGACTCTCTGTCTCGATCCCGCCTCTGCGCTTTGCGTGCTGGAAGATCCTGTGGACTGGGCGCAGGAGTTGGCCCCCAATGCCTCCTGTGTGCAGATAAGTGATTATCAGTTGGTTTCCGACCCAGCCGGGGCCAGGCTTTTCTCCTGCGCCCTGGGCGATGGGATAGTCAACATCACGGGCATGCTCGAGGTTCTCCGCCGCGCATCGCCGGAGGCCTATCTTCTCCTTGCCACCCCTGGGGAGAGCATCTCCCTGCCGATGCTCGACAACGTCTTTCTGGAGAGATTGCATCATCTGCGACCGGCGCAGCTTGCCCGCATGGTGCAATTGCTGCGAGAACGCGGCCTGGAAAGCCCCCCTTCCGCACCACAAGGCCCGGCCCTGCCGGAAGACGAAATCCTCGCCGCGGAAGAAGAGCGCTTCCAGCAAAGCCTGGAATGGCTGCGAAGCCACCTGGCGGAGGAGGAATCCGCCGGGGAATAGGCCTATCGCCTTATCACCGCAAAGGCTTGCCCTGTTTACCCTGAGCGAAGTCGAAGGGGCGCAAAGAAGATTGTAGCCGCAGGCAAGAGCCTGCGGCTATTGGCGTCTCTGCGCTCCCTCGGCTTCGCTCGGGACAAGTCTCCGCGTTCCCTGGGCTCCGTAGCCTTTATTCTGCGTAGCCTCGGCGAAGCAGAATTGCGAAGGTGGATGGCGAAGGAGGCTCTGCGGTCAAAGGGTTTCAGGCCTTCTCACTGGGGCAGGCCCAGGCTCTTGGCGGCGGCCTGGGCGAGGGCGATCCAGGGTTTGGGATAGCCGAGGAGGATGACCGCCAGGGCGCAAATGATCAAGGCGATGGAAGCCGGCAGTGACACCGGCAGGGGGGTGGTTTCAGGCGGGTCCTCGATATACATCTGCCTGGCGACCATCAAGTAGTAATAGAGGGAAAGCACACTCGCCAACACCCCGATGAGAACCAGGAAGTAGAGATTCTGGTCAATGCCGGCCCAGAAGAGGAAGAGTTTTCCCCAGAAGCCGGAAAGCGGCGGAATCCCCCCCAATGAGAGCAGGAAGAGCAACAAGCAGAGCGCCAGCAGCGGGTTGCGCCGGGAGAGGCCGGCGTAGGAGCGAATCTCATCATTGCCCACGGAAGAGCCCACGAGGGTAACAACGATAAAGGCGCCCAAATTAACAAAGAGATACTGGAAGAGGAAAAAGACGGCGGAAGTCATCCCTTTTTCGGTCAGCGCGCAGAGAGCAATGAGGAGATAGCCGGCCTGGGCAATGCCGGAATAGGCAAGCATCCGCTTGATATTCGACTGCGGAAGGGCGAGGAGATTGCCCGCCACCATGGAGAGGCCGGAGAGAACCATGAGTATGGCGAACCAGTTGCCCTGGAGCGAGAAAAGGGGGCCCATGAAGAGCCTGATCAAGGCTCCGAAGCCGGCGGCCTTTGAGGCGACGGAGAGGAATCCGGTGATGGGCGTGGGCGCGCCTTGATAGACATCCGGGGCCCACATATGGAAGGGCACCGCGGTAATCTTGAAGGCGAAGGCGGCGAGAACCATCACCCCGCCGACAACCAGAGCCGGGCCCGCGTTTTCGAGCGGCTGCATCTCCGCGAAAACCGTTGTGCCCAGAGAGCCGTAGATGAGGCTGGCCCCGTAAAGGAAGACCGCGGAGGAGACCGCCCCCATTATCAAATACTTCAGGCCCGCTTCTCCGGAACGGGGCCGATCTTTCTGCATGGCGGAGAGGGCATAGAGGCTGATGGTTCCCAGTTCCAGCCCCAGGTAGAGGAGGATGAGATCACCCGCGGAGACCATGATCATGAACCCCAGGGTGGAAAAGAGAAGCAGGCTGAAGAACTCGCCGGGCCAGCGCAAATGGCGGCCTGCGAAATCCACGGAGGCGAGGGAACAGAGGCCCGCGGCAACCAGGAAGATCAATTTGAAATCGAAAGCGAGCGGGTCCGCGAGGAAGCCGCCCAGCAGGCTGCCCCGCATCTCCTTGAGGCCGGCGAGGAGCGCCAATATCACGCAGAGGCCGGCGGCGCTGAGCAAGCCCAGCCAGCCCTTCCTGGAGGAACGGAGGAAGATGAGATCAACCGCCATGACCAGGAAGATCAAGCCGCAAAGCGCAATCTCGGGTGCAATCAGCCAGAGGTTGAGTTCCATTTCAGCGAATGAATTGCCCCACACTTATTCCGATCAAGTCGGTCAACAGCCTCGGCAACAGGCCGAGAATCAAGAGCAGCGCGGCGTTGACGGTAATCGCCACCCACTCGGTGGTCCTGGCGTCCGGCAAGTCGGCGTAGTGGTGTTCATCCAGGGGGCCGTGGAAGACCCTCTGAAGGAGACGCAGCACATAGGTTGCAGTTATCACGATGGCCACGGCCGAGGCGATTGCCAGAAGCATGAAGAGCGGGACCCGGCCGAGAAGTTTTTCGGGATGGGCGCGGAAAGTCCCCAGGAAAACCATGAATTCAGCGACAAATCCGCTCGTGCCGGGAAGGCCGAATGAGGCGAGGCCTCCGATGGTGAAACAGAGGGCTATTCCCGGCATCCGGCGGGCAAATCCGCCCATTGCCAGAATGTCTCTGGTATGGGCCTTTTCATACACCAGGCCGACCAGGGCAAAGAAGAGGGCGGTCATCAGGCCGTGGCTGACCATCTGGAAGACCGCGCCATTGACGGCGATTGCATTGAAGGCCGCGCAGCCCAGCATCACCACACCCATGTGGCTCACGCTGGAATAGGCGATGACATATTTCAGGTCTCTCTGGCCCATCGCCACATAGGCGCCATAGACGATATTGATCACGGCGATTACCGCGACCAGGGGGGCCCAGAACTTCAAACCTTCGGGGAGAATCCCGACGCCGACCCTGAGCACACCGTAGGCGCCGAGTTTCATCAATACCCCGGCGTGGAGCATGGAGACCGCGGTGGGAGCGGAGGCATGGCCGTCCGGCGACCAGGTGTGAAGCGGCCAGATGCCGGCGAGGATGCCGAAGCCGATATAGAATAGGAAGAAAGCGATCCTCTGGATTCCCACGTTGTATCCGGCGCGGGTGAGGGCCTCCAGGTCGAAGGTCTCTAGGCCGGAATAGAAATACAAGGCGAGAAGCCCCACCAGCATGAAGGCGCTGCCGGCGAGCAGATAGAGGGTGAGTTTCATCGCCGAGTATTCCTTGGCCCCCGTGCCCCAGATGCCGATGAGGAGATACATGGGAAGGACGGCCAACTCGTAGAAGAGGAAGAAAAAGAAGAGGTTGTTGGAGACGAAGACTCCAAAGACTCCGCTGACAAGAAGCAAGAGGAGACAGTAGAACTCCTTCGGGCGATAGGTGATGGTCCAGGAGGCAAAGACCCCGGTGAAGATTACCACCGCGGTCAGCATCACCAGCGGAATGCTGATTCCATCCACCCCCAGGGAGTAAGAGATTCCCATCTGCTTCAGCCAGGGGAAACCCTCCACGAACTGCATGCCGCCGCGCGCCCGGTCGTAATTCAGATAGATGTAAAGGGAAGTCAGGACCGTCGGCAGCGTCCCCAGGAAGCCCGTGAAGCGAATGGCGAAGAAGCGCTGCCTGGGGAGAAGCATGATAATCAGCGCCGCCAACAGCGGAGAGAGAACTATTATTGAAAGCGGGTGCGGAATGACTATGTTCATTGTATGCTATCCGCAGATTGCGCAGATGACGCAGACTTCTTCATGCTATGTATAAAGCGACGGTATTGCAGCGAAGCGCTCCCGAAGTTCAGCAGGAGACCCACCTCGAATCTCGATGCCTTCAGATAGTTGATGATTTGACATTCTTCTGCCCCGCCGATTGTGGCAATTGCCTTAAGTTCAACGGCAACACAACCAAAACAGATGAAGTCAGCGCGGTAACAAGTCTTCAATCGGCGGCCCTTGTAGGTGACAGGCAATTCAACTTCCCGCTCGAAAGGAATTTCTCGTTCATGAAACTCTAATGCAAGCGCCTCCTGATATACCGGCTCAAGAAAGCCTGAGCCAAGTTCAGAGTGGACCTCAACGGCCGCTCCGATGATGGCGTAAGTTCGCGGGTCCCTCTTATCAATCTGTGCAATCTGCGTCATCTGCGGATTCCCAGAATGAATTTCCCTTAACCACTTAGTAGCCTGCAGTAAGGCGCAAGAGCATTACAAAGACCACGATGGCGGCAAAGACAACCAGGGCGTAGAACTGCACCTGGCCGGTCTGGACGCGGCGCAGCCGCAGGCCCGCCTGGCCGCAGAGCCAGGCGACTCCGTTCACCATGCCGTCCGGCACATGCCGGTCGAACCAGGCGGCCGCGGCCGAGCCCGCGATTACAATGCGGGTGGCGAAGAACTCCCAGGCGGCGTCAACCCACCACTTATTCTTCATCCCCTTCCTTACCCAGGGGAATGCGCGGTGGAAGGAGATGACGGAAATGCTTCCTCTGTAATAGGCAAGATAGGCCAGCAGAATCCCGGCGGCGGCGACGACGGTGGAGAGAAGCATGAGCCAGGCGATCTCGCCCTCGTGGGCCGGTCCAAAGTAAATGAATTCCGCGAAAGGCAATCCTTTCCCTGGGACAGACTGTTTCATCCAGAAACCGCTGATAAGGGCGAGCAGGGCGAGCACGACCAGGGGATAGGTCATGACCCGGGGAGATTCATGGGCATGGGCCGCGGCCTGGGTTCTGGGAGAGCCGGCGAAGCAGAGAATCCACATCCTGAAGATATAGAAGGCGGTGAGAAAGGCGGAAAGAAGGCCGGCCGCAAAGAGCAGATAGAAAAGCGGATTCGCAGAGGCGCGCAGCCAGGCAGAGGCGAGAATCTCGTCTTTGCTCCAGAAGCCGGAGAAGGGAAAGATTCCCGCCAGCGCCAGCGCCCCGGCCAGACAGGTCATGGCGGTGACGGGCATCTTCTTGCCCAGCCCGCCAAGTTCCCACATATCCTGGGTTCCGATGGCGTGGATGATGCTTCCCGCAGTCAAGAAGAGGAGCGCCTTGAAGAAAGCATGGGTGGTGAGATGAAAGACGGCGGCGGTATATCCGGCCGCGCCCAGGCCGAGCATCATGTAACCCAATTGGCTGATGGTGGAATAGGCGAGCACTCGCTTGATGTCATTTGTCGCCGCCGCGATGCTGGCGGCGAAGAGCGCGGTGAAGGCCCCGATGCAGGCGACCACAATGAGGGCGATGGGAGAGGCGGCAAAGAAGAAGAAGGTTCGGGCCACCAGATAGACTCCGGCGGCGACCATGGTGGCCGCGTGAATGAGGGCGCTGACGGGGGTGGGGCCTTCCATGGCGTCCGGCAGCCAGATATGAAGCGGGAACTGCGCGCTTTTTCCTACTGCGCCGCAGAAGATGAGCAGGGAGAGAACGGTCAGGAAGCCGGTGCTGAATTCGCCTGCGCCGACGCGCTGCTGCAGTGCTACAAAGTTGAATTCCTTCGCGTAGAGCGAGAGGGCGAAGACGGCGATTAGAAAACCCGTGTCACCGAAACGGGTGACGACGAAGGCCTTCTTGGCGGCCGCGGCCGCGGAGGGCCGCCGATACCAAAAGCCGATGAGCAGATAGGAGCAGAGCCCGACCAATTCCCAGCAGAGATAGGTTTGCAGAATATTATTGGAGATCACCAGCCCCAGCATGGCGGCGGAGAAGAGGCTCATGTAGGCGAAATAGCGCCCATAGCCGTCATCGCCGGCCATATAGCCGACGGAGTAAATCTGTATCAGCAGCGAGACTCCGCATACCACTATCAGCATGACTGCGCTCAGGGGATCGAGGAGGGAGCCGGCCTCGAATTTCAAGTCATCCGCCTGGAACCAGCCGAGACGCGCCTCTTCCGCTCCGGAAAGGGGCGCGCGCGGAAGCGCGGAAAGAGAAATGAGCAGAGACACGGCGAGGGCGAGGATGAGAATATAGGGCGCGATTCGCCGCAGGCGATTCACGAAAAAGGCGGAAATCACCAGGAAAGCGATTGCCGGCAGTATCGGTATGAGCCAGAGCATCACATCACAACCTTTACTCACCAGTGACACGGGCGTCTCGCCCGTGAAGTTTTCCACCGCTGTGTCAGATCACGGGCAAGATGCCCGTGCCACAATTCTTATCCGTCCATCAGGTTGATGTCATCCACATCCACGGTATCGAAACGGCGATAGACGCTCAGTATGATAGCCAGTCCGACGGCCGCCTCGGCGGCGGCGACGGTGATGATCATCAGAGCAAAGACCGGCCCGGCGAAGTCCAGCGCATCGCCCTTGAATCTCCAAAAAGCCACAAAGTTGAGGCCCGCCGCGTTCAGCATCAGTTCAACGCCCATCAGCACGGCGATGGCATTGCGCCTGCTCAATACGCCGAAGACCCCCAGGCCGAAGAGCAGGCCGCTTACCAAGAGATAGTGATAGAGGCCGACGCTGGAATGAATCATCTCTTTCCGCCTCCGCGAGAGGGAGGAAGCCGCTTCGGCGGAGTTCCCTCTCCTCGCGCCATGACAATCGCCCCGACGATGGCCGCCAGAAGAAGAACCGAGGCGATTTCAAAGGGCAAGAGATAAGGCCCCAGCAAGGCTTCTCCCATCTTCGCGGTGGTGCCCTCGGGGAGGGGAGAAGGCGCGGCCGTATCGCCGAATTGTTGGCGCGCGCTCAAGATGAGGATAACCGCTATCGCGACGGCAAAGATAAAGGCCCATCCCTCCAGGCGATTGTGCATGCGCGCTTCCGGGTCGCCGATGCGCCGGGTCAGCAGGATGGCGAAAAGGAGCAGCACCATAATGCCGCCAACGTAGATCAGAATCTGAATGGCGGCGAGGAATTCCGCTCCCAGAGTCAGGAAGAATCCCGCAATGCCGACAAATGTCGGCAGCAGCCAGAGGCCGGCGTGAAAGATATTCCGCGAGGTGACCACCATCGCCGCGGGCAGCAGGGTTATCAGGGCCAGCAATATAAATGTGATTTGTTCACCCATTACGCAGTTCCAGATTCGGCGTTCGCATCCGTCTCTCTGGGGCCGTGCCAGGGCTCCAGCAGTCTCTCCAGTTCCCAAACGAGTTCTGCTCGCGAATAGGCCGGCTTATCGGTCTCGTTGCTCAGGATGATGGCATCGAAAGGACAAGCCTCCACGCAGAGATTGCAGAACATGCAGCGCGGCTGGTTCCATTGATAAGATTTTGCCCGGCGCTCCTTGCCCTTCTTCTCATCTCCGACCACGGTGATCACACTTGCCGGACAGGCCTTAGCGCAGGCCTGGCAGGCGGTGCAGCGCAGCCGGCCGCTCTCCTGGTCCCGCAGGTGCAGCATCTTTCCTCGATAGCGGGAGGAATAGGAGAGTTTCTCCCGGAAAGGATACTGCACCGTTATCTTGGGCTCCATCCAGCATTTCAAGGTGACGCGCAGGCCGGTCAGCAGGCTGGCCCCGCCGGTGATTACATCTGCGAGCAAGTTCTTACGCGTCTTCCTCATATTGCTAAACCCAGACAACTTCTTCCGGCGGGGGTCGCCTCCTTCGCCGAGGCTACGGAGCCCAGGGGGGCCCCCGCCCTGCAACTCCTTCTTCGGGCGGATACAAATCCGCCCCTACAAGTTCTTTCGCGAACCCGCAGCCAGGCTGTAGGGGCGGCATTGCTGCCGCCCGAAGACTTTCCAGCCCGCGAAAGCGTTAAACGGGAACAGCCCTGCACGCAGGCTAAAGCCTGCGGCTACCGATTTTTTCTATTTCAATCTGCGTAATCTGCGGATAGTTGAATTATCCTGCCATCCAAACCTTTACGAAGCCCATGACCAGGATGTAGGCCAGGCTGATTGGAACAAGTCCCTTCCAGGAGAATTTCATCAACTGGTCAACCCGCAGCCGCGGATAGGTCCAGCGAATCCACATCAGGAATATCACCATAGCATAGGTCTTGGCGAGGAACCAGACCCAGCCCGGGATGACCCACAACTGCGGCTTATAGGGCAAGAAGTGCCAGCCGCCCAAGAAAAGAGTTGTAATGAGACCGGAGACGAAGAGCAAGTGGGCATATTCTCCCATGAAGAAGAAGGCGAAGCGCATTCCGGAATATTCGATGTGAAAGCCCGCGACCAACTCCGATTCTGCCTCGGGAATATCAAACGGGGTGCGGTTGATTTCCGCCAGGCCGCAAATCAAGAAGAGAATGAATCCGACAAAGAGCGGACCGATGTGCCACATCCCTTTTTGCGTTTCAACTATCTCGCGGGTGCTGAGGGTGCCGGTCCACATCACTACGGTGGCCAGGACAAGCACCATGGGCACCTCATAGGAGATCGCTTGGGCGGCGGCGCGCATTGCGCCCAGCATGGAGTATTTATTGTTTGAGCCCCAGCCGGCCATGATGATTCCGAGCGTCGGCAAGGTCCCTACCGCGAGGATGAAAAGGACGCCGAGGCTGAGGTCCCGCGGGATGAGGTTGTGGTCAAAGGGAAGGACAATATAGACCAGCATGGCCGGCAGGAAAACCATGAAAGGAGCGGCGACGAAGACCCACTTGTCCGCGGCCGCAGGGATGATGTCCTCCTTGAGGAGGAGTTTGAGGGCATCGGCGGCGGTCTGCAAGAGCCCCAGCGGTCCGACCCGGATTGGGCCAATGCGGGCCTGGATGTCCCCCGCCACCTTCCGCTCCAACCAGATGAGCAGCAAGAGATTGAGCAGGATGAAGACCAGCATGATCACCGTGACGATCAGCATCTCCAGGCCGCCGGCCCAGGGCTGCGGAACTCCCAGTTTTACGAAGAAGTTTGCCATTTTGCTTGATGGCAGGAGCCTTCGCTCCTGCCCTACGAAATAGGTTTCCTAGCGATCTATCTCTCCCAAAACGATGTCAATGCTGCCCAGGATGGCGACGATGTCGGCGACTTTGCTGCCCCGGGCCATCTCTTCGATGGCAAAGACGTTGGAAAAAGAGGGCGCCCGCAGTCTCAATCTTGCGGGGCGGTCTTTTCCATCGCTCACCAGATAGACGCCGAATTCGCCGCGCGGAGATTCTATGCGGGCATAGGCCTCACCCGCAGGGGGGCGAACCGCCTTCGTCCCCTTCGCCATGACTTCGCCTTCAGGCATTCCCTCCAGCGCCTGGCTCATGATCCGCAGGCTTTGGCGCATCTCTTCGATTCTCACCAGGTAGCGGCCAAGGCAATCGCAGAGCGGGCTTAAGGCCACATTGAAATCGAATTCCGAGTAGGCCTCGAAAGGCTCGGCCTTGCGGACATCGTAGTTCACGTCAGAACCCCGCAAGGTGGGGCCGCTGACCCCGTAGGAGACGGCAACTTCGGGAGGCAGCATTCCGATGCCTTCGAGCCGGGCGCGCAGGATGCGGTTGCCGGAGAAGAGGTCATCGTATTCCTGAATCCGGCCCGGCATGATCTTCAGGAAATTGCGGCAGGCGCGGTCAAAACCTTCGGGCAAATCCTTCGGCACGCCTCCGATGCGGCACCAGGAATAGGTGAGCCGGGCGCCGGTCACCATCTCGAAAAGGTCGAGCAATATCTCGCGTTCCCGCCAACAATAGAGAAAGACCGTCCAGGCGCCCACATCCAGCGCAAATGACCCCATCCAGACGAGGTGGCTGGTGATGCGCTGCATCTCCAGGAGGAGAGAGCGAATCCACTTCGCCCGCCGGGGGACTTCAATCCCCGCCAGTTTCTCCACCGCCTCGCAGTAGCAGAGGTTATTGGAAAAGGAGGAGACATAGTCCAGGCGGTCGGGATAAGGGACATACTGGTTGTAGGTGCGATTTTCGCCGATCTTCTCCAGGCCCCGGTGGAGGAAGCCGATGTCCGGCCGGACGCCGACTATTACCTCTCCCTCAAGGGTGACTTCCAGCCGCAAGACCCCGTGCATACTGGGATGCTGGGGGCCCATGGAGAGGATTCTGGTTTCGGTTTTTGTTAAGGCAGCCTGTGCCATTTAGAAACCCAATAACCACCAAGACACCAAGACACAAGAAAGCGAACTAACTTTTCAACATAGGATGGCCTTCCCAATCCGCGGGAAGGAGGATTCTCCTCAAATCCGGATGTTTGTCAAAGACGACTCCGAAGAGGTCGAAGATTTCGCGCTCAAAGTACTCCGCGCCTCGCCA
>Ga0299915_10003427_pt1 | contig 11470 bp, 10 predicted proteins | sample RVTome_13_FD_200263 | JGI IMG/M metagenome (GOLD analysis project Ga0299915, IMG submission 200263) | Soil microbial communities from uranium-contaminated site in the Upper Colorado River Basin, Wyoming, United States - RVT92D227 (version 2) ... | reverse complement strand
GGACCTGGAGATATTCCTGGGGCAGCAGAAAAAGGAGCCCGGCTCCTCAATCTGGATCCGCTAATTGCTTTCAGCGGAAGTAGATGAAGGAGATCTGGCAGCCCAGCTCCCGTTCATCCTTGTTCTGGGGAAAAACCTTCGAGGGGACGAACGTCTTGTCCACGGCGACGGTCAGGATGAACTCGTCCTTATCCCCGAGCATCTCCTTCTTGACCGTATAGCTCTTCTCGAAGGAGATCTCGCCGGGGATGAACTCATCGAGGACCGCATCGTTGATCTTGAAGATGACCTTCTGGTCGGGGATGATCTCTTTGTTGACTCCGCCCCGGATAACGAGCAGCCCGTCCCGGCGAGGGTTATCGACGATGCACCGAGCCTCGGGTCCCACCCAGCGCCATTTCTTGAGGGGAGCATTGGGGTCGATCTCCTGGTCATACCACCCTTTTTCGTAGACGATCTCCGGCATGTCGGGCGGCGGAGGGAGGACCTTAAGCTTCGCGGTCATGACCTCGCGCTGGGGCCCGCCGCTCCGGTCATAAGGGTTGTACAGACCGACGCTCAGCCGCAACGTTTCGTCCCCCTTGAAGGTGGGGTCAAACTCGTCGATGAATGACGGGATATAGATCCTCCGAGTATACTTATATTCCTGGCCCGGCTCCCATTGAGAGGTGGGGACGGGCGGCATATGGTCATCTTGAAAGAGCAGGTTGCTGCCGTGCCAGAAATGGGCGAATACGGTCAGGTCCTTCGCCGTTTTGGGGAAATCTCCACCGGTCTTCCAATCGTATTGGACATCCGTGATCAGGTTGTCCGTGAGCGTCTTCTCGGAGAAATTAACCGCCAGCTCGATCCCCTTAACCTGGGCCTTCTTCTGACATGCCAGCGAGGCCAGGACCGGCAACCCGACCACCAGCAGCGCCACTGCGGTGCGTTTTTTCATCGCTTGTCTCCTTCCCGATAAGTTCATTCATTATACTGAAAAAGGAGGCCGTACTCAACGTTCCGGTCCGGTTTGAAACGTGTTGCGCGATGGGTCGCGAATGGTGTATAGTCCGGGAGAGATGAAGCCGGCGCTCCTCGTCTTTTCTTACTTCTCCCGATTTGCCTCCCGAATCAAGAATTTCCTCTATGACCGCGGCCTGCTGCGGCCTCGCCGGGCCCCCCTCCCGGTGATCAGCGTGGGCAACCTGTCGCTCGGCGGCACGGAAAAGACGCCCCTGGCGATGGAGCTGTTGGGCCGGCTCATCGCCATCGGCCGCCGCCCCGCCCTCGTTTCGCGCGGCTACCGGGGACGCTGGGAAAAGACCGGAGGTGTCGTCTCGGACGGCCGGACTGTCTTCGGGACATGGGAGGAGGCCGGCGATGAACCTTACCTTATCGCGCGGACCATCCCCCAGGCGGGCGTCTACGTAGGGAAGAACCGCCTGAGCTCCTGCCGACGGGCGGCGGAGGCCGGTTTCGATATCGCCGTCCTCGACGACGGCTTCCAGCACCGCCGCCTGGCCCGGGATCTGGATATCCTGCTCTTCTCTCCGGAGGAAAAAACCGCCTGGCGGGAGCCTCTCTCTTCTTTCCTCAGGTCGGACATCCTTTTCGTCAAGTCCGGAGAAGCGAAAGCCCCGAAGATCGAACGGTGGCAAGGGCGCTACTCGGGCGCCCTTTTTACCTATTCGGTCGGCCTTCGGGGAATATTCGACCTCCGCTCGGGCGAGTCCTGCTCCATCGGGGCCCTGGCTCAAAAGAAACTCCTGGCTTTTTGCGGCATCGCCCGGCCCCAACGGTTTGAGGAGACCCTCGGCCGCGCCGGCTTGACGGTCGTCTCGTTTCTCCCCTTCCCCGACCATCATCCCTACCGGGCAGGTTCCCTGGGCAAAATCTACCGTGTTTTTAGCGAAAAGGGCGCGGATGCCCTGATCACAACCGCGAAGGACGCCGTCAAGATCGCCGGCCGAATCGGGGAATTGGGGGCCGTTCCCATATATATCCTCGAAGTCGGACTGGATATCGAGCCCGGTTTTGATGACTGCTGGCGGGCTTTTCTGGCCAAAAGTCAGACACCCTAATGTCGAGAATTAATATAAAGTTCACGGATTTCATGGAGTTTGGAGCCTACCGCTTTCTCGCCCTCCTCATCCGGCTCCTCCCTCGCCCTGTCTGCCTATGGACCGGGCAAGCCCTGGGAGGTCTGGCCTTCCGGTTCGACCGGAGGCACCGCCGGCTGGCCCTGGCCAACTTGGAGAGGGCCCTGGGACGGGAAAACGGCCCATCCGACCGCCGCCGGATCGCGCGCGCCTCCTTCCGGCATTTTGGCCGCGTCACGGCCGATATTCTCAAATGGGAGCATCTCAAGACCTCCCGCCGCGAGGCTCTGCTCCGAGTGGAGGGTAAAGAGCACATCCGGCAGGCCCTTCGGGGAGGCCGCGGAGTGCTTGTCTTTTCCGCCCATTTCGGAAACTGGGAGGTTGCCGCCCAGGCCATTGCCAGGCTCGGGCCCCTTAACGTTGTCGCCCGGCCCTTGGACAACCCTTTGATCGAAGCCCGGCTGAGCCTCTTCAGGGCCCGACTGGGGGCCAAGGTCATCTCCAAGTTCCAGGCCGCCAAGCCCATCCTTCAGGCGCTCCGCCGCAACGAAATCGTGGCCATCCTGATCGATCAGAGGGTGCAGCGCAAAGAAGCCGTCTTCGTGGATTTCTTCGGCTCGGCGGCCGCGACGACACCCGGCCTGGCCTCTTTCGCGCTCCGCTCCCTCTCTCCGTTGATCCCGGTTTTCTGCCACCCCGCTCCGCGCTCTTCCTACCTGGTCAAGATCGGACCGACTCTCCCCTTCGAGCCCGGCGGCGACACCGACAGGGACGTGTTGAAAATCACCCAGGCTTCGACTAAGATAATTGAGGCCGAAATCCGCCGGGAACCCGGCCTCTGGTTCTGGTTTCACAACCGCTGGAAAACGCGGCCGGAAACAGAAAACAAGCCCGAATCCCCGGCCGGCCGGGAAACCGCCAAATAAGGATACGCCGATGCGGGAAAAACGCGCCGTTGACGAGCTCCGACCCCTCAAGATCCAGACGGACTATTTCGACTACGCCGACGGCTCTGCCTTTATCGAGATCGGCCGGACGCGGGTCGCGGCGGCGGCTAGCATCGAGGCCAAGGCGCCGCCTTTCCTCAAGGGCCAGGGGACCGGCTGGGTGACCGCCGAGTACGCCATGCTCCCCCGTTCCACCGAAACCCGCAGCCAGCGCGAGAGAATGCCGGGCCGGATCTCCGGAAGAACCCAGGAAATCCAGCGTCTGATCGGACGGTCGCTCCGCGCCGTGACCGACCTCGAAGTCCTCGGGGAGCGGACGATCATCATCGACTGCGACGTCATCCAGGCCGACGGCGGAACGCGGGTGGCTTCGGTCACCGCCGGCTGCGTCGCCTTGGCCCTGGCGCTCAAGAAACTGCTGGATGAAAAGGAAATCGACAAGATGCCTCTCCGGCACCTCGTCGGCGGCATCAGCGTCGGCGTCGTCGCCGGGCGGGAGCTCCTGGACCTCGACTATGCCGAGGATTCGCAGGCGGCGCTCGACATGAACGTCATCGAGACCGACGGCGGCCAGCTCGTGGAGGTCCAGGCTACGGCCGAAAGAGAGCCTTTCTCGAGGAAGGACCTTTCTTCTCTTCTCCGCCTGGCCGGCCAGGGAATCCAGGAGGTCATCCAGGTTCAAAAGACCGCCCTCAAGAAGAAGAGCCTCCTGTTCATGGCCTACGGGCGATAAGGAGTGACGGATGAGGAGAATTCTGGTCACCGGAGGGGCCGGCTTCCTGGGAAGCCATCTCTGCGAGCACCTTCTCGGCGAAGGGGAGGACGTCGCCTGCATCGATAACTTCTTCAGCGGCTGCAAGGACAACATCCGCCATCTCTCAAGCCATCCTTTCTTCGAGCTGATCCGCCACGACGTCATCCACCCGCTCTTCATCGAGGTCGACCGGGTCTTCCACCTGGCCTGCCCCGCATCCCCGATCCACTACCAGCATAACCCGATAAAAACCGTCAAGACCAACGTCATGGGCACGATCAACATGCTCGGGCTGGCCAAGCGGATCAAGGCCCGGATCCTGCTGGCTTCCTCGTCCGAAGTCTACGGCGACGCCCAGGTCCATCCGCAGACGGAAGACTATTGGGGCAACGTCAACCCCATCGGCCTGAGGAGCTGCTATGACGAGGGGAAGCGCGTCGCCGAAACCCTGATGATGGATTACTACCGGCAGAACCGGGTGGACATCCGGATCGCCCGCATCTTCAATACCTACGGGCCCCGGATGGCCGTCGACGACGGCCGGGTGGTCAGCAACTTCATCGTCCAGGCGCTCAAGGGAGAGGACCTGACGGTCTACGGAGACGGAGCCCAGACTCGGTCCTTCTGCTACGTCTCCGACCTCGTCGACGCCCTCGTCCGGATGATGACCGCCGCTGAATTTTCCGGCCCGATGAATATCGGGAATCCCGAGGAATTCGCCGTCCTGGAGCTGGCCGAGAAAATCCTGGCGCTCACGGGGAGCAAGTCCCGGATTACCCTGAAGCCCCTGCCCTCGGACGACCCAGTCCGGCGCTGCCCGGATATCTCGCTGGCCAAAGCCAAGCTTGGCTGGGAGCCACGGGTGGGCCTTGAGGAAGGCCTGACCCGGACCATCGAGTATTTCCGGGAGAAGCTGGCGGGCCGATGAAGCTCTCGGTCGTCATCCCGGTCTTCAACGAACAAGCGACGATCGCCGAGATCATCCGGCGCGTCCGGGCCGTCGATGTCGGCCTGGAAAAAGAGATCATCATCGTCGATGACGGCTCGACCGACGGGACGCGGGAGACGCTCCAGCCATTGGCCGCCCCCGGGCTGACGGTCGTCCTCCACGAGAAAAACCAGGGAAAGGGTGCCGCCCTGCGGACCGGTTTTACAAGGACGACGGGCGACATCGTCCTCGTCCAGGACGCCGACCTGGAGTACGACCCGAGGGAGTACCCCCGGCTCATCGAGCCGATCCTGGACGGCCGGGCCGATGTGGTCTACGGGAGCCGCTTTCTGGGCGGACCGCACCGCGTCCTCTACTATTGGCACTACGTCGGCAACAAGCTCCTGACAACGTTGTCCGACATGCTCTCCAACCTCAACCTAACCGACATGGAAACCTGCTACAAAGTCTTCCGCCGCGAAGTCCTTGAAAAGATCAGGATCAAATCATCGCGCTTCGGTTTCGAGCCCGAGATCACCATGAAGGTGGCGAAGCTCAAATGCCGGGTCTACGAGATGCCTATCTCCTATTCGGGCCGCGACTACGCCCAGGGCAAGAAGATCGGCTGGAAGGACGGCCTGGCCGCGCTCTTTCACCTCATCCGCTTCCGCTTTTTCGACTGACTTGACTAAATTTCCCCATAAAGATAATATTTTTATTCTATTTAGCCGAACGGTGCGCCCGGGCATCATCTCGGATTGAGTCAGCCGATGCATTGGAGGTCAAAATGAATTTCGCATCTCCCCTTATCTGGGCTGGAGCAATAATACTTGTCATCGCCCTTCTTCTCATCGTCCTGGCCAAACAATACCGGAAGGTGGGACCGAACGAGGTCCTGATCATTGCCGGCGGCCGTAAGAAGACCATCACCGGTCCCGACGGCGCAAAGGTCAAGGTGGGCTACCGCTACCGTCTGGGGGGCGGCACCTTCGTCATCCCCATTGTCGAGACCGTGTACCGCCTGCCCATGGACGTCATAACCCTGAACATCAAGACTCCGGAGGTCCTGACCCACAGCGGCGTTCCGATCATGGCCGAGGCCACCGCCCAGGTCAAGGTCGACTCCTCGGACTCCGCCATCCGGCTGGCCGCCGAGCAGTTCCTGGGATTGGGCAAGGACGGGATCCGGGACGTCTCGCTGAACGTCCTCGAGGGCCACATGAGGGAGGTCATCGGGGTGATGACCGTCGAGCAGATCTATCGCGGACGCCAGGAATTTTCGGCCCGCGTCAACGAGGCCGTCCGGCCGGACCTCAGCCGGATGGGGCTCGTCATGCTTTCCTTCGCCCTCAAGGATATCAGCGATGCCCAGGGCTATCTCGAGTCCCTGAGCAAGCCCCAGGTCGTGGCCGCCAAAAGGGACGCCGTGATCGCCGAGGCCGAGACAGAAAAAGAGGCCATCATCAAGTCTTCCCAGGCCCGCAAGGAAGGGGAGGTCGCCCGCCTGGCCGCCGAAGCCCTCATCGCCAAGGCGCAGTGGGAGAACGAAGCCAAGAAATCAGAGTCCCAAGTGGCCGTCAACCAGAAGAAGGCCCAGGCGGATTTTTCCTACGAGCTGGAACGCTACCGGTTGAGCCAGCAGATCAAGAAAGAAGAAGCCAAGATGAAGGCCATCGAGAAGGAAGAGGCCATTAAGATCGAGGAGTTGGAGATCGCTCGCCGGGAGAAAGAGCTGGAATCGAGCGTCGTCAAGCCTGCCGACGCCCGGAAGTACCAGATCAAGGCTGAGGCCGAAGCCGAGGAATACCGGATTCAGGCTGAGGCCAAGGGAAAAACTGAAGCCTTGCGCATGGAGGGAGAGGCCGAAGCTGAGATCATAAAAAAAAAGGGTCTGGCCGAAGCGGAATCCATGGTCAAAAAGGCTCAGGCCTGGGAAAAATACAACCAGGCGGCGGTGCTGGAGATGTACCTCAGCACGCTCCCGGAGCTGGCCAGGGCGGTCTCCGAGCCGCTTTCCAAGGTGGATAAGATCATAGTTATCGGCGGGGGGGAAAAGAGCCTGGGGACGGCCAAGATCACGGCCCAGGTCGCAGAAGTGCTGGCCCAAATGCCCGAGATCGTCAAGTCGCTGACCGGCGTCGACCTTAAAAAATACCTTCAAGAAAAGCTCTCGCCCGAAGACAAAAAAGAGAAATAGCCGCCGGCGAAGAGAAGGTCCGCCATGATCTCAGAAAAAGTCAACCAGATCGGCGCCTCGCCGACCCTCAAGATTTCGGCCAAGGCCAAGGCCATGAGGGCCGAGGGGATCGACATCGTCGACCTCAGCGTCGGTGAGCCCGATTTCCCCACTCCGGAGAACGCCAAGGCGGCCGGTATCCGCGCCATCCAGCAGAACTTCACCAAGTACACCGAGAACGAAGGCATCCCGGCCCTCAAAAAGGCGGTCCTCGCCCGGATGAAGGAGGACTGCGGACTCGACTATGACCTGAATCAGGTCATCGTCTCGCCCGGAGCCAAGGCCTCGCTCTTTCTCATCTTCCAGGCCCTGATCGATGAGGGCGAAGAGGTCATCATTCCCGCTCCCTATTGGGTGACCTATCCGATGGCCGTGATCCTGGCCAAGGGGAAGCCGGTCATCGTGCGGACCAAAGAGGAGAACGGGTTTGTCATGACCCCCGAGGAACTCAAGGCGGCGATCAATCCATCAACCAAGGCGATCATCCTCAACAACCCCTCCAACCCGACCGGGGCGGCCTACTCCAAGGCCCAGCTCGAGGCGCTCGCCGAGGTCGTCCGCAAAGAGGACGTGTTCGTGATCGCCGACGAGATCTACGGCAAGCTCATCTTCGACGATTTCGAGTTCCGGAGTTTCGCCTCCCTGGGTGAGGACATCAAGAAGAAGACGGTCGTCGTCAACGGAGTCTCCAAGTCCTATTCGATGACGGGTTGGCGGATCGGCTACGCCCTGGGGCCGGCCGAGATCATCAACGGCATGGCCAAGGTCCAGAGCCATTCCACCTCCAATCCTTGCTCCATCTCCCAATATGCCAGCCTGGAAGCGCTGAGCGGGCCTCAGTATGAGATCTCGAAAATGGTCGCCGAGTTCCAGCGGCGGCGGAACTACTGCCTCATGCGGCTGCGCTCCATCCCCAATGTTTCTTGCTTCAAGCCGCAGGGCGCGTTCTATCTCTTGCCCAATTTCTCAGCCTATTTCGACAGGGAAGCCGCCGGCGTCCAGATCCGTAATTCCTACGGATTAGCCTACTATCTCCTGAAAGAGGCCCGGGTGGCTATCGTCCCGGGCGATTCCTTCGGCGCTGACTCGCATATCAGGCTGTCCTACGCCACATCCATGGAAAACCTGGAAAAGGGCCTGGACCGCATCAGCGAGGCCATGGCCAAGCTCAAGGCGCCGAAGAAGGTCAGGCGCGTCGCCCTGAGCAACGCGGTGACCCGGGTGAAAAAGTCCGTCCCGGTCGAGGCGGGTGTCACCGCCAAGGTGAGGGACGCCCTCGTGGCCGAGATGGACAGTCACCTTACTCCCGAGAACTACTACGAATGGAACGCCAACATCTCCGGGGTCGTCGTGCAGCTCCGGACGAACGTCTCTCACCTTTATGATTTCTGGGTCGAGAACTGGTACCCCGCCCAGATCGAGGCCGACCTGGAGCCGCACGGGATTATCTACGCCGTGGACGGTATCGCCGGCCGGGAACCGCGGGTATTTTACAACTCGGAGACAAAGACGGGTGTCATCGTCAACGCCGATAATTACGGGCCTTTGAGAAGCCTCGCCCTGGGCCTCGTCATGGACGCCTCGGAGAGGCTCTTCGGCGTCTGCGGCGTGCGCGGCATGTCGGCCGACGCCGGGGGAAAAGGGCTGATCCTTGTCGGCCCTCCGGGGACGCGCAAAACTGAGCTGTTTTATGAGCTTCTCGAGGACAAGCGGCTGCGCCTTCACGCGAACGACATCGTCTTTGTCCGCCAGTCGGCGGGAAAGGCCTCGGCCGATTGCGTCGAACGGAAACTCTTCATGGCCACGAACACCGTCGAATCATTCCCCCGGCTGGCCTCCCTTTTCGACGGCAGCAAGTGTGAGAACGTCGTCACGCACAAGGATGACTGCAAGAACGCCGACTGTCTGCGGCAGGACGACTGCCGCCTGGACCGAGGCTCGCTGTTCTGCTACAAGGCTTCCCCCGAAGCCCACGCCATGCTCGATCCCTATTGGATTGGAGGGAAGTCCGCCTATGCCAAGCGAACCGAGCTCAGCTGGATTTTTATCCTGCGCAACGACCCCGTCTCCCCGGCGGCCGTCAAGCTGTCCAAAGATGAGGCCCTCCGCATCCTCGAAACCGGCGAAAGCGCGGGAGCCAAGAAAGCCCTGAGCCCGGCCAAGCCCCAGCCTTTTTACAACCCCCATCTCCTCTTCAAGACGGGAGAGAGGTTGGATCTCCAGAAGGCCTACTTCGACCGTTTGCTGGATGCCGTCTCCTGCTATCTCTTCAACAGCGGGGCTGGCGGCGCTTCTGAAATCAAGAAGATAATCTGGGGAGAAGAATAACCGGCGCCCCCTCCTCCAACTAGGCGAGCTTTTCGTCCAGCTCCTGGGCGATGAGGTGAAGGACCACCAGATGGACCTCCTGGATCCTCGGGGTGTGCCGGGAGGGAACATCCAGCAGGAAGTCGGCGAGAGGGCCGAGTTTCCCCCCGCCTTCGCCGGTGAGGGCGATGGTGAGCATCTTTTTCTTCCGGGCCGCCTTGAGTCCCTCGACGATGTTCGGAGAATTCCCGCTTGTCGAGAGGGCCAGGGCGACATCCCCTTCGTCACCGAGCGCTTCGACTTGGCGGCTGAAAACGGAATCGTAGGTTGAATCGTTGGCGATCGACGTCAGCGTCGACGTATCGGTCGTCAGGGCGACGGCCCGCAGCGGCTTTCGGGGCCGGGAGAACTTGTTCACGAGCTCAGCCGCCAGGTGCTGTGCCTCGGCGGCGCTTCCGCCGTTGCCGAAGACGAGGACCTTGCGACCCGATTTCAGGGCCTTCACCAGGGCATGCGTCGACTTCTCCAGGAGAATCCCTTTCTCCTGAAGAAAATCCTCCAAAACACGGCCGATCTCCTCCGGGACGTTCCGATATTCCATGACGATCTCCCTTCACGCCGGAAGGCCGGATACTATGGTGTCTTTGACCTTATGGACAAGCGCCTGCAGGGTATTCTGGTCGTAGCCCGCCGTGGGAACGGGCGGATGGAACAGGACATCGATTTTGCCCCTCCGGGCAAAGATGGCGCCGCGAGGCATCAGCTGATAGGTTCCCCTGATGGTGATCGGGGCGATTGCCGCCCCGCTCTCAAGTGCCAAAAAGAACCCGCCCCGCCTGAAGGCCTGGGTGAGGCCGTCCCGGGTCCTCGTGCCCTCGGGGAAGATCAGGTAGGAATATCCCCATTTTTGCATCAGGCACGCGGCCTGATCGATGCTCTTTCTTCCGCCCCGAGCTCTCTTGCGGTCGATGGGGACGAACCCGACGAACCGCATACCCTGCCCGACGACAGGGATGCGGAAGACCTCTTTCTTCAGGATGACCCGGACGGACTGGGGGATGAGCAGGAAGAGCAGCGGCCCGTCGAGAAAGCTGAGGTGGTTGGACATGAATATATACGGCGCTTTTCTGTCGATCATATCCCGGCCGGAGACATTGATCTTGATTCCCAGGATGCCTGGGGCCAGGCTCATGGCCCACTTGCCCAGACGCAGGAGAGGCTCGCGAAGGCCAAACGGCCAGAAGATGAGTAGGGCGAAAAGGAGCACGAAGATCAGGATGATGTAGATCGAGCCCAGGAGGATCGTCCTCATTTCCGGTTGGGGCGATTATACCACAATTCCGCGCCGCACGATCGTGATCCCTTGCCTTATCAAGCTTGCAAGCGGGGGGAAAATCCGATTTAATAGGGACGGATGGACGCGAGCCCCAAGGGGAAAAAGCCGGCGATCCCTCTTCCGGTCATGCTGGCCGCTTCCTTTGTCCTCATTTTCTCGAGCCTTTTCTCGGCGCTTGTCTTCGAGCGCGTTCCCCACGTCAACGACGAGATCGCCTATCTTTTCCAGGCCAGGCTCTTTCAGTCGGGGCGGCTCTATGCTCCCTCCCCCTGCGCCCGGGAATTCTTCGACTTCCCGCATATCATCAATAACGGGAAGTGGTACAGCATCTACCCTCCCGGCTATCCGATCCTCCTCGTCCCGGGCCTTGTTCTTCATGCGCCCTGGCTCATCAACCCAGTCCTGGCGGCCCTGGCCGTCGTCCTTTTTTTCCTCCTCGGCAAAGAGATTTACAGCCGCGAGGTCGGCCTGCTGGCCGCCCTTCTTGCGGCCGCCTCCCCCTGGTTCCTGCTGCTGTCTTCGACCATGATGTCCCATACATCGAGCCTCTTTTTTAACACGCTTTTTCTTCTCTTTCTCTTTCGGTTCCTCCGCCGGCCGTCCCTGGGCCTGGGGCTGGCCGCCGGGGCAAGCTGGGGGATCGCTTTCCTCATCCGGCCGCTCAACGCGTTTTTCTTTTCCCTTGTCTTTCTCTTTTTCTTCGCCATCCGACTGATAAGAAGCCGGGATGAGCGGATGAGGAAAAACGCCCTTGCCCTCTTGGGCGCGGCCCTCGTTTTTTTCGGGCTTCTTCTCCTCTATAATAGCCTCACCACGGGCGCTCCTTTCCGGATGGGCTACCTGGAACGCTATGGCCCGAGCTATTCGGTCATCTTCGGCCG
>Ga0299915_10003426_pt1 | contig 11470 bp, 8 predicted proteins | sample RVTome_13_FD_200263 | JGI IMG/M metagenome (GOLD analysis project Ga0299915, IMG submission 200263) | Soil microbial communities from uranium-contaminated site in the Upper Colorado River Basin, Wyoming, United States - RVT92D227 (version 2) ... | reverse complement strand
TGGCCTCTTCTTTGGCCAGCACCTGCGCAGTTATCATCCCGCCCGGCCCATCGTACGCAAAGCCCCGCACAACCGCCCCATCGGGCACGGGCACAATCAATTCGGCCTCCTGCCGGCTGTTGCTCGTGTTTTGCAATCGAATCTCAATCGTGGTGGTCGCGGTGCTCTCGAGGATATCAACTAACACGCTGACGTCGGTTATCTCGATAGCGCCGCGCCGCTCCGGTGCGAAGGCAATCGCCCTGCTCTGCGGCACAATGACATTCGACGCCAACGGGCGAACACTGATATGCTCCATACTCGCCAAAGCCGGCCCCGCCGCGAACAAAAACAACACGCCCAAACAACCAATCATCTTTCTAATCGAACGACCCATTTCAAGTCTCCTTTAATCTGATTTCTGTCTTCTGCTTTGTGCACTTATGCCCTTGTGCCCTTGTGCACTTATGCTCTTGTGCTCTTGTGGCCTATACATAGAATATAACGCTCAAACGCCCTTTCGTTCTGTAAATAGCCTGTAAAAACCGCTCTGCCGTGAACATTCCGTTTACTGCGCCCGGCATCTAAGGTATGATGTCGCTATGGAAAGACAACATTCAAGAACCAAACGATGTCATTGCGAGGAAGCCTGCCCTAAGCGCAGTACAATGAGTGGCAGTCTTATACCACCCGCACCGGATGAACGGCCTATTTTCTCAGGACCCGCCCGAAAGCTATTCATAACCGTCTGCTTCATAATATTGGGTCAGACAGCAATTGCGGCTGCGGCCGGGGTATTCGATGTCCGCGACTACGGCGCCGTCGGCGACGGCGAGACTCTCGATACGGCGGCGATTCAAAAGGCGATAGACGCCTGTGCGAAGGCCGGTGGAGGTCAAGCACTGTTGCCGCCCGGCAAGTATCTATCGGGTACGGTGTATCTGAAAAGCAACGTCACGCTCTTTCTCGAAGCGGGCGCGAGGTTGATAGGGACCACGAAGCTCGATGAATACAAGCATCCGATACCGCCCGCCTCGATGCCTGAGGCCAGGTGGGGCAAGTGGCATCGGGCGCTGATACTCGGCGACGGAGTGGAGAATATCGCCATCGCCGGGCAAGGCGTGATTGACGGCAACAAGGTCTTCGACCTGACGGGGGAGGAGAAGATGCGCGGCCCGCATACGTTTGTCTTCGTCAATTGCAGGGACGTCACGGTCCGCGACGTCTCGTTTGTCGATTCGGCCAACTATGCGATTTTCTTTATGGCCAGTGACGATGTGAGTATTCGCAACGTGAAATTCACGGGCGGCTGGGACGGGGTTCATTTCAGAGGCTCGCCCGACCGCGACTGCCGAAACGTCAGCATCGTCGGCTGCGAATTTTATACCGGCGATGACTCCATTGCGGGCAGGTATTGGGAAAACACGCTGATTTCCGATTGCATCGTCAACTCCTCGTGTAACGGCATCCGCCTGATCGGCCCGGCTAAGCATCTGATTATTCACGGCTGTCTCTTTTACGGTCCCGGCATCCACCCGCACCGCACGTCGAACCGCCACAACATGCTGGCCGGGATCAACCTCCAGCCCGGCGCCTGGGACACAACGAAGGGCGAGCTTGACGACGTGCTGATAAGCGATGTCACTATACACAACGTCGCGACGCCGTTTCACTTCTTGCTCAAGCCGGGCAATACCGCGGGCAGCGTCGTGGTCGATCGGGTGACGGCGACCGGCGTATATCGCGCGGCGGCCTCGGTCGAAAGCTGGGCCGAGAAACCATTCGCAAACGTGGTCTTTCGGGATGTGACAATATCTTATAAGGGCGGCGGCAAGAGGCAGAAGGCGACAGAAGAAGTTAAGTCACCGGGCGTCGATGCCCGAGAGCTGCCGGCCTGGGGTTTCTACGCGCGAAACGTGCAGGATTTGATGTTCGACAACGTCCGCCTGCGTTATGAAAAGGAAGACCTTCGCCCCGTCATGATCTGCGACCGGGTGGAACAACTGACGCTGCAGGATTTGAGCTTTCCACAAGCGGGTCAGGCGGATGAACCTATCGTATTGAATGACGTAGAGCACGTGCAGCGCGGGAAAATGAAGAAAGAAACGGAGAAGTAAGTCCTATGCAAAAAACCCCGACATCCACAGACAAAGCCACACGACGTGACTTCCTGAGCGGCGCCATTGCCGCTGCCGGGATAATTGCGGCCTCGCACCTTACGAGCGGACCGCCCGCGGCCCTGGCTGCAGCCGAGGCTGACGAGCGCGAAAGAATCGCCGCGGCGATTCCTAAGATGGCGTCCGTTAAGCCTCGCAAGAAGCGCAGGCTCCTCATCTTCACGCTCAACGTCGGCTACGGCGGGCACGCCTCCATCCCGACGGCGAACCTGGCCTTTACGCTAATGGGCGAAAGGACGGGCGCCTTCGAGACGGTAATCAGCAAAGACACCTCCGTCTTCAAGGCCGAGAATCTCAAAACCTTCGACGTGGTCTTTTTCAACAACACGGTGGGCAATCTCTTTGAGGACCCGGCGTTGAGGCAGAGCCTGATAGAGTTTGTCTATGGCGGCGGCGGACTACTTGGCGTCCACGGTACATCGGTAGCCTTCACCCGGTGGCCCGGCGCGGTCGAGGACTGGCCTGAGTTCGGTTTAATGTTGGGCGCACGCGGCGCCAACCACCTCGACGCAAACGAACACATCTTCATCAAGCTCGATGACCCCGGCCACCCGATAAACCAGGTTTTCGGCGGCAATGGCTTCGAGTACCGGGATGAGTTCTTTCGTTTCCAGGAGGTCTATTCGAGAGACAGGGTGCGCGTGCTCCTCAGCATCGACAGGGACAAGACCAAATTCGAGGGACAACCCCGCGGCAACGTATTGCGACAGGACAATGACTACGCACTGGCGTGGGTCCGCAACTATGGGCGCGGGCGCGTATTCTACTGCACCATCGCGCACAACCCTTATGTCTTCTGGGACCCGAAGATGCTGCAGTTCTATCTCGCGGCAGCCCAGTTCGCTTTGGGCGACCTGCCGGCCCCGACAATCCCCAGCGCCAAATTGACTCCCGCTATCCGAGCGCAGGAAAAGCTCGGCTGGCGGCTCGGCATTGAGGCATACACCTTTAACAAATACACGCTCTTCGAGGCCATCGATAAAACCGCTCAGCTTGGCCTGCCTTTTATGGGCGGCCTGAGCTTCCAGAAGGTCAGCAACGAAATCCCCAAAGACTTCGACCCTCAACTAACGGACGATGAATTGAAACAGGTTCGCCTGAAATTGGATTCAGCCGGCGTTCGCATGCTGACCTATTACATCCACAACATCCCCGGCGATGAGGCCGGCTGTCGCAGGATATTCGAGTTCGGACGAAAGATCGGGATCGAGACCTTCATGTCCGAGCCGGCGCCCGAGGCACTGGACACGATCGAAAAATTCTGCGACGAATACGAAATCAACGTGGCCCTTCACAACCACGACCAAAAGGCCTCGCCGCAGTATTGGAGTCCGCAAGGCGTCCTGACGGTCTGCGAGGGCCGCAGCAAACGTATTGGGGCCTGCGCGGATATCGGCTACTGGATGCGGTCCGGCATCGACCCAATCAAGGCCGTCAATACGCTCAAGGAACGCTTGATTACCGTGCAGATGCACGACCTGCACGAGCTGAGCAGCGAGGGCCACGATGTCCCCTGGGGCGCGGGCGTCGGCAAAACGAGAGAGCTCATCGAGGAAATCCACCGCTTGGGCATCAGGCCCACGATGTTCGGCCTTGAATACTCCTACAACTGGCTCGAATCAATGCCCGACATCGCAAAGTGCATCGACTTCTTCAACAACCTCAGTCTCCAACTGGCAAATAAAGGATAAGTATGACACCGACTGCAAGTGCAGAAACAACAAACAGCAGACCGAAGGGTGGCAGCCTCAAGCCCGCAGGGCTTGGGGATGGCTCTAAACCGGCAGAGACTAAATCAACACATGCCGAACCTGTGACACGCCGCTGCTTCTTGCAGCGCGCCGCCGCGATTTCGGGCCTTGCCAGCGCACCGTGGATTATTCCATCATCCGCACTCGGCGCGGATGGAAATGTCGCGCCGAGCAATCGGATCACGATGGGCTTGATCGGCAACGGCCTTATGGGCCGGGGTCATCTCCACCGGCTGGCCGGGGACCGGGATATTCAAGTTCTGGGAGTCTGCGACGTGGACGGCCTACGCCGTGAGGAAGGCAAGAGCCACGTTGAGCAGACGTACGCCGCCGCCCGCACAGACGGCACATACAGCGGCTGCTCGGCCTACAATGACTACCGCGACCTCCTGGCCCGGCCGGATATTGACGCGGTGGTGATTGTCACGCCGGACCATTGGCATGCGCTGCAGACGATTGACGCGGCCAAGGCGGGCAAGGACGTCTATTGCGAAAAGCCCATCTCGATAACAATCGACCAGGGCCGGCGGCTGGCCGATACCGTGCGCAGGTATGGCCGAATCTTCCAGACCGGGACCCAGTACCGCTCCATTCCGACAATCCGCCATGTGTGCGACTTCGTCCGCGCAGGCGGGCTCGGCAAGGTCAAGCAGGTATTCACCATTTGGGGCAGCCTCGGCGGCTTCTTCGGAGCGCCCCGCTTTGAATCGTGTCGCCACCTGATGGACGTCGAGAATACCCAACGCTCATACGCGCCGCTCGATTTTGCGCTGCCCGCCGAGCCTGTCCCGGACGGCCTCGACTGGGACCTCTGGGTCGGCCCGGCGCTGTATCATCCGTATAACCGCGCATATCACCTCAATCCCTCGCCCGGCGTGGTGCCCTGGTCGTTCGATGAGGACTTCGGGGCGGCGTCGGTAACCTGGTACCATTCTCACGCCGCCGATGTGATTCAGTACGCCTTAGGCGCCGAGAACAGCGGCCCCGTCGAGCTAATACATCCCGCCGGCGGAGAATACCCGACGCTCACCTGCAGATACGCCAGCGGCGCGCTCCTTCACTTAGTTGACCACTGGGGAATGGTCAAGGACCTCTATAAAGCCGTACCGCCAACGGCGCGATTGGCCGGCAACTTCGGAGGAGTATTCGTCGGAGAACGGGGCTGGGTGACGTCAATGTCAACCGGCGGCCCCGTTGAGGGCGGCCCGGAAGAAATCTTCGAGGAGATGAAACTCAAGACCAGGGAGGTGAATATCGGCGAGAACAACCACCACGCCAACTGGTTCGAGTGCATTCGGACCCGCCGAGAGCCGAGTTGCAACGAGGAAATCGGCCATCGCTCTGCATCCCTCGGCCACCTCACAATCATAGCCTACAAGCTCCAGCGATCCTTGAAGTGGGACCCAGCCAAGGAAGAGTTCCTCGACGACGACCAAGCCAACCGCCTTTGCCGCCGGGCGATGCGCTCCGACTGGCACGTATGATACTCAATGAGTTCTGCAAAATTGCAGGTTAGACCTATATTGTTGAAGAAAATCTCTTTTATGATTTTCTTCAATAATTACCTAAGCGATTACGAGACAATACGTTGCGATTGGAAAGAAAAAATCAACAAACGATTTTTTCTTTTTCAAGTAGGCCTAACCTGCAATTTTGCAGAAGCCTTATGATACTCAGCAAAATCCCGGGAATTTGGTTGCGTCCTCCCCGCAAAAAACCTATAATGACCTTAAATGGAAGGCCGGAGGTAAAGACTATGAAAAAGGCGGTTCTATTCTTTGCTGTGCTCCTCGCAGCCAGCCCCTGCGTGGCCCGAATAATCACCGTTGACGACGATGACCCCTCGATTTTGCAACAATAACGCGGTTTTGTGAAATATTGGGGCTGTTGTGCAAAAAATAGTGGAATTATCAGACGGTTTCTTCTTGACTTTTTGGCTGTTCGCGCATAGAATCTACTCCAGTATAAAAGCAGGAAACGCAGCAGGGATGCTCGCCCACAGGTGTTACCTTTATCATGCTCGAATAGAGCCGGTGGGTTTAGAGAAGTGGACGGCAGTTCTCATTACTGCAGACCCCTAAATAGTATGGGCAGTTGTGGAGGAAAAACGATGAAGCAGTCCAACATATCAACACTGATGGCCATCTCTATCGTTGCTTTAGGTCTGACAACAATGATGTCTGGTGTGGCATTTTCAGATTCATTAACCTTAACTGCACCAAATGGAGGCGAGGAATTACAGGTAGACAGCACTTTTACTATCAGATGGACTTCATCGGGGTCTATCTCTAATGTTGCGCTGAGATACACGCCCAACGCCAATTCAGCTAATCCCACTTATTATTCAATAGAGTACAGCACTGCTAACGATGGTTCCTATGTATGGACAGTTCCGAATGATGTTTCAAAATATTGCAAGGTGGTAATTAACTCTGTACCATCGGGCGCTGCGGATGATAGTGATTCGTATTTTGAGATATATAAAACTAAATTAACCTTAACTGCACCAAATGGAGGTGAGAAGTTACAGGTAGGCAGCAATTTTACTATCAAATGGACTTGGTCGGGGGATATCTCTAATGTTGCGCTGAGATACACGCCCAACGCCAATGCAAGTTCTCCCACTTATTATCCAATAGTAGACAACACCGCTAACGACGGTTCCTATGTATGGACAGTTCCGGACAATGTTTCAAAATATTGCAAGGTGGTAATTAACTCTGTACCATCGGGCGCTGCGGATCATAGTGATTCGTATTTTGAGATATACAGTCCTTCTTCGATTTCCGTAACACCGTCCAGTCGAGATTTTGGTTCTGTGCAGGTAGGCTCCTATTTGGATTTGCCGTTTACCGTTCAGAACAGCGGGGGAGGCACGCTCAGCGGCAGTGCCAGCACATCTGCCCCATTTAGCATACAATCGGGCGGGACATACAACCTGCCAGCTGGTCAGTCGCAGACGGTTACGGTGCGTTTCAGCCCGACTGCTGCCCAAAGCTACAATGGGACAGTCACATTCACCGGTGGCGGCGGAGCAACAAGACCCGTCAGCGGTACGGGCTATAGTGATGTGCAAGCAACATGGACGTGTGATACATACAATCCTTGCATGGATGAGACTTATACGGTCGATCTTATTGTGGTACCGGGGTCAAGTTGGAGAGGCGGTACAGTCGACATTGCCCTGGATGAGGTACCATGGTTTACCCCAACGCCCCTTACTTGGGCGCAAAGCTATCTGCGTTTGGATGACAAATCGAGCGTATTCTACTATAAAAATATAGTCAATCCAGATGGAACACTTGAACCAGCGTTTTTAGGTCGATACAGATTTGGTGATACCGTTCCCCTTTATGTTCCTGCTGAAGGCGGGGCAGGTTTGTGGTTCGAGATCCGCCACAAGTGGTACTGGATTCCTCCTTATGACTTAGGTGAAGACATATTCGGAAAGATTGCATCAGCCTGTGCCGGGGAGCTTGGGAAAATCCTTACAGGGATTCCGGGCGGCGGAATTCCCTTTACCACGTTGATGGCTATACTCACTGAACTTCGAGCCGTAAACGAAATCGAATACAGATACACAGGCTATTGTAACGGGGTCAACCGGGAAATCGGCCCCGTGCGCGTAGAAGTTTGCCTCAACAAATACGAGCAATTTCGGCTAAGTGCTACCATGCAAATCACGGCTTCTGTATCCACAACTTTTGCCGTAATGTTGGGCTGGAATCCGGCCGGCTGGGCTGCGGCAGCCACTGAGGTGGGCTTATGGATTGCCGGAGGGTATCAATACTCTGTCGCCGCCGACCCGCCTGACTTTAATTATACTCAGATTTCCCACGTCGAAGTTCCTGAAGTTCCGGAAATAGCCGATATTGATGATGCAGGTTTGAGACAAGTCTCTGAAGATGCTCTGCTTCTTCCGGCAGTGACACGAGCTTTCGGGGTTTCTATGGAGCGCTACTATGGTGCTGTTGCAGATGGTGCGTTGGAGTGGCAAACAATACAGTTGGAAGCAGCTATGCATTACCTATTTATCGCTCAGGAGCTTTCTGCTCGTTTGAGCTCCTATTGGTCTATTATTGCACCGAGCCTGCCGGTGCCAACAGCGGCTGATATTGAGGCAGCCCGTCAAGACGTATTCAACAATGGGCTACCTGATATTGAGGTGAGTTGCTTGCTTGCCTTCGGCTATGACCAGAATACCATTGACTACATTGCAAGCGTAATAGCTACGCTTGACGACGAGTACTTCATGGATCCAAACCGCATCGCCTACGGCTTTGCGACAATTTCTAACTCGTTGAGGCAGACTATAGATGGTCTCCCCGAAGTACCAGCCAGCGTAATCTCATCCATTGTGGACATAGAGCCATACGTGCTTAATCTAAAGGTCGATGATACATGGACCACATGCTACATTGAACTTCCGGAAGGAAATGATGTAACCGACATTAACATAGTCTCGGTGAGATTGAACGCCACTATCTCTCCAGACCCATCGGTGTATGAATTCGCTGATTATGATGCAGACGGCATCGCCGATTTGATGCTAAAATTTGATGAAGCGCCCTTAGTGCAGGGCCTCAACACTGTCCAGTACGGTCAGGATATCTTGGTCTCTGTTACAGGCCAACTAAAAGATGGAACCAAGTTTGCAGGCACCGATACTATTGTAGTGGCTAATCCGTGTACGGAGGCACTAACATTCTCAGGTTATGATGTGTTAGACCAGAATAGGGTTAGCAGAGCAGAATTTGAATATACATTCCAGCTTCGTGCAACAAACAATTCTCTGTTTGATTTGGAGGATGTAGTAGTCCGGCTTGTAGCAGAACCGAACAATACCATCGTCCTTGACGATATGGTGAAGTTCTCCTCGATAAGGGCAGGTACTGAAGCGTTAAGTGACGATACCTTCAAGGTACAAATTGATAGAAGTTTCGAGGGATTGGTAAGCGATGTCGTCTGGCAAATCTGTGACTGCAAGATGGACGGAGAAGCCGACCTTAGTTCCTACCGGAGCACCGACTTCAAAGATTTTGCGACTTTCGCACAAGCCTGGCTCTCTGCCGGAGATGCGATAGAAGAAGACCTCTATCCCGATGGCAAGATCAATCTGAAGGACCTTTCGATATTACTGGAGGCGTGGCTGAGATAAATGATCCCCACTGTGTGGGAATAAACCCAACTTGTGAAGGAGGATGTGATGAAGAGTGTTAGATATGCTGTAATCCTAGATTGTTTACTGTTCGTTGTGTGCCCAAATCTGCATGCAACGATGGTAAGTTATATCGCAACTGATCTTGGCGGTGGTCAGTTTCAGTATGAGTATAGCGTGACGAACGATACTCTCAGCGTGCCGATAAGACAATTCACGATCTGGTTTGATGTCGAACTGTGCGACAATCTCATAATTACGACCGAAGATCCCCTGGCGAGCCAGTGGAATGAAATCATACTTGAGAAAACGGGCTTCGGGCTTCCAATTGGCTACGACGCATTGGCTGACGACGGAGGTCTTCCACCATCGGAAACCGTAGGCGGCTTCTTCGTCAGATTCGATTGGCTGGGCATCGATATTCCTGGGCCACAGTTCTTTGAAATCATAGATCCGCTCACTTCCGAGACCATTGACTCCGGCTATACACCCGAACCCACAACGCTTTTACTCTTGGGTTTAGGTAGCTTGGCTCTAAGAGCAAAACGCAAACTGTGACCTAACGTCTGAAATGCTATGATGCGGTAATTTCCTCAAGCTTCCGTTTGAGCATATCCCGAAACTCACTATCTTGAATGAGTCTGTCCATTATTTCGTCGGCTTGTTTGCGCTCCAGAGTGCTTTTCACCAACTCTCGTGCGGTTTTCTCATCGAGGACTGTACCGCAACGGCTGCAGAACTTGTTCGTTGGCCGACGCTGCGCGGCGGTCATTTGGAGCGCTCGTAATAGACGCCGTGCTCAATGCCCAAATCCCTGACGTACGCTGGCATGCGCTTAGGAAGCGGCGGCCTTTGGTAGTCGCTGAAGCTGCCTTCGCACATCCATATAGGCTGCGGCCCCTGAACGTCCTGCGGGGAGGCGCCTTTGGGGATGACGTATCTATCTAAGCGGAGATAATCCTTATAGACCCAAAGCGTCAGAGCATCGCAGTCGCGCCCGGGGCCGTGTGCGACGCCGGCGCTGGTGATGTACGTGATGCCGTCTCGCTTCTGGTGAGAATACCGATGATCATGCCCGGACAGCACCAGTTTCACATTGTGCCGTCCTTCAAGGCCGTCGAAGTATCTCGCCAGCTTGCCTACGTTGTGCGAGTGATGCAGCACTATGGTGGCGGAGCTGTCGTCCGGCTGCGTGATGATCTCCCGGAGCCAGTCGCGCTGGTCGTCGTTATAGGACCAGTCGCAGACGATGAAGCGAATTGCGCCTCTCTTGAATACGTAACGGCACGGCGCGACGGGGCCTCCCCAATTGGGTATTTTTCCCTCGAGGTAAAGCTGCCAGCCCGGATGATTGACGACCTCGGGATTCCAGGTGGGCCATTGCGGACCGCCGACAAATTGCGGCTCCGCAGAGTAATTGTAACCCTCTGCCTGGTATGTGAAGCCGTCGTCAAGGCCGTAAATGCCTTCGGTGGCGGCAAGACGCAGGTGAAACTTGAGCACGCCGTTGCGCATATCGTGATTGCCCGGGGCCAAGTGGAATTCAAGAGCCCCCCCGCCAGGGGCCCCTGGGGCCGGCTCCGTGCGCAACATATCGACGATGGCCCTAAAAGCGCAGCGATTCGCCCACTCGAAGTGCGTATCGCCAATATGGATGAGCATTCGGGGTCGGTTTTCCATCAGCCTGCCCGCCAGCGAGTCGATCCACTCGCATTGGCGAGTCTGAGTATCGGCCATCAACGCTACACTCCACAGCGGCCTGATGTTTATGCCCAGGCCCGCCGCTGGCACTTGGGCGGGCAAGCCGCCATCGGCCACACTGACTGTCAAGCTGCACGCAGCAACGGCTGCTATGGCCGCAACGAAAACCAACCGATACTTCATACCGTACCCCTTGTACTGCCAAGCCCTTCGGTATGTCTTATCGGCCCGGCCTCGGCCCAGGCTTTAGTCCCATGCAAAGAACCCATTTTTCAGCACTGTTAGACAGTCGAATGTCGCTGGGGGTGCAAGATTCCCAGTGCCGCATTTCAGAAATGGGACGACTATGCGAAGAAGCCGGTACCTCGGAAGAACAGATTTCCGTTCCGGGCTCTGCGCTTCGCTACGTGTCTCGACTTCCCCCGCACCAATTGGAGACGGTCGTGGCACATTATTGGCACTTCGGACAGGCAGCAACGGCGCGAGTGGCAATTGGTGCGGGGTCCGGTCGAAATGACGGGGTAGTAGCGAGACTCACGAAATACGGCACTGGACGAGCGGATAGAGCCTCCCAATCGGCGTCTATCGAATCCGCGACGTCCACCGTGTCGATGTCAATAATCGAGAATAACGATGTCTTCCGGTATTGCGACTACGTCCCGGTGCTCTGGGCCGAGAATGTTTCGGATTTCGGAGCTGTGCTT
>Ga0299915_10003424_pt1 | contig 11471 bp, 10 predicted proteins | sample RVTome_13_FD_200263 | JGI IMG/M metagenome (GOLD analysis project Ga0299915, IMG submission 200263) | Soil microbial communities from uranium-contaminated site in the Upper Colorado River Basin, Wyoming, United States - RVT92D227 (version 2) ... | reverse complement strand
CGAGGTTCCCGAGCGCGGCGTTCGAGACGTAGAGGAGACCGCCCGCGCCGGCGACGAACTCGAGATCCGGGAAGGCGGTTGTCTTGTCGATGCTGAAGGTCCGGGAGATGCTCACGGGATTCGGCGCAGGCAGGTCGAAGCGAAGCTCGGACAAGCTCCCACCGATGGAATCAGCGGAATAGAGTCGGCCGCCGAGCCACTCGAGCGACACCGGGCGCGTGCCGACCGTGTGCGTCGTCCCCGCGGGGGTCAGGTCGGCGCTCGCCTCCGCGAGCTGGTCCGTGTCGCCGCAAGCAAAGTAGAGGTCCGCCATGCACTGTTGGTCAACGCACTTCTCGTTCGACCCGCAGAACCGCTCGCACGCCCCGCAGTGGAAAGGGTCCGAGCTCAGGTCGACGCATGCGTGCCCGCAGGCCGTCTGGCCTGCGGCACAAGAGGCGGCGCAACCCGTCGCTCCGGAGCTCGTGGAGCAGAACGGGCTGGCGCCCGCGCAGGCCTGGCCGCAGGAGCCACAATTCGCGGGGTCGCTCGCGAGATCCACGCAGCCGCCGCCGCAGGTGGCGATGCCCGCAGCGCAGGTGCACGCCCCCGCGCTGCACGTCCCCCCGAAGCCGCAGGACACCCCGCAGGCGCCACAGTTGTTCACGTCCGTGAGTATCGCCGTGCAGGCATTCCCGCAGACCGCCTGCCCCTGCGGGCACACCCTCTCGCTGCTGCAGGCGGTGAACACGGTCAGCGCGAGCGCTGATAACCAGATCCTCATCGTCTCATCCTCGTTCGAGGTTGCCGACGCGTACGGTGAACAGAATCGTGCGCGACGGGAGGGGGTTGCCGAAGGCGTCCACCACGGTCCGGTCGTCAAGAAGGTTCTTCACCTCCAGCGCGAGGCGGAGGTCCGGTCTGCCGAGGAGCCGAAAGAAGCCGCCTGCGTGGAAGATGGTGGTGGCGGAATACGGTCGGAGGTTCCTTGGCTCGAAGAACGCCGAGCCCACCCAGTGCGCCTCGACGTGCGCGCCCCACGCGGACTCCTCGAGCGCGACGCGCGCGTAGAGGCGGTGGCGAGGCCGGTAGGGCAAGTCCCTGCCCACCACCTCCGGCGCGCCCCGCAAGGTCTCGCTGAGGAGCAGCGTGTAGGCCGCCGCTCCGGAGAGGCCGAGGAGCCGCCGCGCCGGCGCGCTCGCCGCCTCGATCTCCAGGCCCCGTACGCTGGCCTTGCCGTCGTTGAAGGGCTTCACCCCGAACGAGGTGCGCTCGTACACGATGAGGTCGCGGTAGAGGCTCGCGAACGCGCCCGCGCTCACGAGCCCGAGGGCGCCCTCGGCCACGAGCCCAGCGTCCCCGGTCCACGCCTGCTCCGAGACGAGGTCCGGGTTCGGCACGAGGATCCCCTGCTGCAGGAAGAGCTCGGCGAAGCTGGGCGGGCGGAAGGTCCGCCCCACGCTGGCCCGGAGCGAGACCGGGCCGAAGAGGCGCAACATGGCCCCGAGCTTTCCCGAGAAGCCGGAGTAGCCGCCGACCCGGTCGAAGCGCAGGGCAGGCGCTAGCCGCAGCCGTCCCGCCAGCAAGGCGGCGTCCTCGGAGACCGCGATGGCCCACTCCGGGCGCTGATGCGCGCCGGCTCCGTCCGCGGTGAGCCGCTCCAGCCCAGCGGAACCGGCGACGGTCAGCGTGCCGGCGCGATGCAGCCACTGGACCTCGCCGCGCGCGGAGCCGGCGAGGCTCCGCTGATGGAAGACACGAGGCCCGAGCTGCTGGATCTCCACGTCGAGCTGGTCGTAGCGACCCGTGAGCTGCGCCGATCCGAAGAGGCTCGGCCCGAGAGGTTGCGCGAGGCGCGCGGCGCCCATGGTGCGCAGGTCTTCCAGCCAGTCGTTGGGCGTGGGCGTCGGCCATCCCGGCAGGCCGCGGCGGCCACCCGAGACTTGCGCGAGGGCGTCGACCCTCCCGCCGCCTACCGCGCTCCAGGCCTTGAAGAGCGCCCCGCCCCTTCGGACCGCGTCGTTGTCGCGCACCGCCCCGACAAGGACGCCCGACCCCGTCCCTGCCGGCTCGTAGAGGTAAGGGAAACGACCGTCCGTGCCCTCGGCGGTCGCCGCGCCCAGCACGGCCCAGCGATCTCCGCCCACGGCTGCGTCGCCGCTCAGCGACGCGGTGGTGAACGACCCCCCGGTGGCCTGGACCGACCATGACCCCGCGGCGGCCGGCTTCGTCACCACGTTCACGACGCCCCCGAGCGCGCCCGTCCCGGCGTGCGCCCCCTCCGCCCCGCGCACCACCTCGATATGGTCGATCCACGCGCGTGGGATGGTCGAGAGGTCCACGCCGCCGCCGGCCGCGGTGTTGAGCGGGATGCCGTCGAGGAGGACCTTGACGTCGTTCGCCGTCGCCCCGCGAATGGAGACGGTGGTGAGGTGCCCGAGCCCCCCGTAGTCCTGCACGGCCACGCCCGGTGCGGTGGCGATGAGCTCCGCCACGCCCTTCACCTCGCCGGCGAAGCGCCGGGCGTCCACCACGCTGGTGGAGGCCGTCGGATCGGTGGAGGCCTCCGTGCGCGGGAGGCGGACGACGACCTCCTCCTCCCGGAACGGGGGCGGCTCCGGTTCGGCCGCCCGGGCGAGCGCTACCAGCGCGCAAGCCATGGCGACGATGCCCCGCAGGGCCGAGACGGATCGGGTCAAGTCTCCGCGTCTCCTTCGGACGCGAGAACTGTCGCCAGCCGCGACCACCGCGGCGGGCGCTCGACTCGAAGGGAGGTCTCCTGGCTCCCGGGGCAGGGCGCGATGCTGCCGCCCTTCGCGCCTGCCACCTTCCCTCCGCGAGACGCGCGGAAGTGGCGACGAACTGCAGGCGCACTTCACCCCGGCTACAGTGGCGGGACCGCGCCGGATTTGGACCGGCTTCCCTGTTCCTCCGAGCGGGCTGCTGCGCGCACTGCGTAGCGCTCCACGACTCGCATTGTCAAGCGGATACGCAGATCGCTTGCGCTGCCCGCACCGCTGTGGTTCGGATACCTGCCCCATTCGCCTCGTGAGGCCGGAGGTCGTGAGATGCGCGGCAAGCGACGGCTCATCCTCGTGGGTGGCGGAGCGCGATCGGGCAAGAGCGCGCACGCGCTCGCGCTGGCGCGCGGGCTGGGTTCGCGCCGCGTCTTCGTGGCCACTGCCCGCGCCGGCGACGACGAGATGCGGGCGCGCGTCGCTCGCCACGTGGCGGACCGCGGAGACGATTTCCTCACCATCGAGGAGCCGATGGCCGTCCCCGAGCTCCTCGCGGATCTCTCCGGACCGGACGTGGCGGTGGTGGACTGCCTCACGCTGTGGCTCTCGAACCTGCTCCTCTCTCCATCCCATGCCGGCGGCTCGCCCGAGGTCATCGAGGCGCGGGTGGAGGACCTCGCTCGGGCCGCGCGCGCCGCGCCCTTCCACGTGGTGCTCGTGACGAATGAGGTCGGCATGGGCGTTCACCCCGAGACCCAGCTCGGTCGCACGTTTCGGGACCTGGCCGGGCGGGCGCACCAGCGGCTGGCGCGCGCGGCCGACGAGGTCCACCTCGCGGTCCTCGGCGTCGTCCTGCGCATCCGCCCCGGGCCGGTGGTGGCCCTCGTCCCCGGAGACGCGGAGCCCCGATGAACGTCTTCCGCTCCGCCGCCACCGCCTTCGGATTCCTCACGCGCCTGCCGATCCGGGCGGGCGACGTCGCGGACCGCGATCTCGGCCGGTCGGTCGCCTTCTTCCCGGTGGCTGGCCTCGCGCTGGGAGCGCTCCTCGCGGCAGCGGGCTGGCTCGCTCGCGGTCACGTTGCGGCGCCGGTGCAGGCGGTGATCCTGGTGGCCCTGCTCGCATGGCTCACCGGCGGCCTGCACCTCGATGGCCTGGCGGACGTGTTCGACGGTCTCTCCGGCGGACGCGGCGATCGCGCGCGCACCCTCGCCATCATGCGAGATGCTCGCATCGGCGCCCATGCCGCGGCGGCGCTGTGCCTCCTGCTCTTCGCGAAGGCCGCGGCGATCTACCCCCTGGCAGGAGCATCCGACGCCTGGGCGGTCATCGCCTTCCCGGTCGCCGCGCGCTGGGCGGCGGTGCCGCTCATCGCCTTCTTTCCGTACGCCCGCCCGGAAGGACTGGGCAAGGCATTCCACGCGAACGCACGGCCCGTTCACGTGGCCGCCGCGACCCTGCTCGCCTCGCCGGCCGCGCTGGGGATGGGAGCCCGCGCCGCCGTTCCCGTGGCGGCGGCGCTCGGCGCGGCGCTCCTCTTCGCGCTCGTGGTGCATCGGCGGATCGGCGGGCTCACCGGCGACGCGTACGGCGCGTGCATCGAGGTGGCGGAGGTCGCCTTTCTCGTCGCGGCGGGAACGCGATGAGCAGTCGAGACGACCCGGGCACCCGGACTTCGGGCACCCTGGGTGATCCGCTTCGCTATGGGTGGGGCTTCGCCCCGCGGGCGGAGGCAGCGGGCACGGCCGATCCCACCGACAGGTGTGGGCGCTGCTTGTCGAGCCAGCGTGCAGAGATGCCTTTCACGGACAGCAGATCTTCCAGGCGGCGGAACGACGTCCGGTCGCGCTTCGCGGCGATGGCCTCCGCCCTCTTGCGGCCGACGCCTGGTAGCCGCATGAGCTCGACGACGCTGGCGCGGTTCACGTCGATCCGCTCGCCGCTGGCGAGCGGCTTCTTGGCGGCGAAGCTGGGGCTGGCGGTCAGGAGCAAGGCCGCGGCGATGAGGATCCGGGCGAACGTCATGGCTGCGCCTCCACGCCGTCCTCGGCGGAGGCTGCGCCGTCGTCGTTCGCGGCATCGATACGTGAGCTCGTCAACGGCTGCGCCGCGCAAGCTCCTCGCTCGCTTACGGCCCTTCGGCCTGCTCGCTGCGGGCCCGCAGTGTGCGGCGCAGCCTGCTCGCTCTCCTCCTCCCAGACCCGCTGCTCCCGGACGTGGAGGCAGTTCGTGCCGACGGGCAGCGCGTCGAGATAGAGGTTGATGCTGCCATCACGGTTCGAGAATGCAGCCCCGATCTTGAACCAGTGCTTGCGGTCCTTGCGCTCGAGGATGGCGTACACGGCGAGGGGCTTCTTCCCCGAGCCGCTGGTCGACTCTGTCATGGTTCTCTCCTGTGCGGGCGCGCGCTCGCGCCTGGAAGCTGGAGAGCAACCCTCGTGCCTCAGGGAAAGCAGGCGGGCATGCGTGAAGCGCGATCGGAGGGGGCGCGAGGCGGACGCCTGGAGCGTCAGGCGGACGCTAGTTCACCTGAGGACCGGGGAAATGAACGGCGCCGCCCAGGTCGATCGTCCCGAAGCGCGCCTCGTAGTTGGCGATGTTCTCCTGGAGCGCGTGCAGGAGCCGCTTCGCGTGCTTGGGGGTGGTGATGGCGCGCGCGCGCACCACCGCCTTGGCAGGGTGGGGCTGCAGGTACACGAGATCGAGCGTGAACTCCGTCTCCGTGTGGTTCAGCATCGCCATGTTGACGAAGACACCGTTCGCCACGACCGGATCGATCTCGACCTGCAGCTGGATGGAGCCTGGCGGCGGAAGCGTGGGTTTGTCGGCCATGGCCATAGGATGACCCAAATGCCTCTCGGCTTGAAGACCTGTCGGAAGCCGTCCGCGCTCTCGTCGGAGCGCCGGAGAGGTCACGGAAGGGAAGTGGCCTGCGGGCGGCGTTCCCCGGTACAGGAATGGACGTGAACGCGCCCGACGCCCCGGAGATGCGCGAAGCTCCGAGCGGCGCGACGGGCGCCGCCTTCGACCTGCCGGGCGGCCCGGACGCCGTCCTGCTCCTCCACGGGCTCACGGGCTCGCCCTTCGAGATGCGCCACCTCGCCGAGCGGCTCCACCATAGGGGCATGCGATGCCGCGGACCGGTCATGCCGGGCCATGGCGGAGACCCGCGAGCGCTGGCAGGCCTGGCCTGGCCGGTCTGGGTCGAGGGTGCCCGGCGCGAGCTCGCGAGCCTCGGCCGGGCCCGGCGCACCTTCGTCGTCGGGTGCTCGATGGGCGCGCTCGTCGCATGCGCCCTCGCGCATGCGCTGCCGGACAGGGTGGACGGCCTGGCGCTGCTGGCTCCCGCACTGAAGCTGTCGGGCGGAGCGCGCCTCGCCGGCCTCCTCGCGCTCCACACGCCGCTGGGCGGGCTGCTCCCTCCCGTCCCCAAGCTGGGTGGTTCCGACGTTCGCGACCGGGACATGCGGCGCGACAACCCGACCATGCCGGCGGTGCCGCTCCAGGCCGTGGGCGAGCTCATCGATCTCGCCCGGCACGTGGACGCGTTGCTCCCCGGGATCGCCGCGCCCGCCTTGATTGTGGCGGGGCGGCACGATCATACGGTAAAGCTGTCCGGTGCGCGCCGGCTCGCGCGGCGCATCGGGAGCGGCCCCGCCAAGCTCGTCGTCCTGGAGCGGAGCTTTCATCTGGTCGGCATCGACGTGGAGCGCGATCGCTGCGCGGACGAGGTCGCGAGCTTCTTCGAGAAGATCCCCGGCCTGCGGAGAGGCGGGGCTCAGGGGGACGCATGGCAGGATACGTGATGGCGATCGACCAGGGGACGACCGGAACCACCGTCCTCATCGTCGACAAGCGACTCGCGATCCGCGCGAAGGTGAACTCGGAGTTCAGACAGATCTTCCCGAAGCCGGGGTGGGTCGAGCACGACCTCGACGACATCTGGGGCTCGGTGCACACCACCGTGCAGCGCGCGCTGCGCGAGGCCGGCGTGCGCGGCGGAGAGATCGGCGCCATCGGCATCACGAATCAGCGGGAGACGGTCGCCCTCTGGGACCGCCGCTCTGGCAAGCCCGTCCACAACGCCATCGTGTGGCAGGACCGCCGCACCGCGGAGCGGTGCGCGCAGCTCAAGCAGGAGGGACGCGAGCAGGCCATCCGCGAGAAGACGGGCCTCGTCCTCGATCCGTACTTCTCGGCCACCAAGCTCAGCTGGCTGCTCGAGAACGTGCGGTTCGCGCGCGAAAAGGCGGAGTCGGGATCGCTGGCCTTCGGAACCATGGACAGCTTCCTCGTCTGGCGCCTCACGAACGGCACCACCCACGTGACCGACGCGTCGAACGCGAGCCGAACGCTGCTCATGGACCTGCGCACCTGCCAGTGGGACAGCTCGCTGCTCGAGCTCTTCGGGGTGCCTCGGGCGATCCTGCCCGAGATCCGCTCCAGCTCCGAGGTGTACGGCTCGACCAGGAACGTCCGCGGCTTGCCGGACGGGATCCCGGTGTGCGGCATCGCTGGAGACCAGCAAGCCGCGCTCTTCGGGCAGGCCTGCTTCCATCCAGGTGACGCGAAGTGTACATACGGGACGGGCGCCTTCCTCCTGCAGAACATCGGGCCGGAGCCGCTGGTCTCGAAGCACGGGTTGCTCACCACGGTGGCCTGGAAGATCGGGCCGGAGACGAACTACGCGCTGGAGGGGAGCGCGTTCATCGCGGGCGCCGCAGTGCAGTGGCTGCGCGACCAGATGAAGCTCATCGAGAAGACGTCGGACATCGAGGTCCTGGCCAAGACGGTGAAGGACTCGGGCGGCCTCGTGTTCGTCCCCGCGCTGGCGGGGCTCGGCGCGCCCCACTGGCGGCCGGAGGCCCGGGGCCTGGTGGCCGGCCTGCATCGCGGCACGACCGCAGGGCACCTGGCGCGTGCCCTCCTCGAGGGAATCGCCTTCCAGATCTTCGACCTCGCCGAAGCCATGATGAAGGACGCCGGAAAGTCGGCACCCACGTTCCGGGTCGACGGCGGCGCTTCCGCGAACGACCTCCTCATGCAGTTCCAGGCCGATCTCCTCGGGGTGCCCGTCGAACGGCCGCGCATGCTCGAGACGACCGCGCTCGGGGCTGCGTTCCTGGCTGGGCTCGCCGTTGGCGTGTGGTCCTCGCGCGACGAGATCGGCAAGAGCTTCAAGGTCGGCAAGCGCTTCGAGCCCAAGATGAAGCCCGAGGACCGGGAGCGGCACCTGACGAAGTGGCGGCGGGCGGTGGCGGCGGCGTAGGCGCTGCAGCGCGGGGGAGTTCGCACTGGCGCCCGCGCCGTCGAGCGGCGCAGGCGCAGTACGGCTGTGACCGGCTGGCCTCGGACTGGCCCGTGGCCTAACTAAGCGCGGAACACCTCGTCCACGCGAAGCTCGGCGCGCACGAGGCCGGAGTCGATCCGGCCGCCCGGGCGGCAGAGCGCGCGCGTGCGATAGCCACCCTCGGCCAGCTCGAGAACCTCGACCGTGTGCGCCTCGGGATCGGCGATCCAGTACTCGCCGACGCCCTGCGAGGAGTACAGCTTGCGTTTGCTGTGCAGGTCCGCGGACCGGCTGGCCGGCGAGAGGATCTCGACGACGAGGTCGGGCGCGCCTTCGATCCCGCGCTCGGTGATGATGCCTTCGCGCTCCTTCTTCACGACTACGAGGTCGGGCTGAACGACGCTCGTCGGGGAGAAGATCACGTCGATCGGCGCGTAGTGGACGACAGCGATGCCCGCGTCTTCGAGTTCCTGCAGCAGCATCCTCGCGAGACGCTTGGAGACTCGCTGGTGGGTCGTCGAAGGCGCCGGAGTCATCAGCAGCTCTCCGTCGACGACTTCGTAGCGGTTACGGTCGTCGGGCAGGGTGCGGTAGTCCTCGTAGGTCCACACCACCCGGGGGCGCGACCGAGGAACGACGCTCATGCCTCGAGTGTAGGCAGCCTGCCGTGGCGCGTCAAACGACCTGTTCGGCGCCTCTGATCATCATCCGAAACCCGGCCGACGGCCTTCCCGGCGAAAGGGATCTGCGCTTCTGTACCATAGTCGGCGAAGAGGCCCAGCTCCACGGTCGATCGAGGTCCATGCCCTCGCGGCCGAGCATTGAGCGCCACGTCCGGACGAGCGAGACTGTGCCATGCCGCTCGAGCCTCCGCTGCTCCGCCTCGCCGATCAGTTCATCGAGTTCGTGAAGCAGGAGACGGGGCTCGACACCATCGTCTGCGACGAGTCCGGCACCATCGTCCGCGCCACGATCCGAACGCGGATCGGCGACCAGCACCCGGGCGCACAGCGGATCCTGCGGCACGAAGCGGACGAGGTCGCCATCACCGCGGAGGACGAGAAGGCGAATCCGCTCACCAGGGAGGGGCTGAACTGCCCGATCGTCGTCGAGGGTCGCCAGGTGGGCACCTTCGGTATCGCCGGCCCGCTGGAGATCACGCGCCCGCTGGTCCGCGTCGCATCGGTGGTGTTGGCCACCTGGTTGAAGGACATGCAGCAGGCTCACCGGAGCACGGTCTACCAGGCGGAGCTGCTCCGGAACCTGCACGACGGGGTCATCGGACTCGACGCCGACCAGCTCATCCGTTCCTGGAACCCTGCGGCCGAACGAGTCTTCGGCTGGAGAGCCGAGGAGGTGATCGGGCGACACATCAAGGACGCGCTGCCGAGCGAGTACGGCGGACACTCCACGTACGATGAGTTCATCGCGAGCTTGGACCGGGAGGGGCGCGCACGGTTCGATGTCCGCCGGCGCATACGCGGCGGCGGCTGGGTCGACATCGAAGCCGCGGCGGCGGTGCTCCGCGACGAGCGCGGCCATGTGACGGGATACGTGAGCGTGAACCGAGACGTCACCGAGCGTAAGCGAACGGAGGCGCAGCTCCTCTTCGCCAAGAGGATGGCGTCGCTGGGAACCCTGGCCACCGGCATGGCGCACGAGATCAACAGCCCGCTGGCGTGCATCGCAGCGAACCTGGCGTTCGCGGTCGAGCGCTTGAGCGTGCTCGACGCCAGCCACGACGAGGTGCTGGCCGCCCTGCGGGACGCCGGCGAAGGCGCCGCGCGGGTACACGAGATCGTGCGAGCGCTGGACAGCTTCTCTAGCCACGAGGAGGCGGCCGAGCCCGTCGACCTCGTGAACGTGCTGCGCACCAGCATCAGGTTGGCCATGAACGAGATTCGACACCGGGCGCGCATGGTCACGGAGTTTGCCGCGGTTCCACTCGTCCAGGGCAGCGAGCACCGGCTCGAGCAGGTGTTCCTGAACCTGCTCGTCAATGCGGCGCAGGCCATCGCGGAAGGCAGCGCCGATCGGAACGAAATCCGCGCGGTCACCCGACTGGACGGCGGACGGGTGGTGGTGGAGATTCAGGACACCGGCTCCGGAATCGGTCCGGAGCTCATCGACCGGATCTTCGATCCCTTCTTCACCACGAGGCCGCCTGGCACAGGCATCGGACTAGGACTCTCGGTCTGCCATGGCATCGTCACCTCCCTGGGTGGCGAGATCGCAGTCGAGAGTCGCCTGGGGAGCGGCAGCACGTTCCGGGTGATGCTCCCCGCGGCACAGGAGGGTGGCCGCGCCGTCCCGGCGCCGCGCGAGCAGTAGAGGAGCGGCCTCCCCCCACGACGCCCGGCCCTCCTCCGTCATCAGAGGAGGAGGTGGTCGGCCCGACGAAGGTCCAGCCGCGCTTCTTGAGGAGAATTCCTTCCTAGGTGGCTGGTGTCAAACGCAGCTCGCCAGGAAACCCCACCTCGCCGAAGCCAAGGTTCCCCGCGGGAGGCTAACCTCCCGACCAGGAAGTTGGCTTCCGCAGGCCCCGCATGCAGGAAACCAGTTGATTCACACCAGCCACCTAGAACAGGTGATCGAGCGCCTCGGCCACGCTCCCGACGGCCTCGATCTCGAGCCCTTCCGGAATGTCGGCGTGCCGCACATTTCCGGCGGGGACGAGCGCGCGCACGAAGCCGAGCCGAGCCGCCTCCGCGAGGCGAGCGTCGGCCTGCGCCACCGCCCGCACCTCCCCGGCAAGCCCCACCTCCCCCAGGACGAAGGTCCGCGGGTCGAGCGCGCGTTCGCGGAAGCTCGAGGCCAGGGCCGCGACGCAGGCGAGGTCGGCGGCGGGATCATCGAGCGTGAGCCCCCCTGCGACATTGACGAAGAGATCGCAGCCCAGGATGTCGATCCCGACCTTCTTCTCCAGGACGGCCGCGAGGAGCGCCACGCGGTTCGCGTCCACCCCGAGTGCGGTGCGGCGCGGCGTACCGAAGGTCGCGGGGGAGACGAGCGCCTGGACCTCCACGAGAAGGGTGCGCGTGCCGGACAGCGCAGCCGCCACCGCGCTGCCAGGGGCGTCCACTGGTCGCTCGGAGAGGAATAGCGCGGATGGATTCTGTACCTCGGCGAGACCGCCCGCCTTCATCTCGAAGACGCCGATCTCGCTCGCCGAGCCGAAGCGGTTCTTGTGCGCGCGCAGCACGCGGTACGGGTGCGCCCCCCCGCCCTCGAAGTAGAGGACCGTGTCCACGATGTGCTCGAGGACGCGCGGACCCGCGATCGCGCCGTCCTTCGTCACGTGCCCGACGAGGAAGGTCGGGGTCTCGGTGGTCTTCGCGTAGACCATGAGCCGCGAGGCCACCTCCCGGATCTGCGTGACGGTGCCGGGCGCGCTCCCGAGCTCGGGGAGGTACTGCGTCTGGATCGAGTCGATGGCGAGCGCGGCCGGGCGGAGCTGCTCGGCT
>Ga0299915_10003423_pt1 | contig 11472 bp, 6 predicted proteins | sample RVTome_13_FD_200263 | JGI IMG/M metagenome (GOLD analysis project Ga0299915, IMG submission 200263) | Soil microbial communities from uranium-contaminated site in the Upper Colorado River Basin, Wyoming, United States - RVT92D227 (version 2) ... | reverse complement strand
AGGCTTATAACCTGTATTTGAAGGGGCTGTATTTCGCCAACAAGCCGAGCCGGGAGGCTCTGCACAAAGCCCTGGACTGCTTCAGCCAGGCCATTGCCATCGACCCGAACTTTGCCCTCGCATACGCTGAAACAGGCGGTGTCTACGCGAACCTTGGAATCCTGGGACTTACCGCGCCGACGGCCATGTATCCCAAGGCCAGGGCCGCCGTCGACAAAGCCCTCGAACTGGATGACAACCTCGCCGAAGCTCATGCCCAGGCTGCCAAGATCGGCTTCTACTACGAGTGGGATTGGCCGGCGGTTGAGCGGAGCTTCAGCCGTAATTTTGCGCTGAAGCCCGGGAATGCTGCCGCTCACGCGGATTATGCCTGGTTCTGCCTTGCCAGAATGCGGTTCGCCGAGGCGGTCCGGGAGATCAAGCGTGCGCAGGACCTCGATCCGCTTATGCCGCTGTATTACGTTTTTTCAGTGGGCATTCACGGCGTGGTCGGGAAGCCGGATGAGGCTATCGAGGAATTTCACAAGGCCATTGAGTTGGATCCAGGCAACGGACTTGCCTACTTTCACCTCGGCACGGTGTATATGCAGAAGCGGATGTTGGATCAGGCCATCTCTGCGTTGAACAGATCCAGAGAACTGGCGGCATACGGCGGCTGGGCGGAGAGCTGCCTGGGCATCGTGTATCTCCACCTGGGCGAAAGAGAGAGGGCCGAGCTGATCCTGCAGGACCTGCTGGAGCAGAAAAAGCGGCACTATATGTCAGCCGTTACCATCGGTTTTTTGTGCGGCGCACTGGGGCATTATGACCAGGCATTCGAATTATTGGAGGAGGGCATCAAGGAGCGGGACTCCATAATACCTCTGCTTAATCTCTATGCCGACATGGGCTCGCTGCGCAAGGACGCGCGCTTCGGCGCTTTGCTCGAGAGACTGAATCTCCCGACCGGCTGAAGAATCCGTGGAATCCGTGGCAAGAGATAAATGGTGGGAATAACTGTCATACTCCCGGCGGCTTCGAGATCGCCAAGCGATGCTTTTCCCTGTTGGTTGTACGGAGGATCCCAATGAGAGAAAAAATCCGATTTGTTCATATAGTTCCCGTTCTGCTGATGCTGGCCCTGCTGGGCATGGGCCTTCTGCCCCGGACCATCGAGGCTCAGAGCGGTATCACAACGCCCGAGAAGTTTTTCGGTTTTCAGCTCGGCAGCGACCGCAAGATCGCGCGCTGGGACAAGATCGTCGACTACTATCGGCTGCTCGAGAAAGAGGCCGGCGGCAAACTCAAGGTAGTCGACATGGGGCCGTCCACCATGGGCAATCCCTTCCTGCTGGTGACCATAACCTCGGCGAACAACCACGCCAGGCTGGAACAGCTCAGGCAGGTGAACCTGAAAATCAGCGACCCGCGGGGGATTGCCGAGCAGGAAATCAAAAAGCTTGTGGCAGAAGGCAAAGCGGTCATATGCCAGTCCATGAGCCTGCACGCCACGGAAATCGGCGGCGCCCAAATGGCGCCCGAGCTTGCCTGCGACCTCGTCGCCCGGCAGGATGAGGAGACGCAGCGCATCCTCGACAACGTCGTCTTTTTCCTGGTGCCGTCTTTCAATCCGGACGGTGCGCTCATGGTCGCCGACTGGTATCAGAAAAGCCTGGGCACGGAATATGAGGGGACGGGCCTGCCCTGGCTGTACCACAAGTACGCCGGCCACGACAACAACCGCGACGCCTTTCAGACCAATCTGGTCGAATCGCAGTACCTGGCCAAGATTATGTTTACGGACTGGCCGCCTCAGGCTTACATCGACCATCATCATATGGGCAGCTACGGCGCGCGGATTTATGTGCCGCCGTATGCGGAGCCGATCCGGCCGCTCGCGGACCCGTTGATCTGGCGCGAGCACAGCTGGTACGGCGCGCACATCGCCTACAAGATGGAGGAAGCCGGACTGTCGGGGGTCATCAACATGGCCCAGTACTCCGGCTGGGGCCACTTCGGCTTTCACTGGATCACGCCCTTTCACAACATCGCGGGGATGCTCACCGAATCTGCGAGCGCCAAGCTGGCCTCGCCGCTTTATATTCATCCCGACCAGCTCCGCGGCGGGGCGCGCGGCCTGCCGGCGTATGAAGAACAGACCACTTTTCCCAATCCGTGGCCCGGCGGCTGGTGGCGGTTGCGGGACATCGTCGAGCGGCAGAAGGTCTCCGCCTGGGCCGCGCTCGACCTCGCGGCCAGGAACAAGGAGACTGTGCTCTGGAACGCCTACCTGAAAGCCAAGAGGCAGACGGAGCGCGGCGCGCAAGGCAAGCCGTCGGCGTATGTTATTCCGATAATCCAGCACGACCCGCTCACCGCCGTGAAGCTGGTCAACAAGCTGCTGGCTCAGGGGATCGAAATCAAGCAGGCCGCAAAAGGCTTCTCCACCTCGGATGGGATGGGCTATGCGGCCGGCTCTTATGTTGTATCGCTGGACCAGCCGAAGATGGGGCTGATCAGGTATCTGCTCGGGCGCACCTTCTATCCGGACAACGCGTACACGCGCAACAACGAGGGCTCTCCCATCCGGCCTTATGACATGGCAGCGGACACCATGTTCGAGTTCATGGGCGTGCGCGTCGACGCGGTCGACGGGGCGGTCAAGGCCGAGCTGCAGAAAGTGGCCGGGCCGGTGTCTGTAACTGGCAAGGTGGCCGAGGGGAATTTCGGTTATGTGCTTGACGGCAGGTTGAACGACAGCTTCAGGGCCGTCAATCTGCTTTTCGACAAAGGAGTGGCGGTCCGGCGGGCCGACAAGGCCGGAGACGGCCTTCGTCCCGGAGACTTCATCGTCGCTGCGGGTGCTGAAGCTGTTTTGGCGGATGTTGCGGCGCAGACCGGCGTTGATTTCAATGCGCTCGCGCGAGATGTCGTTCCAGAGAGCCGCGAGCTCAAGCGGCTGCGCGTCGGCATGTATCAGCGGTATTCGGGAGGCAACATGGACGAAGGCTGGACGCGCCTCCTGCTCGAGCAGTTCTCTTTCCCCTACACGACGCTCATGGACGCCGAGATCCGGAAAGGAAGCCTGAACGACAGGTATGACGTCATCATCCTGCCCGACGATTCGACGGCCATGATTACCGGCGAAAGAGGGGCCGCGGCGCGCGGCCGGGCGCCGGATTCCTACCCGGCCGAATATCGGAGCGGCATCGGCAACGAGGGCGTGGCGGCGCTGAAGTCATTCGTGGAGAAGGGCGGCACCCTGGTTGCGCTCGGCGCGGCCACCGCCTTTGCAATCGAGAAGTTCGAGCTGCCCGTCCGCAACGTCCTGGCCAACCTGGCGTCGAAGGACTTCTTCTGTCCCGGGTCGACGCTGAAGGCCAGATTCGCCAACACTCACCCGCTGGCATATGGGATGCCCGCCGAGGGTCTGGTGCTTTTCCTGAACAGTCCGGCATTCGAGGTGGTCCCGAACGACTTCAACGAGCGGTATGAAACGCCTGTGATCTATGCGGATCGGGATATCCTTCAGAGCGGCTGGCTCATCGGGGAACAGTATCTGGTCAAAAAAGCGGCGATAGTTACGGCCAAGGTTGGCCAGGGGGAGGCGATCTTGATTGGATTCCGGACCCAGCACCGGGCCCAGACCCACGGCGCCTTCAAGCTGCTCTTCAACGCCCTGCTGCGGCGGATCTGAAGGGATATGCCGGGCATGTAACGTCAGGTCGCCGGTCTGGAGACCGGCGGCCACAGGACGGCAATAATCGGTTTAGGGGTGGGTCTCCAGACCCGCCGTCTACCCCGCCTCGCCAGGAAATCCGGTGAGAAATGCGGGTTAAGGGCTCTTGTCAGGCCTCAGATAAAACCTATTTAATTCGTTTCAATGCACTTACCCAGGTCCGACCCCGAGTGAGCGGGAGTAGGTGTTGTTGTTTTCGCTCGTTTCGGCGACCGTGTCGTCGCCGTCTGCCTTCGCGATGATGTAGTAGCTACCCGGGGCTGTGCCTCCGGGGATAGTCAGGACGGTAGAGCCCGAGCCTGATGCGCCTGGGGCGAGTGCTGCAACAGTGCGGCCGCCCAGAAGCAGATCGCCGGGGTCGAGCGTGCCGTTGCTCGAAAGGTAGAACTTCGTTACGGAGGCTGCTGCCGCTCCTCCTCCCACGTTCTTCACCGTGTCGGTCACGGTAATGGCGGCGCCGGCGGGTGCGGAAGTGGGGGAAGAGAAGGCCGTGACATCCAGGTCCGGCCCGATCTTGATGGAGCTGGCGTAGATATTGTTGTTCTCGTTGGTCTCTGCAACGGCGGCGTCGCCGTCAGCCCAGGCGATGATGTAATAGCTGCCGGTAGCGGTGCCCGTCGGGATCGTGAGCGTGGCCGAAGCGGAGTTCGCGGCTCCGGGGGCCAGTGTGGGAACGTTGCGGCTGCCGAGGGGTGCATCACCGGAATCGAGGGTGGCGTTGGCCGAGAAGTAGAAATGCGTGATGGTTGCGGCCGCCGCGCCGCCGCCAATGTTCTTGATCGTATCGGTCACTGTGATGCTGGCGCCGGCCCCGCTCGATGCTGGTGAAGAAAGCGCCGTAACGTCCAGGTCCGGACCGACCGCGATGCTGCGATATCTGGTGTTGTTGTTCTCGTAGGTCTCCGGGACGGCGTCTTCTGCATCGGCGCGGGCGATGATTTGATAGGTGCCGGTCGCCGTGCCGGCCGGGATAGTAACGGCGGTCGAGCCGGAATTGGTTGCTGCCGGGGCGAGCGCGGGAACGGAACGGCCGCCAAGCAGGGCATCCGCCGCGTCCAGGGTGCTGTTGGCCGAAAGGAAGAACTGGATAACGGAGGCGGCCGCCGCGGCGCCGCCCTGGTTTTTCACCGTATCGGAAATTGCGATGGCGGTTCCGGCGCCGGCGACCGCAGGCGAAGACAGCGATGACACCATGAGATCCGCGCCGATCTGAATACTCCGGGCGTATGAGTTGTTGTTCTCATTGGTCTCGCTCACCTGGCCGTCACCATCGGCCCGGGCGATGATGTAATGGGTGCCGGTAGCGGCCGTGGCAGGGATAGTGAGCACGGTCGAAACCGTGTTCACTGCCCCGGGCGCCAGTGCGGGAACGGGACGGTTGCCCAGCCGGGTGTCCGATGCGTCGAGTATGCTGTTTGCCGAGAAGTAGAAGCTCGTGACCGAGGCCTCTGCCGCGCCGGCCCCCTGATTTTTAGCCGTATCAGTGACGGTAATGGTGGCGTCGGGGCCGGCGGTGGGGGGGGCCGAAAACGCTGAAACAACCAGGTCCGGCCCGATCAGGATGGTGCGGGCCGAGGTGTTGTTCATCTCGTTGTATTCAGACAGGGCATTCTCACCGTCCGCCTTCGCAATCAGGTAATGGCTGCCGGTTGGAATGCCGCCGGGGATGGTGGCGGCGGTCGAGCCCGAGCTGGAGGCCCCGGGTGCAAGCACGGGTACGGCGCGGCCGCCCAGGAGCACGTCCGCGGAATCGAGTGTGCCGTTGGCAGAGAGGAAGAAGTGGATGAGGGACGCCGCCGCTGTTGCCCCGCCCTGATTCTTGACCGTGTCGGTCACGGTCAGGGTGATTCCGGCGCCGCCGGTGGTGGGAGCGGAAAACGCTGACACGACCAGGTCCGGCCCGATCTGAATGCTGCGGGCGAAGGTGTTATTGCCTTCGCTGGTTTCGATGAGGGCGTTGTCCGCGTCCGCCTTGGCGATGATGTAGCAATTGCCGGCGGAAGTTCCGGATGGGATAGTCAGCACGGTTGAACCGGTATCGGAAGCGCCCGGCGCAAGCACCGGCAGAGCGCGACTGCCCAGCGCCAGGTCGGCAGAATCGAGCGCGGCGTTCGCTGACAGATAGAACCGGATAACGGAGGCTTCGGCCGGCCCTCCTCCGAGGTTCTGGACGGTGTCCGTCACAGTGATATTCTCGCCCGCGCCGGCGCCGGCCGGAACGGTGAAGGCCGCGACGCTCAGGTCCGGCCGGATTTCATCGCTGACGATAGTGACTGAGGCGCTATCCGGCGAGGCAACGATATAGGATGTGTCATGCTTCAAAGTGATGGTGACCGTCTCATTGTATTCCACAATGGCATCATCAATCGGCGTGACGTTGATGGTGACGGTCTCGTCGCCGGCGGCGAAGTCGGCAGTCCCGCTGAGAGCGACATAATCGCTCCCTGCCTCGGCGGTGCCCGCTACTGTGTAACTCACGGTCAGGCTCTCATCCGTGCTGCCGGTGCGGCTTAAGGTAAAAACGCCCGGGCTCAAGCCTGCCTCGGTTGCAGTTGCCGCAGTAGCCACGGCCCTGACTTTGGGAACATCGGATCCGAGCAGGATGATCTGCGCGGAAACGTAGAGGTCCAACCGGCCAGCGCCGAAGGCATTGTCGGCGCCCGGCTCGCCCAGGTCCACGGCGCCGTCCGCCAGGGACGCCTCCAGTTCCGCCACGGTGGCATCCGGCCTGATGGAGCGGAGCACTGCCACGGCGCCTGCGGTATGAGGGGTTGCCATCGAGGTGCCGCTCAGTTCGGCATATCCTCCCGGGATTGCCGAGGTGATGCCGTCTCCGGGCGCGCTGATGTTCGGCTTGATCGACTGGTCGCAGGGAGAGGGCCCCTGCCCGCTGAAGTATGCGCTATCGTCAAAATAATCCGTGGCCCCGACTGCGAAAGATTCCGGATATGCTCCGGGGCTTCTCACGCTTCCGGGTGCGGGCCCGTCGTTTCCGGAGGCAAATGCCGGAAAGATGCCCGCTGCTCTCCATGCCCGGATGTCGGCGACAAACTCGGTGTCGCAACCGACTTGCTCGAACGCCCATGAATTAATGACCACATCCGGAGCATTATCCGGATCGCCGCCCGGGGCCAGGAACCACTCGAAAATGCGGTGGAAGGCAGACGCGGTGGCAATGCCGAAGTCGTTCCAGCCTTTCGCTGCGATCCACCTGGCGCCGGGCGCAACTCCGATCAGGGTGCCGCCGGCGTCGCCGCCCACTGCGGTCCCGGTGGTGTGTGTGCCATGTCCGTGGAAATCGAACGGCTCGGCATGTTGCCGGTATGGATCGAACCAGCTGATGTTGTGATTCCCGCGGTACCTCGAGGCCAGGTCCGGATGAGTAAAGTCCACTCCGGTATCAAAGCTGCCGACCACGGCGCCGGTCCCGTCGAAGTCCGGGCCCAGTGTCCAGGTCTCCGGCGCGCGAATCCTTGCGATATTCCATTCGGTGATCGTCGCCGACTGGGACCAGGCGGCGGGAACAGGCGAAGGGGGAGGTATCTGGCTGTCGAGGCGCACCTCCCGGACATCAGGTCTGGCAGCCAGCATCCGGATGACCGGCTCGGTGGCAGTCACGGCGAAGCCGTTGAAAATCCAGAAGGGAACGACGGAATGCGCCGCTCCGCGGGCGACCTCGCGTTCCAGCGTCCCGCGCAGCCGGTCCTGGGAACCGGTCGCTCTTTCCTTCAGCGATTCAACGAGCGCCCTCGCCCGACTGCGGCGGTCACGCCCCTGGCTGCGGGCCAGGGCGGCTTCCGGGACAACCTGGTCTTCCAGCTCGACAATGACCGTTACCATCGCATCGGGCCGGAGAGCGCGAAGTTTCTCCTCCAGCGCGGGATGCAGGCGCCCGCTCCGCGCGGGCGCACCGGAAATCAGGACGAAGAGGGACAGTACCGCAGCAAGCAGCCTGGCATTCATGGTTCTTCTCCAATCTTCACAAGCTGTGAAGCGCACGACTTCGCACAAAACAGGTCATTTACAAAATCGGGGGGAATATATGTCCTTAAAAATCGGCAAGATACGTCCAAGCCGTTAGGTGAAATTCAACCACCCTAAATCGCTCTTGGCAAGGATAATCGTGAGAACTCTGTTTCGAAAATAGAAGAACAAGCCACGCATTTCACGAATTGCCTGGAGCGGCATAGCCCCAACCAAGAAGAACTTCACTGCCGAGACGCAGTTTCACGGAGCGCACCGAGGAAATCAGGACGCGGAAGAACACTGCATATTAGGACGTAAATGAGCCCGGATGGGTTCAACATTAAGGGAGGGCGCTCACGGGATCGGATTACCGGCTCGCGACCTGAGGGAGGATCAGTCCTCGAGGATGTACAAGACGCTGTTCTTGCGCAGGAAGATGTTGGGCCCGCCGCCGGCCTGCCCGACGCTGAAGCAATCGCGGTCATAGTAACGGACCCGGCCTCGCAGCATCTCGCCGTTTTTCAGGACTACGGTGACACTTGCGCGAGAGTCGACCAATGATCTCAGGAAGGGCGCTTCCATATCCGTGCTGCCCGGATCGGCGATAGCCAGCAGGTCCGGCTGTTCTTCCCTGGGGTATGGGTGGTGCCGGCGCGGCCGCCGGCGGTCGAAGTGCGGCATGATGCCTCTCTGCTAAGGCCCTGTCAATGAATAACGTTTGCACTTTGGCGCGAGCGCCGGGCGGGCAGATGCGAGGCGCCGCGACGCAGGCGATGCCGGTGCGCATCGTCGAGGAGCGGCAACGAAGCAGATGCCCGCCCGCCGCCGCGCCCCTCGGGGCTGCGGCCCGCAGGCCCGCCGGCTTCGTTGCTCGCTCCTTACAGACAAAAGAGCATGCTCATCGCTCGCGTCTCGCCGGCGGGCCTGGGGGCCAGCAGCAAAGTGTAAACGATATTCATTGACAGGCCCTAAGGTTCGCTCGAACGCTGCCCTCTGGAGGCGCCGTCGCCCAGCTTTTCGATCCGGCGCGTCTTCATGTTGTAGAGATCACCGGGCGAAAGAACATAGTAAGGTTTTTCCCACGGCTGGTAAAGCCTCTGGTTGTCGTGCACCGCCGTCTTCCATTTCCCCATCACTTCGAACGTGTCTCCCTTGACGATGATGGCAGTGTCTTCCGAGAGGCCGATCCCCAGCAATTCGGGATATTTTTTGATGACCGGGATGAGGTCGTCCCAGCGGTTGCGCGTATTGATGTGCTGGTCGATGGCGGACCGGCGCAGAAAACTGAACGCCCACTGGTGTTCCGGCTCCGGAGACATCATGATCTGCGAGCCGGCAACTGCGCCTCTCACCAGATAAGTCCCCTGGATGGTCGCTCCCGCCGACGAGCCGCCGACGACGCCGCCGCGCTCCAGCACCTTGTGGAATTCCTTGTAGGTCAGCGTGTTGGCATATGAGTCGACAATATTCCACTGCCGGCCGCCGTTGAACCACACGGCGGTGGCATTCCGCAGGTCCTTGACGAACTCTTCCGTGTCGGCCACCTTCGGGTCGTGCGTGTGGAGCATCTTAACGTTCTTCAAACCCCTCTTCAGCCACGGCGCGATGATTTCTTCTTCCTTATAGATCCTGACGTTGCCGTCATTGGTCTTATTGCCGCCGGCGGTCGGAACAATGATGAAGTTCGCCTCGCGGCCGCCCGCCAGCTCTATAAAACGCTCGTATATTGCGGGATCTCTGAGGGCGCCGCCGCCGATAACCAGGGTGCCTTTGGCCGGTCCATATTCGGGCGGCTCCTGTGCGGTCGCCCCGATCGCGGAAAGCAGGAATAGGGTAATGGCTGCTGTCCAGAAAGTTGGGATCTTAGGTCGCATAGAACTCTTCTCCAGGTCGTCGGGCCGCCGAATACACCAGCGTAAGCATGTAGCAAAGTGCGAGCATAGTGGATAGACAGAAGATTTTGTACCTTTTTCTCGCACTCATTGACCTTTGAAGCGCCGTCCTGTGGGGGTGGGCCTCCAGGCTCACCCAACGGCCGACTGCACTCGATTCTCTGCTATTGTCTGAATCGCAATCCTGCTCTGATTACTGTTGCTTCCTGGCCATTTCTGAGCGATGCTAATTCGAAAAACGGGTATCAGACCCAAACCCGTCAATCCTCGAAAAGTGGGGAATGCCATGAGCAATCCAAGCAATGAAGACACGGCCGTTCACCTCCGTGCGAATGCCGGACCCGAGGATCGGCCGCCGCTGTGCCTCGCCGCGATGGTCGAGGCCGACATCGGCGCGCTCACTCATGTGGGCAAGGTGCGCAAGAACAACGAGGATCACTATCTCGTGGCGCGCCTCGGCCGCTCGCTTGAACCGCTGATGACCAATGTGCCGGCAGATGCGCTGCCCGCCCGGCTGGCCGAGTACGGCTACAGCATGATTGTGGCTGACGGCATGGGAGGTGCCGCCGCCGGGGAAGTGGCCAGCCGCATGGCCGTCAGCCTGTTGGTCCACCTGGTCGCCGACACGGCCAAGTGGGGCCGCCGTATAGACAATCACGAGGCTCAGGCGTTGATGGAAAGAGTGATCGGCTATTACAGCACCATACATTCGACGTTGGCCCGCCAGGCCGAGGTCGAGCCCGATCTCTCGGGTATGGGGACAACACTCACGGTGGCATACAGTTTCTGCGCCGATCTTTTCATCGCGCACGTGGGTGACTCGCGGGCCTACCTGTTCCGCGAAGGACACATCCATCGGCTGACGCGCGATCACACGCTGGCCCAGCAGATGGCCGAACGGGGTCAGATCCCTCCTGAGGCTGCGGCCAGGCATCGCTACCGCAATGTTCTGACGAATGTCATCGGAGGACGCGGCGGGCACTTGGAGACCGAAATCCAGCATTTCCGCCTGGCCGATCGAGACCGCCTGCTCTTGTGCAGCGACGGCCTGACCGACATGGTGGATGACGGGACTATCGAGGGGGTACTGCGCCGCATCGAGGGCTCCCAGGCTGCCTGCCAGGAACTGGTGGACCTGGCTCTGGAGGCCGGCGGGAAGGACAACATCACCGTAACCCTTGCCCGATACTCATTCCCACCGCAGCCGCAGGAAGCCACCTCGGGGGAGTAGCTCCTGCCGATGCCATCAGAGCCATGCGCGTAAGCGCGCGGGCGCTGTTCCTGTCAGACATTCCGTTTCCGCGATCTTCCGATGGCGGCTCTGAACGCGCTGGCCCGTGCACGGCTGCAAGGGTAGGCGTGTTCAGGCATAGCCGTATTCGGCGAGGGTTTCTTCGTCGAACCCCATGTAGTGCGCGATTTCGTGCACCAGGGTGATTTCTATCTCCCGCACGAGGTCCTCGCGGTCAGTAAAATCCTCCTCGAGCGGCCCCTGATAGATATGGATTACGTCGGGGAGATGTCCCCAATCGTCGTAGTGTCGCTCCGTTATGGCGCGCCCGCTGAAAAGGCCGTAGACCACTTCGTCGCGGTCGCCCGTGACTTCATCCATGAGATTCGGGTCCGGCCAGTCCTCCACCACGATTTCAACATTCATCATCGCCGAGCGGAAGATCTGCGGCACCCGGCCCAGCGCTTCCCGGACTATCTTGTCGAATTCGGCTCTTCGCATTCTGGCCGGGTATTCTTTCATATGCGGGCCCCCATTGCTAAGGGTCTGCGTCGAAATAACATGTGCACTTTGGCGCGAGCGCCGGGCGGGCAGATGCAAGGCGCCGCGACGCAGGCGATGTGGTGACATCGTCGAGGAGCGGCAACGCCGCAGATGCCCGCCCG
>Ga0299915_10003422_pt1 | contig 11476 bp, 9 predicted proteins | sample RVTome_13_FD_200263 | JGI IMG/M metagenome (GOLD analysis project Ga0299915, IMG submission 200263) | Soil microbial communities from uranium-contaminated site in the Upper Colorado River Basin, Wyoming, United States - RVT92D227 (version 2) ... | reverse complement strand
TATAATGTAATTGAAAAGATTGAGTGGGAAACCATTCGTAATTAGCTATTTTTAATTCTGAAATTAAAAAGTCGAATTGAAAGGGGAAAAATGGAGAATGAAAAAATTAGAATAACAGAGAATAAAATAACGAAGGCTGTTATGTCGCTCATTCGTACTACCGACGTAATAAATAGATTTTTGGAGATTGAATTAAGAAATCATGGCTCTAGCCCGGCCAGATTTTCGGTTATGAATGCTTTGATTGTTCATGGTGGGAAAATGAGTCCAAGCAATATTAGCAAATGGCTATTCCGTGCTAAGCATACTATAACTTCAATGCTCGGAGTTCTTGAAAACATAGGCTATGTGAAAAGAGAACCCAATGGAGATGATCGAAGATCTGTAAACATTGTTGTCACCAAAAAAGGATGGCGGGCTACAGAGGTGATGATACCTAACGCGGAAGAGATGGGTCAGAAAATTTTATCCTGTTTGGATGAAAAGGAAATAGAAAATCTAATGGACTTACTAAAACGAATTAGAAAGCATTTGTTCAGCAACCCAACAGTTGTGCAGAATACTACAAATGCTGATAAGCGAAAAAACCCCTTTAAAAAAAGCCACTTTTAAAAGGTCTCTCGATTGGTGGACGCTAAGTTTTTTCACTAAATACTGAAAAAAATACTGATTATATGAGAAAAAGAGAGTCCGGGTTAAATTTTCAGTTTGCTATCAGGCCGATGATGGCGGGTTTGATCTATAATCCGTTCAATTGTAGGTTACAGAATTCAGAAGGATTCATTACAATCCACTCATTTTCCCTCATTACAAATACCTCTTAAACCAATCCACACTGAGTTCTATGGCGCGTTGGCGATGCGCTGGATCGGTCAAACGATGGTCTGCACCCCCGATCACATGAATCTCTTTAGGTGGATGCAAACTGTAGAAGATTCCCAAGGCTTGATCCAGAGCAACGAGTTCATCCTTTTCCCCGTGGATGACCAGACCATTTGAGACTTTTGGTAAGAGAGGTAACAACCGGTGTTTCGGTAGATCCTCAAAAAAAGCCTCCGGAGGGAGAGGATAATCTTCCTCCTGTTTTTTTGACCCAAGGTCATCCATGTGAAGAGGAGTGGCCCAGATCACAATCGCCCTGATCTTCTTATCCATCGAGGCCTTCATCAAGGAGAGAAAACCTCCGAGGCTCGACCCGAGCAACCCGATCCGACTTCCCAGACCGGGATAAGATCTTATAAAATCAATCGCCGCACTTAGATCAGCTATCTTTTTGCTGACCGTATTGTCTTCCTCACTTCCCTCGCTTTCCCCGATTCCCCTGAAATCGAATCGAAGCATGGCCATTCCTTCCCTGGAAATTTGTTCCCCGAGGGCAATATACTTCTCACTATCCTTGCTGGAGAGAAGACCATGAGAGGTAATGACGCAAGGTAGATTTTCCTTGTCGGGGAGATGGAGAATTCCTGAAATTCTATACCCTTCGCTCTTGAACGAAACCTTTTCTATTTTCATTCGCAGCAACCTTTCAGTCATTAAGATATTGGGTCACCGGTCATTGGTCATTAAGTCATTAAGTTTAGCACTTATCATATCTAGACGCTATGCGCCATGCTCTATGCGCCCTGCGTTTTCAACTTTGATTCCTGCTTCTTTCATCGCCGTTAGATACTCTTCCTTCAATTGTTCCTTCGGGATGCCGTGGTCAATGAAATCCCAAGGAAAGATTTCATCCAGATCTCTTTTTCGATAAACATAGAAGTCAGAGTTGATACTCGTTTCCCGAAGGGCTTGGCTCCAATTCCCCTGGTTGTGATGAGTGGCCATCAAAATCTTCCCTACTCTCCGATCTCCCCTCGAGAGCAAGGCCTGAATATAGGCCCATTTGGGAAGATCATAGATCATCTCCATCCCCCTCTCCCCTTGAACCCCTCTTTGAATTATCCTTAATTTCTTCTTCAGCTCACCGACTTCTTCCATAGGTACCCATTGGAACGGAGTGGCCGGTTTTGGGATAAAGGGGTTGACGCTCAAAACCACCCTCCATTTTTTATTTTGGTTCTTTTGATTTGAGAGAATCTGATGCCGAATCCGTTTAGCGAGGAGGAGGATCGCCTTGACATCTTCATCGGTTTCAGAGGGAAGGCCAATTAAAAAGTAGCATTTGATCTGCGAAACACCATTCTCCACTAGCGTATCAATGGATTTTAAAATTTCCTCTTCGGGATAACCTTTCTTCAACATTTTTCGGAGTCTCTCTGAACCTGCTTCCGGTGCAATGGCCACTGTACGATCCTCCCCCTCCCTCAGACACTGAATTAAGGAGGGAGTGACAGCATCCACTCTTAAAGAGGATAAAGAGATTTCCCCTTGCTGAGAAAGGATACTCTGACACAATGGGAGGAGCTGAGGATGGTCGGAGACCGCCGTTCCGGTCAAGCCAATCCGGTGTTCTTTTAAAAGGGCTTCCTTTGAAATTGATTCAAGAAAAGAAAGGCTTCGGTTTCGAAAAGGATGGTAAACAAAACAAGCCGCACAGAAGCGGCATCCCCTTGGGCAACCCCGGTTCATCTCCACCAAAGCCATTTCTTTAAACTCCGTATCCGGAGTAAAAAGAGTGGAATGGGTTGGAAATTGATCCAGCTTAGGGACCCATCTCCGTTTGACCTGTCTCGGGAATCCTGGTTCGGAATCCATCGCCTCTATCTTTCCATTTTCAGCATAGCTCACTCGATAAAACTTTGGAATATAAACTCCTTCCACCCCACCCAGATTTTTTAAAAAATCATCCTTCCTCCTCTTCCCTCTATCTGAAAGGGTTTGACGGCAAACTTCTAAAAATTCTCCAATGACCTCTTCGACCTCGCCCAGAATAAAGAAGTCAAAGAATTCACTCATGGGTTCTGGGTTTAAAAAAACGGCTACCCCTCCGGCAATCACCCAAGGATGCTTTTCATCACGAAGACGGCTCTCGAATGGGATATGGGCCAAATCCAAAAGGGTGAGGACATTGAGAAAATCATTTTCGAAAGAGATGGAGAAGGCTAAAATATCGAAGCTGGAGAGAGGCTTCTGTGATTCCAATGAGAAAAGAGGGGTTTGGGTATGGCGATATTCTCGAAGATCTTCTGGTTCAGGAAGGAAGGCTCTTTCACAGACCACATCTTCATCAGCGTTTAAAATCTGATAAAGGGTCTGAAATCCGAGGTTGGACATCCCCACATGGTATGAGTTGGGGTAGAGGAGACAAACCGTAATTTTCCCGCCCCATGGTTTTTGGACAGCTCCTCTTTCTTTCTCAAGAATATCTTTGGCCTTCTGAACGAGTTTCCAGGAAGTCATTTTCGTAAGTGGATAGTGGACTGTAGATAGTAGTAAATTCAATATAACAGAATTTTATCTACTCATGTAACTTTTTTTGCCACTCACCACCTACCACTGACCACTCGCTAAATTCAGTCGGCCTGTTTTCTTAAAAAAGTAGGGATGTCAAAACGATCCTCATCCTCAAGAGAGAAATCCGACGGTGGGTCCAATTTTAGTTCGTCGAACCGCTCGCTTGATTTTACCCTCCTCATAAAAGCAGGGATGTCTCTATTATTCTCTTTGTTACCGATAGAGAAGTGTGAAATGTCCTTATTTTGCTCCCTGAGGCCAAATGAGATAGGAGCCACTTTCTTAAATTGAGATGTTCTCTTCTCCTCTTTCTTTCCGAAGCCAGTAGCAATCACGGTCACTCGAATCTCTTCCTTCATCGCCTTGTCAACGACCATCCCCCAGATCACATTGGCATCCTCATGGGCTTCCTTCTGAACGAGAGTGGTTGCTTCATTGATCTCGCTGAGGGTCATATTCTCGCCTCCGGTGATGTTGATGAGAAGCCCCCGGGCCCCTTCAATCGTAATATCTTCCAGGAGAGGACTGGAGATCGCTCTTTGGGCAGCTTCCACGGATCGATTCTCACCCGAAGCAATTCCCGTTCCCATCAATGCCATTCCTGTTTCAGCCATGACGGTCCGGACATCGGCAAAGTCCAGATTGATAATTCCATGGCCAACGATGATATCTGAGATTCCTTTCGCGGCATGATAGAGAACCTCGTCTGCCTTTTTGAAGGCCTCGAGCAGAGTCATGCTCTTCCCGCTGATGCTAAGAAGTCGCTGATTAGGAATGGTGATGAGGGCATCGGCTGTCATCTTCAGATTGGCCAACCCTTCCTCCGCCTGTTTCATCCTCTTCTTTCCTTCAAAGTAGAAGGGTTTGGTCACGATCGCTACGGTGAGGGCACCCATTTCACGGGCCACTTCAGCAATCACCGGTCCCCCGCCTGTGCCAGTCCCGCCGCCTAACCCGGCTGTGATGAAAACCATGTCTGCCCCTTTTAGAACTTCCCGAATCTTCTCTACATCCTCGAGAGCAGCCTTTCTCCCTACCTCTGGATTGGCTCCGGCTCCCAAGCCCTTGGTCAAATTTTCGCCCAATTGCAATTTGATGGGAGCCATATTTTCCGCCAGCGCCTGAGCATCGGTATTGGCTGCGATAAAATCGACCCCGGAGAGTTGATAAGAAATCATGGTATTCAGGGCATTGTTTCCTCCTCCTCCAATTCCGATGACTTTGACCTTGGCGGCCAAATTTTTATTTTCGTCGAATTCGATCATTTTCCCCTCCTTTTTCCAAATTGGCATAGTGGAATATTGGAATGTTGGGTTTTAGTTTGTTGACATTATTCCAACCTTCCATCATTCCATCATTCCTTTAAAAGAATTCTCCAATCCATTCCCTCATTCTGTGGGTGACCTTACTGAAGATATTCCCCTCACCCACCTTAAACCGACTCCGCCCTTTATTTCGACTTCCATAAAGAACCAGCCCCACACCTGTCGCATATCTGGGGCTCGCGACCAGATCCACTAATCCACCGATACCGACAGGGGATCCTCTCCGAACGGGCAGATTAAAAATCTGCTCAGCCAACTCAGGAGCACCCTCCAGGATGGCGCTTCCACCAGTGAGGACAATTCCAGAGGCAAGCAGGTTTGCAAATCCCGTCCTCACCACTTCATTATGAACTAAGGTGAGAATCTCCTCGACCCTGGGTTCGACGATCTCTGCCAGGGTTTGCCTGGAAAGGACACGAGGTTTCCTGCCCCCCACACTGGGAACTTCAATGGTTTCGTCCTTCCGAACCAAAGAAACCAAGGCGCATCCATATTTTATTTTGATCTTTTCTGCCTCCTCCGCCGGGGTCCGAAGTCCCATCGAGATGTCGTTCGTGATGTGGTTTCCTGCTAAGGAAAAAACTGATGTATGCTTGATCGCACCATTTGAAAAGATGACTAGATCAGTTGTTCCACCTCCGATGTCAATGATAGCCACTCCCAGATCCTTCTCTTCGGGAGTCAGGACCGCTTCGCTCGAACCCAACTGTTCTAATACAATGTCATCCACATCCAGCCCGGCTTTGTTAGCACATTTAATGATATTCTGGGCAGAGGTAATCGCACCGGTGACGATATGAACTCTTCCTTCCAGTCTCATCCCCGACATCCCAACAGGATCTTTGATCCCATCCTGATCGTCCACGATGAATTCCTGGGGGATGATGTGAATCACCTCTCTATCCATGGGCATGGCAATGGCGCTGGCAGCATCAATCACCCGCTTCACATCATTCGGACCGATCTCTCTGTTTTTCACTGCAATCACACCGTGACTGTTAATCCCTTTGATATGTCCGCCTGCGATTCCTGCATAGACAGAGGTGAGGTGGTACCCTGCCATCAACTCTGCTTCTTCGACGGCCTTTTTGATCGAATGGACGGTGCTCTCGATATTGACGACCACACCTTTCCGCAATCCCTTCGATGGAGAGGTTCCGAGACCTATGATGTTGACCTGACCGTCAGAAATTTCTCCGACCACGGTGCAGATTTTTGTCGTCCCGATGTCCAATCCGACTACCAACGAATCTTTCTTCCCCACCTTTTCATCACCTCCTTTCAAATCCCCCTTAGGGGGCCTTTTTGACCACCATTCTTTTTAAGTCACTGCAATCAATCGAGACTGCTGAAAATTCCCTTTTCCGAAGGTCTGACCAGATGAGAGACAATCTTTTCAACTTTTCTCCAAAGTCCTCCCATCCCATTTTGACCTCCACTCCCTCTGCCTTGGTAAAACAATAGATTCCAAAAGCCTTCTCCATATGGATCTCAGATATTTCCTCCAGGGGAGGTAACTTTTCTTGACCCACGATCTTCAAAAGTTCCAGAGCCTTAGTGATCAGACGCTTTGCCGCGGCTGGATCTTTTTCTAAAACCCGACGGGTCAACCCAGTGAGATAAGGGTAGTTATATTCATCTCTTTCCCCCACAGGAGAAAAGATCTCCCCTTTGGTATCGATATAATAAAGTTCTTCTAATTGAATGATGGCCATCGGCTTTCTCTCTTCTATCTGAATCACTATCTTATTGGGGAAAACCTTCCTCACCCGAACCTGTTCAATCCAGGGATGGGACTCTAATCGTTTGACGACCTCCTTCAACTTGACCGAGAAGAGATTAGGCATTCCTTCCATCACCGTGAGAGCGAGAAGGGTCTCTTTGGTAATCTTTCGACCTCCCTCCACCTCAACTTCCCTCACTCGAAAATAGGGGTCTCCTAAGAGATGGACATAAACCCAATGGCCAACAAAGAGGAAAAAAGAGAGGAGAAGAAGTTGAAAGGCCACTCGGATCGCTTTCTTCACGATCCCCTGAAATTTTTCCCCACCTTTCTCTTCCCTTCTTGATTTCGGTCGGAGAAACTTTCCATCTCGCACTGTAACGCTCTCTCCCATCTCTCCTCTTCTTTGTTTTATTGAGTTCATTGAGTTTGTAGAGTTTGTTGAGTTAACCCAAAGAACTCAAGAAACTCAAACAACTCAAGTAACTCAAAACTACTTTCCACTTTCTATCTTTAAAGATGCCCCCAACAGAATACGTTCGACTAAGTCTTCAAATGGGATGCCTGCATAACTGGCCGCCTTAGGCAAAAGACTCGTCTCGGTCATCCCAGGCATGGTGTTGACATCAATCACAAAAGGATTTTCATTTTCATCGGTCATTAAATCAACTCTGGCAACACCTGAGCAGCCCAGTGTTTGAAAGGCTTTGAGACTAATCTCCTGCGCATAGAGATACTTTTCCCTTGGAATTCGAGCAGGAAGGATGTATTGAGTCTCGCCCTTCGTATATTTAGAATGGTAATCATAAAAACCGCTTTTGGGAACAATCTCAATGATGGGCAGAGGAATATCTTCAACAATGCCAACGGTGATCTCCTTGCCTTTCATAAATTCCTCTACCAATATCTCCTCATCGTATTCTCCTGCCTTCTTTAAAGCAGGGCCCAGCTCTTCATCCTTCCGGACAATTGAAACGCCGATCGTGGACCCTTCCCTGGCCGGTTTGACCACCACTGGCAAAGGAAGGGAAATATTTTTCGGTAGTTCCTTCTTTATTTCTTCTCGTTGAAAAGCCTCGAAGCGAGGGGTCGGGATCTTTTCACAAAGGAAAAACTTCTTGGACATGATTTTATGCATGGCCAAGGCACTCGCCAGAACTCCTGACCCGGTATAAGGAATTCTCATCAACTCCAGCGTCCCCTGAATGGTTCCATCCTCTCCAAATCTCCCGTGGAGAGCCAAAAAGGCACATTCGATCTTTTCCTTGATCAATTTTTCTATAATGCCCTCCCCTACATCGACGGCAATCACCGTATATCCCTTTTCAGTCAAAGCTTTCAAAATGGCCTTTCCGGTCTTCATGGAGATTTCTCTCTCCCGAGACAGACCCCCCATCATCACAGCGACCCTTTTTTTCTTAAGCGATTGATCCTTCATCTACTTACGCCAAAACTCCACAATCCTTATTCCGCAATCTGCATTCCGAAATCGGCATTATGGTTCACCCACCACCTTCACCTCCCTTTCGAGGGAGATGCCCTTTTCTTCATAGATCTTCTTTTCAACGAACTCCATTAAACGGATCACCTCTTCAGCTTTGGCTTTTCCTAAATTGATGATGAAATTAGCATGACGCTCTGAAACCATCGCCTTCCCTATCCGAAACCCTTTCAGCCCAGCCTCCTCGATCCATTTTCCTGCTGGGCCTTCTTTGGGATTTTTGAAAATGGACCCAGCACTGGGATAATCTAAGGGTTGCCTTCCCTTCCTCATCTCCGAATAAGATTTTACCCGTTGAAAAATCTCTTCTTCCTTCCCCTTCTTCAGCTGAAACCGGCCCTTAAGAATAATCCATGAAGGGGGGAGGACCAATCCTCGATAAGAGAATCGAAGCTTCGAACGGGGCCTCTCTACGATTTCTCCATCTTCCTTCATCAAGGTCATAGAGAGAAGGACATCCTTCAATTCGGCACCCCATGCTCCGGCATTCATTGCCAACCCTCCTCCTACTGTTCCAGGGATGCCGAAGAAGGGTTCGAGCCCTGTCAGCCCCTTCTGAATGGAGGATTGAACCAGTCGTTGAAGAGAGAGACCCGCTTCCGCCTCTACGACCTCTCCGTCGATCTTGATTTTTTCCATCCCTTGAGTCAGATTGATTACCCATCCCCGTACTCCTTTATCCCTCACGACCAGATTGGTTCCCTTTCCTAAAATCAAAAGGGGAATTTTTTTTCTCCTGGCGAATCGAATCACCTTTTTTAATTCATTCACATCCTTTGGGAAGAAAAGACAGTCTGCAGGCCCTCCCACTTTCATCGACGTGAACCGCCTCATGGGCGCATCAAAAAGAACCCTTCCCTTGATCAGACCCGACGCCCATTTTTTATAATCCCGTTTCATCATCCCATTGCGGATTGCAGATTGCGGAGTGCGGAATTAAATCTAAAATCCAAAATCACAAATCAAAAGTTTTTCACATTCCGAAGTCCACATTCCCTGCCCCGCATTGCGGGGCGAAATCCGCATTTACAACCTCTTCACCAACTCATCGGAAACCTGCCAGATATCTCCAGCTCCCAAGGTGATCACCAAATCCCCTGGAGAAATAATACGGAGGAGACGTTCAACGATCTCCTTTTTATCACCTACAAAAGCGACGTCCTTATGGCCATATTCCCGGATTCCCTCAAAGAGGGCTTTTGCTTCAACGCCTTCAATACGATCCTCTCCTGCCGGGTAGATATCGGTAAGGATGAGGACATCGGCGTCATAAAACGCAGCGAGAAAATCTTTAAACAGGGCTTGAGTTCTGCTGTAACGGTGGGGTTGAAATACTGCAACGATCCTTTTCCCCCAACCGGTTCGTGCCGCCTTGAGTGTAGCCATAATCTCTACAGGATGGTGGCCATAATCATCCACGATGAGGATTCCCTTCTTCTCTCCTTTGATCTGAAACCGTCTCTGAATCCCGCTAAAATCGCGGAGCGTCTCCTGGACGACCTGGAAGGGAATATCCAGTTCAAAGGCTGTGGCTAAAGTGGCCAGGGCATTGTAGACATTATGCAGTCCTGGCATCCGAAGTTTTAGTCTGCCTATTTCCTGACGTCGGTGGACCACGTCAAAGGAGGTGGAGAGGCCCTCGAAGACAATCTCTTTTGCCTGGAAGTCAGCTTGTGTGGTCAATCCGTAAGTGGTAAACCGCTTCTTCAACCTCGGGAAGAGACTCTGGATATTCGGATGATCGAGGCAGAGAATGGATAATCCGAAAAATGGAATCTTGTCCAAAAAACAGAGGAAGGCTTCTTTGATCTCGTCGATCCCCTTATAATAATCAAGATGCTCTGGATCGATGTTGGTGACCACGGCAATGGTGGGCATCAGTTTGAGAAAAGAGCCATCACTCTCATCCGCTTCGGCGACCAAGAATTCACCCTGCCCAAGCCTGGCATTGCTTCCGATGCTGTTGAGTCTCCCGCCGATCACAACCGTGGGGTCGAGGCCACCTGCTGCCAAGACGGTGGCAATGAGAGAGGTGGTCGTGGTCTTCCCATGCGTCCCTGCAATGGCGATCCCGATTTTCATCCGCATCAGCTCTGCCAGCATCTCTGCCCTTGGAATGACAGGGATGAGCCTCTCCTCGGCGGCTTCCACCTCAGGGTTTCCCTCGCGAATCGCTGAGGAGATGACGACCACGTCTGCTTCTTTCAGGTTCTCCCTCCGATGACCATAGGAAATTTCACATCCCAAAGACTGGAGCCTTCGGGTCACCTCTGTCTCCTTAGTATCAGAACCGCTGATGGTATAGCCCAGATTGAGCAACACCTCAGCAATCCCGCTCATGCCAATTCCACCGATGCCTACAAAATGGATATGTTGGATCTTTCCTCTTCGATACATCTTCAGTCTCTAAGTTTCTTGGGTTTGTTGGGTTTCTTGGGTTCTTTGGGTCTCTTGGGTCAACCCAACAAACTCAACAAACACAATAAACTCAATGAACCATGTTATGCTCTCTAACGAGAGCATAACAATGATCGACGATCTCCTCTGCTGCTCTCGGTTTGCCCAACCGCTGAATCGCCTCTTCCATCCTGATACGCTCCTCCGGATGGTCGTAAAGATGGAGGATGGTTTGGGCCATCCTTCCCCCATTTAACTCCTGATCTAAAATCATTCTTGCTGCACCCAGATCGACTAATTTCTTGGCGTTGATAAATTGATGGTTGTGGGCCGCATAAGGATAAGGGATGAGGAGAGCAGCCTTTCCACAGACTGCCAGTTCAGCCACGGTGCTCGCTCCTGATCGGCAAACGACCAGATCGGAGATCTGGTAGGAGGTGGCGATGTCTTCAAAGAAAGGCCTGACCAAGGCATCAAACTCTTTTTTTCGATACGCTTTGGATACGAAATCGAGATCTTCATTTCCTGTTTGATGAATGATTTTCAGGGAGGATTTTATCCCTTGAAGGTGGTCCAGAGCTTCTATCATCGCCTGATTGATCCGATGCGCCCCTGCACTTCCTCCAAAGACGAGGAGTGTAAATCGACCTTTCTCCTTCATCTTTTCCTTATCTTTTTTTAGGGAAGCAAAAAATTCTTTCCTGATCGGGTTGCCCGTGACGACGGTCTTCTTATCAGGGAAGTATTCCTTAGCCTCTTCGAAGGAGACGAAGATCCGTTGGCTGAACCACTTTAGAATTCGATTCGTCATCCCTGGCACGACATTCTGTTCGTGGATAGCCCTCTTCATCCCGAGAAAAAATGCAGCCAAAAGGGTTGGGCCGGAGGCATATCCTCCAACGCCCAAAACAAGTTGGGGTTGAAACTTTCTTAAGATCGAATAAGCTTCAGAGATGGCCATCGGTAAGCTCCAGATCGCTTTGACCTTCTCCAGAAGAGATTTCCCTTGAATGGGTTTCGCTTTAATCGTTCTCAGAGGAAATCTCCTTCCCGGTAAAATTCTGGCTTCGATCCCCTTTTCCGTTCCAATAAATAGCACTTCGTTCCCTTTCTCTCTTTCAACGAATGCCTCAG
>Ga0299915_10003421_pt1 | contig 11479 bp, 12 predicted proteins | sample RVTome_13_FD_200263 | JGI IMG/M metagenome (GOLD analysis project Ga0299915, IMG submission 200263) | Soil microbial communities from uranium-contaminated site in the Upper Colorado River Basin, Wyoming, United States - RVT92D227 (version 2) ... | reverse complement strand
TCCGGCAGCAGCGCGGGGGCGGGGGGAGGTTCCTGGCGTGAGGATCCCGCGGTACACCGCACAGAAGGTGGCCTTCGGCATCATTACGGTGGCGGCAGTGAGTGTGCTCGTACCCCTTATTCTCGTTATCGGCTACATACTCGTGCAGGGCATAGGGGCCATTAGTTGGGAGTTCATAACTGCCATGCCACGAGGCGGAATGCGTGAGGGCGGCATTTTTCCGGCCCTCATAGGGACCATCTGGTTGACCATAGGCGCGGGGGTGACCTCCATACCATTGGGTGTGGGGGCTGGTGTCTACCTGGCGGAGTATGCACCAGACAATTCGCTCACTCGGACCATACGCCTCGCCATTATCAATCTGGCCGGGGTGCCATCCGTGGTCTATGGCCTCTTCGGTCTCGGCCTGTTTGTCATCTTCCTCAGATTCGGCATGTCCATTCTGGCCGGCTCGCTGACGTTGGGGATCATGACCTTGCCGGTGATCATCAGCACCACGGAGCAGGCGCTGACAACTGTGCCCCAGAGCTTCCGGGTAGTGAACGCCTCTCTGGGAGGGACCACGTGGCAAGGTGTGCGGAAGGTGATTCTGCCGCAGGCACTGCCAGGTATCATGACGGGAGTGGTGTTGGGTCTGGAGCGTGCTGCCGGTGAGACGGCTCCCATCCTTTTCACGGTGGCCGCCTTCTTCCTGCCCCGGCTTCCCCATTCGGTCTTCAACCAGACGATGGCTTTGCCCTACCATCTGTTCGTGATCTCGACCCAGGTGCCCGGTATGCCCATCAAGATTCAGTACGGCACGGCACTTGTGCTGTTGGTGTTTGTTCTGACCATGAACCTGGTGGCCACTCTCATCCGACGCTACTACCGCCGTCGTCGGCAGTGGTGACAAAGGCTCAAGTGATGACCGCGCAAGCGAAGTTCATCCTCAACGATGTGAGCTTCTACTATGGCGGCCAAGCCGCGCTCGAGCACGTGAGCCTGGAGATCCCGGATAGGGAGATCCTGGCGATCATCGGGCCGGGCATGTCGGGCAAGAGCACCCTGCTCCGCATCTTGAACAGGCTCGCCGACCTCGCCAAGGAAGGGCGACTGGAAGGCGAGGTACTTCTGGACGGCAAGAACATCCACGATCCTGACGTCAGTGTGACCCAGTTGCGGACCCGTGTGGGCATTGTTTTCGCGGTGCCCGTGCCGCTACCCTTGTCTGTATGGGAGAATGTGGCGTACGGTCCGCAGCTCAGGAGTGGCAAAGACAGAGGTGAGCTCGATGCCCTGGTGGAAAAATCGCTACGGGCAGCGGCGGTATGGGATGAGGTCAAAGACCGGCTCCAAGCGCCTGCCATGGCGCTGTCGGGGGGACAGCAGCAGAGACTCTGCCTGGCCAGGGTGTTGGCCCTTCAGCCGGAGGTGATCCTGCTGGACGAGCCCTGCTCAGGGTTGGATCCCATCTCCACTATGAAGGTGGAGGAAGCTCTGCTGGCGCTGAAGCGGGATCACTGCATTGTCATCGTGCCACACAACATCCAGCAGGCATCTCGCATCGGGGATCAAGTTGCATTCCTGCTGATGGGCGAACTGGTGGAGCACGGCACGGCAGAGCAGATGTTCACCAAGCCACGGGATAGCCGAACCGACGACTATATCAGGGGGCGCTTTGGGTAGAGAGGTCCTTGGCCCATAGGACCTCGACGGTCGCGCCACATTCTTGCATGGCGGGACAGTTGCCAGCTCGGCGTGCGTGGAACTCACCGGATGCTGGCCATACTCCTATCATCAACGTCCATCTCCACCATCTCTCCCGTGACCATGAAGATGACCCGCTCGCAGATGTTGGCCACCCTGTCGGCGGTGCGTTCCAGGTTGTGAGCGACCCACAGCAGATAGGTGGCCCGGTCAATGTCGCTGGGGTTCTGCATCATCAGCGCAAGCAAATCTCTGTAGACCTGGTTGTAAAGGGCGTCTACCTCATCGTCCTGCTTCGGAATGGCCCGGGCCAGTTCCACGTCCCTGCGTACGAAGGCCTCTAATGCCTGATGAAGCATGGAGCGCGCTTTCTCTGCCATGAGGGGAATGTCGATCAAAGGTTTCAGGAGAGGCTCATCTCCCATCATCAGATTGATCTTGGCTATGCCCTTGGCGTAGTCGCCCATCCTCTCCAGTTCGTGGGCGATCTCAATGACCGCGGCGAGCACCCGGAGGTCCCCGGCCATAGGTTGCTGGGTGGCGATGAGCGTCAAGGACTCTGATTCGATGGCGAAGCGCTTCTCGTTGATCACGCGGCGGTCCTCGGCGATGAGACGACGTGCCCCGTCGAGGTCACGGCGCTTTAGGACTTCGACGGACTCGACGATCGCCTTCTCCACGAGGCTGCCCAGAACCAGGACCTCGTCCTGTAAACGCTGTAGCTCTCGGTCAAACGTCTCACGAGTCATGGGAGTCCTCCTTGTCCTGGCTGTTGTCTATCTGCTGAAGGTAGCCGAGCACCTTATCTCGGATGGCGTCTCTCACCTGACGGAAGAGCTCAAGCCGGTCATCAGGTTCTCCCCGGGCCTCGGCCGGGTCCGGAAAGGCCATGTGTACGACCTGGCTGGGGCCGATCCACAGAGGGCAGTTCTTCGCGGCGTCGTCGCACAGCGTAATCACCAGGTCAAAGCGTTCGTTCCGGAATTGATCCGCTGACTTCGGCTCATTGTTGGAGATGTCGATTCCCAGTTGTCCCATCGCCTCGACCGCTAGAGGGTGGACGGATGGGGCTGGTTGGGTACCCGCGGAGTGCGCTTCCCAGCGATCCCCGAGGAAGTGGTTTACCAGGCCCTCGGCCATCTGGCTCCGGGCCGAGTTGCCAGTGCACAGGAAAAGCACCCGCCTCTGCCCTCTCATCCGAACCTCCCAGTGATGTAATCCTCGGTACGCTGGTCCCTGGGATTGGTGAACAACTGGGAGGTCGGCCCCTGTTCCACAACGACGCCAGCCCGGTCCTCTTCCATCATCAAGAAGATGGCATGGTCCGAAACGCGTGCAGCCTGCTGCATGTTGTGAGTGACAATGATGATAGTATACTCCTTTGCCAGGTCACGCATCAACTCCTCAATACGTAGGGTGGCCACGGGATCCAGCGCGGAACAAGGCTCATCCATCAGGATCACTTCAGGCTCCACGGCGAGTGCTCGGGCGATACAGAGTCTCTGCTGCTGGCCTCCCGACAGATCCAGCCCCGTTTTATTGAGGTCGTCGGCAACCTCGTCCCAGAGAGCAGCGGCCTTGAGGCTCCGCTCTACGATGTCGGATAGTCGTTCCTTGTTCTTGAGACCGTGAGCCCGGGGGCCATAGGCGACGTTGTCGAAGATGGACTTGGGGAAGGGGTTCGGCTTCTGGAAGACCATGCCCACCCGTCTTCGCAGCTCCACCACGTCGGTATTGCCGAATATGCTCTGCCCATCCAGGAGTATGTCACCCTCCACCCCAACCCCAGGGATAAGCTCGTTCATGCGGTTGAAACTGCGCAGGAGAGTGCTCTTGCCGCAGCCCGAGGGCCCGACAATGGCCGTAATCTTGTTGGCGTAGATGTCGATGGTGAGATCCCTCAGTGCCTGGAACGAGCCGTAGTACAGGCTGTAGTTGCGAGTCTCGATTCTCTTCGTTCTTTCTGGCATGGCGGCACTCCCTAGCGCATCGCGAAGCGACGCGTCAAGAGATGGATGATGGCATTGATGAGAACGATGCTGACGATGAGGATGGTCCCAGTGGCCATGGCTTTCTGGAAGGCGTTAGTCTCTGTGGCCAGATAGAATACGTGCAGGGCCATGGTCCGTCCGGAGTCAAGAAGCGAAGTGGGTGCCCTGGACGATCCTCCTAGAGTGACATAGAAGACCGCTGTCTCGCTTATGATCCGCCCCACACTGAGCACGATCCCAGTCATGATTCCGGGAAGCGCAGCAGGAAGAACCACGCTGGAGACTGTCTGCCACTGGGTTGTGCCCAGGGCCAGGCTTCCTTCGCGATATGAGCGAGGCACGGCCAGGAGTGCCTCCTCAGTGGTGCGGATGATGACGGGCAAGATCAGGCAGGCCCCGGCCAGCCCTGCGGAGAGTAGGGAGAAGCCGAAGTGGAGGGCACTCACGAAGAGGGCGTAGCCGAAGAGACCGAAGATGATCGAGGGGACACCTGCCAGCGTTTCCACTCCAAAGCGGGCCACGGTGACAATGCGACGAATCAGCCCCGAGTGACCTTGCATTTCGCTGGCGTATTCCACCAGGAAAACGCCAGCTCCGATGCCCAAAGGTGCGGCTACGGAGATGGTCAAGGCCACCAGGTAGACCGTGGTGATGATGGTGGTAGAAATGCCCCCTTCGCCAGCCAGGCCACCCCGCGGTGCGCTAAACAAGAAATCCAGGTCGATTGCCCCTATGCCCTGCACGACTACGTAGCCGACTACAGCCAGTAGGGCTACTACCGCTGCTCCGCCAGCCAGCCAGAGCAGGGCAAAAGCCGCCCGCTCGGTGAGGTGACGGAGCGTTAGGTTCGACCGCCCCCCCGGGGCGTAGTCCGTGCTCAGCACCACACCGATTTGCTCGCTCATCTCCGCCTTTCGCGAATCAGCAGGTTGGCTGAGCTGTTGATGATCATGATCAGGACGAAGAGTACAACTCCTGTGGCGAAGAGCGCGTCCTCGTGCAGCCCGGTGGCGTAGCTAATCTCCACCGCTATGTTTCCGGTCAGTGTCCTGGCCTGGCTGAGGAAGAGCGTCAAGGGGTTGGAGTTGAGCGGCCGAGGCAAAACGATGGAGTTGCCGATGACCATGATCATAGCCATGGTCTCCCCCACGGCGCGGCCCACTCCCAGAATGACGGCCGCCACGATGCCCGAACGAGCGGCAGGCAGAGTAACACCCAGAATGGTCTGCCAGTGAGTGGCCCCCAGGGCCAGGGAGCCCTCTTTGTACTCTCGAGGCACGGCGCGGATGGCGTCCTCGGCTATGTTGGTGATGGTGGGCAGGATCATCACCGCCAGGACGATGGAAGCTGCCAGAATCCCGAAGCCGGTGTTGCCGGCCACTGGGATTCGACGGATTGCGGGCAAGAGGACCACCATTCCAAAGAGGCCATAGACCACAGAAGGTATTCCTGCCAGTAGTTCCACTGAGGAGCGAACGATGCCGCGCATCCAGACAGGCGCCACCTCTGCCAGGAAGATGGCGCCGGCCAGGGCCAGCGGGACGCCCAGGATCATGGAACCCACAGCGGCCCACACGGACCCCGCGATCATCGCCAGCAAGCCGAACTGGTCGCGGCCCGGCCGCCATTCGCTGCTGGTCAGCATATTGAGCAATCCGATCTCGCGAAAGGCGGGCCAGGCCTCTCGGAGAGTGAAGAGCGCGATCATGAAGACAATGAACAGCGAGATCAGCGCGCTGAAGAAGAGGAGGTAGCGAACGCTGCGATCTACCAGGTACCTACGTCGCATCTGCAAGCATTCCGTCTTTCCCATGGCCAGAGCGTGAGGCTACCAGCCGTCGCAGGTATCCTCACGCTCCATGCAGACAGACCGGGGTATCTCTACCCAGTTACTGAACGGCGAGGTAACCTTCGTCAGCGACGATGGCCTGGCCGTCCTCGCTGAGGATGAAGTCCAGCCAGTCCTTGACCGCGCCGCTAGGCTCGCCGATGGTGAGCATGTTGAACGGCCTCACCACCGGGTACTCGCCACTGAGGGCGTTTTCCACCGTAGCCTCTGCTCCGTCGATCGCCACCGCCTTGACGCTCCCATCAAGGTATCCGAAGGAGATGAAGCCGATGGAGTTGGGTGTGGTGGACACAGTGGTGCGCACCGCTCCGTTGGAGGGTTGGAGGATAGCCGTCCCAACCATGGCGAACTCCTCGTCGTCCATGATCAGACTGCCGAAAGCACCGCGAGTGCCGGAGCCTTCCTCACGACCCACGACGACGATGGCAGCGTCGGGCCCGCCGACCTCGCTCCACATGGTGATGGAGCCTTCGTAGATGCCCTTGACCTGGTCTTTGGTGAGTGCTTCTAGGGGCACATCAGGGTGCACCACGATGGCGATTCCATCGCGGGCGATGATGAAGGCCTGGAGGTCAGGGAACTCGGCCAACTCCTCGTCCTTGACTTCACGGGAAGCCGTGCCGATGTCCACGGTGCCCTCGGCGGCGGACTTGACGCCGACGCTGGAGCCTCCACCTTGTACGGTAATGCGAATCTCAGGATGGGCCCCCATGTAGGCCTCGGCCAGCACCTCTGCCAGGGGCTGCACCGAAGTTGAGCCAGCCACTGTGATCTCGCTGGCGACTGGTTCGGAGGCAGTAGTCGCGGTTGGCTGGTCGCTGCCCGGTCCCGGAGCAGGGGTCGCCGGGGATCCGCACGCAGCCAGCAACATGCTGGCCAACAACAGGGTGCTAACGAAAGCGTAACGCATGTTTGTTCCTCCCTTTGTATGTGTCTGCATTGGTTTTCTGTCACGATCCAAAGGGATTATACAATGCGCTGTTTAGCGGCGAATTAGGGGCAGGTAAGGAGCTTGTTAGCGGTCGGTAAAGGTTCAGTTAGCGATGGGCAGAGAGAAGGAAAAGGTGCTCCCACGGCCCTCAGTGCTCTGCGCCCAGATGCGTCCGCCATGTCCCTGGACGATGTGCTTGGCGATCGCCAGGCCCAGGCCGGTGCCGGTGCTGCTGCGGGCCCGGTCAGCTTTGTAGAATCTCTCAAAGACGCGCGGGAGATCTTCCCTGGAGATGCCTACCCCGGTGTCGCGAACGGAGATCACCACCTCATCGGCAACCTGCTCCGCTGAGATGTGGATCTCGCCCCCAGGAGGAGTGAACTTGATAGCGTTGTGCAGGAGGTTGCTCACCACCTGGCGCAGACGCTCCTCGTCGGCAAGTACATCAGCTAGCCCCTCTGGCAGGGTGCAATCGACAGTGACGCCCGCTCTTTCACCCTGAGTGCGCAGCCGATCAACGACGGGGAGGATGACCTCAGCCACAGCCGTGGGCGACAAACGAAGAGGCGCTCGACCAGACTCAATCCGCGAGAGCTCCAGAGACTCTTGGACGATCTGGGTCAGCGCGTCCACTTCTGTCTCCATGAGGTCAAGAAAGCGTTGGGCCGCCACGGGGTCTTGTTGCGCACCGTCGCGCAGTGTCTCCACCAATGCTCTGAGCGACGCCAATGGTGTGCGCAGCTCGTGGGAGACGTTCCCGATGAAGTCCTGCCTCATGGTCTGGAGGCGGTGCATCTCGGTCAGGTCTTGGAGGGTGACCAGGCAGGCTCCCTTTTCGTGTTCCTCTAGGGGGGTCACGATCACTCGCCAGAAGAGGGCCTCCGGTCCTATCTCCAGCAACCCTATCCGCTCTCCTCCCGGCTCCTGGCAGTTCCTCCAGAAGTCTATCACCTCGTGGTGGCGGGTGACCTGCGCGAAAGAGCGACCCAGCGCTCCCGTGGCTGAAGTGCCCAAGAGCTGTGCGGCGGCGGGATTGATCAGTTCTACACGGCTTTCTTCGTCGACGATGAGCACGCCATCAGCCATGCTTTCGAGGACAGCCGCCAGTTGTGCTCTCTCGTCAGCCAGGTCCGTCAGCTTGTCCTCCAGTTGGTCGGCCATATGATTGAAGGCTCGCGTTAGATGGCCAATCTCGTCACTGGAAGTTGGAAAGAGCCGCACACCAAGCTCTCCCTGAGCCATTCGTTCTGCAACCCTGGTCAATGCCCGTATGGGCCGAGCGGTGCGCTCGGCTACCGCAATGGCCACCACCACGGCCACAGCCGCGGCTATCAGCCCAGCCCCGAAGATAGCCCACCGCAAGCGACCAACGCTCGCTTCCACTTGCTGCAGGGAGAGGGCGACGCGGACGAAGCCTACGACGTCAGGACCATCGAGAATGGGGACCGCCACGTAGAGCATATCGTAGCCCAGGGTACGGCTGAAGCGCACACTGGAGCCTTGACCATGGGAGAGGGCGCCCTGCACCTCCGGTCGGTAGAGGTGATTCTCCATTCGGCTTCGATCTTCGTGGGATTCGCCGATGACCGTGCCATCAGCGGCGATGACAGTGACGCGAGCACCGACCATCTCGGCGTACCGTTGCGCAAGTGCGTCCAGGTCATCTTCTGGCTGTGGCCCGACGGATTCCGCTGACAGCGCGTCAGCCACTAGGCTGGCTTCATCCGCGAGGCGACTCTCCAGTTCCCCTATGTAGGCTCCGCGGACCACGTGCGAGAGATAGAGGGTCAGGCCAAGGATCAAGAGTGCGATGAGGACTGTGTAAGGGATGGCGATACGCCAACGGGTGCTGGAGAGCATGGTCTAGCCCTCGAAGCGGTACCCCACTCCCCTAACGGTGACGATGCGGCTGGGGTTAGCGGGGTCAGGCTCGATCTTCTCGCGAAGGCCACGGATGTGGACATCCACCGTGCGGGTTCCGCCGCTGAAGTCCCAGCCCCATACGCGCTCCAGGATGAGGTCGCGAGTGAGTGTCGCGCCACGGTGGCGCGCCAGGAAGAGCAGAAGGTCGTATTCCTTGGGCCTGAGGGGCAGCGGCTCGCCACCGAGGAGCACCTCGTGCCGAGCCTCGTCTATGGTCACGTCGCCAAAGACAAGAGTCTGCGCGGTGGACCTCTGTTCGTCGTCGGCCATCTCCTCTCTGAGCAGGCGGACGCGCCTCAGCAAGGCCTTGACGCGTGCCAGCAGTTCGCGCATGCTGAAGGGCTTGGTCACGTAGTCATCCGCGCCCATTTCCAGTCCCACGACCCTGTCGACCTCGTCAGTTCGGGCGGTGAGCATGATGATGGGGGCGTTCATCTCCCGGCGCAGGATGCGGCAGACCTCCAGACCGTCGAGCTGAGGAAGCATGATGTCCAACAGGATCAGGTCGGGACATTCGCGGCGGGCGACCTCTAGCGCGGAGATTCCGTCAGAGGCGGTGCACACCTTGTAGCCCTCCTTGACGAGATTGTATTCCAGAGTCTCCAGGAGGGGGACTTCATCCTCTACGACTAGAACCTTGCTTGACATGAGGACTCGCTGTAAGAAGCTGCATCGATGCTAAGGCGCTCAGGTTCTCGGAATGCGATTCGCGCCTGCGAGCGGCGCAATGCGGTCGGGTCCTGCGTCTGGAGGAGGACAGAACCAGAGAATTGACCGATCGGCCCACATGTGGTTCCATCGGGGTTCCTCTGTCACCGGGTGTGCCACCTCGTCAGACTGTAGCCATTCTATCATCTGTCCTCGCCACCAAGCAAGCTCATCAGGGCTCGTGCCGTGCCCGGGGTCAGAGTCGCAGTGGGGGGTCATCATGAGCGAGGTAGAATGAGAGAGCACGCAGGGCGGGGTTGAAGTCGAAAGAAAAGGGGGGAGCGATGCCTCCAGTATCCGACTGGGAATTGGTGGGGCGATTGGTCCTGGCTGCTGCTCTTGGCTTCTTCATCGGGCTGGAGAGGGAATTTAGGGGACAGGCGGCGGGCGAGCGCACGCACGCCCTCGTCTGCCTCGGGGCGGCTGGGCTCTTGGCCAGAGCAGCTGGGCATGCGGTGTGTAGCGGTTCCAAATCTGCGAGGAATGACGTGTCGCAGTTGATACAGCCGTTGTCGGAGCGAACTGAGTGTGATATATTGACCGCAGAGGGATACCGGTGGCGAGAGGAGAGATATGGCGATGCTAGGCAAGAAGCTTGAGGATGCCATCAACGAGCAGATCAACAAGGAGTTTTATTCCTCGTATCTGTACCTGTCCATGTCGGCCTACTGCGAGGCCGAGAGCCTGCCAGGTTTTGCCGACTGGATGTGGGCTCAGGCGCAGGAAGAAGTGGGGCACGCGATGCACTTCTTCGATTACGTGAACGCGAGAGGCGGCCGCGTCGTGCTCAAGGCCATCGAGATGCCTCCCCCCATCTGGAAGTCACCCCTGGAGATGTTCGAGCAGGTGCTGGAGCACGAGCGGAAGGTGACGGGGATGATCAACCGCTTGTATGAGCTTGCCCTCACCGAGAAGGACTACGCGACGCAGATGGAGTTGCAGTGGTTCGTTACGGAGCAGGTGGAAGAGGAAGAGAGCGCCGGGCAGGTGGTGGACCAGTTGAAGAGGGTTGGGGAACAGCCTGTGGGACTGCTTATGCTGGACAGGCAGCTTGGCGAACGTGAGGCAGCGGAGGCAGGGGGAGAGGAAGGGTAGATCCGCACCAGCCCGGGGCATGTGGGTTCCCCAAGCACACAGTGTCAGAGTGAGGACTGTGCAGTACGATCCACCAAGGTCTTGTCCAGTGGCCTGGGACCGGCCGCATGGCACGACCGTGGTTCCATTGGTGGTTGTCCATGAGGCTTGTGTCCCCAACTGACTCACCACCCTTTGGAGGTTAGTACAATGATGCCTATCGGTCCGTTGATGAAAGAACACCGGCTCATCGAGCGCATGATTGCATTGATGGAGGAGGAGCTTGGGAGGTTGAAGGAGGGGGAGGAACTGGACTACGACTTCATCGATACCGCGGTGGACTTCACAAGGACCTATGCCGACAGGTGTCACCACGGCAAGGAGGAGGATATCCTGTTCCGCGAGTTGGCCAAGAAGCCGCTATCTGGTGAGCACAGCCGGACCATGCGCGAGCTGATAGAAGAGCACGTCTACGGCAGGAAGACTACTGCCACACTAGTGGAGGCCAAGGAACGTCAGGTCCAGGGCGACAGCCAGGCCCTGGGGTCCGTGGTCAGTGCTCTGCAGGATCTCGTGGAGTTCTATCCCGCACACATAGAGAAGGAGGACAAGCGCTTTTTCGTTCCCTGTATGAGGTACTTCAGTCGGCAGGAACAGGATGAGATGCTGAAGGAGTTCTGGGAGTTTGATAAGCGACTGATTCACGAGAAATACGCGGCAATCGTGGGGCGGCTGGAATGAGATCGAAGGGTTTGACCCTGATGGCATTCTTCGCCCACCCGGACGACGAGGCCTTTGGCACGGGGGGGACGCTGGCCAAGTACGCCTCCCAGGGCTGTCAAGTCTACTTGGTGACCGCTACCCGCGGCGAGGCGGGGGAGATAGCGGTGCCAGATCTGACCACGCCGGCCGATCTTCCCTTCGTGCGCGAGCGCGAACTGCGCTGCGCTTGCGAGATCTACGGCATCCACCCCCCTAAGTTCCTGGACTATCCAGATGGGCTACTGCCTATCATTCACCAGGGACAGGCGGTGGGGAAACTAGTGCGCTTGATTCGGGAGCTGAAGCCCCAGGTGCTCGTCACCTTTGGGCCGGACGGCATCTACGGTCACTACGATCACATCGCGGTGCATCGCTGGGCGACCATCGCCTACGATCTGGCCGCGGACCCACAGTGCTTCCCCGGCCAACTGGAGAACGGCTGCGTGCCTCACCAAGTCAGCAAGCTCTACTACCGCGTACTGTCTGAAGAACGTTTGGCCGCCATGTCAGAGGACGAGGGGTCCGCGGCGCTGATGATGGATGGTGTGCCCTTCG
>Ga0299915_10003420_pt1 | contig 11480 bp, 9 predicted proteins | sample RVTome_13_FD_200263 | JGI IMG/M metagenome (GOLD analysis project Ga0299915, IMG submission 200263) | Soil microbial communities from uranium-contaminated site in the Upper Colorado River Basin, Wyoming, United States - RVT92D227 (version 2) ... | reverse complement strand
TCACTGTGGAAGACAATGGTGAGATTTTCTTCGACTGGATGAGCAACAACCTGTGGTTTGCACCCCTGTCATGGGGAGAGCCTTACTCACGCACAGTGATCTACAACCAGATTGGTCCGATGCGTATTTCATATGATGGCGGGCTGAGCTGGCAGGATTGGGGTGGTTCGAACAGCCAGCTGGCGCGCTTTCTGGTGCTGCACCCCACTACTCCCAATACCGTTTACATTGGCAGTCAGGAGGGGGTAGAGCTGACAGAGGATTTTGGTTCCACCTGGAGCGTGCTGGACAAAGGACTGACTGCCATAGTTCCCACCGACATGGCAATCGTGCCTGGTGAGCCGGGCACTGTCTATGGCGTGGATACTCATGGTGACTCCAAAATTTATGAGCTAGCAGAGGGTGGGACGTACTGTAACTTGCTGCCGCTTTCCATTCCCGGCGGCTTGACCTCACTAGCGCTCGATCCCTTCAATTCTGAACGATTGTACGTAACCAGCAATGAGGATGTTTATATCAGCACGGATGGTGGGCAAAGCTGGCCCATCTCTGCCACGCTGCCCATCCCCGATGAATATATCGACTGCTGGAATAACACCAATGTCATCGCCCCTGACCCGTCCACGCCGGGGGTGATCCTGGCGGGGATGCGGTATGAGTGCGGCGGCAATTGGTGGTCGCCTGCCGGCGGCCTGTACCTCAGCGCCGATTATGGCGAAAGCTGGATGCGCCTGATGGCAGGTGAGGTGATCAGCAGCGTAGAGGATATCGCCTACGACCCTGGCACGCCAGGCATCGTATACGCGGGAACCAACGGCAGCGGCGTGCTGCGCAGCACCAACGGTGGGCTGAGCTGGCAGCCAGTCAATAACGGGATAAATTTGGGGGATGCCTATGATGTAGAAGTCGAGCCAGCACCGCCTTACCGGCTATTCCTAGGCCAGGGGGGGAGCGTGTATGTCTCGGAAGACCAGGGTGAGCACTGGTCGTACGTGCAGGAACCTCCAGCCGGAATCAGCGGATACGGAAAACAGCCGATGCACATTGCACCTGGCATCCCACCGGTATTATACTTCGCCACCGGGTCGGGGTTGTATTCCTCCGTGGATGGTGGTGACACCTGGCAAAGAACGCCCGAGCCGCTGGGGACGGCAATGGTCCGCTGGATTGCTTCAACAAGATCCGGTGAACGCACGGTGCTCTACACCGCCGGGGCGGGCGGGATGTATCGGCTGAGCCGCCTCGACGTGACATTGAGCGGGACGGTGACGGACGTCGAGACAGGCCTGCCGGTGGTTGGGGCGCAAGTGCAGGTCAATACCGGCGCGGCAACATTCAGCGACCTCAGCGGCATCTACAGCCTGACACTCTCCACCGGCGTTTACACACTGACCGCCTCGGCAGACGGCTATTTCGCGGAGACGGTTTCTGGGGTTGAGCTTATTGCCAATAACGTGGTTCAGAGCATAACATTAACACCTGCTCCACCGGTGGAACCCTGGATGCAGGTTAACCAGAACGGTTTTGGCAGCCCGGATTACCAGGTTACCGCGCTGGAAGTCTTCCAGCCCGCTGGCTCGGCGCCCCATCTCTATGCCGGCACCTGGGGCGTGAATGATGCCCGCGTCTATCGCAGCAGCGACGGCTGGAACTGGGAGCTGGCAGGGGCAGAGTGGGTGACGCCCACGGCATTCATTTATGATTTTGAGGTATTCGATGGACAGCTCTATGCCGCCTTGGACAACCCGGCACAGCTTTGGCGCACGGATGGCGAGACCTGGCAGGCGGTGGATACGGTCGGTTTCGGCGACTTGAATAATGCCTTCCTATCCGCACTGGCAGTCTTCGATGACTATCTGTATGCCGCGACAGCCAATGATGTGACCGGCATCGAGGTCTGGCGCAGCAGCAGCGGCAATCCAGGCACCTGGATCCAGGTCAACCAGGATGGCTTTGGCGCGATAGGGTCAAGTTCTGTGGTCATGGAGGTGCTGCAGGGGCAATTGTACGTTGGCTTCGCCCGCGACGGGACTGGCGAGCTGTGGCGCACCAGCGACGGTATGACCTGGGAGACAGCTTTCAGCGGCGGGCTGGGCAAGCCGGAAAATAACCACTTTGGCATGGCCGAATACCAGGGCTATATTTACGTCAGTTTTCGCAACGTTGCTACCGGCGGGGAAGTGTGGCGCTCCAGCGATGGGTTGGACTGGGAGCTGGTCTTCGATCATGGGCTGGACGACCTAAACAATACCCGCCCTTTTGGTCTGATCGTGGCAGATGAGACCCTTTATATTGTGATCAGCAATGTGAATGGCGTGCAGGTCTGGCGCAGCTTTGATGGGGAACACTGGCAGCGCTGCAACACGGACGGCTGGGGTGACCTCTCGAACACCAGTGCCGATTTCATCGATAAAGGCGCGGCGATCTTCAATTCGAACCTGTACATCGGCACGTATGGTCATCCGGAGGGCGGCGAGATCTGGCGCCTGCAGCTGGCAGAGCAGGTGGACATACCCTTCGTGGCGAAGTAGGAGCGGGGTAGGGGCGGGTCTCAGACCCGCTCCTACTTGCTCATCGTTCTAATTCGGGTTATACTGAAATTCATAAACAACCAGAAAGCCTTTTTGGGGAGGTGTAACGATGAAATCGCGCTGGTTTTCCCTTGTTTTTGTTCTCAGCTTATCCATCGGTGTTCTTTTTACCTTCTTCAGCCTGCTGGCAGGCATCCGGGAGGCCGCCGCGGCGCCCATGGCGTTAACGGTCACCTCCGTCAGCCCAACCGTCACGCAGAACGACCTCGATACGCCGCTGGTCATCACCGGCACGGGCTTCGTGGACGGCGCCACGGCAATGCTGGGTGACACCGCGCTGACAGATGTGACCTGGGTCAGTGCGGAACGGCTCGAAGCCACCCTGCCCTGGGGGGTGGACCCAGGCATCTACTACGACCTCACCGTGACCAACCCGGGTGGCGCTTCTGCCACCCTGCCGGAGGCGCTCAGTATCACCCAGGGACTGGGTGTGTGGACGCATGCCAGCGGGCCAGAGGGCGGTACGGTGATCAACCTGCTGGTCAACCCGATCACGCCCACTATCCTGTACGCCGTGCCGGATGGCGGCGGCCTGTTCCGCAGTCTGGACGCAGGGGAAACCTGGGAGTTTTCTTTGGATCAACTGGCCTGGGGTGCATCGCTTTCACTGGGGGCTGATGGTCACACCGTCTACGCTGCTACCGGCGGGCGGGCTGTTGACGTTTGGCGTTCAGACGATAACGGCCAGACCTGGCAGCCCATCCCCATCCCCGGGGCGGATGGCATGCATACCATCTACGCTCACCCCGCTCAGGCAGAACTTGTCTTTGCCATCGTTGATAATGATGGCTGGGGCGGCGATGGCCTGTACCGCTCCGAAAACCGCGGCCAGGATTGGGTGCTGGTGTCCGAAGGCATCACCGACACGGCCCCTACCGCGCTGGGAATTGACCCGCTCAATCCGCTCACCATGGCACTGGGCACCGCAAGCGGCAAGGTCTTCCTCTCCACGGATGGCAGCCAGAGCTGGAGCTTCGCCTCGCAGGCGCCGGTGGGGACCATTGATCGGTTGACCTTTCACCCCTCCGGCAGCGGCGAGGTGTGGGTGAACTATGTGAATGGCTGCGGCGTAGCTAAGAGCAGCACGCCAGATCTGAGCAGTTGGATCCCGGTGGAAGATGAAGGCGGGACTTGCAATGGTTATCGCATCATCTACCTGCCGCCACTGGCGTGGGGAGAGGCCTATTCACAGACGGTCTTTTCCGAGGGCTGGACTATGCGGATGAGCAGCGACGGCGGTCTGACCTGGAACGATTGGGGCGGACAGAGTGTTAATTCTTCCCGCGCTCTTGCTTTCCACCCCACCGACCCCAACACGCTCTACGTGGGCAGCAGGCGGCTGGGGACGCAACTCACCATAGATGGTGGTGTCACCTGGCGGGTGCTGCAAAAGGGGCTGACCGGCATTGTCCCGGATACGCTGGCGGTCCTGCCTGACCACCCGGAGACGGTCTATGCCCAGGAGGGGGATTCCATCGGTGTCTACCGGCTGGAGCAGGGCGGGGCGGAGTGGTATTTCCTGCCGGTAACCCCTACCTACCACTACTGGGAAACCATGCCGATAGCGCTGGATGCCTTCCAGGAGGGTCGCCTGTATCTGGCGACCAATGCGATCATCAACATCAGTCCAGATGGCGGGCAGAACTGGCCCATCACCGCCACGCTGCCCATCCCACCTGAGTATGCTGCATGCTGGAACGGCATAACCGCCTTAGCTCCCAATCCCTTCTCGCCGGGGGTGCTGCTGGCTGGGGTGGTACATAGCTGCGACACCACCCTGGGCGGGCTGTACCTCAGCGTGGACTCGGGCGAAAGCTGGATGCGCGTGATGGCCGGTGAGACGATCAGCCAGGTAATGGATCTAGCCTACGATTGGGGCTCTCCGGGCACGGTGTATGCCGCGGCGCGCGGCAGCGGTGTGCTGCGCAGCACCAACGGCGGGCTGACCTGGGAAGCGGTCAACAACGGATTGGATCCATGGGATGTCAGTCTGATCGAGACCGAGCCGGTTGCGCCCTACCGCGTCTACGCGAGCGAAGGTGGGGGACTGTATATGTCGGAGGACCAGGGCGAGTCCTGGACTAATCTCTCGTATTTGCCGCCTGGCGGCGGGTATGGCAACCAAGCGCTGCATTTTGCCCCCGGCGACCCTCCCGTGCTGTACCTGGCGACTGGGGCTGGACTGTATGCATCAACCAACGGTGGCAACTCTTGGGGACCAACGCCTGACCCATTGGATTCGGGAACGGTCTGGTCGCTAGGTTCGGCCAGCTTGGCCGGGCGTACGGTGCTGTATGCCGGTGGAGCGGGTGGGGTGTACCGCTTCAGCAGTGTGGCAGTGGGGCTGAGTGGCATGGTGACGGATGCCGATACCGGCCTGCCCGTGGCGGGGGCGGAAATCCGGGTGAGCACGAGCGGAACCGCCTTCACCGGCCCCAACGGCGTGTACAGCCTTACACTGCCCTCGGGCGTCTACATGCTGACTGCCTCAGCGGACGGCTATTACGCGGAGATGGTTTATGAGGTCGAGATGGTTGCTAAGGACGTGGTTCAGAACTTTGCACTAGCGCCTGCTCCACCAGTGGAACCCTGGGCGCAGGTCTCCCAGGATGGCTTTGGCGACCCAAATAACGGCATCTCGGTGCTGGAGGTCTTCCAACCGGATGGTTCTGCACCGTATCTCTACGCCGGGGTGTGGGGCAATGGCGGCGAGGCCAAGATGTGGCGTACCAGCGACGGCTGGAATTGGGAAGTGGCAGGTTCAGGCTGGTTGTCACCCACCTCCTACATGATGGATGCACAGGTCTTCGATGGGCAGCTTTACCTGGGCCTGAGCAGCCCGGCACAGCTCTGGCGTACGGACGGCGAAACATGGCAGGCGGTGGATACGGTCGGCTTTGGCGACACCAACAATCAAAACCTGAACGCGCTGGCGGTGTTTGGCGACCAGCTGTATGCTGCGGTGTTGAACTACATGACGGGGGTAGAGATCTGGCGCAGCAGCAGCGGCAACCCGGGCACCTGGAGCCAGGTGAACGAGGACGGCTTCGGCGGCTGGGGCTCGGGCGATATGGACATGAAGACCTTCCAGGGCTACTTGTATGCCGGCTTTGCCAGTCCGACGAACAGTCAGCTCTGGCGCACAAACGACGGCACCACCTGGGAGCCGGTCTTTACCGACGGGCTGGATTACGGCAACAACGGGCGCATTTCGCTCGCTGAATTCAATGGTCAGCTCTACCTCGGCTTCCGCAACATTGTGGAAGGCGGGCAGATCTGGCGCTCGGCGAATGGTGTGGATTGGGAGCCGCTCATCCTCGGCGGTTTTTCCGAGGTGAACAACGGGCGGCCTTATGGCATGATCGTTGCAGACGGTGCGCTGTATGTGGTGTTCAGCAATCCACAGGGCGCGCAGGTCTGGCGCACCTTTGACGGTAATTTCTGGCAGCGGGTCAACCTGGACGGCTGGGGTGACCCAGGTAACTTTTATGCCGATTACAACAACAAGGCTGCCGCAGTGTTCAACTTCAACCTCTACATCGGCACCCTGTCCAACCCCACTGGCGGCGAGATCTGGAAGCTGTTCCTGGCGAAGGAGACGATAATACCGTTCGTGGCAAAATAAGGATTGGATGGAACGATGGATCAAGATGGTTTGCTGACCCTGTATACATACAATATCTACGCCAATAAGCTGATGTTCGATACGGTGGGACAATTGACGGAGGCTGAATTCAACCAGCAATGCAGCCCCAGTCATGGCTCGGTGCACAGGCTGCTAGGTCATATGCTGGGCTGTGAGTCCTTTTTCCTGGCCCAGTGCCAGGGAAAGCCAGATGAATTTGATTACACGGCACTGCCGACCTTAGCCCTCTTGCGAGGTTATTGGACCAAGCTGGAAGAACAGCAGCTCGATTTCATCCACTCGCAAAACCAGGCAGATCTGGCACGCCAGGTACAGGTCGAATTGAGAGGGGAGTCGCTGGTCTTTCCAGCCTGGCAGTTATTGCTGCAGGCGATGGTGCATTCCATCCACCACCGCGGGGAGCTTTCGATTGTGCTCACCGAGCTGGGTCATCCCCTGCCAACCCTGGACATCCTGCTGTATTTCATCCATCAAAGTGGTCAAGATTGGCCTGATTAATCCTTAACAACCCTATGATTTACTTCCTCTGTACTGCCCAGGCGCTGCTCCCTGCTGACTACACCCACATCCACTGGCTGGAGCAGGAAAAGGATTATCCTCTGGCGAAAGAGTATTGGAAGGCTCTTGGGCAGGAACTCAAGCGGAGCACCTGGGAAAAGGCACATGAATACGGCTACTCCTACACCGGGGTGATCGAGGATGGCAGGGTTGTCTCGATAGCAGGCGTGTGGCGCTTCTCGGAGACATACTGGGAAGTGGCTGCGGTGAGCACATTACTGGAGTGGCGAAACAAAGGCTATGCGCAACGCACGGTCGCCTTTGTCACCGCATACATCTTCGCCTCGAGCCGCCAGCCTACCTGCAGCACGGACGATGACAACCCGGCAATGATCCGGACCGCTGAACGTGTCGGTTTTCAACGTATCTCTCCCGAACAGGTCAAGTGGAAATATCCACGTTTACCTGACTTTTAACTGGCAGGAAAGGGCTTTTTACCGCGGAGAGCGTGGAATTATTCACCACAGAGAGCACTGATCACAGAGAGTTTTTTTTTATAATAGTTTTCTCTGTGATCTCTGTGGTCTCTGTGGTGCTTTGATCAAAGTTTTTTCAGCGCACTCCGCGTGCTTCGCGGTGAGATAATCTTCCAGGATATAATAAGCATATGCTCGAAGAACCAGACATCTCATGCGATCTCATCTGCGCTCAACTTCAAGATGCATACGGCCTGCAAACCAGTGTACTAAACTTCCTGCCGTTGGGGGCGGACGTGAACACAGCAGTGTACCGCCTGACCGCGCAGGACGGCAGGGCGCCTGGCATACAGGCGGAGTATTTCCTGAAGCTGCGCAAGGGCAACTTTGACGAGATCACCGTGACGCTGCCCGCTTACCTGAGCGCGCAGGGGCTGCGGCAGGTGATTGCCCCGCTGCCGGCGCGTGACGGTCAGCTTTGGGCGAAGATGGACAATTATCGGTTGATCCTGTATCCCTTTATCGAGGGGAAAGATGGTTACGAAGTCAGCCTGACCGACGAGCAGTGGCACGAGTTTGGCGCGGCGGTCAAGCGCATCCACATGACAGAGCTGCCAGCGGAGATGCTGCACCAGGTGCCGCGCGAGACCTTTGACCCGCGCGGGCGCAACCGGGTCAAGGGCTTCCAGGCGCAGGTCGAGACGGACACGTTTGCCGACCCCATCGCCGCAAAGCTAGCAGCGTTCATGCGGCTCAAGCAGCCCGAGATCAACCAGCTGGTTTCGCGGGCAGAGCGTCTGGCTTCTGAGCTGCAGGCACGCTCGTTGGAGCTGGTGCTATGCCACTCTGACCTGCACGCCGGCAACCTGCATCTTATCCCTGCCGGTGGGCTGTATATCGTGGATTGGGACAATCCCATCCTGGCGCTCAAGGAGCACGACCTGATGCACATCGGCGCCAGCGCGCGTTGGCAGGGCAAGCGCATCAAAAGCCTGTTCTACCGCGGTTACGGCGAGGCGCAGGTAGACGGGATGGCGATCACCTACTACCGCTGTGAGCGCGTCATCCAGGATATCGCTGAATTTTGCGCACAATTGCTATCCACCACGGAGGGCGGCAAAGACCGTGGGCAGAGTCTGGACTATTTCACCCGCCAGTTCGAGAGGGGGCAAGAGGTCGAGATCGCCAGCCGGGGCGGAGATAAGCCGCTGCAGATCTGTGGATGTTTTACGCCGCGGGAGCGCTAATCCACTCAAGAGGTATAATAACCGAGACCAATCTACTTAAAAAAACCTTATCCGCAGATTGCGCAGATGTGGCGACGGTAGTCGTCTGCGCGGATAAACCTTTTTTCATCTAGAAAGAAAGGAGAAAACATCATGGAAAAGAAAGATAATTTAAAGAAGGCAGAGGGGTTAAGAATCAAAGGGCAGGAAAAAGTCAAAGACGCCTTGAAAGGCTTCGCCAGTAAAGCCACCGTCCTGAAAACAGCCCCGGTGCTCAAGAAAGGCACCGTGATGGTCAAAAGCCTGAACATCCGCAAAGACCACAGCGCCAAGGCCGAGGGTGTGGGCGGTCTGGTGTCAGGCAACGAGGTCACCATCTACGAGACCTGGACAGATGGCAAGGATACCTGGGCCAGGATCGGTCCCGACCAGTGGGTGGCGATGATCTACAAAGGCGAGACCTACATCAAAGTCGAATAGTAAGCCAACAACAGACCCCCGGATCAAAATCCGGGGGATTTGCTTCATGAATGGTAGGGAGTTTATAACGAGATGACTTTGCTAGCACGGCGCTGCGCTTCGATAATATCGGTCATCCCGCCGACGATGCCCACTTTCACCTGGTCGGTCAGATTGAAGTAGCTCAGGCAGGTGCTGCACAGGATCAGGCGCACGCCTTTGGCTTCCAGCGACTTGAGCAGATCGATCACTGGTGAGCCGCCCACCGCCAGGCGCACACCGTCGGTATAAAAGCAGATCGCGGCGGGCAAGGTGTTGTTTTCGTCGAGCAGCTTGAAATAGGTGGTGATCAGCTTTTGCTGCAACGCCGACTCGGCCTCCCCCATGCCATTACGGGTGATGAGAAGAACAGTTTCGGAATCGGGTACGGACATATCAGCCTCCTAAAGGATGGATTAAATAAATACCGCCGCCGGCGCATGCCAACGGCAGTAGAGAAGGCTGATCGGGTAAATCAGGATGTCAGGCAACCCCCGCCACGCCGCAAGACGCGCAGCAGCACTATCGAGCGCAGCCCTGCGCTCGAGCGCTGCAATCAGGTGTGGCGGTAGGTTTGCATCATCAACGTTTTCCTGGATAAGAACTACCGGATTCTACTATAGGAACGGCGTTCCGGTCTGGAGCTAATCACCCGCCAGAGGCGGCTGGTATGGCTGGATGCCTTCCAGGACCTTCTTTTCTTCTTGTTGGGCAAAGTATAGATCCCAGCGCAGCTGCAAATTCATCCAAAAGGCAGGTGTGTTGCCAAAGAAGCGCGCCAGGCGCAGGGCAGTGCTGGGGGTGACTCCGCGCCGTCCGTTGACCAGGTCATTGACCCGCTGGTAGGGAACGTGAATGGCATCCGCCAGCTCACGCTGGGTGAGGGCCATGGGGTTAAGGAATTCTTCTAAAAGCATCTCGCCGGGGTGGGTGGGAGTGCGGTTGCTTGGGACACGGATCATAAACACCTTCCTGCTTGTCTAATGATAATCAACGATTTCCACCTGTTTTGGACCTTGTTGAGTCCATATAAAACAAATCCGATACTGGTCATTGATACGAATGCTGAACTGGCCTCGGCGCTCTCCAGACAGTTCTTCCAGACGATTGCCAGGTGGAACGCGCAAGTCGTTTAGGATCTCGGCTGAGTCGAGTTGATCCAGTTTGCGAGCAGCTACCCGCCAGATGTCTTCTGGACAGGTACGTCTGGCATCTCGTGAGTTAATGCCATTGAAGATGTCTTCCGTACCTTTGGTGTGGAAGTCCTGGATCACAATAATATGATAACACGGATATCGTGTTACAACAAGAGGTAGTTTATGGGCTACTTAATCGTCTTTGACGGGCAGGACGTGAATGGCTTTGATCACCAGACCCACCTCGTCGCCGACTTTGAGCTGCAAATGGTCGACTGACTCAGTGGTAATGACCGAAGCCATATCGGCTGGCAGGATGACCTCGAACTTGATCAACGACATCACATCGCCTTTTTGGATCGAAGTTACTTTAGCCTGGATATTGTTACGCGCACCGTATTTCATAGGAAACTCCGTGGTTAGAGATAAATAGGACAGCCCACCCTATTGTATCTCATCGGTCAGCCCTCGGCAATCTGATCCAACAATTCACAAACCAAGTACAGCGCACCTTTAAGGTGCACCGCACTTGAAGGCTGGGCATCTCAGGCATGGCTCTTGCCCAGAGCAGACTGGATCATCAGGAATTCACCGATATTGTCGGTGGTCAGCAGGCCGACCAGCTGTCCGCGGGAGGTCACCGGCATGGTGCGGCAGTTACAGGCTTGCAGGCGGGCAAAGGCCGGCTCGAGCATCTCATTGGCATCGGCAATCGCGAAGTCCCGGCGCATGATGCTATCCACCGGTACGCTCTGCCCCTGCGTAGACAGCGCCTTCACCAGGTCGCCGCGGGTCAGCACGCCCACCACCTGCTCGCCGTCCACCACCGGGAAGTCGGTCTGCGTGCCGCTGAGGATCAATTCAACCGCTCGAGAAACAGGATCCCGGGAGGAGAGGGTTTGGAAGTTGGTGACCATGGCGCGCGAGGTGGGGATGCCACCCAGCGAAGTCTTCATCTGCACCATGGAGGCTTCCTGCGTGGCGCCGATCCAGACGAAGAAAGCGATGAAGAGCAGCATGGGATTCAGGAATAAGCCGATGAAGCCGAACAGAAGCGCCATGCCCTGGCCAATGTGCGCGGCGGCCTGGGTAGCACGGGTGTATTCCATGCGCATTGCCAGCAGCGAACGCAGCACGCGCCCGCCGTCCATGGGGAAGGCCGGGATCAGGTTGAACACTGCCAGCCAGATGTTGATCAGCATCAAACGCTGGAGCATCGGACCGCCGGTCATGCTCAGGCTGCTGAGCGAGAAGCTGCTGCCCGTAGCAAACAGCCAGGCGAGCAGCAAACCACCGATAACAATGTTGACCGCCGGGCCAGCCAGCGCCACCCAGAGCTCCTCGACGGGCTTGTCAGGCATACGTTCCAGGCGTGCCACACCCCCAATCGGGTAGAGGGTGATGTCGCG
>Ga0299915_10003419_pt1 | contig 11481 bp, 9 predicted proteins | sample RVTome_13_FD_200263 | JGI IMG/M metagenome (GOLD analysis project Ga0299915, IMG submission 200263) | Soil microbial communities from uranium-contaminated site in the Upper Colorado River Basin, Wyoming, United States - RVT92D227 (version 2) ... | reverse complement strand
CGGCAGAGGCGGGAGGTCCCAGCTTCCCGTGGCCAGCGGTCGAATATCGGGATCAACCCTTACGTCGAGTACTGCCGGTCGATTGGAGGCAATTGCCGCTTCCAGTTGGCCGGCGAGGTCTGCCGGTTTCTCAACTATCCAGCCCTCCGCACCCATTGAGCGCCCCATGGCCGCGTAATCCGCGCTGAAGGGCTTGCCGGTCTTTGCCTTGAACATGGTGGCGAGCTCACGGCCTTTTCCGAAGTAGCCGAGCTGCTGGTCGCGGATGACGGCGAAGCCGCAGTTGTTCCACACGATCCAGACCACGGGAATATCGTACTCCACCGCGGTGAGCACGGCGCTTGCGTTCATGACGAAGCCGCCGTCGCCGCAGACCGTCACCACGGGCCGGCCGGGAGCCGCAAGCTTCGCGCCGAGAGGGCCGGCAACGCCGAAGCCCATGGAGGCATATCCCCAGGTCTGAAGCAGCGTCCGGGTCTTCCAGGGATCGTATTCCGCCACAATCCAGTTGTGGTGCACGCCGACGTCGACCAGTACGATGCCGTCTTCCGGAACGACTTTACGGACATCCGCGACGACGCGCTCGGGGCGGATCGGCACGGCATCGGAAGTCCGCGGGTCCTTGGTGGCCTCATCCCACTTCTTCCTCCAGTCTTCGATGCGCCTGAGCCATCCTTCCCGCCGATTCCCACGGTCGGTTCGGTGCGCAAGCATCTGCTCGAGTGCGAGCCGCGCGTCGGCGATGATCCCGATCTCCGGCTGGAAGTTGCGGCCAATCTCGTTCGCATCGATGTCGACGTGAATCAGCTTGGTGGGTGGAATGCTGTAAGTGAGCCCGGGCAGCCAGGCGCTGGTCGCGCGGTCATCAAAGCGGGTGCCGAGCGCCAGAATGACGTCGGCGTTGCGGCAAGCGGCATTGGCCATGTAGGGGCCGTTCCGTCCGGTTACCCCCAGGCTGAGCGGATGGCGTCCATCGAAAACGCCCTTGCCGAAGGGGGTCGTCGCAACTGGGATCGACATCGCCTCCGCGTACGCTAAAAGCGCCGGCTCCGCATTGCTGAGTTCGACCCCATGCCCCGCAACGATTACCGGACGCTCGGCTTCCGCCAAAAGGCGAACCGCTTCGGTGATGGCCCGAGGATCGCCCGCCGGCCGCGACCATCTCGCTTCTGGCCAATGGTCTTCGCGCTGGGCCGCCTTTTCATCCACGGGCTCCACGAAGACGTTCAGCGGCACGTCAATATGCACCGGTCCCGGCCGACCGTTGGTCATGAGGGCAAACGCCTGGCGGAGGGCAAGCGGAAGCATCTCTCCGCGCGTAGGCTGGAAGCTCCGTTTAACATAGGGGCGCAAGACATTGACAAAGTCGCCCTGGAAATATCGGCCGGTCTCCTGGAATGGGCCGCGATTCCACTGGCCGGTGGGCACATTGCCGGTGATGTTGAGCATCGCGGAGGAGTCGGCGAATGCCGCTGCGACCGCGACCACGATGTTTGCCGATCCGGGACCACAGGACGTATACGTCGCGACGGGCCTCTGGGCGATGCGGAAGTAGGCATCGGCCATGAAGGCCGCGACCGATTCGTGGTGCACGGAGATCGTCGTTATCTCGTCCTGGCGATCATAGAGGCCATCCAGCAGGCCGAGGATGCCGTGGCCGCACAATCCAAAGATGTAGGGAACCTTTTGCTGAATCAGGAAGTCCGCAATGTATGCCGCCCCTTTCGATGTCGGCTGGACGCGGTCCGACTGCCATAGATTCTCACTCACCGGTGATCTCCTTTCAGGTAATGGTGCGCACTCGGCTGGTCACATCCTGCGGTCTCTGCCTTGTTTCACTTCGGGCATGTCGGCCGGCGGCGAGGCCACAACGACGAAGACCAGATCCTCAAGGCCGGTATTGAAGATCCCATGGCGGACCCCCGGGGGGATATGGATGACCATGTGGGGCTCCACGAGGTGTTTCTCGCCGTCCAACTCTACGATCCCCCTGCCCTGGAGAATGTAGTAGATGTTCTCCGCGACCTCGTGTACGTGCACTTCGGCATAGCCCTTGGGTTGGTAGCTGGAGAGGCGGAAGTCGAAATAGCGCGTGTCGGCATTCGTCGGGTGAACCAGCATCTTGGAGAAGGCGTCAAAGTGTGCCGGCGGCTGCTCCCAGAAGGCCTCCTCGATTCGCATCACCTTGGCTTTGGGCTTCGCTCCCTTCGGCATGGATGCCTCCCTTGCTCAGTTTTCCCGCGGCAGTTGGCCGCGGCGGTGCCACTCGATGTAGCTTGCCAGGCCTCGTCGAAGGTCATGTTTCGGCCGATAGCCGAGAACCCGCATCCCCATCCGTCTTGAATCGCCTCCAAAAGGATCCTCATGGCAATCCTTTAAATTGGTTTTATATCCTTATGAATGAGGTGGACCCCTTTGTCAAGACAAAAAGTCAGGGAAGAAGAATTGACTTGAAGAAGAATTGACTTGACAGCGGAAATGAATCGGGTTAAAAATTTGGGCGTGTGGGCGCGAGCGGCGGCGGCTCTTTTTCTTGGGGTGACGACGTCGGCAGTAGTACGAGCGGCCCATTCCGAGGATTTATCGGAAATTGAAAAGTGCATAAGTTCACCCGGAAACAACGGTCTGCACTGGTCGTCGACGCATAGCTTGAGGCCAAAGCGGGTTGCTAACCCTTACTTCGTAGTGGACTTTCACCTCCTACACCATGCCGGTTTTAACCGGCGCTTTCACAACGTCCCGGCCCACATTTGTTGCTTCCTGCCGTTGGTGGATCAACCTATAAGATATTATGGGGTCTTTAAGCGAAGATTTACTTGTTGCTCCATCTTGCTCTTGCGGCTTTTTGGGCTATTTCTTTACGCCGCTTGGCCTTTAATGTCGTTGCTCTGGCTGGACCCCCCTTCAACCCTCCAAGGCGTCCAAGGGCAACAGCGGCGGGGTTTTTATCTTTGGCAGGTTTTATGGTAATATCATTGATGGGTTCTTTAGTAGCCTCTCCGACTATCTGAGAGGCAAGGATGTTAATGTCTGAGGATCATTTTGGAGTTTTCATGCTTCAAGAATAGCATGAACGGTCAAGCATGGCAAGAAAAAGTTGTCGCGATAATCAGACGGGCTTTTCAGTAATGTGGATGCTACGCACAAATGGAATTACGAGATTATATTGTGCTCTTTTGAAACCAAGAGCCTTTAATTCAATTTGTTCCTTCTGAATCGCTTCATACAATTTTTTGTCAACATTGGGATTTGATTTTAAAATCTTCTTTACATTTATTTTTTTCTCTTTTAGCTTTCATGGGGTTACCTCACATTTCTATGGGTTCACATAGACGTATAACGGTCTTTTACATGCACACTTACTTTGTGTCCCCGTTTTCCCATGTAATCGATCAACAACCGATGATAAGAACGTATCGGTTCATTTATCTTTAAGTTAACACCAAAATCTTCGATTTGCAACCTGATTTCTCTTTTCAAAACTTCCATCGAAATACCATGCCCGTGCGAATGCCAGAAAGCTGTGTCATTTAATCTCTTCGCAATTTCAGCAGCGCGTCGTATTTTCATCTTCCTGGTTACGGTTATTTTTCTTGTAGCTGTCTTTCCCCAATTCTTGAATTTATATTTAACTAACCATTCTTTTAGGAAAGCAATTGATAATTCTCTCGCTTGTTAATAACTGTATAATTCCGCCGGATCAAATCTTTCAACCAAATAATGTAACTCTGCCGTTGTCAGTTTGCCAGCTCTGGACTTCTCAATTAAACGATCATATTTTATTAAATAACCAAGACCGGGGACCATACTTCCACCCGGCCTTTCAATTTGCGGATCTATTGGGCCTAAAACTGAAAAATAATCCATATAAATCGCATCGCCAGACATAACCAATACTGTTCCTGCAGACATTGCATGATTAGGAACAATGAACTCTACGATATTAAAATGATGGCGTACGGTATCAACGATTCTTTTTGCGACTTCAATGTATCCGCCAGGAGTTTCTAATAAAATTACAAGCTTATCTCTTTTATTTTTTATGCTTTCAATTGCATCGCGGATTAATTCATCAATACCATAATAAATAGGGCCACAAAAAGATAATACATCGGCTGACATTTCCTTTGCCAATTGCATTAATCTTTCGTTAAGTTGGGTTTCTACGATGGCGTTTGAATCTGTCATTAAAACTTCCCTTTGCAATAAATACCAAATTATACACAATCATCAAACATTGTCAATTATTCTTATATTGACTAAATTTACCCACTACCTATTTTTTTACTTCTTTTTGATTTCACACAAAATAGTTTACACTACCAAATTAATCTGAACATCCACAGGTAAAAAGCCTTTCATATACAAGTTGCCTCTCCGGACCTGCAGTATGCTCAAGTGCACAAGGAGCGTGAGAGAGGGCGCGTGGTCAAGGTAACACGAAGCGTCATCTTTGGGAAACGCCGCCCCGTCGAAGCCCAGGCGGCTTCGTTGAAGCGAGCCGATGGGAGTGCAGGGCAGATTAATACCGCTTACATCGAACGAGACAACCTAACGCTTCGCCAGGAACTCCGCCGTCTGGCTCGCAAGACCTTGGGATTTTCAAAGAACCGTCGTGAGCTTCAGAACGCTCTCGATTTTATTGATGCCCATGATAATTTTGTAAAACCCCATGGTTCTCTCCGATGTAAAACTTCATCGGATGGGAATCGTAATTTGATCGTTATGCCGCGAGGGCCTAGACATGTGGCGATTCGTGGATATGGGATTTCATAGGTTGTCAGGGTAATGAATATAGCGGAACAAAGCGTTCTACGTGGGGTAAAAAGGGGGGGGAAGAGGAATTTCGGAGAAGGGAATGGGTACTGGCCGATTTTCTATAACAACGGAGATAACGGAGCTACGTTCCCATATGCCCCTCAAACAGGAGCCTTTCACGGATTTGCTCGATAAATTCGGCCCGATCAATGCGATCCGCGTAACTATCTTCCCCCTAGCTTGCCGCAAAGTCACTCTTCGTCGCGAACGGCGGGTCCATGTATACGAGTTTCACCTTCCCCTTGACCTTGCCGCGGATAAGCGGGTCCTGATCCAGATAGCAGGTCTTGAGGAATTGCAGGTTATCGCCTTGGACGATCATGTTCTTCCAGCCGGTCTCATAAGTTGGGCCGGTTTCCTTGATCAGCTCCAGTTGCTGTGCCTCTTTCTGGAGCTTGCCGCCGCGGAAGAACCGGACGATCTGGAGCGGCGATCCAGCTCCGAACGCCGACGCCTCGTTGAGGATCGCCGCCTCGGACCGCTTGCCCGCGTATTCGATGGTGGGGATGGAGGCGCGGTTGATGGTCTTGAAGTCGAACCCGGTGTACAGCTTTGGAAACAGCTTCTTTGCCAGTTCTTCTGGGAGCTCGACGCGATCGTTCAGACAGCGCAGGAGCGTCAGGACTTCCTGCTCGGTCAGGACGATATCGCTCATCGGGTTCCTCCGAATGCAGAATTCAGAATGAAGAATTTAGAAAGGGGAAATCGGCATTCTGCCTTCTGCATTCTACCTTCTGCCTTTCCTCCTTCGGTCAGGTTGATGTCAGGCATGGCGGTCTCTAACCTCCCAGTAGCCGGCCCGTGGCGAACCGATGCGGCGGAGCAAACCATCGTCCTTGAGCCTGCGAATCTGCTTGAGAACAGCCCTTTTCGTAATCCGCAAACTCGAAGCGATGGCAACGCTGGTGATTCGAGGGTTCGCCGCGATCAGCGTGATGATCCGCTCTCGGGTGATTGGTGAACCTTTTGATGAACCTATTGGTGTACCGCGCCGGGCCGGTTCACCAATGCCTTTGCGTGATAGAGACTCGATTGCCTCATCCGGGCCCTTGCGGCGGAAGGTGATGGAAAACCAGGTTTCGGCTGTCCTTATCAAAGCCGGCCGAAGTCCATATTCTCCTCCCCCTCCTCCACAAATGGTCGATAAATCCTAAACCGCTTTAACAGGAGGCGATCGGCTCAGGGTGGTCAATTTTCGGTTATCACAACCACCGATTCCCGGAAAACCCCCGTAACCCCGCTTAACAACTCGAGCAAGGCGAGCCATGGCCAGAGGGTGTGGCCCAAATATTCACAAATCAATTAAAATTAGTGATGTGTTCCCAGAAGAAGCCCCCGTTGCGGGGGCCTTAGGACCGGGAGGGGTTGGTCATGGCCTGGTGAACGACGGCTCCATCGGTTCCCTCACTTCAGAATCCCTTTCCCAGCCTTCATGTTCAAGAACCATGGATTCCATCGCCACGTGGGTGCTATTGGCATTGAACTCATTGAGGGGGCTGTATTTCGAAGGCCAACAGCGGAATACTTTCCAAGCCATAACCCGCTGTCCCGCTTCGTTATAAAGCTCGATGATGATATCTTTGCGATAGTCCTTTAAGGACACCTCCGACCCCAAACCGGAGCCAAAATTATAAACCTTATTGGCCCACCTTTCGAATTCGGTATCGTGGGTGCGGCCTCTCTCCAAGATGATCGGTTTGTAGGCGGTATTTCCGGGAGATTTGCGCACGATACTCGGCTCGGTCCCTTGCCGGATGGCAATGACTTCGGTCTCGCGATGAAGCCCGCTTACCTTGGTAATTCCGGCGACATAACGACCGTCCCATTTCACCCGGAATTTGAATTGTTTATAGGGGTCGAAGCGATGGGTATTAACCGGAAACTCGGCCGCGTTCGCCGTCGTTATGGCCAAAAGAACGAGGACCATCCCCAATAGAATGCTTCTTAAAAAGGAACGATAAAACATACGCACCTCCCGATTATTTCTTGGCGAATTTAAAAAAACGGATCATCTCCAATTTAGTTGAGAAAAAAAAGTGTTTTTTATCTACAAACGTTATATTTTCAATGGGTTTTTCAAATAGAAGAAATTACCTATGGCCAAAGGGTTCCATGCCCGGACAAAAAAGCATTCGCCTCGCCAAAAAAGGCAGTGGTCCCTCCTTTCTCGATGCGGGCTTCCGCCGTTTGCAGTTAGGCCATCCCTTTCCCCCCGCGTCTCTTTGCGGAAAGGAGAGAGGGGGTATCGGGAAGGATTGCTCCCGGCCCTTTTTGGCTTCGGCGCCTGCTTTTTTGCCCGGGCAACGAGAAGGCCGGTCTAAACGACCAACTAAATTGGAGATGATCCAAAAAAACGGACCCCTGAACTTCTTGTAAAAGTCCGTTATTTACCCTTCGACTGTTCGACAGGCTCACAGCTCAGAGTGAACGGGCTTAGGTTGAAATTATTTTAGTTTTCCCATTCGTGGTGAGCTTGTCGAACCACAAAAAGCTTTTGCAAGGGGCTCCCCCTTCATCGAACTTCATAATCCCGTTCCCATCCTTCATGTTCGAGAATCAGAATTTCCATGGCTACCGAATGATCATCGACATCCAAAGCAGTCAACGCAACATACTCGGAAGGCCAGCAACGATATACCTTGAAAGCCATCAAAACCTTTCCCGTGTCGTCCCTTAATTCTATGAGGATGTCTTTGCGATAATCTTTTAAAGACATTTCTGTCCCCAAGCCCGAACCCAAGCTCCAGACCTTGTTGGCCCACTGTTCAAATTCCTTATCATGGGTACGCGGTCTTTTAAGGACGAGCGGTTGATATTCGGTCTTCCCCGGCGATCGGCGTATCAGGTTTGGGTCCCCGCCGCCGCGGTATTGGACAATTTCCGTTTTACGGCGGAGCTCGCTTACTTTGGTAATTCCTGGAATGCTCTTTCCATCCCATTTGACAAGGAAATTGATGTTGGTATCTTTTAGGGCTCCGGGCGAGGTGACGGGGTCCACTTGGGCGCTGTTGACTTCAGAACTGAAGATCATACTAACGATGAAGATAAGGAGAATGCATTTCTTCATAGAAACCTCCGTTTTTTGTATCCCACCGATCTAAACTCACTTAGGTTCTTTGGTCCGTTCCCTCCCAACATGAAATTCATAGAAAATCCGGCAGGCGCTGCAAAAAGTTTGCCCAGGGCAAAACTTCAATGGTTCTCTCCTGGTACGGCTCATCGGCTTCACAGACAAGGAAACAGGGAACGTTTGGATTATCCGTGCAAAAAGAGCGGAAGCCGGAAAAATCATTCCCTCCGACTTCTCTTTTAGCCTTGATTTCAAAGGCCGCGCGCAGCTTCCCTTGCTTTTCAATAACCAAATCGATTTCCGCCCCGGTATTTGTCCTCCAATAATAAATTCTTGCCTCGCTCCGAATATACTTTAATACGCGATGGGTTTCTACAATAATAAATTGTTCAAACAGGCGCCCGCGCAGGACATTGTCGGGCGGCGCGCTCAAATGGCGGTTAACGGCGTTGGTTACACCCAGATCAAAAAGATAAAATTTGGGGTGTCCGCTAAGGCGTTTACGCAGGCTCTTCCGCCACGGGTCGAGTCGAAGCCCAATCAGCGTATCCTCTAAGATCTCGTAATAGGATTGAACCGTTCGGGTCGGCAAATGACATTCCCGGCCGATGTTGGAGAAGCTAACCAGTTCTCCGAATTGACTGGCGGCAACATCCAAAAACCTGGAGAACCCGCCCAGATTTCTCACGATCCCTTCGGCCTGAATCTCTTCCCGCAGATACGTGCTGGTATAGGCCATGAGCAGGTCCATTTTCTCCTGCTCGCTCCTGCCATAAACCGAAGGCAGCGACCCAAAGCGCAATACGTCATCAAGCTCAAAATTTTTTTCAATCTCAAAATAGATGAACGGGAATAGAAAGCGTTCAACCGCCCTTCCGCCCAAGAGATTTGCGCCGCCTTTTCTCAATTTGCGGGCGCTTGAGCCGGTCAGGATAAATTGGATCTTTTTCTGATCCATCAGGAATTGGATTTCGTTCAAGAGGACAGGGACCTTCTGGATCTCATCAACAAAGATTATTTTTACCCGCTCTTTTTCAATTTTTTGGAGCGCTTCTTTGCGGAATAATTCAGGGTACTTCGAATACCTGGTAAAAGGCTCATTCAAAAGCAGGTTTACGGTCCAGAAATCACTTTCAAGGGTTTCGCCGATTAAGGTGCTTTTCCCCGTTTGCCTTGGACCCAAAAGGAAAAATGATGTCTTTTCAGGAAGTTTCAGCCAACGCTTTATCATGATGCAATAGTGTATTACACTTTTGCAGCGTTGTAAACAAATTTTGTTTTTACGCCCATTCTATCGCCAGGTAGGATGTAATACTTCCATCGACTCTGTTTATCAGATTATGTTACTTTTAGGAAAAATATTTTAATCATTCTTTTTTAGGAGGGCTGGAAGAAAAGAAAATGTCGGCATAGGCACATTCGGCTAAACTCTTGGTGTGCTGGGTGTTGATGTAAAGCAGGACCGTCCCCACAGTCGGAGGATCCTCTTCGAAAAACTTTTTGTAATCCTCGTAAACATTTCTCGTTTCAGTAATCCACTGGTTCAGCTTGGCCGGGCCGCTTTGTAGGACGACGTACTTCATTTTACTGTAAGCCGTACTTGTCCCGGCCAACCCTATGGGGGTCTGAGTATCCCAGATATATCCCATGGAGCGCGAGTTTATCATGCTGGGAAACTTGGGGAAAACCACGTAGATCTGCCCGGCCTGATCATCCGTTTCCCGCTTCCGGATGTCCCCGCCCTTCGGCAACCGGATGGCTTTCCACTTCCAGGAAAGGTAGGGATACTTGCGGATGTCAAAGGACATCTCTTTCTTCAACCCGAAGGCATCGCCGACCGAAAGGAGACGCAAAAAATGGCCGTCCTCCTCTTGCCCCAAACTAATCTTGGAATCGCTCCCTGGTTCCTTTTCCAGGTTCCAACCGACCGGGATCCCTTTATTGTCCAACCCGCCTGCAAAGCGGTCCACCATTAAAGTTCCTTTTTCCTCGGCTCCTGCCGTTTGGGTTCCCACCCAAAGAAAAAACAGAAGAATGATCATCATTTTCTTCATGTTCATTTTCTCCCCTTTCTTCCTATCCCACCTCATCGTAAGCCCGGAGCTTGAATTTCACGCCTAACTCTTCGGCCAGCCGGCGGCAGGCTTCGGCGTCAACACCCGGCATTGCCACGATGGTAGTCACAACTTCAGGGATAACTTTTTTCGCCTCCCGGATGAAATCAAGTATCCCGCGGAAGCCTTCCTCCCCGAAGGGGGAGCGACAGAACCGCTGATATTTTTCAGGGCTTTCGGCATTTAAACTGACCGAAACCGCATCCACCAAACCATGCAATTCGGAAAGGATGTTCCGGCCATAGACCAGGTTCGCCTGCCCGTCCGTATCGATGCGCACCCGCGCCCCCTTTTTCTTTAATTCCCCAGCAACGGCTTTGACCGTTTCCAGGCGGAGCAGGGGCTCGCCGAATCCACAAAAGACGATTTCTTGATATCTTGTGGGGTCCCCCACGGCTTGAAGCAATTCCTCAGCGCTGGGTTCGCGGGCCAGTTCCAGGTCGTGTCCTTTGACGACGTAGGAGGCGTTCTTGGCGCAAAAACTGCAACGATTCGAACAACGGTTGGTGAGGTTTAAATACAAAGAATGGCGGATGGGGTAAACGATCTTTCCTTTGGCAAGCTCCTCTCCCACCCCGAAAAGAATCTTGGTATTGAAGGAGGTGATCCGGCATACATCCTCAAAGCTCAATCCTTTCAGCGAGGCTACTTTTTCAGCCGTATTCCGGATGAAGGCGGGCTCGTTCCTCTTCCCGCGGTAAGGCTCCGGGGCCAGGTAGGGACAATCCGTCTCCAGGAGGATCTTTTCCAGGGGAATGGACCGGACAACTTCTTGCTGGGTGGCTGATTTTGTAAAAGTCACTGTCCCCGGGATGGAGATAAAAAAACCCATCTGAATAACTTTTTTGGCGAGCGGAACGTCGCCGGAGAAGCAATGAAAAACACCTTTCCACCGGCCATTTCCTTCTTCCTGCAAAATATTCAGGATCTCCTCATGGGCATCCCGGTCATGCAGGATAACAGGCAGCCCGAGTTCTTTCCCCACCCGGAGGAGTTCCCGAAACCGCGTCATCTGAATTTCACGGGGAGAATGGTTGCGGTAAAAATCCAGCCCAATTTCCCCAAAAGCGACGACCTTCTTCTCACCGGCCAGGACACGGAGTTGATCATAGTCCCCTTCGGCAATGTCCTTAACCTCATGAGGGTGAATGCCAACGGCCACGTAGACTTTTTCATTTTTGCGGGAGATGTCTAAGGCTTTTCTTATGTCCGGAATCGTTGTGGCCACGGTGATGATATGGCTTACCCCCGCTTCCTGCGCCCGGGCAATCACCCGGTCGCGGTCTCTATCAAAATCCTTCATTTCCAGGTGGGCATGAGAATCGATGAGCATATTCAGAAACCTTTAACTACAGGGTCCAAGGGTTTTTAAATTTTTCACTAGACTCCTTGACCCCTGGGATCCTCGAACCCTGTTCTTACAATTCTCCCAGTGCCTTTAAAAATTCCCTTAATTTAATCAATTTGATATCCCGCTCT
>Ga0299915_10003418_pt1 | contig 11481 bp, 10 predicted proteins | sample RVTome_13_FD_200263 | JGI IMG/M metagenome (GOLD analysis project Ga0299915, IMG submission 200263) | Soil microbial communities from uranium-contaminated site in the Upper Colorado River Basin, Wyoming, United States - RVT92D227 (version 2) ... | reverse complement strand
TTTTTTCTGAAGGCACGGTTTCTTCCATGAACGGCATTTTCATTGCTCCCATTTGATTTGATTTTACGGTATTTAATAGCAAAAATTGTGCCAGAGAGAAATTCACTCCCTTAGTTTCATAACTAACGGAAGTTTAAAGCCTAATTTAAATTATAGATAAATGTTCAAGTCGGGATATACTATGACAGTAGGTGACATATTGTCGGGAATAGAACGATTTTGAGCGAATATCTTCTTTGATATGCAAGGTGGACTGAAGATCATTATAAGAGTCTCAGAGATAGGAAATAGACCATATTCCTCTCCCTCTTACTCCTGCCACTTATTAATTGAAAAAAGAATAAAACTAAACTATGATTATTTAAATTAGGAAGAGAGGACATAATGGGGGAGGAGACAAACAAAAAAGGAGCGATTGACCCTTTCCATTGGGATAAACTTTCCCAACTTCATCCAACGGATGTGTGTCACCGAACAGAGGCCATCTATCACCCTTCCCGAGAAGGCTTTTTATTGCCAGTCTATAATCTGCGGTACCTCATCCTCCCAAAAGAAAAAAAGATTCTGAGGATAGAATGGAATGATAAACCCGTTGAGGAATCACTCCATCCTTATTTCTCTCTGATGGTCCTCGTGTATCTGACAGAAGCCAAAGACATTAAACCGACGTACACATGGATCAGTGAGAAAGATCTGAAGGGAGGATCCACCTTTTTTCGGGGTCCTCATCGTCTTGAGGTTGAAGAGCTGATCAACCTTTTCGGAAAGGATCCAGAGGCATTTTTTAAAACAGGTAGGAGGCTGGGGGGAAGTGAAATCCTTTACGGAGATAAGGGATTCGCCTTAGAGGTATTTCCGAAAGTTCCCCTGGCTTATATTCTATGGAAAGGGGATGCGGAATTCCCTCCCAAGGTCAGCGTTCTATTCGACTCAACGATCGAGTCCCAGCTTCCTTTAGATATCATATGGTGCATGGTGGTTGAAACGAGCCGTCGTCTCACGGAACACCTCTCGCCCTAATGAGATAGTGAGGAGTTTGGAGTATCCCTCACTGCCGCAGGCCCCGAACCTAACATGGCACAGGGCAGGCAAGCGCAATCCGAAATCATTATTTAGAAACGGCCAACTTTTTTATAAATCTGGCCCACAGCCTTGGCCCTGAATCCTTTCTCGCTCAAGGTTTCTTGATCAAAATATACAAGTCCCCCTCATGTCGCAAATGCCCTGCAGTCAACTCTGCGTAGGGGCCGCTTCCCCAGAAGATATCTGCCCTTCCGGCCCCTTTGATCGCCCCTCCTGTGTCTTGGTTTACGACAAAACGATAAAATTTGTTCCACCCGATGATATCCCCCTGATCATTGACAAGAGGTTTCTGGCAAACGACGAACCCGAGGGCGCCTTTTGGAAAAATCTTGGAATCTAAGGCAACCGATCTTCCCGGGGTCAGGAGGACACCGAGACTGCCCAAGGGGCCGTTCTCCACCTGTCGAAAGAACACGTACGAAGGATTATAATTGAGAACCTCGTCAAGGACCTCTGGATTTTCGGTCAAGTATTTCCTGATCGCTTGCATGGACATTTCTTCACGCGCAAGAAACCCTTTCTCGATCATGTACCGCCCGATGCTCCGGTAGGGTCGCCCATTGGAGGCCTGGTAGTTGACCAAGAGTTCCTTTCCGTCGGGAAGGCTCAGCTTGCCTGATCCCTGGATGTGGAGAAAAGCCACATCCAAGGGATCTTTTAGCCACGCCATCTCAAGACCCTTCCCCGCCAGCGCCTTCTCTGCCTCGATCTGGTACCTGGAGTAGTAAGGCAGGATCTTTCTGCCTTCGATTCTCGCGACGATGTTCTCTCCCTTGAACTTTTCACTAAAGAGAGAAAGGTCGATCCTTATCAGATCGGTGGGCGAACGATACAGCGGAAATTTGAAGGCTTTATCAGGAAATAAGCTTCCTTCATAAATGGGCTCGTAATATCCGGTGAAGAGTACCCCTCTATCTCCAACTCGACCCGTGGCCCTGTAAATCCGAAACTCCTTCTTGATCTCTCTGCTTAGATCATCCGGATCAAGCCCTTTTGCCAGGAGATCTAACAAAGCCTCTTGGCTCTCACGCACCTGCTGGAGGGTAAAATCGTCAGGCCCGTAGCGAAACACTGTCTCAGGACCGAGCCGATCCAGGTACTCCATATTTCTTTTGACGGCCAAGGACAAGGAGTCACGATCCATGTCATCGTGGAACTTGGGAAAAAAGAAACGGACCTGTCTGAGAGCTTCCTCCGGCTGCTGCGCCTCTTTTTTCAGCACAGGGCAGCAGCCGAACCCCAGAGATACAACAATTGCCACAGTCAGAGGAAGGAGTACGACAAGAAAACTCTTTCTAAAACTTTTCATCTTCATCGAGAATCCTTTTTTTCTCTGTAACTGTTTATCCGTTCATATCTTCAGTTTTCTTTCCAGCTCCTGAACCAGCCTTTCGATCTCTTCCCGTTCTTTCGGGCTTAGTTTATCCTCAGCCAAACGTTTCTTTAAGGCAAGCAGTTGCTGCTGGTAACGATATTCCTCACACGATGAAGCCATCGAATAAACCCTCACCATAAACAGAATATAAACCCGCCAGTTGCATAAGAAACCTTCTGAAAAGCAGTCGGGGGTGCTGGGCCGGCCAAAAAAATAAAAAAGACAATTACAGCATTTCATTCCTCCAATTGCGTTAACTTGCTTTCCAAACGAGACACATAAATGTGCGAGAACTCCGAGTCTTTGGTCGCACCGTGCCAGTGTTTCTCGCCGGCAGGAATAATCACAACATCTCCCGGGGTAACCACTTTCTCTTCAGTTTCTGTAGCAATCATCCCTTTTCCGAAAGTGACCACCAGGATTTGTTCGCTGTCGTGGGCGTGAAATTTGTTGCGAACTCCTTTCCCGAAATTCACAACATTGACGCTGAACTCTTTACTGTCCGGTAAAAGGACCTGCCTTGTCACATCCGTGCCGGTAAAAAGGGGGCCGCCCAATGATTCTTTTTTTACTTCACTGATTTTGACGACTCTCATTATAACCTCCTCAAACCCTATCAAAAAATAAGAAGAACTCGCTTCGGCTTAGGTTGAATATAAGAGAAACGGGGTTCTATGTCAAAAAAAGACCCTCTATGGAGCACAGGAAGAAAGATTACAGGTGATCACGGATGACCTTGATGAGTGTCTGGATCTCTTCCGCCGTGAGCTTGCCGTCTTTTCTGAAGATCAATTTCCCTTTTTTGTCAAAGCCGAGAACATTACTGCTATCGTCAGCAATCTTCCAGGCACTCACCAGCACTTTCTTGTAATCCCTCACATAAATGGTTTTGGGATAGCGCTTCTGTTTGTCTTTAAGGGCGGAAGAAATGGCAAAATTGGGAAGCCAGGTGGCTGCCATGTTAATGATCCCAACCGATTGAAATTTATCGCTGGAAAACTTCTCTCTGTCCAGAGCTTCGCTGGCATCATTGTTCGTATCTTTTTCATCAGGATCGACATAAAAAAGGGCATGGACCTTCCCCTGTAACTCTTCGCTGCTCCAAGGTTTTCCATCCAGCCGTCCTCCCAGTTTTTCTTTTAACTCCACCTTTGGAGGAATCTCGCCTAATTCAACCGCCAGGGCAGCCTGGTTTATCGGAAAGAAAACCAAAAAAAAGATCACCCCTTTCATGAAATGCTTCATCACCAACCTCCTGAATTTTTGATGTGAAGCTCACCGCCAAGGACGAGGCTTCCCGGAAAGGTAATTTCATTTTATATTGTGCCCCTTCCTGCCGGTAGGCAGGGACCCCGCCTATCCCGATAGGTCGGGACGGGGCACGTTCCGGCCAACTTGCTTCTGGTTTCGTTAAGCGATGGAAGCTTATGTTTCAAGACCTATTTCAAGACCTGGCCCAAGATCCGCATCATGAAACATTGCTCAAAATATCCGGTTTATCGCTGGTAATGCCATCAACCCCCTTAGTCCTGTATTCTTTAGCTTCCTGTTCTGTATTGATTGTCCATACAATGACCTTCAGACGATTCTTGTGAGCATCTGCAACGTTCTTCGTATGGATAAATCTATAAAAAGGGACCAGATACTGAGCATTCAGCCCTATGGCCGCATGGACAGGATTCTTATATCTTGAGTAAACTAAGCCTGTCTCAATCTTGGAGTCTAATTGCCTGATATTGGCAACTGCCTGTTCGTGGAAAGAGATGATAATGACCCTCTTATTTAGTCTTTCCTTCCTGATGGATTCCAAAATCCTCTTCTCATAGCCAACCTCCTTCAATTCCAACAAAATTTTTTCAACCTTTTTATCTATAAATTGCAGAGCTTCTTCAAGGGTTGGAATCTTATCGCCTGATAATTTTTTCAATTCGTTTAGTGTGGACTCATTGACCCGAACATCCCTCCCGAAAACCCTTTTCAAATTCTCGTCATGAATGATAACCAATTTACCGTCCTTTGATCTCCGCACATCCATCTCAATGGCATTTACATCCAATTCAATTGCTCGTTGAAAGCTTTGCCGAGTGTTCTCCATTTTGTAGGCCCTGGCCCCTCTATGTCCGACCTTCAAAAACAAGTCTTTCCCTTTTTGGGAGTCCATTCTTCCGTACCCTTTATGGGGTTGCCATAATTGACTGAATAATGGAAGCACCTAAAACTGTGCTTCCCGGAGAGGTTATTATCATCCTATATTGTGCGCTCGGCAGCGCACGTTGCCAACCAGTCAGAGGCATTGGGTTCTTAACTTAATAATTAAGTCAACGTGGAAAAAGTGATTGATCTATTTTTTGAGCAAATCTGCAATCTCAAATTTGAAATTTTTAGTTATCACCGTGTCTCCCCATCTTCATTTTAATGCGCAGGGCCAACTTCTTTATGGATGATACCAAAGTCCCACCGTGCACTATTCCCTGACTATTTTCCACTTTGTGTTTTCTGTATCCAGATTTTGAAAAACCGATCGATGATAATGAATGAGCCATTATCACGGTCAATGACATCTCTTTCCAAAAGGGATTCAATAGCTCTTTGAGCGTTCGATGCCGATCTTAAACCGTGGCGTTGAATAAAATCTGATGCGAAGGGTTTCACCCCCATCGGTTCGGATGCCAATCCTCTCAAGAATCGGCGTTGATTGATAGCAAAAGATTCCCAAAGCGTGGTATAGGCGTAGCCTTCATGGGCGAGAAGGGTCCCGGCGGCAGATTCAATCAAGTCCTCCGAAATCTGTCCCTTCTTTTCACAGAGGTCCCATAAAACATGACACAGGTGTTGAGTGTAGAAAGGATGCCCTTCCGTCAGACAGTAAATTGAATGAACATGCTCGTCGCCAATCTTTTTACCTCCATCCAAGAATCTCTTCCGGATAAATGGCAGCCAGTCCTTTTCCTTGATCGGTCCTAGGGGATAATGTCCCCCCGCACGATAAAGTGGACGTGATCGGTCTAAAAACATCTTTTGAATCAAATGCCTCCGGCTCCCAAGAAAGATGTACGATACATCGGCCTGGGTCTGGATGATACTTCGTAGTTGCCGCTCAACCTTGTCGCCACCGTATTCCAAAATCTGCTGAAACTCATCAAACACAACCACCACTCTCCCCTTACCTTGAGCTGCGATCTTCCGAGGCGCCTCGAGTACCTCATCGAGTTCCGGACCTGGCTCGCCGAATCGCTTGGTACCGAAGGTAACCTCAGGCCTTCCCTGATCGTTTATGGTGATGGTCGGCGAAAGCCGTCCAAAGAAGGACTTGGCTATCTCTAATATCTTCTCTGCCCTGGTGCTCATAGATTCTGCAATGGCCTTCGCCGTAACCGTTGCAAAAGAAAGTGCTCCATCCGTAGGCCACAAGTCCACATAGGCGCTCACATATTGTTTCTTTGGTAGTTTATCAAGGGCAAATCGCACCAAAGAGGTCTTCCCGAAACGTCGCTCGGAGTAAACAAATAATTTCTCTCCGTTTTCCATAGCGCTCAAGAGATCTTCAACTTCCTTCTTACGATTGCAGAATGCATCACCACCGACTACGCCACCATATTGAAAAGGATTTTTCATATTACGCACCTCGCGTAACGCATTTTGCGTAATCTTATCTCTTTCGTAATTCTTTGTCAAAGGGAGTTATTCAAAACGGGCGGCCTAAAATATTGAAGGTAGGGTTGATATGGATGCTAAATTTGAAAAATGGGATGTGTCCCTATTCAACCTTATTAAAGATCATGTGCTACGAAATCGGTCAGATCCTTTTCTCTCAGAACCCTCCTTTTCCATGTTTTAACAGAGGGAAGGATATGCGGCAGCAGTCGCAAAGAATAAAAAGGTGGAAGCAGAGGAAGACCGATCAGATCTCCAAAGATGACCAGCATAAAGAGGTTATCCAGGTGTCCTCTTTCCTTCTTCAAAACGAGAACCGTCTCGTAAAACAACAGTCCGTAGAGGACCTCCCGAAGTACTTTAACAGGGTGTTTCAATCTTGCCGCGAGAGAGGAAAATAATTTTTTGATCAAGTAGATTCCCTCCTTTTTTGTGGATGCCCCAGGAGCTATTTTTAAATGCGGTTGATGTGGCCACATTTTTGGCACACAAATTCTCTTGTCTGAGCTGTATCCAGGACCACCACTGCATCCTTATCTGTAAAGCTCTGGATCCGAACGGACTGACCTATCATGGCCGAGCCATCAACCCTCACAGGTACATCAACTTTCTTTACCCTTGCCAAATCCTGGGCAATCAACTCCCCCTGGTCTCCTATACCAATCTTGATACATTTATCCACGCCAGGAATGACATAGATTAAGCCCGGTCCTTTGAGACCGAAAAATCTTCCCAGACGATATACGACTAATCTCTGGCTCTCAGAAACTACCTTAATTGTTGAAGCCGCCAAGATGATCAAGAAGATCAATAGGAATATAGAACTTGTAGGCATTGCTCTCTCACCTCGCATTCTCCAAGAAATGTGCTTATAAATTTGACTGAAAAATGGAAGCACCTAAAAAATTGTGCTTCTCGAAAAGGGATTAATCATTTCGTATTGTGCGCTCGGCAGCACATATCACCGGCCAGTCAGAAGTGACTGCCTTGCTTCGAGGTTTGTGACCCAATAACCCAATGGACCCGATTACTCAATGACAAAACAATCGGGCCAACTTTTTTATGGATGACCTAAATCCCTTTTAAGATTCTTATAATTTTATGGACGCCCCCCTAATTTATTTTCCCTGTGTCCAAAAGCAAAGTGTATAATGTAGCTTTGAACCCAAAGTCCTCCCGCAGGCTTCAATTTATTCCCGAGATTTTTCAATATTTGAATCCCCCACCGGATTTTGCCCCACTATATCAGAAAAACCTCATACTTACAACTTTATAAGAGCATCACACGGCGCTTTGGTTTCATGGGGTTGATATGTTACATTATTTTTGCGGATCATGCGAAACCACCTTCTGGAAAGGAATCGCGTTTGTCAAACCAGATCCTTTTGATGATGCTTATAAATCTGTGGGGCTTTCTTATCGTCTGGAGTTGTGCGGCGGTCGAGTCGCCCCGTTCCGACGCCGGTTCACCGGCCCATCATACCCCGAAAGGATTCAGGAACCTCTACGACGATTCGAAACGGGGGGCTGGGGCTCTTCTGAAGTGGCAATTGGGGCTGGGACCCCACGAATCCACTGCCCTCTCCCCGGATGAATTTCCGTTCTTTAAGCCCGCCGTGGCCGAGCCGGAACTGAATCGGATCAAAAATCCTGACCCGGATCAGATCCAGATTACCTGGGTGGGTCATTCGACCTTCCTCATTCAAATGGACGGGGTCAATATTTTAACAGATCCTATTTTCAACGACCGTTCCTCACCTTTCTCTTTCGGGGGCATCAAGCGTTTGGCAGCACCCGGTATTCAGTTTGAGGACCTTCCTCCCATTCATGTCGTTCTGATCAGCCACAATCACTATGACCATCTGGACAAGCATACGATCGAGCGTCTGGCAAATAGGCCAAAATATTTCATTCCCCTTGGCCTTGCCCGATGGTTCAAGAAGAGGAAGATAGACCATCTGATCGAGCTCGACTGGTGGCAGAGCGCTTCATCGCTCGGATTGAAATTTCATTCCGTGCCGATTCAACATTTCTCCGGGCGTTCACCCTTCGATCAGAATAAGACACTCTGGTCGGGCTGGATTGTTGAAGCAAAGGCGGGGAGGCTATTCTTTGCAGGCGACACGGGATATTCTCCGATATTCAAAGAGATTGGGGAACGCTTTGGACCCATAAGCGTATCACTGATTCCCATCGGAGCCTATATGCCGCGATGGTTCATGGGGCCAGTCCATGTCAATCCTCCAGAGGCAATCAGGATCCATCAAGACACGAACTCTCAACAATCCATCGCCTCCCACTGGGGAACATTTAAACTCTCGGACGAGCCCATTGGCGAACCCCCTCTCTATCTGGAAAAGGCTTTAAAAGAAGCAGGCATTGATAAAAAAAAGTTCCTCATCATGAAGTTTGGAGAAACCCTGTCGTTTCGTTGATCACCTTTCTTATCTCGTAAGACGCAGGGGATGCAGAACCTCGCATGGCGCAAAGCGTTAGCCTTGACCGCCAGGCGTAAGGAGAAACTCTGAATCAAAGATCACCCTCCTATGCGTTGGTGCATAGATATCCATAAGCACATCCGCTGCAATGGTTCTTTGGATCGATCGTCGGGAGGAAGGGCTGATCCGGGTTCAGGATCTCTCTTAGGAGACCGAAAATCACCTGAGTCAGATTCCCAAAATGCTCCTTGAACTCGGTCTCATTTTTAAAAAGCGGAACTTCAATGTCGGAGTTAATCCTTGTCTTTCCGAGGAGTAAAAACATGCAATCGACGTCTTCCGGTTTTTCTCCCGTTAAAGCAGAATAAGTGACAAGATAAAATGGAAGCTGAAGGGTGCTGATGGCTTCACTCCACGAATCCCGGTTTTTTGGATCGAGCTTATCGTAACGGATGTCGAGGTAATTTTTATTGGCCGAAGTCTTATAATCGATAATGGCAATCCTTTCTCCCCTCTTTTCAACTCTGTCGAGCCGCGCCCCGAGTTTGAAGGAGTCCTTTACCACATCGATCCTTTGCTCAAGGCCCAAGATTTTTGTTTGAAACTCCCTGATCTTCGGCACCTGGTAATGCTTGATGAAATCCTTCAAATGCCTCTCCACTTGGTTCCTGAGCAGATAGATCTCACCGGTAGGATCTTTACCGTATTGCTCCTCGAAATGCTTACGGATGACTTTCTCGAATTCCTTAAGATTCATCTCCTTTTCAGTCAGGACAGATCCTGTTTTTCCTTTGAAGTAATTGAGAAGAACCAGGTGAACAAACGATCCAATCTCCTCTTTCTCAAATTCTTCTGAAATGACCTCTCTTTCCCTGAGCCCGAGAACATATTCGTAATAGAACCGGAGGGGACAAGTGAGGTAGGTATTCAGGGAAGTTGCGCTGAAAGGATATTCTTTTAAGAACCCGATCATCTCCATGGATTTATGGATGGGAGAAGGGTTCGTATCTCTCAAGTTGACAGCGTACTGGATGGTCTTAATATAACTCTTGTCATCTCTCTTCCCTTCTCTCTTCTGCCTCCCCCAGAGACACCTTTCAACAAACCTGCTCTTCTCCTTCTCATCATTTTCGACGTAAAAGAGATGGGCCTCCTTGGCTCCTCTGACCAGCGTATCGAAGGTATAGAACATGATCTCTTCCCGATCCAGGTAGGTGGGAAGTCCCAGCACCTGCTTGGCCTTGAAGGGCAAAAAGGAATCCTCTCTCGTTGTATCAGGGAGGATGCCCTCATTTGCATCGAGAAAGAGGACATTCTCAAATTTTAGATTCCTCGTTTCCAGGAATCCAAGGACCTGCACCCCTCTCAGGGGCATTCCTGCAAAAGGAGTATAAGCAGTCATGATATATTTTTTAAAAAGGGTGAAATAGCTTGCGACCTCCTGAAACCGGATCTCCTTCATCAGAGACCTGGAAAGGATGTCCAGGTGGGTGAGGAAAGACTCTGAATAGGGGTAGAAAAAGGGATGGAGACGGGCCGTGCTGTTCTGATAGAGGTATTCGACCACCTCTTTCAGTTTCTTTGCAAAATCCTCCACATCTCTAAAAGAAAGCATCTTCCTGATGGTATGGGCATGGATCGCCTCTAAGTGCTCTCTCATCATCTTCAGAGTGAACCCCGGCTCGACGCTTAATACTTTTTCTTTGATGGAACCAAGGATGGCCTCATCGCTCTCTAATTCCGATAAGGATAGAAACTTCCTGGTTCGCTTCTCAATGAAGGTCTCCTCAATGGTATGGAAAAGAATCCTGGTTATATCTGCCCTTCCCTGAAAATAGATGTTCTTCGTGTAGGGATGGAGAATGAACTCCAGGTAATAGGGGACGTAAAGACGATCCCCATCCATGGTGGTGACCACTTCCATGAGGTTATTGAAAAAACCGAAGAGAGAAGTCCCCTGGAGTGGGTATCCAAGGGAGACATTATAGTTGTCTGGATCAAGGAGGCTCAGGGCCTGGTGGAAAAGAGGAAGCAAGGTTTCAGCGGAAGGAAGGACGATGACTGTGTTATCGGCAAGCCGTTCCTTCCGATCTATCCTTTTTTTCAATAGTGTGCCCACACCGAGGACCTGGCCATGGGAATCCGGGCTCTTGTAGCAATGGATCTCGGGCCCAGTGGGTGTGAATCCCCTTTGAGCCGATATTCCTAGGTCGGATAACTTCTTTTTCATTCCCTCTCCTTCCTGAAAAATGAAGAGGGTGTTTTCTCTTTTCATCAGGGATCGAAAGATCCTTTTCTCTGATTCCGTAAGGGCAAAAAAACCTGCGAAGATCACTTTTCTAAAGCGATCCAGATTTAAACGGTCGATATTCTCCGAAACAGCCCGGTATCTTGAGGACCTTGTAGAAAAATGGTCTTCCCCTATCCTTCTGTAAAAAGTTTCGTAGAAATAGGAGAGAGATTGGAGCCTTCTCGCCGTGGGTTCGGGTATGTTTTCTCCGGCGATGCTGTCGATCTCTCTTACCTTTTTGGAAGGGACCCCTTCGATATAAAGCTCTTCGAGGTCGTTGTACAGCTTCATCCCGACAGGGAAAAAAGTGTCGGGAGTGAGAAAGCTCTTTTTCCCCAGGTGTTCGGGCGAGGCGGCATGAAGGGTGTAAAGGATCGAGACGGCATCGATGGCTTCGAGCTTTCTTCCCCGGAGCTCCAAGGATTCGTCATGGACATGTTCGATGAATTCATCCATGGAAAGGATGACAGGTGGTATGAAGCTCGACTTCTCTCTATCTGCCAGGACTTTCCTGAGGAAGTGCGAAGGCCTTTTGCCGGGAAAGACCACGAGGCTCGAAGCATAGTCTCTTTCAATGCCGATCAAATGCTCCGCCACTTTCTCAACCAGATTCTCCGATGCCGAAATCAAAAGGACGTTCA
>Ga0299915_10003416_pt1 | contig 11485 bp, 10 predicted proteins | sample RVTome_13_FD_200263 | JGI IMG/M metagenome (GOLD analysis project Ga0299915, IMG submission 200263) | Soil microbial communities from uranium-contaminated site in the Upper Colorado River Basin, Wyoming, United States - RVT92D227 (version 2) ... | reverse complement strand
CTCGAGCGCGCCATGGGGCGGCTCGAGAACGGCGCGTACTGGTACGACCCGGTCTCGGGAGCATCCGGCCGCTGGGGCGGCCCTGCGGCCGTCCTCCTCCCGGCGGGTCTCGACCTGGGTGGCGCCGTTCCGGCGACCGCATCGGGTGGGGGAGACGGCAAGCTCACAGGGGTGTTCATCAACGGGCGCGAGCTCCACCCGCTCGACGTGGCAGGGCTCCAGCAACTGCTCGGGCAGGTGTGGCCCGGCCGGTGGTTCGTGGATGCCACCGGGAACTACGGGCCAGAGGGCGGGCCGGTCTGGGGCAACCTGGTCGGCGTGGCTCGCGCTCGCCAGCAGTCCGGAGGCGGCGGCGGAGCCTGGAGCAAGCGGTACGAGGGGACGACGCCCGGGGGGAACATGGGCCTCGCCAGCGACGGCAACACCACGTGCGTCAGCGTGAGCGGCTACTCGAGCTGCACCGGCGATCGCCCGTGAGCCGTCGATGCGGCGGCTAGGTCCGATCGCGGGCTTCGCCCGCTCAGATCGCGAGCTGTCCCTCGTCGACGAGCCGGCACACCGCCTCGATGTCCCGGTGCAGCTCCCGATCTTCCTCGAGCCGCGGCACCGCGGCGCGGATGCGGTCGTGCGCCTCCGCGACCCGGCGCGCTGGCCGAAGCGGCGCGCGCAGGTCGAGCGCCTGGGCCGCCACGAGGAGCTCGATGGCGAGACAGGTCCGGACGTTCTCCACGACCTGTCTCGCCTTGAGCGCCGCGGTCATGCCCATGGAGACGTGGTCCTCGCGTCCCGCCGAGGAGGGGATCGAGTCGACGCTCGCTGGATGGCAGAGCACCTTGTTCTCGGAGACGAGCGCGGCGCTCGTGACCTGGGCGATCATGAAGCCCGAGTTGAGGCCGTGGCGGGGAGCGAGGAAGGGGGGAAGGCCCGAGAGCGATGGGTTCACGAGCTGCTCCACCCGGCGCTCCGAGATGGTGGCGAGGTGCGAGACGGCGATGGCGAGCACGTCGAGCGCGAGCGCCACCGGCTGCCCGTGGAAGTTGCCGCCCGACACGATCTCGCGCTCCTCGGCGAAGATGAGCGGGTTGTCGGTGGCGGCGTTGACCTCCCGCTCCAGGACCCCGCGTGCGAAGCCCAGCCCGTCGCGGGCGGCGCCGTGCACCTGGGGCATGCAGCGGAGCGAGTAGGGGTCCTGCACCTTGTGGCAGCCCGGGCCCTGGTGGGATGCGTTGAGCGGCGAGTCGGCGAGCAGGTCCCGGAGGTGCGCCGCCACCACCTGCTGGCCGAGCTGTCCGCGCGCCCGGTGCATGGCATCCGTGAACGGGCGATGGGATCCCAGGAGCGCCTCCACGGTCATGGCGCCCGCGAGATCCGCGGTGGTGGCCAGGCTCTCCGCGCGCAGGAGCGCCAGCGTCCCCACGGCTGTCATCGCCTGCGTCCCGTTCACCAGCGCGAGCCCCTCCTTGGGCCCGAGCTCGACCGGCCCGAGCCCGACGCGCGCCAGGGCGGTGCGTCCCGGCAAGAGCTCCCCGTCGAGCCAGGCTTCGCCTTCGCCGATGAGCACGAGGGCCAGGTGCGCGAGGGGCGCGAGATCGCCGGAGGCTCCCACCGATCCACGCTCCGGCACGCGGGGGATGCAGCCGCGGTTCAGCATCTCGACGAGGAGGTCGAGCGTCTGCTCCCGGATGCCGCTCATGCCCTTGGCGAGCACGTTCGCTCGCAGGAGGACGAGGGCGCGCGCCTGGGGTAGGGGCAGGGGCGCGCCGACACCCGCCGCGTGCGACAGGATGAGGTTGCGCTGGAGCCGCGTCAGATCGGCGCGGTCGATGCGGACCTCGGCCAGCGTCCCGAAGCCGGTGTTGATCCCGTAGTGGGGCGCATCGTCCTCGAGCAGCTGCTCCACGAGCGCCCGGGCTGCGCGCACGCGCTCCCGGGCGGAGGGCGCGAGCTCGACGCGCGCCTCGGCTCGGGCGATGGCCTGCACCTCTTCCAGCTTCAGCGTGTCGCCGTCGAGGAGGACGTGGCGCATGGCTCCGCGGATCATATCCGGCGTCCTGTACGGGAGCTCGTCAACGGATGCGCCGCGCAAGCTGCGGGCTTTGCAACATGCGGCGCAGCCTGCTCGCTCTTCGATCTCTCGACCGTCAGCCGAAGGTCGGTTAGCTTCCTCTTCGTGAAGATCGGGATCTACGACGCCACCCTCACCGAGGGCGCGCGGGAGGCGGGGATCGAGCTCTCCGTCCGGGACAAGCTGCGCGTGGCGCTGCGGCTCGCGGAGATGGGCGTCGCCTACGTCGAGGGCGGCTGGCCTCGCGGTCGAGGGCCGGACGCCGAGATCTTCCGCGAGGCGCGCCGGCTCGAGATGGGAGGCGCGTGCCTGTGCGCGTGCGCCACCCTGTCGCCCCAGGGGCGGGCCACCGGGGACACCGAGCTCAACGCGGCGCTGCGGTCCGGGGCGCCGGCCGTGACGCTATCGGTCCCGCTGGCCGTCGGCCGGGGCGCCGGTGGGCGCGCCGCCTCGCACGTCGCCGCGGGCGTGCACGCCGTTCGGCGCGCGGATCGGCGCGCGATCGTGGAGCTCCAGGGGTTCTTCGACGCGGTCCGGCGTGGCCGCGGCCCGCCTCTGTCGATGGTCGAGGAGGCCGCGTCGGCCGGAGCGGAGGCGATCCTGCTCTCGGACACGAGCGGGGGCGCGCTGCCGGGCGAGGTGGAGGCGGGGGTGGCCGCTTCGCGCCGCGTGGCAGGCCGCACTGCGATCGGGGTGCGTGCCCGCGACGACGCAGGGCTGGCGGTGGCGAACAGCCTGGCGGGGGTCGGGCAGGGGGCGACCCTCCTCGCCACCACCGTGAACGGCTACGGCGAGCGCTGCGGCGCTGCCGATCTCATCCCCATCGCGGCGGCGCTCGAGCTCAAGATGGGCCACCAGGCGCTGGGCCCGGGGCAGCTGAAGAGGCTCACGTCCCTTTCCCACTTCGTCGCGGAGCTCGCCGACCGCGAGGCGCCGCGGGACCAGCCCTACGTGGGCCGAGATGCCTTCGCGACCGCGGAGGGCGGCGGCGCGCCACACGTCGACCCCGAGGCGGTGGGGAACCGGGCCGAGCAGGCCATGGCTGACGAGCGCGGCCACCCAGACGCCTTGCGGGCGGCGCGGGCCCTCGGGCTGCCGGCCCGGGGCGAGGCGGAGGCGCGGCGGATGCTCGACCGGCTCGGTGAATGGGAGAAGCGAGGCTTCCGGTACGAGGGCGCGGAGGCGAGCTTCGAGCTGCTCCTTCGTGCCCTGGGCGGGCGCCGGAGGAAGTACTTCGAGGTGCTCGCGTACCGAATCCTCGACGTCCATCGGGGGCGGCAGGGTTTCACCGAGGCGACCGTAGAGGTGGCAGTTGGCCGCGAGCACGTGCACACGGCCGCCATCGGCGTCGGCCCGGTGAACGCGTTCGATCGCGCGCTGCGGCGCGCCCTGGAGCGGCACTATCCCGAGCTCGCGGACATGCAGCTCGTGCAGTCGCGCTCCCGCAACCTCTCTTCGGGAACGGCCGGATCGGTGCGAGTGCTGATCGAGAGCTCGGACGCGCGCGACCGATGGGGCACGGCAGGGGTTTCGGACGACCTCCTCGACGCCTGCCGCCAGTCGCTGGTCGACGCCATCGAGTACAAGCTCATGAAGGACGACGTGCAGCCGAGAGCAAGGTAGGGGGGGACGGCCGGGCTCGGGCCCATGGGGCGGGCGGTCCACCGCTTGCTGAGCGTCTCCTCATGCCTCGCCGCCTGGCGATCTTCACTGTTTGCGCCCTCACGTTCTTCCCGGCGGGATTCCGGGCGCTTGTCTCACGACCGCTCCCACCGCGCGCCTGTGCGCCCGACGGTAGGGGCTCGGCGCCGCGCCACTGGGTGGGCTGCGTCACGGACGCTGGACCACGCCGCGACCTCTCGGGCCGCGAGCGGCAGCTGCTGGGCCTGGCCATCGACGTGAACACGGCTTCCCCCGAAGACCTCGCCTCCGTCCCCGGGCTCTCCGCGAGGCTCGCCGTGGCCCTCGTCGCGGAGCGAGCGCGCAACGGGCCGTTCCAGAACGTGGATGGCCTCATAAGGGTCCCTGGGATAGGTCCCGCCAGGCTCGCTCGAGCGCGACCATTTCTCGCAATAGGGCGGTAGGCGAAGTACCCGAGTCGAGCTATCCTCCGCCGGCCACCCCGGAGAGGACGCGCGTGCACATCCGCTGCGAAAAATGCAACACGCTCTACGAACTCGACGAGACGCTCTTGCCGTCGAGCGGCGCGCCGGTGCAGTGCAGCAAATGCCAGTTCGTGTTCAAGGCATTTCCGAGCCCCGGTCCGGAGCCCGGTCCCGGCAGCGCCGAGGTTGGCGCCGCGATGGTGCCTGGAGCGTCGGGGACTGTACAGGACGGCGGGGCCCGCGAAGGCGAAGGAGCCGAGCTCTCTGCTGCGGAGCGCGGTGTGGTCCAGGAGGCCGCCGCGAACGCGAGCAGCCGGGCGGCATCTCTTGCCGAACCGGAGTCGACCGGTGCCAAGGGGCAGGCGAAGAAGACGAGCTCTTCGAGCAGCTCGGCGGCAGCAGCCCCGGACGAGCCACAGTTCACAGCGGACGGCCGTCCCATCCGCAAGGTCCCATTCCCGACGATGGAAGAGCCGGCAGCACCCACCGGACCGCGTCCGGTGCTCGGGCGGGTTCCGAGCCGCCCCATCTCCAGCGCGCAGCGCCGCTGGGCGCGCGTCCTGGTCCCGGTTGCGCTCGCTCTCCTGCTCGCCGCCATCATCGCCTGGCTCGTGCTGGGCCGCCATTCCAGTCCCCCGTCCGCCCCCCAGCCCACCGAGGGCCATTCGCTGCTCCTCCGACACGGGTGGGATAGCCCCGCCTGGCCCGGGTGACCTCGTCCGTGACTGCGGGTAGCGCAAACCAAGCGTAGAACGCTGCCGGAGCTGCCGAGAGGGCACGCGCGCGCCGCGAGCGGGAAAGCCGTACGAGCGCGAGCGGAAGCGGACTTCCCAGCCGCAGCCGTGAGCCTGAGGATCTCGCCGCCGGCGCCGTGGCGCAGGGCTTGCCTGGCTCGTGGTCATGGATGCCCTGCTCCTCGTGTGCCTGGCGCTCGTTCTCTATACCTACCTGGGGTACCCGCTGGCGCTGGCAGCATGGACCGGCTGGCGCGAGGCGCTCGAGGGGGCACGGTTCGTCATGGGGGGCCCTGACCGGCGCGCGCGCCGCGACGAGGCTCGCTGGCCAAGCCTGAGCGTCCTGGTGCCGGCGCACGACGAGGAGGCGTGTATTCAGCAGAAGGTCGAGAACTGCCTCCGTCTGGACTACCCGGCGGACCGGCTCGAGGTGCTGGTCGGATGTGACGGCTGCGCCGATCGGACCGCCGAGCTGGCTCGGGCCACAGGCGACCCCCGCGTCACGGTGGTCGAGGGCCCGCGCTCGGGCAAGGCCGCGGTGCTCTCGAAGCTCGTGCCGCGCGCCCAGGGCGAGGTCGTCCTGCTCACGGATGCGAACGTCATGCTGGACGCGCGGGCCGCGAAGGCGCTGGCCAGGCACTTCCGGGACCCCGCAGTCGGCGCGGTGGTGGGGCGGCTGCGCCTCTACAACCGGGTGAAGCGGGACTTCGAGGAGAGCCTCTACTGGAAGTACGAGTCACTCCTCAAGTACTTCGAGGGCAAGCTGGACTGCGTGCTGGGTGCCAACGGCGGGATCTACGCGGTGCGACGGCTCCTCTTCCGGCCGCTCCCCGAGACGACCATCGTCGACGACTTCGTGGTGCCGGTCCGTATCGCGTCGCACGGCTGGCGGATCCCGTACGAGCCGGACGCGATCGCCTTCGAGGAGACGACCGAGGACCTGGACCATGAGTTCGAGCGGCACGCCCGCATCGGCGCTGGCAACTGGCAGGCGCTGGCGCTGGTGCCGGCGGTGCTCGACCCGCGCGCAGGGTTCCTGTGCTTCGCCTTCGTCTCGCACAAGCTCCTGCGCTGGCTTGTGCCGCTGTTCCTCGGCCTCGCGCTCCTGCTCTCGTTCGCCCTCGCCGCACGAGGCGACCTGTTCGCCTCGCTCGTGCTCGCGGGACAGCTCGCCTTCTACGGGCTGGCCCTGGCGGCTCGCGTGGGTCTTCGCGGCCGGCTGCGCCGGCTGGCTTCGGCCGCTCTCTACTTCGTCACGATGAACGTCGCGCTGGCGGTCGGGCTCTGGCGGTTCGCGCGAGGGACGCAGCGCGCCGCCTGGCGCCGGACCGAGCGGACCGTGCACGTGGGGTAACCGCGAACTGCCGTCCAGCTTCCCTGGGGCCCCGTCCGCTCACAGTGCAAGCGCGTGCGCTCACGGCGGGCTACGATCGCCTGCATGGACGCCCGCGACTTGCTCGTCACCGGGACCATCCACACGCTCGATCCGGCGCGCCCGCGCGCCGAGGCGCTCCTGGCGCGCGACGGGCACATCCTCACGCTGGGCAGCGTGGCCGAGTGCCGGCGCGCGGCCGGGCCTGGCGCGCGGCGCCTCGACGCGGGTGGCGGGTGCGTGATACCCGGCCTCGCCGACGCGCACGGGCACGTGGTCCTTCACGCGCTCGCCCTGGAGGAGGTGAGCCTGAAGGGGGCGCGCGACGAGAGGGAGTGTGCGCGTCGCGCGGCCGAGCGCGCTCGCACGCTGGAGCCGGGCGCCTGGGTGCGGGGGCGGGGCTGGGATCAGAATCGCTGGGCGGGCTCGGAGATGCCGACGGAGCGCGCGCTCTCCGCGGCGGTCCCGGATCGCCCGGTGCTGCTGGAGAGGGTGGACGGGCACGCCGCCTGGGTGAACGCCCGCGCACTGGAGCTGGCGGGGATCAGCTCGGCTTCCGATGACCCGCCCGGTGGCCGCATCGTCCGCGACGAGCGAGGCAGGCCGACCGGGGTGCTCATCGACGCGGCACAGGACCTCGTGCGCGCGCGGATCTCCGGCCCCACCGGGCGCGAGCTGGAGCGGCTCATCCTGTCGGGACTCGCCGATCTGGCGCGCTACGGGCTCACCTCCGTCCACGACGCCGGCTGCACGTCCTCGGTGCTCGGCGAGTACGCGCGGCTCGCCGCGGCCGATCGGCTGCCCTTGCGCGTGTACGCCATGGTGGACGGCGGGCAGCCAGCCGGCTCCCTGGCGGCGGAGCTGGCGCGCTGGTCGGCGAGCCCGTCGATCGGGCGCCTCGACGTGCGCGCGGTGAAGCTCTTCGCCGATGGTGCGCTTGGCAGCCGCGGCGCGGCGCTCCTCGACGGCTACGCCGACGAGCCGGGGAACCGCGGGCTCTTCCTCATCCCTCCCGCCGAGCTGCGCGAGCGGATGGGGCAGGTAGCGCGAGCAGGCTTCCAGCCCGCCGTTCACGCCATCGGCGACGCGGCCTGCCGCGAGGTCCTCCGAACCTTGGCCGCGCTCGCCGCCCAGCTCGACCTCGCCAGGCTGCGCCCGCGCGTGGAGCACCTCCAGCTCGTGCGCGCCGAAGATCTGCCTCTCCTGCGCGTGTCGGGGGCGGTGGCATCCATGCAACCGGTGCACGCCGTCGCCGATGCGCGCTGGGTCGAGGCGAGGGTGGGGGACGGGCCGGCGCTCCGCGGAGCCTACGCCTGGCGCCAGGTGATCGGCGCGGGGGGCGTGCTCGCGCTCGGCTCGGACTTCCCCGTGGAGAGCCCTGACCCGCGCCTCGGACTCCATGCCGCCGAGGCGCGCTGGCCGGCGGAGGCCGCGGAGCCGTGGAGGCCCGAAGAGAGGCTCACGCGGGCCGAGGCGCTGCGGGGCTTCACCCATGGCCCAGCCTACGCTTCCTTCGCGGAGGGCAAGCGGGGCGTGCTGCGCGAGGGCGCAGATGCCGACCTCACCCTCTTCGGCGAGGACCTCCTGGCGGTTCCGGTCGCGCGGCTGGCCGAGATTCCCCTCCTCGCGACGGTGGTCGGCGGACGCGTCGAGCACGGCGGCGCCTGAGCGGCGCGCGCGGCGGGCGAGGCGTCGGAAGGCACTTCAGCAGCGAGGGTCCGGCGCCCGCGCAGAGGTGCTACCTTCGCCGGAGGAGGTCGGAGACGCCCACCACCAGGCTCCCGGCGGGGCGACCGCGCTCGTTCACCACGAGCGTGTCGTTGATCTTCTTGCCGGTCGCGGGGTCGGTCGGTCGGCTCGGGTAGGCGAGATTGACGCGGACGCGCAGGACGCCACGCGAGACGCGATGGAGCACGAGCGCCGTTCCATCGGGTTCGGTCCGCGCCACGAGGCCCACGTGCAAGGGCGGACCGCCTGGCCGATCGGCGAGGAACACGAGATCGCCAGCCGCAGGACGGCGCCCGTCATGGAGGGCTCCCCGCTGGCGGGCGAGCGCGTACACCGCGGCGGCGTCCCGCGCCTCGGGCGGGAGCGGGTGACCCGCGCGCGCGAAGGCAGCCCGCACGAGCGCGGCGCAGCCCGATCCATAGTCGATCCCGTCGAGGACGACGGTGCGGCGTCCCACCTGCAGGGATGCCGCCTCCACCGCGCGGGCCACGTCGTCGCCTTCTGCCGCTGGTGGCCTGGGTGAGGGATCGGAACCGGGGGCCGGGCCGGCGCCCTTTTCGGGAGCGCCGACCCGGCTCTCGCGGGCGGGCGGGGGCATGACGTGACGGCGCATCCAGGGCGCACCGGTCAAGCAGCCCAGCAGAGGGCATGTGAGCGCGATGGCGAGGCCTGAACGAAGGGCCGTCATGGGCCGATGTTAGTCAGGGTCGTCGCGGCGTCCAATTTTCGTGCCCCGGATGGTGGCAGGGAGCCTCGATTGGGTCGCCAGAAGCGATGTCCGAGGCCCGGGAATGGGAGGCGCCGCCGCTGGCCAAGGTGGGTGTGCTTCTCCCCTCGCCTGGGGCGAACCCGCGGGCGGTGAGGGCGGGCATCTCCTGTGCTACAACCGCGTGGACCATGCCCGGCTCGCCATCCCGCGAGAACCCCATCCTCGGCATCGACCTCGGCACGACCAACACCTGTGTCGCGCACGTTCGCAATCGCATCCCGCGCGTGGTCCCCACCGACAAGGGCAGTCTCGTCCTCCCGAGCGTCGTCGCCCTGAGCGACAGGGGCGACTACCTCGTCGGCGGCGTGGCCAAGGATCAGATGGTCACGAACCCCAAGAAGACGATCTACGGGGCGAAGCGGCTCATCGGGCGCAAGTTCAACTCCAAGGTCGTGCAGGAGCTTCGCAGCTACTACTCGTATGACATCGTCGAGGGCCCGCAGGGCGACGCTGCGGTGAGCCTGGGCGGTGAGATCAAGACGCTGCCGCAGGTGAGCGCCCTCGTCCTCTCGCACGTGAAGAAGATCGCGGAGGCGTTCCTCGGCCGCGAGATGGGCCGGGCCATCATCTCGGTCCCCGCGTATTACAACGACAACCAGCGCCAGGCGGTGAAGGAGGCGGGGCGGCTGGCCGGCTTCGAGGTGAAGCGCATCGTGAACGAGCCGACGGCGGCCGCCCTCGCCTACGGCTTCAACCGGGGGCTCGACCAGAAGGTCCTGGTCTACGACCTCGGCGGCGGCACCTTCGACGTGTCGGTCCTGCAGCTCTCCGGGAACGTCTTCGAGGTGCTGGCGACCGGTGGCGACACCTTCCTGGGCGGCGTCGACTTCGACAACCGCATCATCGACTTCGTGCTCGAGGTCTTCTGGCGCGAGCACAAGATCGACCTGGCTGGCTCGCCCATCGCCATGCAGCGCATCAAGAGCGCTTCCGAGGCAGCCAAGATCGATCTCACCCTCATCCCCAACGTCGCGCTCGAGCTGCCGTACATCGAGGAGAAGAAGGGAAAGCCCCTGGACCTGCGGGTCGCTCTCTCGCGGGCGCAGCTCAACGACCTCACGGTAGATCTCGTCGATCGGACCTTCGAGATCTGCGATCAGGTGCTGTCCGAGAAGGGGCTCAAGCCCTCGGAGATCGACGAGGTCATCCTGGTGGGCGGGCAGTCGCGCATGCCCCTCGTGCAGGAGAAGATCCGCGAGCGCCTCGGGAAGTCGCCGCGCAAGGGCGTTCACCCGGACGAGTGCGTCGCGCTCGGCGCGGCGCTGCTCGGCGACTCGCTCGACCAGATCGACTCGGTGACGCTGGTGGACGTCCTCTCCATGCCGATCGGCGTGTCGACGCCGCAGAACCGGTTCCGGCGAGTGCTCGAGAAGAACAACGCCATCCCGTGCTCGCGCTCCTTCAGGCTGCCTCCGCCGCGGGAGCCGGGGCAGCCCATCGAGCTCGACATCTACCAGGGCGACTCGGACGACATCGTCGACAACGAGTTCCTCGGGTCGATCCGTCTGCCGGCGGTCGCGACGGGGCGGCGGATCGACTTCAAGCTCGACGAGGAGTGCCTGCTCAAGGTGACGTTCGACGACCCTGCCCAGGGCATGCGCGCGGTGGACTTCGCGACGCGGGACACCCCCGAGCCGCTCCGCCGGGCGCTGGCCGAGCACGCGGCGCAGCGCTCGACCGAGGCGGCGCCGGGAGAGCGCTCCGTTCGCCGGGGCGGCGGGCTGTTCGGGTGGTTGCGGGGACGGCAGTGATCTTCCTCTCCCGGCCCTGGCTCGCCGCGGTGGTCTCCGCCGCGAACGGGCACCCCGACCTGGCAGTGGCGCTGCGCGGCCTCGGCTGCGATCTGGCGGCGGTGGTGGAGGCGGAGCCGCCGTTCCTGCGCAGGCCGGTCGCCGTGTACGGGAAGCAGGAGGATGGGCGGATCGCGGGCGTGACGGTGCTCGCCGATCCGGACGAGATCTGGGAGCTCGAACCGGCCTACGTGGTGCGTGCGCCTTACCGGACCTGGAAGGCGCTGTTGCTCGGAGCGGACGCCGTCCAGGCCGCGCTCTCCGGGCGCCTGAAGGTGCAGGGCGACCTCGAGGCGCTGGTCCGGCGTGCGAGCTACCGCTACATCGTCGATGCAGCGCTGGGAAGCGTCGAGACGGAGTTCACTGACGAAGGAGGGCGTCCGTGAGAAAGGGGCTCGCAGGTATTCTCCTGGAGCAGGGTGCGAAGGCTGTCGGACGGGCGGCTGGAGCCGTCATCTCGGATCCGCGCGGGCAGGAGGCCATGGCACGCGCAGTAGGGCTAGCGCAGCGGAGCCTCAGGCTGTTCGAGGCGGCGCAGGAGCATGCCCTGCACGCCGCCGGTCTGGCTGCTCGCCCCGACTACAACGAGCTGCGAAAGCAGGTCGCGCGCCTCAAGCGCAAGGCGCGCCAGCTCTCGGATCGGCTCGATACCGCCTCGCCGAAGGAGGCTGGCGCGCCGGGCCCCGATGGCGACGGTTCACGTTGACACCCATGGGGCCGCTCGGCATACTCCGCCCCCGTTTCGGTAACGGGCGCTTAGCTCAGCGGTAGAGCACCGCCTTCACACGGCGGGGGTCGCAGGTTCGAAACCTGCAGCGCCCATCAGGAAATACGAGGGGCTGACGGAGACGCTGGCCCCTTTTTTCTTGGCCGCTCGCCTTTGGGGTGGCAGCCGGGGTGGCAAAGCGCGGCAGGTGCGAAA
>Ga0299915_10003413_pt1 | contig 11487 bp, 11 predicted proteins | sample RVTome_13_FD_200263 | JGI IMG/M metagenome (GOLD analysis project Ga0299915, IMG submission 200263) | Soil microbial communities from uranium-contaminated site in the Upper Colorado River Basin, Wyoming, United States - RVT92D227 (version 2) ... | reverse complement strand
GCATCGCCAGCAGTCTGGCAGAAAAATATGGGGTTAAAACCCTGGCTCTTGACCTGGACGTAACCAGCAACGATTCCATTCAACAAATGATTCAAAAAGTAAAAGAACAGTTCGCCAGCATCGGCGTCCTCTTTAATAATGCGGGGGCATCCTTTGGCGCTCCCAGCCCGGCGCATACTTACAATGAAGAGGCCTGGATGAAAACCATCGATGTCAACCTTCACGGCGTCTTCAGAGTCTCCAGGGCGGTACTGCCCATGATGATTGCCCAGAAACAAGGGGCCATTATTAACATTTCCTCCAAGGCCGGCAAGACTCCCCCTCTTGCCAATGGGGCCTACGCAGTCGCGAAAGCCGGGGTGATCATGCTCACCAAGGTTATGGCGCTGGAATTGGCCAGGCAGGGCATTCGGGTCAATGCCATCTGCCCCGGCATTGTCATGACCGATCTGCAAGTTTACCGGTTCGAGATGGAAGCTAAATTTTTAAACCAAACCTTCGCTGAACGGGAAAAATCATGGGCCAACGACATTCCGCAAGCACGGATCGGGTTACCAGCGGATGTGGCTGACCTGGCTGCCTATCTGGCTTCCAAGGAATCTTCGTACATTACCGGCCAGGCTATAAATGTTGATGGCGGATTGTTGATGGCAATTTGATTACGCCAAGGGTCCCACCGGTGGAGTAAAGGATAATCCCAGTTAGAGGAGATTTTTATGGGAATGATTTCAGGTGGACAATTGACCGTTGACGCTCTTCTGGATAAAGGCGTAAGAAAAATTTTCAGCCTTTCGGGTGGGCATATATTCCCTTTATACGAATATGCGGAGGGATCCCCCCTAGAAATTTTTACGACCCGCCATGAACAGGCCGCCGTATTCATGGCCGAAGCGTGGGGAAGACTGACCCGTAAGCCGGGTTTCGCCTTAGTTACTGCCGGCCCGGGGTTTAGTAATTCGATAAGTGCCATGGCCAATGCCCAAATGGCCAATTCACCTGTGGTATTAATTGCCGGGGTCGTGGGACTCAAAGCCTACGAAAAACTCGACCTCCAGGATATGCGTCAGCTTCCCGTAATCGAACCCCTGGTTAAAAAGGCCCTGGTCTGCCAGAAAACTGAACGCATACCAGAATTCATCGACATGGCCTACCGCATTGCTATAAGCGGATGTCCGGGCCCGGTTTACCTCGAATTGCCGGTAGACGTATGGAACGACCAAGCCGATGAAAAAATGGTTAAGAGAACGAACACGCTGACTGAATCCCGGGGGGTTGATCTTGAAAAAACCCGGATCCTGTTGGAGATGCTGGAGAAGGCTGAAAAGCCAATTTTTATTGCTGGCAGCGGAGCATATTATTCGCGCGCTGAAAAGGAATTTGTCGCATTCATAGAAAAAACAGGTGCTCCTGGTTTTACTTCGACCCTGGGGCGCGGTTTAATCCCCGATACCCACCCGCTCTGTTTCGAGGCTTCTTCGGCGATCAGGCCCGGTGCTGCTTCCGATGCCCTGACGGGTGCAGACCTGATCGTTTTCCTCGGTAATCGAATTAGTCTTTATTATGCCTTCGGGGATCTGCTCAATCCCAACGCCAAGCTGGTTCAGGTGGATATAAGGCAGGAGGAGATCGGAAGAAACCGTACCATTCACCTGGGGATTCACAGCGACATTAAGGCGTTGCTTACAGAAATGAATCGACTCATCGACCAAACGGAAAGAAGTTCAGCCCTCAGGCATCGGTTTGCACCCTGGGCCGAATTTCTCAAAGAAAAAGAAAAGGACAAGAAAGCTTTCGGAGCATTAAATTGGGAAAGTAAATCTATCCCCGCCCACCACATGCGCATCTGTGCCGAAGTCAACAACTATATGAATCGGGAAGATGATATTGTGGTCAGCGACGGCGGAGATACCCAAGTGTGGATGTCTATGACCCGGACCGTCAGACAATCCGGGCATTACCTGGAATCCGGGTTATTTGGGTGTCTCGGCTGCGGCCTCCCCTATGCCCTTGGCGCTAAATTGCTCTACCCGCATAAACGGGTCTGCCTGGTCACCGGCGACGGTTCTATTGGCTTTAACTTTATGGAATTTGAAACGGCCCTCCGGAAAAACCTGCCGGTGGTCACGGTCATCTGCAACGACCAGCAGTGGGGAATGATCCGGCATTCGCAGGAAGTCAAACTTGGCCGTTTCATCAAAGAAGGAACGGAGATCGGCATGGTCAATTATCATAAGGCAGTGGAAGCTCTCGGTGGAAAAGGAATACTGGTAGAAACCCCCGAGGACATCCGGCCGGCCCTGGATGAGGCTTTTGCTGCGGGTGTGCCTGCCTGCCTAAACGTCATCACGGATCCCAAACCCATCAGCCCGGGCAGCATCGTCCTGGCCATGGTTGCCGGATTTGATGTATCGAAATTTTTTAAATAGAACCATTAATTGCGGGTTGCGGATTTTATGCCAAAAGGGTTTTGGAGTCAGTCCCCCCTTTTTGGTTGAAGAAGGTTTGCGATTGACCGTATAGAGAGGGCGACTCTATTTCCGGCAGTTCTGGCAGATCTGAAAGAAATCGAGCGGCACGCCGGTCTTCTTGGCCATCCATTCCAACTGGTATTCAGGCGCGAAATAGTTCCCGCATACATTGCAGGCTTTCAACTTAAAATCTCTCTCCCAGATTTGGCGGATACCGTCTTTTTCCGTCATTTTGATCGCTCCGGTGGGGCAAATAAAATGGCAGGCTCCGCACCCAATACAGACCATCGTTGGTTCGATGAAGGGAGTGCCCACTTTTTTGTCCGAACCGCGATAAGAAAGGCCGATGGCGCTCACGCCGACAGCTTCTTCACAAGTTTTGATGCACAATCCACACAGGATACATTTCCAGTGCCCTTCATCTAACTTAAAGCGGGATTTTTCCACCCCCATTCCGGCGGCCATCTGCTGGATGACTTCGGAATCCGGGCAGCGAGCCAGCAGAAGTTCTAAAACCATTTTGCGGGTAAGCAAAACCTTGGCACTCTGGGTCTGGATTTCCAATCCGTCTTCCACCGGATAGAGGCAGGAAGTAACCAGGCGCGTGCGCTTCCCTTTTTTCACTTCCACCATGCACAGGCGGCATCTCCCCTCCGCCCCCAGGGATTCGTTGTAACATAAAGTTGGGATGTGCATCCCATGATCGCGGGCAACTTCCAGAATGGTCGTGCCCTTCTCGGCTTGCAGCGCAATTCCATCAATCGTGATATTGACTACGGATTTTTCCATGGCAAACTCCAATTGCTATAATGATCAGCCACAGAGATCACCGAGAACACAGAGGAAATAAATTTAAAATTCTAACACCCAAGCCAAAAATATAATGATTCATTTTTATTTTTAGCTTTAAGTGTAATTCCTTCTCGGTGATCTCTGTGTGCTCTGTGGTGAAGGTTTTATTTTTTTACCACCGCGTCAAATTTACAAACGTCATAACAGATGCCGCACTTAATACACTTGGCTGGATCGATCTGGTGCGGCTTTTTGGCCTCACCGGAGACGGCCTGCTGTGGACATTCCCGGAAGCAACGGTGGCAACCCGTGCACAGATCTTCCAGGATGGAATAAACGATCAGATCCTTGCAGACCCCGGCCGGACACTTTTTTTCCTTGATATGCGCCTCGTACTCTTCGCGGAAATAGCGCAGGGTGGAAAGTACGGGATTGGGAGCCGTACTGCCCAACGCACAGAGCGACCCCAGAGTAATGGCTTCAGCCAGCTCCTCAAGGAGGGGAATGGCATCTTCCGCCCCCCGCCCTGCGGTGATGTCCGTTAAGATTTCTTTCATCCGGCGGACACCTTCCCGGCAGGGCGTACATTTTCCACAAGACTCTTCCTCCAAAAACTTCGTAAAATACTTGGCCACATCCACCATACAGTCGGTGTCGTCCATGACGATCATGCCCCCTGAACCCATCATGGACCCCGCCTTGGTAAGTTCATCAAAGTCCACGGGCATATCGATTAGCGACTTGGGAATACACCCTCCCGAAGGGCCTCCGGTTTGAACGGCCTTGAATTCCCGGTCTTTGAGAATTCCCCCGCCAATTTTGTAGATAATGTCCCGCAGGGTAATCCCCATGGGGACCTCAACCAGACCTGTGTTTTTGACTTTTCCCACCAGGGAAAAAACTTTGGTTCCCTTACTTCCCTCTGTGCCCAGGGAGGCGAACCATTCTGCCCCGCGCATAATAATTTCAGGGACGTTAGCCCAGGTTTCCACGTTGTTGAGATTGGTCGGTTTGTCGTAGAGGCCTCGCTCCACCGTGTGAATATACTTAGCCCGGGGCTCGCCGGTCCGGCCTTCGAGGGAAGCCATTAACGCCGAGGACTCCCCGCAGACGAAAGCACCGCCTCCACGATTGATGCGGATATCAAAATCGAACCTACGGTTAAAGATATTTTTGCCCAAAAATCCATATTCTCGAGCCTGCGTTAAGGCAATGGTCAAGTTCTTCACGGCCAAGGGGTATTCGTTGCGCACGTAAATAAACCCCTGGTTGGAACCGATGGCGAAGCCACCAACGATCATGCCTTCGATCACGCTATGCGGGTCCCCTTCCATGATCGAACGGTCCATGAAAGCTCCCGGGTCCCCCTCATCGCCGTTGCAAACCACATAACGAACGTCTCCGTGGGCATCCCGGCAAGACTGCCATTTTCTCCCGGCAAGAAAACCACCCCCGCCACGGCCACGCAAACCAGACTTCTCAATGGTCTGAATGATCTCTTCGGAAGTCATGGAAGTCAGGGCTTTGCCCAAGCCCGCGTATCCCCCGTTGGCAATGTACTCCCGGATGTCCGTGGGGTCGATGCGGCCGTTATTCCTCAAGGCGATGCGCATCTGGTGCTTGTAAAAAGGAATCTCATCGTGCCGGCTGATTTTCTCCTGAGTTTGGGGGTCGGTGTAGAGGAGTCTTTCCACAATTTTCCCTTGGCCCAGAGTCTCAGCCACGATCTCGGCCGTATCCTTTTCCAACACCCGTTGGTAAAAAATATCCAGGGGATGTATGGAAACCAGGGGCCCGCGCTCGCAGAATCCATGGCATCCGGTTTTCTTCAAGGTTACCTTTCCATTTAATCCTTGCTTCTTCATTTCCTCGGCGAATGCCAGGGTCACCTGTTCGCTGCCGTTGGAAAGACATCCGGTTCCTCCACATACGGTAACCTGCAAGGTTCCCGGCTTCTGTTCGGCAAGGATGGATAGACGCAATTTTTCCAGCTTTTCAGGATTTTTAATTTTCTCCATGGGATTTTCCTTCCCCATCGGGTCGGTATTCTTTGACGATTTTGGCAATTTTATCTGCGGTTACCTTCCCATAATTTTTTTGATCTACTCTAACCAACGGCGCCAGGGCACATGCTCCCAGGCAGTTCACGGTCTCTAGAGTAAACTTCATGTCGGCAGTCGTTCCCCCTGCTTTGGCGTTAAGAATGCGCTCAAAATTCTCCACCAGGCGCTGGCCGCCACGTAGGTGGCAGGCGGTTCCCAGGCAGACATGAATCTCATGTTCCCCTCGCGGCACAAGGCTGAAAGACTTGTAAAACGTTGCCACCGCGTAGGCCTGGGTAACGGGAATGCCCAAGCGTTCGACCACGCGGGAAATCGCCTCTCGCGGCAGGTACCGGTACTCCTGCTGGATATCCTGGAAAATACCGATGAGCGAGCTCTTCTCAGCATTGTACCTATCAATGATCTCATCTACTTTATTCCGATCCATTTCCCTCTCCAATTTTTATTTTCTTCAATTCCGCATTCTGCATTCCGCAATTAACATATTTCCCGCTCAGAAATCCGCAATCCGCATTCTGCATTCAACGACTGGCCTTGGCTTTTAAAGTCTCATATTCGGCCGTCACCCTCTCCTGGATTTTGGCGATCAGCTCCGCGGTTAGATGTCGGAAGCGCCCCTGGCCCTGCAAGTAATCACTCACCGGCCGAAGTTTCGGAAAATCAATGGTTATTCCGTACTTTCCCCGCTCCACCTCATAAAGGGGGAAAACGCCGGTTTCTACGGCCAAACGCCCATAACGGATGGCCTGGTCCGAAGGAATTCTCCATCCCGTGGGACAGATCGAAAGAATATGGATGTACGAGGGGCCCTGAATGGCTTTGGCTTTTTGAACCTTGGCCATAAGGTCAAAGGGGTAACTGGAACAGGCCGTAGCCACGTAAGGAATGTCATGGGCCGCTGCAATGGCCGCCATGTTCTTTTTCCAGGTCATCTGTCCGAAACTCACCTTGCCCACGGGAGAAGTGGTGGTCATGGCTCCGAAGGGTGTGGAACTGGACCTCTGGATGCCCGTGTTCATATAGGCTTCATTATCGAAACAGCAATAAATCATGTCATGGCCTCGCTCCAGGGCTCCGGACAAGGCTTGAATGCCGATGTCCGAAGTCCCCCCATCCCCGCCCATGGCTACAGCCTTGATCGGTTTTTGGGGAATGCGGCCTTTCCGCATGAGAACTTTCAGCCCGGCTTCCACTCCCGACCCCACAGCGGCAGCGTTTTCGAAAGCCACATGGATCCAGGGAACTTCCCAGGCGGTGGTGGGAAAGGCCGAAGAAATAATCTCCATGCATCCAGTGGCGTTGGCAATGACAATATTCTTTCCCAAGGCCTTGAGTACATAACGGACCGCCAGAACTTCGGCGCATCCCTGGCAGGCCCGGTGGCCGGAAACAATGGGTTCCTTCGTGGAAATCAATTTAGGAACATAGACCTGGTATTTATCCATAACGAACTCCGTTCTAATGTAAAATGCAAATTTTAAAATTTAATTGGACGCAGATTTACGCAGATAACCGCAGAAACAAAAAAGACGCTATGCGCATAGCGCTAAGCGATTTTCTGTGTACATCCGTGTCCCAAAAGGAATTTCCTATACAATAAATTTAATTCGTTCTTGCTCTACCTTTTTCAATTGGTAATGTACTATGGCTGACTATTCCCGAATTCCAATCATGGTAAATTCTTCCACCTGCCTCTTGCGCTTCATCTTCAAGGCCTGTTGAATCATATCTTCGAACTGTTCAGGGGGCATATCGCGGCCGCCCAAGCCGGCAATAAAGCTCATCACTTTGGGACGCTTGGATTGCTGGTAAAGAGCCGCCCGGATCTCCGAGCACACGGGCCCCCCCACCCCCCCCGTCGATAGGGCGCGGTCCATGACCACCAGCATCTCCAAGCCCTGGGTGACCTGGCGAATGACCTCAAAAGGAAAAGGCCTCCAGAGCCTCAGCTTCAACAGGCCGACCGCAATCCCCTTTTCTCTCATCCGGTCCACAGCCTCCATGGCTACTTCCCCGAAGCTACCCATGGTCAGCAGAGCAATCTTGGCCCCCTCCATCCGGTAACTTTCCATAGGGTGATAATGCCGGCCGGTAAGGTCTCCCCATTCCTTCCAGACTTCCAGGATTACAGGGTAGGAATTCCTCAAGGCCATATCTTGGGCTTTTTTGGCTTCGGCATAGATCTCGGGCATGCCAAAGGCGCCCATGGTCAGGGGTTTATCAGGGTGGAGGGCGTAAAGCGGTTTATAGGGAGGGAGAAAGCCATCCACCAATTCCTGGGTCTCTAGTTCCAAGGGTTCAACCACATGGCTTAGGGTGAAGCCATCAAGGTTTATGATCGTGGGCATGAGGACCCTTGAGTCTTCCGCAATTTTAAAGGCACAGAGGGAATGATCAAAAACCTCCTGCCCATTCTCGGTAAAGATCTGGATCCAGCCGCAGTCCCGGGAAGCCATAATATCACTGTGGTCATTCCAGATGCTCAGAGGGGCTGAAAGCGCTCGATTGGCCACGCTCATAACAATGGGTAGCCGCATGCCCGAAACGATAAAAAGAATCTCATGCATTAACGCCAGACCCTGAGAACTGGTGGCCGTATAGGTGCGTGCTCCCACAGCTGAGGTTCCCGCGCAAACTGAAAGGGCGGAATGCTCGGACTCCACCGGAATAAACTCGGCATCAAGTTCTCCGTTGGCCACCAGCTCGGAAATGTGTTCGACAATGTGGGTTTGGGGAGTAATGGGGTAGGCGGCGATACAGTCCACATTGGCCATTTTCACAGCTTCGGCAGCTGCGATGGAAACCTCCATTCCTACTCGCTTGCCTGTCATTTTTCCTCCTCCACCATCGCGATGCATCCCGTCCAGCATTCCCGGGCGCAGATGCCGCAACCCTTACAGTAATTCAAATTGGCCAGATAGTAACCTTCTTCGTTTTTATAAATCGCTGCGTCCGGACAAAAAACCCAGCAGACACCGCACTTGATGCATTTGGCCGTATCCACCACGGGTTTCTGCGACTTCCAGTCGCCGGTCTTATATTCCCGGGCATTTCCCGGCTCGGCCACCACGCAGCCGATGGGAATTTCTTTCCAAGTGTATTGATCCATAGGTTTGGCCACTGTCTTTCTCCTTCAATCTTCCTTTAAAAATTCATTTTGACGCCTGACGCGTTCCGCTCCTCTGCCCGAACCCTCCTCGCGATCCTCTACCTTCCGGAGGATATGGAGCGGTCGCTTTTTCCTTCAATTATTCAAGATGGTTTCGTTGAATGCCCGGCGGAGTGCCCTCTCGTTCCTTTCCGCTCCTCTCCCGAAACGGGATTTCAGCGGGGGAATCAGGGAGTCCAATTGAACAATTCCTGTTCCCCGAACTAAGGCTCCCAGCATTGTGGTGTTGGTAATCGGAAGGCCCAATTCTTGACGGGCGATCAGGTCGGCATCGACGGTAGCTAACTGAACTTTATAACCGAACTCAGACCGGATCTGCTCGATCGTTTTATTAGTGTTGATGATCAACAAACCACCGGGTTTTAAACCTTGTGAGGGATCAAGAATTTTCATTAAGCTCGGGTCTAAGACTACTACCACGTCGGGCTGATATATCTTGGAACGCAGGCGAATGGGTTTGTCATCCACCCGGGCAAAGGTTGCGACCGGGGCTCCCCTCCGTTCTGGGCCAAAGCTGGGAAATCCTTGGGCATACTTACCTTCTTCAATGGCCGCCAGAGCGACGATCTCAGCGGAAGTAACAGCGCCTTGCCCCCCGCGGCCATGGAACCTGACTTCTATCATAATTTAATTTTCTCCTGTCTTTTCCAAACTTTAAATGATGAAAATCATATTTTTTATTTCCATCAAACAACCTTTTTTTCCTTACCATATATGGGAAGAATATGTCAACCTTTTTATGGGAAAAATATTAGGACGCAGATTTTCGCAGATAAAGGCAGACACAGATTCTTTTTAAAGAATTCATTCTTCTGTATTCTTTATTTCAATCCTGTCAATCCGCGTTTATCTGTGTCCAATAAGGATTTTTTATGCTTTTAAGCGTTTAGGGTTGCAAACTGTTCTCGTGGATGATAAAATCCTCTCCGCATGTAAAAGGAAACCCAGGGAATGATAAACCAAAAAATTAAAACCATCACCCAGATGAAGAAGATTTTACCCGGGCTAAAAGCTCAGGCAAAGAAAGTCGTATTCACCAATGGCTGCTTTGACATCCTGCACGTAGGGCATGTCCGCTACCTGAAAAAGGCCAAAAGCCATGGAGACATCCTGATAATTGGGGTAAATACCGATCGTTCAGTAAAAATGATTAAAGGGGAAAATCGACCGATCGTATCGGAAAAAGAAAGAGCGGAAGTATTATCCGCGCTTGAATTTGTAGACTATGTGGTCTTCTTCAATGAACCCGACCCCCTGCGCCTGATTGAAGCCTTGAAACCGGACGTATTAGTAAAAGGAGCCGATTGGTCCAAAGGCCGAATTGTCGGGCGGGAAATAGTAGAAAATCTGGGCGGTCGAGTCGTGCGAGTCCCAATGGTTCCGGGGGCATCGAGCACAGGATTGATCGCAAAAATCAAGAAGGTCTACGGCCAAGGATGAAGAAAATTTTGATCCATATAGAGCCAGCCACGCCCGCAGAAGCCCGGAATATTCTCGGGTTAAAGGGTCTCGATAAAGTTGGTTTTTAAAGGACTCCCCAAGGGTGATCTTCCCGGATTCGCTATGTAGCCGAGACCAACATTTTCATTGCTCGGCTTTAAAGGCCATTCTCACCAAGGTATCCGCCAGCACCTGAGCACCTGTGGCAGCGTCTTCGAAGCGGATAGCTTCATCCGGACAATGGCTTTTTCCTCCTCCGCAAGGAATAAAGATCATACCTGTGGGAATGTGCTGGGTTGGGAAAGTCATAGCATCGTGCCCGGCCCCGCTCCACAACCGGTGAAAAGGGATTCCCCGCTGGCGACAGGAAAGTTCAATGGCCTCCATGATTCCTGGATCCATCTTTACTCCTCCCTTGGTAATGATGGTTTCGATTTTGGCTTTGTCCGTTGAATGCACGATTTCCACGATTTTCTTTTTGACCGATGCCAGAGTTGCCTCTTGCACGGAGCGGAGATCAAGCGCCATTTCCACTTCGCCAGGAATAACGTTGATGATTCCAGGATGGACCCGGAGTTCTCCGATCGTACCCACGATTTCGGGCCCGGCGGAGAGGATTGCTTCGTTTACGGTCGTAATGATTCCGGCTGCCTTGACCAGGGCATCCTCGCGGAGGTGCATGGGCGTTGTACCGGCGTGTCCCGTTTTTCCTTCAACCCGGACGAGATACCGGCCGAGGTGAACGATCCCTTCTACGATTCCAATGGGAATACCCATCGATTCCAGCACAGGCCCCTGCTCGATGTGCACTTCCAGAAAGGCTCGAAACTCGGAGGGTGAACGGACTCCCTGGCCAATTTTTTGAGGATCCTTACCCATTCGCTTTAAATCCTGGGCCAGATTGGTCATTCCGGTCCCTCTGGTTTTTTCCATTTCTCCTTCTTGCAAAAGGTTAAACATCGCCCGGCTGCCAAATGTCCCGGCGAAATGGCTCCCCTCCTCATCGGTAAAAACCAGCAGTTCCAAAGGGCAAGGGAGGGAAAGCTCACTTTCCCGAATCGCCCGCAGGGCCTCGAGACTGGCGCAAATCCCCAACGCCCCGTCAAACTTGCCCCCCTGCGCAACCGTGTCGATGTGCGATCCCGTGGCGATACAGGGTCCGTCGGTTGGGCCGACTGTGGAGTCCATCCTGCCAATGAGGTTGGCGGCGGCATCCTCATAAACTTTAAGCCCCGTCTCCCGCATTCGTTCCTTAAACCATTGGCGCGCCGCCAGGTCGGCATCGTTTAAGGCTGTTCGCGTGATCCCTCTACCTTGATCTTCTCCGAATCGGGCAAGATCCAGAAGATCTTGGCGTAAGCGGCTTTCTTGGATCTGAACGGTTGTAATATCCACTATTCTCCCATCGCTGCGATGAACTGCCCATCCCCTGGTTGGGCAGTTATTTCTTTTCCATCGTAAATGACCTTGCCCCTGAGAATCGTTCGCACCACTTTTCCTTGGACGGTGAATCCTTCGTAAGGCGTCCATTGCGCCGATGAGTGCATCTCACTCC
>Ga0299915_10003412_pt1 | contig 11488 bp, 8 predicted proteins | sample RVTome_13_FD_200263 | JGI IMG/M metagenome (GOLD analysis project Ga0299915, IMG submission 200263) | Soil microbial communities from uranium-contaminated site in the Upper Colorado River Basin, Wyoming, United States - RVT92D227 (version 2) ... | reverse complement strand
CGAACAGGTAGGTAATGATGCTTACCGCCGAGCCGATCCCGCCCATCAGTCCGATCTGCTCGGAGCTGAAGTCGATTGCGGCCCAGTAGTAGATGAGGACATACCAGAGAACTCCGCCTGTGATGCCAGTGAAGAAGGACGCCTTGACGATGCTCTTCTCCTCTCTCCCTGCCTTCGAGTAGTAGCCTGCGGTCGCACGAGCACCATCCTGGCCTGCTCGGGCAAACCCTGCCAACTTCCCAGCAGATTTTTCCTTCAGAATTATGCCCTCGGAGTTCCCCGAAAGCGTTTCCTTGTATTAAGCTGGCGCTAGCACAACATCTGTATAGAGCTAGCTTTATCCAGTTGAAGGAGGTACAGAGCCAGGATGAACCCAAGCTGGGATAACATCACGCTGAGAATGGACAAATGGTTCCCAGAGGGATCGCCTCGAAGGAAGCTATTGCTCATAGTGTCAATCATACTCCTTTTCGAGGGCATTTCAGTTCTCATCCTATTTTCATATCAGGGAGTGGGAGCCGGTTTGTTCTCGCTTGCCTTGGGCGCGCTGCTGCTGCTCCTGCTTCATCCCGGCCCTGGAAAGGAATTGAAGCCGGCTCCGTCAGAGGACGTCCCGACCAGAGAGCAGAAGGTTCCAAAGCGAGACCCTTTCGGTCTTGTTATGATCGACGCGGTCGTGAATCGCGTGAACAATGACTACATCGTAATGGGGGCGGGCGCTGCGATCATTGCTTTTGTCGTGGTGTGGAACGTGCTCGTTTCAGACCGACCAGACTACGGAGATTTGGACACGCTAACTATCATGTTCGGCGGATTGGTGTTGCTCTCTCCCTTTCTGTTGCGCAGGTTTAGAGTCGAGACTGCTTTCTCCCTTTTGTTCATTGGGCTTGTCGTCGTCCTGCTCGTCGTTCCCCAAGCCGTAACATCGATTCACGAAGACACAGGTTCTTCGGCTGGAAACTGGTATGTTCACTACATGCTGGCGGCTCCATTTGCGGACATCCTCAGCCTAATCGGAATACATGCCAGCTCAAGCAACAACATAGTATCAATGCAGTTCCAGGATGGGACTACTCAGGTACTCAGCATCTCTGCATATTGTGCCGGACTCTACTCTTTCTCAATCTTCTTGGCAGCATTCGTATCCTTCGTTCTGGTTTTTGAGCGGCTATCTGCGAAGAACCTTTCTATCGTGTTGGGGCTCGGGCTTCTCATTGCCTACCTAGGCAACCTGTTCAGGATGGTCGTCATAGGCATCGTTGGGTACTACAAGGGTCTAGACGCTCTTCTTTGGACTCACAGTAACGTTGGCTGGATGATCTTCCTTGGATGGTCTGCAGTCTTCTGGTATTTGGTCATAGGATTCGCGGATAGGGGGGCGAGGAAAGTCATAGCCAATGAAAATTAATAGTACCCAGCCAATGAGCATCAAACACCGTAGGCGAGGTAGGTAGATGGGCAAGTTCTCTCGAAAGACAGTTCTGCTACTGTTGCTCACTCTGATCCTCATCGCTGTGGTCCTGAGATATCCTCTGGTTCAGCACGAGAGATTTCAGACAGACTCCTATTTCATTCACTACCTTGCCAAATCAATCGGGGATGAGGGCTTCGCGAGATGGATGTTCCACCCGTTGTCATATTTCGGATACTATCCGGTGTCCTATCCATCAGGGATGCCTTTTGTGGTTGCTGAACTTTCGGAGCTCACGGGCCTGAGCGTTGAGCTGAGCGTGCTCGTGGCTGATATGATGTTCGGCAGTCTCTTCGTTTTGGTTGTCTTCTGCCTGTCCAGAGAATTCCTGGAAAGACCGGAATACGCGCTTCTTGCCGCATTCTTCGCGTCTGTTGGTCCGAGATTCGTGGACACAACATATTGGACTGGCAGTGCAAGGGGTCCCGTGGTCGTGCTGATGACGTTGCTCGTTCTGCTGGCGCTAAGAGCAAGTTCCACACGTCAAAACCGTCTGCTTGCTCTTGCAGGATTGATTTGTTTCGGGTGCGTATCTGTGCATCACATGGCGGTTCTGATTTTGCTGTATGGATTCGGTTTTGTTCTCGCGGTCATAGGACTGCGGTATGTGCGTATGATGAAGGGCACCAAGATTCGCCGTCTCGCCGTAGCATCGTTCCTGGGAGCTTGTACTCTCGTCATGCTCAGTGCCCTGTCCTACTTCGATATGTTAGCGTTTTCGATCAGCAGGACCTTCGGAGATCAAGGGTTCTTCTCGATTGAGTCGGCGCTCCTGTCCACACTGCTGAACATGGGGGTGAGCTACACTCACCAGATCGGCTTTGTCCTTCTGCTATCGATAGCTGGTCTATTCGTCGTCCTGAGGCGCCAGGTCCACAGCGTGAGGGCCCTCTTTCCTATCTCCGTCATTCTCGTTTCCGTGCCTGTCCTTGGGAGTTCCCTGTACGTATCGATGTTGCTGGCTCCTTTTGTGGCGATTCTCGGGCTGGTCGGTGTTCGCGAATCCCTTAGGAATGAGCAAAGGAAGAAGTTAGTGATGTCCATCTTGGGCGTGCTTGTTGTCGTTTCGCTTGTTTTCCCTATCTGGTCGTCTCAGAGATGGAACAGTTTTGAGCCGATCCCCGGCGCAACTGTTGCGGTTGACAATCAGGTCTTCAACGATGCGACATACCTTCAAGTTAACGCATTCCAACGCTACGCAATCAGCAACGGGGGTGCCGCCGCAGCGCAGCTCCAGTCACTCGCGGATTTGTACTTCCTGAACTCCGGGGTTTCTGGGGCGGTCAATGGCGACATAACTGCAAGCGAACTACGGGAAAACATCACACCATCGGGGAGGGGTTTCCCATTGAACATCTACGTCTGGTTCGACTACAAGGGAGAGTATGATGTTGACAACATTCTCATGGGGACCATGAATGGCGGGTCGGCATTCTTGAACGGCCTTGGCGCGCTAAGCATCAAGGCTAACGAACTGTTCTCATCTCATCCGAAGATGTTCATAGTGGTTGACAACAAATTTCCGACGCAATATTCGAGCCCCTATGGCATAAGCAACGCAATATTCCTGACCGAGGTCAGAAATGCCCAGACTTCCGGTGCCAAGCCAGACCCCCTCCCGAGCTATATGGTCTACCAGAGTGAACGGATCACGACATACGTCCTCAAAATGCCAACTAGATGAAGCCTGGTGGGATGCTCTTCCGTTCCATCAGACGGTAGGCTGCTTTGACCATGGTGGAGAGGGGGCCTGAATCAGAGAGGTTAGAGGCGCTCTTCAACGCATTCTCTGACAGAAGCTTTCTCAAATTCGGGTTATCGATTAGTCTAAGCATTGCGTCTGCAAACGCCACAGCTTCGTAGGGGACTATGAGGGAGTTGAATCCATCACTGAGATAATTCGTGTGAGTCTGTATATCATTCGCGATGACCGGCAGACCTGCAGCTAGGAACTCGAAGACCTTCACAGGGGGTGACGATTCGAAATAGACATTTGGTTCGAGCAACGAGATTCCCCAGTCAGCAGACCACAATTCCTTGGGGATATCCGAATGAGGGATTGGTGGGACTATCTCGACGATTCCCTCTAGTCCAGCGTTCTTCATCGTCTTCTTTACTAGTTCGGATTCATTCACATCGCAGCCTATGAGTCTGATTCGGAAATCCTTTCTCTTCAGGCCAAGGAGTCTCGCGCCCTCGATGATAATAGCCAGGCCCCTGTCGAGTGCTACCGTTCCGTGATAGACTCCCGTGTAGCGCTCTCCTCTTGATCTTGCATGGGTTGGAGGATCGAACATCTCGATTGGGACTCCGATCTCTGAGACTATGATTCTCTCTGAACCTATGCCAAGTTGTTCGTAGACTGCAGCAAGCTGAGGGGAGATTGCGAGGATAAGCGTTGATTTCTTGACGCCGATCGTGATCGTCAGACCATACATCTTCCCGATGATGTTCGATAGAGGTTTCTTCTTCATTTGGGCAGTCGTCTCATGTTGTGCTGGGTGACTGTTCCCATAGCAGAGAATTGGCTTGCCGAAGTTGGTCAACACCGACGGACAGTTGATTACTCCGGCCACAAAAACCATGTCTGCCCTGAGCAACGGGACCAGAAGCCAGCACCACGCCATGAATGCGAGACTACCCGCCCGAACTGGCAGACTGGGCAATCTTGCCACTCTTGCTTTTGGGAATAGCTTCTTGCATCTATCAGAGGCGGATGTTAGAATCGTGACCTGGAAGTTGTCGCACAGGGTGCGGATTCTCCTTGCAACGTCAGCAGCGGCCTTCTGGGTAGGCTCGATTCCTTCGAGCACAACCAGAATCCGTCTTTCACGAGTCTTCTTGTCGTTTGACCCCATCATGCGGACTATTGACGTATCCCATATTTCGCAATTGCCATGGCGTACGAGTGACGTAGGTCGAACATGCGAATCGGACCGTGGGTTCTACGAAACGAGGTGATTCAGCTCTTCTTCGCAATCTTGAGAACACTCCGGTAGACTCCTTCGTAGGCATCAGTGATTCTCTCCCAGTCGAAGAGATCCCTTGCTCGTGAAACCGCCCCCCGACTCAACTCTTCAATTCGCCTCGGGTTGTCTAGAAGCTCCTGAAGCTTGCGACTCAAGTCTGAAGCGTTCTCCTTCTGAAAGTAGACGACGGCGTCTTGTGCCACATCAATGTTCTCCTGAAGGTCGCTCGATACTATGCTTTTGCCCGCGCCCAACGCGCCAAGAAGAGAAATCGATGTACCATCGAAAAGCGAGGGATGCACGTAAATAAGTGCGGCATTCCTGATCGTGTCGAAGGCTGCGCCATGGACATAGCCAAGGAAGACAGTTCGCTCGTCAGCTGCTTCCTTGAGCTTTCTCACGTAGTCCCCTGGACTCAAAGCATCTCCGATTATGACAAGCTTCAGGTCAGTCTTGACAGACTTGAAAGCCTCGATCAGAGTGTGTGCTCCTTTCTCGTAGACGAGGCGGCCAACGAAGAGGACATACTTCCCGACCTCGAGTCCGAGTTTCTCAAGGACTGTTGGATCCACTCCAGTTGATATCGTCGTTCCGTACGGAATGTATGCGGGGTTCTTGCCTGTCCGCTCGTAGTACCATTTCTGGCTCGATTTGGAGTCCGCTACAGTCGCTTCCGGAAAAACCATCGCCAGCTCTGCAAACGACCTCAGATACAACCTGTACGAAAGGGGATAGCCCTTCCTATTCCATTCGAGGCCATCGACGGTGAGGACCACGCCTTTCCCTGCTAGCCTTCCCAGAAGGGCGAATGGAACGTGATCACAGCCAAAGAAGTGAAGGACGTCCGCGTTCGAGGTCGATGCATGGGCTGTGGTTATCACTCCCTGAAATCCATAGTCCAGAGCCTGTCTCCTAAGCTTCGGGAAACGGACTAGTTCAACCCCTTTGTAGGTTGAATGCTTCGCTTTGTCGTCCTCCGTCTTCGAGTAGACGGTGACCTGGTGTCCGCGTTCTACGAGGCGTACTGCAACCTCCTCAACGCATGTCTCGAATCCGCCATATCGAGCGGGAATTCCATGAGTTCCTAGAATCGCGATTTTCAATTGGTCGCCATCCAGTCAGTATGTGTGCCAGTTGATGAGTGCAACATGACGGAGAGGAATTATATACTTGCCCCCAGTTGAAGTTCTTAAGCGGATGATTCGATGAGGCTACTTCTAACTGGCGCTGCTGGAATGCTAGGCAGTTCCCTAGTCCCTCTGCTGGGAGATCGCGACCACTCAGTCCTTGCGACAGATATCAGATTCATTGGACGCGATATGAAGAAACTGGATGTCAGACACTGCCAAGCCATGATGAGCCTCTCTCGCAAGTTCCGCCCGGACATGCTGTTGCATCTTGCGGCAGAGACGGACTTGGAGAAATGCGAGTCAAATGTTGACTACGCCTACAAGGAGAACTTCATTGGTACGCAGAACGCCTGCGCAGTGTGCCGTGAACTCGATATACCAATCGCGTATGTCAGCACGGCCGGCGTGTTCGACGGCAAGAAATCGGCGCCGTACACCGAGTTCGATGCACCGAATCCAATCAACGTGTATGGCGCATCGAAGTTCCAGGGAGAGAGAATAATCCGCCAGACTCTGCCGAGACACTTCATACTCCGAGCCGGATGGATGATTGGAGGCGGGGAGCGCGACAAGAAGTTCGTCTCGAAAATGCTCGCGCAACTGGATCGAGGGACGAAGAAGATTCACGCAGTGAATGACAAGAGCGGGACGCCGACATATGCCCCCGCTTTTTCGAAGGTGTTCGAGAAGATAATCAGGACGAAGTACTACGGAACATATCATCTCGCATGCAATGGGAGAGCTACTCGATACGACGTGGCTGCGCACATTCTGAAAACTCTTGGCAGGAAGGATGTGGAGCTAAAAGCCGTGACTTCGGCGTACTTCGAGAAGGAGTACTTCGCTCCCAGGCCGAAGTCCGAAGAGATGAGGAACTTCGTTCTTGATCTGAGAGGTATGAACGAGATGCCGCAGTGGAGGGACGCGCTCGAGGTCTACCTGAAGAAGTCCTTCCCATCTTACTTGAGGTAGACCGCAGAAGGACTGCATACTGCACACAGGTCGCGTGGGGGCAAGTCAAAGACTGGAGAGTACATGACGACTGTTACTGGGTCCAAGGAGATGAATCTTGGGCGAATGAAAGCCCTGTTCTGGGAGTTCATAAGACCAAGCCGGCCGAAGGATCCAGAGCACGACTTCATCAACGTTTTCCAGAAATGCCGGCAGGATATCGCGGAACTTCTCGGGCCAAGAATCGATGACGCTCGCGTGATGGTACTCGGGTGCGGATACAGCTATCCAGACGTCGCGTTGTGGTCCACGGTTGTGGACGATGTTGTCGGCGTTGATGTCAGACGCGTGTTCTGGCGGAACGGTCTTGGCCGCCTGTACGAATCTCTTCGGCGTGATGGCCGAGGGACCTTCCGGTCAATTGGAGAGTCTATCTACAGACGGCGAGGATATCATGCATACGGCCGTCGCCTGAGAAGGCTTTCTGGAATCGATTTGGACTTCGTCCACCAGGATCTCATATCCTACGACGGAAAGAGTCTCCCCTTCGCTGATGGGTCGTTCGACGTTATTTGCTCGAACGCTGTCCTAGAACACGTTTCCGATCTCGCGACACTCACGCGCGAGATGCGCCGCGTGACAAAGGAAGGCGGTATTGGCTACCATCTTTTGCACAACTACTATTCGCTTTCAGGGGGACATGTGAGCGACCGTCTTGCACTTGAGCGACCTTGGGGTCATCTACTTGGCGATCCAGACGTGGCGCTCCACCTCGGACTCTCGGGAACCTATCTGAACAAGATGCAACCAAGCGATATCGTGAAGGATCTCTCGAACAGCTTCCATTCTGTATCAGTCTTCCAGGTCGACAAGGACCACAGGAAGAAGGGTATCGACCATGCCTTCTCATACGAGGGAGAAAGGCTGCTCGCGCCGGATATCGAAAACCGGCTTTCTCCCATTTCGAGGGAGGTCCTGCTCACTCGGGCCTATCTTCTCGTCGGAAGGAGATGATGGTCTTCCATGCGAGGTGGTACGCCAGCATGTCAAACCCCTGAGGCAATGGTTATTTATTCAGGATAGTATCGGGAAAGACACTCATGAACGCGAAGCCTGCAGCCTCGGATATGAGCAAGTCGGCCGATGGATATGTCCGTTGGGAGGTGACGGCCTTCTTCATTCTTTTGGCCGCCGGGTTCCTGACTAGGCTGCTCCCTTTGTCCATCAGCCAGTATCCTTTCAACAACGATGGCCTAACAGAGTGCAGGCTAGCATCGAGCATACTAGACTCTGGACACCTGCGCATATTCCCTGACGCAGTCAATGGAAGCACGCATAGCCTAGCAACGCCAGCGATGAACCTCCTAATCGCATACGTATCCAGCATGCTCGGCATCTCCCCGTTCTATTGCTCCCAGGTACTCATCGCGACAGTCGCTCTGGTCACGATCGGGGGCATCTACATAATCGCTAGGGACTTCTCAGGCGGGATTGTGGGCGGAGTGACTGCAGGCCTGATGGCAGTCATGATGGGGACCTTCGTATTCACTACTGGCTCTGTGTGGAAAGGGTCTCTTGGGATTGCCTTTCTGGTGCTGATCCTTGTGAGCCTCATCAGGAGGAATGAGCTGAGGTTCCGGGTTGTTTGCTTTGCTCTTCTTATGATCGTGCCGCTCGTGCATCACCTGGTCGCTACCATAGCTCTGCTCGCCACAGCGGTCCCACTCGTGTGGAGCTGGTTCTTGGCGGTGACAACGCATTCGGTTCAGAAGAGGAACGTCACTGATTTGATCATGATCGCAGTGCCCACGGCTTGGACGATTTCGTATTATTCGTCTGTCTCGTTCGACAGGTTTCAGGCGTTGTCGTCCTTCAGCAACGTCGTATTGCTCCTTGGAGGGTTCCTAGCTCTCTGCGGAATCGCAATAGTTGTTCTGTCGATGAAGACTCATTCGAAGTTGACTTTCGCCCCGCTACTGGGCATCGGAATCGCGGTGTTACTCGTATTGGACTACTATGGATATCTCTACTCGTATGCTCCCAGCGCTCCGGAATACTACCTGTATCTCGTGGCTGCATTTGGCTTCATATTCTCGATTGCGTGGTATGGAAGCGAGGTTATTTTTGAGAGAAGGCCGCGGTACAACGCCGTTCACCTCGGCCTTCTGCTTGCACCACTCGCCGTCATGGGATATGGTTTCTTCGGAGGATTCTCTCCGTCGTCACACCAGATCATCTACCGGTCATTTGATTTCGCTGATTTGTTCATCTTCATTGGAGGCGGAGCGGCTGTGTACTGGCTGTTCGCCAATCGGAGGAAAGCATATCCGATTGTCGCAGGGCTTGTCATCGTCTCTCTTGCCGTATCGTTTCCGTTCGCATACGACACTCAGACGCTGTTGGGTGTTAGGCATGACACTCAGGCGTACGAGATTGACGGGATCAAGTGGATCGCTGGCGCCCAGTCGGACCCGTACATGGTTTCTGATGAACGTTTGTCCTACATTGGCCAGGCAATGGCGGATATTCCCAAGGCCAACAGTCTGCCTACGCACTTCGCTACGAACTACACTCTCCCGCCCTTCTGGATAGGTGTCCTTGAGTACGATTGGCTGAGCACTGGGGTCAACAATTATCCAGAAGGTCTGATGGTCCTTTCTAAGTCAGACTACATGAGAGTGATGGAGCACTCCAACGTCCTCTATATTGGCGGTCCATTCGAGAATCGCCTCATCGTCTACGCCACCTCGTACGTAGGTTATGTCCTGATTGTCCAGCCTTTCGGGGAATCTGGCTAGGTTTGCGGACGAGATTGAGATGTGATGCGCCGATTGATGCGTATCCGACCGTTGTGGCCACAACTCGGCGGGGTCGACCACAAAAAGAATGATATGCGCTCTCAGCATTGCTTTCTCGAAGAGTCTGACACACTATGGAGACGTTGCGATTTCTGATGATCTCGACGCATTACCCTCCGTACCATCTCGGAGGGGACGCCGTGATGGTTGATTATCTGTCAAGAGAGCTTGTAAGAAGGGGGCATGAAGTCCATGTGCTCCACAGTCCGTCAGTCTACGAATCACTTCGCAGAAGAGGGATGCCGAACCATGCAGCGAAGAAGGAAGGAGATCCCTTTGTGCACACACCTCCTATCCGAGGCGGTCGTCTGCAGCTGCTTATGACGCTCGCCTTCGACTCCTCCGCAAAGCCGAGGAAGGAGACAACTGATCTTGCCCTGAGACTGAAGCCAGATGTGGTACATTGGCACAACACAAAAGGATTCATCGGACGGCCGTTCGCGGTTCCGGGTGCCGTCTCTCTCTACACAGCGCACGACTACTACCTTGTTTGCCCAAGATCGAACCTCATTAGGCCAGACATGTCTTTCTGCCGAAAGCCTAAGGCATGCATGCTCTGCACCCTGAGGTGGAGAAAGCCACCGCAGATTTGGAGAGGGGGCAACAACAGGGTCATCCATCCGGACGCAGGCATGACGGTCCTCGCTCCAAGTGAGTTTCTTGCAGACAGGCTCCGAAGAGATGGAATCAAGGTCGAACACATCTTGAGGAACTTCGTCCCCGACATAGGAAGCGTCTCTTCCGGCCCTAGACCCAGACGTGATTCCATCGCCTATGTCGGAATGCTCGAACCGCACAAGGGTTCGCAATCTCTGCTTGAGGCCTTCGCCAACACCAGACACAGACAGCACTTCAAACTGCACATCATCGGCGAAGGTTCCCTGAGAAAGCGACTCGTGGAGAGGGCGAAACAGCTCAGGCTGAGCGATAGAGTCAACATTCCGGGTTTCATTCCACGAGAGGATGTGAAATCCATTCTCTCGGATGTCGCATTTCTCGTCGTGCCCTCGGAATGGCCTGAGAATGCCCCATTGACTGTGCTCGAGGCGTTCTCTCTCGGCGTGCCAGTTCTCGGCTCCGACAACGGCGGCCTGCCCGAGATTCTGGGTCCCGAGTCCGGGTCTACGACATTCAAGGAGGGAGACGTGGATGCTCTCGGAGAAGCGCTTGTGTCAATGGGGAAAGGAGACGAGGATCTGGACGCGATGAGCCGAAAGGCCAGAGACGCCTATGAGACGAGGTTCAGTCCTGAGACCCACATCGCGCAGTATCTGGCCATAATCCTGAAGATGATCTAGTTCTTCAATCGCCCTTTGGCGGAGAAGATCTCACTAACGAACTCGGATATGCGTTTCGCCATCGCCTTTTCGTTGAACTTAGACAAGACATCGGATCTGGCTTTCCTCGCAATTTCCCGAGCCATATCGGGGTCTGATAGGAGGGAGTTGACCTTCTCCACGATTTCGGATTCGTTCCCACATTCATATGTCAAACAGTTGATTCCGTCCTCGCAGTAGTCGGACACACCGTAGGACCTCGAGACGATGATTGGCTTCTGCATTGCCATGCACTGCGTCAGAGTCATCTGACCGATCGAGTATCGGACGTTCTTTATTGGCAGTATTATGAACCTCGCATCTTTGATGTGACCATCCAGCTTGTCAATCGGGATCCTGGGGATGAGCTCGACGTTCGGGAGTCCTCTCCTTTCAATGGAAGTGGATCCTACCATTTCGAGGTGAATATCGATATTCGACCATGCCCTCATAAGGTCGTCGTAATCCCTGAAGGCATAGCCGATGCTAAGTGCGTAGTTGCCTTTGGGTTCTTCCGCACCGGGTTTGAACAAGTCTGTGTCCGCACCGAAAGGCACGAACGCCCTCTTCATCGTTGGGAAATGCTTTTGATAGAACCCCTCGTTGACTGTAGAATGGTATATGAGGCCGGATACAGCCCTCAGAGCACGTCGGATGAGCCTGAGTTGTAGCTTGTTCTCCTTGCCACCGTTGAGGCACCCGACATCTATCACGATGTGCACTGGCTCGTTCTTCGAGACGACGGATCGCAGCAAGGCGAAGACGAATCCGCTGCTGAAGCTGTGCGAGATGA
>Ga0299915_10003411_pt1 | contig 11492 bp, 9 predicted proteins | sample RVTome_13_FD_200263 | JGI IMG/M metagenome (GOLD analysis project Ga0299915, IMG submission 200263) | Soil microbial communities from uranium-contaminated site in the Upper Colorado River Basin, Wyoming, United States - RVT92D227 (version 2) ... | reverse complement strand
CTCAGCCACCACTTCTTTTGTGGTTGATTTGCCAACGCTGCCGGTAATCCCGACGACCTGCACATCCAACTTGCTCCGCCAGAATTTCGCCACCTGCTGCAGGGCTTTCAGGGGATCAATCACCTGAATACAGATAGCTCCATCAAGCCTGGATAACCGGTCGTCAAGCTCATCGGATGGAAGGGGATTACGTAAATCCAGGACTTGGAATTGGGTGCTAAAATCACGCTTGACCAGTGCATAACCTGCCCCAGCTTGAAAAGCCTCACCAACAAAATCGTGACCATCATGCTGTTCTCCTGGCAGGGCGATGAATAACGCGCCAGGTGTGACCAGACGCGAGTCAATCGCACCTTCCGTGATCACAGAAGTCGCCATTTTTGGACGTATTCCGGTCAAAGCTTCGAGAACATCAGCCAGTGATAACACGAATAAGTACCTTAATGATCTGCCAGACCTTGTAATACACCATCCGGTGGTATATCCATCAGCACCACCAGGCGTTCAACCATATCAGCAAAAACTGGAGCAGCAACAATTGAACCCCAGGGTGAGCTTTGAGGTTTTTCAAGCCACACATAAACCAAAAAACGAGGATTATCTACAGGACCCCAACCTACAAAGGATGCATTGGTCTCACTGGTGGAATATCCTGTGGGTGTTGCAATTTCCGCTGTACCTGTCTTACCAGCCACCCGGTACCCGTCTATCAACGCGTCTGAAGATTCTCCTTCCAGCGACCTGGCAAGCAGCTCTGTCAGGGTGTGGGCTGTCTCTGCGGAAATTGGTTTTCCGATCACCTGGGGCGTGGGAGTGTACTGGAAACCATCCCGCACCATGGATCGCATTACATGCGGCATCATCATCTCACCCTTACCATTGGCTACGGATGAGATTGCCATGACCATTTGGATGGGTGTTACCGCGATGCCTTGCCCAAATGAGTTGGTGCCCAGTTCCGCTTCGAACCAATCCGTATCACCCGGCAGCTTTAACCTTCCGGGGGCTTCACCTGCCAGATCCATTCCAGTTGTTCGTCCAAAACCGAAATTCTGCATGTATCGGTAAAACTGTCCTGCGCCTAATTCGGTAGCTACCCAGGTCAGGCAAACGTTAAGCGAGTGTGACAAACACCCTTGCATATTCTGTGGACCCCAAGCACCCCAATCCCAGTTTCGGATGGTTATTCCACCAAGCTGGATCGAGCCTGTATCCACGAATTCCGTGTCCGGTGTGACAGCACCATCATCCAGCGCAGCTGCCATGGTCAAGACCTTGAATACCGATCCAGGTTCATAATCCTGGCTGACCGCCCGGTTATAAGGGGTGTTGTCGGTAAATACGTTAGCATAATTCCAATATTCATTTGGGTTCAGTCTTGGTGTGCTGGCGATGGCGAGCATCTCGCCCGTGTTCGGGTCCATCACCAGGATCACCCCACCATCCGCGCCACTTTCCTCCAAAGCATTATTAAGCACGTCTTCGGCTGCCGCCTGAATTTCACGGTCAATGGTTAAAACCAGGTCAGCACCAGATTTGAGCTGTGGAATTTCGGTCACCTGGTAGGGGTCCAATGACATCCACACAGACAGCGGCGCACCAGCTAAAAGGTCATTGAATTCTGCTTCCACGCCGAACATCCCCGTTCCCTCGCGGTTAACAAACCCAAGCACATTCGCACCCAGCTCATTCTCTGGGTAATAACGCTGCAGGCGAGGTCGATAGACCAATCCATCCAGACTGGGTCGACCAGCTTCCCCATAATCCACATCCGGGAGGTTGGCATAATTTCGAGCCCAATCCTGCAATTGGGCTAATTCCTCCGGTGTGACGAAATCTGCCAGCTGGACGTATGCAGTTCCGGATATTTCGGCGCGATGGATCACGGAAAATATCTCGTCGGAATATTCTGGATAATCATATTCGGGATGACCTGACAATACTTTACTTATAGCAAAGGAGATGGTATCTGCATTTTCGACATTATCCACTTGTGCGCCTACTTCGTATACCAAGGTGCTACCTGCCAGCAGGCGTCCCCAACGGTCATAAATATCACCCCGCGGTGGGTAAAAAATGTGTAATGTGCGTGAATACAACTCACCCTGTGAGACAAATTCACTCCGCTCGGGGCTGAATTGTAATCTCACCAACTGGATGATGATCATCGCCCCAGCCAATAAAAACAAGATGCCTAATAAATTAAATCGCCAACCGGTCAGGTTCTGACCGGCTTTCTCATTTGCAGAATATGGTATATCAGGGGTTTCTCTTGCAGGAGGCTTCCGACGTATGCGCCCTGCTGAAACAACTTGGCCAGCCATATATCTTCTCATGGACGTACCTCGCTAAAATATCTGGCTGTTCTTTGCACCTGATCCGCCACCCATTCAAATAATGATTCTTTGAATTGTGGGTCAATGGCAGATGCGTTCACAACCACTGGCTCAGGCGGAGGCGCCAGTGAGGTTGTCTGCCTTTCGATATAACCTGGTACTTCAATATATTCGATATGGTCAGCCTCGATAGGATCCAAATTGAGGTCCTTCACTCGCTCCTGCATTACTTTGTATGAAGTAAGGATTGCCAGCTGACTGGTGAGATTGGCGATTCTCTGCTCCAATTCCTCAATCGGAACTGTTACCTCACCTGCATCACTGGTCAGGTAATGGTATCCATAAACACGTACTTGCATTTCCTGGATCTGCCTGCCAACAGCAGCTGCCCGTGCAGTGACATTCAAGTAAATCCCGGCAATAATGGCAGCACTGACCAGAATTAACAGGATCACCCCTATCATGTACATCTGTCTTCGCCAGGGTGCCTGTTCGTAAGCTTGAGTGAGCTTTTTTATGTTCTCCATGTCGTTTACCTATCTAAAAACCCGTTCGCTTTTGATTATCTGGACATGTTTCGTTGTTAATTTCTCAGACTTGTTCGATCTTCTTCAACCATCCTCAAAAGTAAACGGGCTTCTAGGACAAGCTTGCAAGACTTATGCCATTTTTCTATCTTATTCCTTATATCCTCTCCGCAATCCTTAATCGGGCACTACGGGATCGAGGGTTATTTTTTATTTCATCTTCCTGCGGGCGGACAGGCTTATTGGTCAGCTCCCGCATGGCTGCTTTATGACCACAAGTACAAACCGGCTGGCGTGGTGGGCAGATGCAATCTCTGCTTTCCGTGCGCATAAACTGCTTGACCATCCGATCTTCCAGTGAGTGGAAAGAAATAACAGCCAGCCGTCCTCCCGGAGTAAGTGCCTCAAGCGTTTGAGGCAGGATCTCTTCGAGAGCCTCCAACTCACCGTTCACTGCGATGCGTAAGGCCTGGAATGTGCGAGTGGCAGGATGTATACCGCTCTTACCTCCACTGGTCACTCCCGCCACCACCTGCGCCAGCTGGGTGGTGGTTTGGATCGGCCTCGCCCTCACGATCGCCCGAGCTACCTGCCTGGACCTTTGCTCTTCTCCAAAGTGGAATAACAATTCAGCCAGTTCACTCTCATCCAGGTTATTCACTAGGTCAGCTGCACAGACCTTTCCTGCAGGATCGAAGCGCATGTCCAGGGGCGCCTCTGTTTGGAAAGAAAAACCTCTTGTCTGTGTATCCAATTGCATCGAGGACAGTCCCAGATCTAAGAGTATTCCATCCACCCGGCGCCAACCCAGTTTCACCACCTGCTTCACCAAGGTGCAATAGGAAGCCTGCACAAGGATGGCACGGTCACCGAATTCAGCCAGTTTAGCCTGAGCTAGTTCGAGTGCTTGTGGGTCAACATCCATTCCGAGTAATTGACCATCCGGACGACTAGCCTGGAGGATTCCCCAGGCGTGCCCACCTGCACCCAGCGTGCCATCGACGTACAACCCTTCCCGGTGAGGTTGCATCGCGTGTATAATCTCATTGTAAAGAACCGGTAGGTGTGTCATCACCTGTTATTTAGAGTTCCGTCTTGCTGAGAATTCCTGGCAATACGGTATCATTCAGTACTGGTGGAAAGATCGAGAACTTTAAACCGTTCAGTGTTTGCTTCAGCTTGATCCAATGCCTGTTGTTGGAGTGTCCATTCATCGGATGACCAGATTTCGAAGTAACTTCCCTGCCCCACCAGGATGGCTTCCTGGTCACAGGTTAAACCAGCTTTTTGGCATAAGAAATCTGGGATCAGAATGCGACCGACCTTGTCAACTTCCAGATGATTGGCAGACCCAATGATCAACCTGCGTAATGCCCGTGCCAGCGGATCGGTTAAGCTCATCTGATCAAGACGATGGGAGATAGCATCAAATGCTTTTGGTGTCAAAACCATCAGGTTACGGTCAAAACCACGCAGGATATATGCGCCGTCCACCATTAACTCGCGAAAGCGTGCCGGCACAGTCAGGCGGTCTTTGTTATCAATGCTATGGCGGTACTCACCTAAAAACATATGTTCTAGTTATCCCTTATTTGCACGAAACGCCGGATTCTCCGGCGTTCCCACTTCAACCCACTTTATACCACAATTCCCCACAAGTATAGTCCATCATATTGAAAAAATCAAGTATTTTTAACCCCAATTTAATAACCAATTTGCGTACACAGGAAATCCTAATGCCCAACCAGCCTCTCAATGACTATCGCCCCCTCTTCATCGGTCTGGATGCCCTCATTCCATTCATGGATGGCACCTGTGGCTGTTATACCAATCTGGATAACGCCGCCTCCACACCCCCCCTGAAAGCCGTCCAACAAGCTGTGGACGACTTTTTGGTTTATTACAGCAGCGTGCATCGCGGCACCGGGTTCAAAAGCCAGCTATCCACCTATGCATATGAACAAGCTCGCCAAATCGTAATGAGATTCGTTGGGGCTGACCCCATGGAACATACCTGCATCTTTGGCAAGAACACGACAGAAGCCATCAACAAGCTTGCCCGTCGCTTCCCATTTGACCCCAAACGTAATATCGTCCTTACCAGTGCGATGGAGCACCACTCCAATGATTTACCCTGGCGGGCTGCCACGCCGGTCATCCATGTGCGTCTTACCCCTGATGGACGCCTGGATGAAGATGATTTTGACGCCCAATTGTCAATGCATGCTGACAAGGTCGCTCTGGTGGCTCTCACAGGTGCCAGCAATGTGACCGGGTACATAAACCCCATTCACCGCCTGGCAGGTAAAGCGCATGCTGTAGGAGCGTTGTTACTGGTGGATTGTGCCCAGTTTGCCCCTCACCGCAAGATTGACATGCTCCCATTGGATCATCCTGAACATCTAGACTTCATCACCATCTCAGCCCATAAAATGTACGCTCCTTTTGGCACAGGCGCGCTCATCGGGCGAAAAGATATCTTTGAGAGTGGAGATCCGGATATGACGGGTGGTGGCACAGTGGAGATCGTCACCTTGGATAGCGTGGTCTGGTCTGCTCCACCCGAACGTGAAGAGGCCGGTAGTCCCAACACGGTCGGAGCAGTTGCCCTGGCAGCAGCCATCCGTCAGCTAGAGACCGTGGGGATGTCTGAGGTGGCACACCACGAAGCAGCCCTAACCCGTTATGCCCTGGAAGGGTTGTGTCACATCCAGGGTCTAAAGGTCTTCGGTGATAACGACCCTTCAAAGACAGAGGATCGACTGGGAGTGATCCCCATCCAGCTTGATCATGTCCCCCATTTCCTGGCAGCAGCCATTCTAGGTTATGAATTTGGCATTGGTGTGCGCAGTGGGTGTTTCTGTGCCCACCCCTACATCCTGCACCTGTTAGGATTAAGCAAAGAAGAAGCAGATGAAGTGCGCCATCGCATAATGGCAGGTGATAGATCCGAAATGCCAGGGTTGATCCGTGCTTCGTTCGGGTTATACAACACCATCGAAGATGTGGACACCCTGCTGGATGCATTAAGTCACATCTCAAAAGGCGAGTACAAAGGCAAATATGTCCAGGATAGAGCCACCGGCGAATATTCCCCGGTCGGCTGGCAGCTAGATTTCGCCGATTATTTCAATCTATAGTTCCACTATCCTGCAAGACCTCACAGGTATTTATAAACTTATGAGGTCTTATTCAGGTGAAGTCAAAATCAATAATACACTGAGTAGTCGGGGTCCCCATTTTTTTTTGGGAAATGTGTGAGGTTTCATCTTATTATAGTAGGGGCACGATATCTAGCATGCGCTAGCATGATCGTGCTCCTACTACTTTTAACTTCATCGTTTGGATGATTTAATGTTTGATTTTATGACAAATAATCCAATTTCTCTCACACTATATAATTATGTTAGATAAATCCATCTACCGGCTAGCCGCATCCATCACTGCCACGGCTGCGATATTGACAATATTGCGTACATCATCGCCAGTCTGCAAGACATGGATGGGTGCCCCAACCCCCAGCAGGATGGGACCAATCGCCTGGGCATTTCCAAGCCGTGCCAGCAGTTTATAGGCAATATTGGCGGCTTCAAGCGATGGGAACACCAACACATTGGCATCCCGTACCTGGCTGAATGGGTAGCGTTGATCGATCAGCTCAGCCACTACTGCTGTATCCGCCTGCATCTCACCATCCACCGGGAAATCCGCCCCACGCTCACGGATCAATTCCACCGCCTGCCGAACTTTTTCCGACAGTGGGTGAGGAGAGCTCCCGAAATTGGAGAAGGAAAGCAGAGCAACCCTGGGCTCAATCTCCAGCTGGCGGGCAAAATCCGCCGCCAGGAAGGCAATATCTGCCAGGTCCTCTGCACTGGGGTCAATATTCACGGTGGCATCTGTGAAGAGATAAGTACGCTTCCCCACAATCATTATGTACACGCCAGCGGCGATACGTTTCCCAGCCTGGGTATGGTGGATGCGCAATGCTGGACGGATGACATCCGGATAATCGAATGTCAGACCCGAGACAGAGGCATCGGCATCTCCCATCTTGACCATCATGGCAGTAAACACATTGGATTCCAGAATCCGACGCCGGGCGTGCCATATGGTCACCCCGTTACGCTGGCGTAGCTTGGAATAAGCCTCAGCATAAATCTCTGATCGTTGGAATTTCTCAGGGTCTACAATTTGCATGTCATCGTCCAGACCCAACGCTTCGAGCTTGTCACGGATGACCCATTCTCGCCCCACCAGGATGGGAATACCAATGCCTTCATCCAGGATCTGCGCTGCAGCCCGGATAATCTTTGCCTCTTCACCCTCGGCAAAGGCAATGCGCTTCTTGGGTGAGGCAGCTTTGGCTTTACTCATGATGAAATATCGCACCTGTTCGCCCATCCCCTGCCGGTATGCCAGCTGCTGGCGGTATTCGTCCAGGTCGATCGATTTGCGCGCCACACCGGTTTCCATCGCCGTAGCGGCAACTGCAGGCGATTCCCACAGCAACACACGCGGATCCAATGGCTTAGGGATGATGTATTCCGGTCCGAATTTAAGCGATTCCAACCCATACGCCCGCAGTACACTGTCAGGCACATCTTCCTTGGTGAGTGCTGCCAGCGCCTTTGAAGCCGCCACCTTCATTTCTTCATTGATAGCCCTGGCGCGCACATCCAAAGCCCCACGAAAGATATATGGGAACCCAAGCACATTGTTGATCTGGTTGGGATAATCAGAACGCCCTGTAGCCACAATCGCGTCCGGGCGGGTTTCCTTTGCCAGCTCATATTTGATCTCCGGGTCGGGGTTTGCCATGGCAAATATGAGCGGTCGCTCCGCCATGGTCCTCACCATCTCTGCCGTGAGGATATCCGCAACCGAGAGACCGTAGAAAACATCCGCATCCTGAACCGCATCTGCCAGGCTGCGCTTCTCAGTATCACTTGCCAAGCGTTCTTTATATTTGTTCATTCCCTCCGTGCGACCTTTATAAACCACCCCACGTGTATCCACCAACAGGATATTCTCCCGCTTGGCACCCAGGCGGATCATTAACTCTGCGCAGGATATCGCTGATGCTCCTGCCCCAGAGATGGTGATGCGCACCTCATCCAGCATCTTCCCCACCACCTCCAATCCGTTGACCAGCGCTGCACCTGAGATGATGGCTGTGCCATGCTGGTCATCATGGAACACCGGGATGTCCAGCATACCCTTGAGGATTTCTTCTATGTAGAAACACTCGGGTGCTTTGATGTCTTCCAGGTTGATCCCGCCAAATGTGGGGGAGATGGCTGCCACCACCTGAATGATCACATCCGGGTCATGCGAGTTGACTTCTATGTCAAATACATCCACATCAGCAAAGCGCTTGAACAATACACCCTTGCCTTCCATGACCGGCTTGGATGCCAACGCCCCTCTATCCCCCAAACCGAGGATGGCAGTCCCGTTGGTGATTACTGCTACCAGGTTGCCTTTGGAGGTGTACTCATAGGCAGTCTCCGGGTCTTTTTCAATCTCCAGTACCGGCACCGCCACCCCGGGCGTGTATGCCAGGCTTAGGTCACGCTGAGTCTCCATCGGTTTGGTTGGCACCACGGACACTTTGCCTGGTTTCCCATCCAGATGGTGATATTCAAGTGCTTCTTCACGAGTGACTTTGGTCATGATCATTCCTCCTAATCATTTTTGTAATCGTGAACGGCGGAGAAAAACTCCCTGATTGCTTTCCTTTTATTTTACCCCCACAGGTCAATTAGATGATAATTATTTACATCTTAGTTGAGTTGTATTCAATATTAGTCAATAGAATGCTCAATGTTGGCTTTGCAATTCGAGTCGTCTGAGCAGAACGAGTAACACGAACGACACAGCCAATAGCACAACCGATAATACTAGGGCGATCCCCAAACCCTGCTCAAAGCCTACATAGATTGCCAGTGGCATGGTTTGGGTCTTGCCTTCCAAATTACCCGCAAATAATAAAGTCGCCCCAAACTCACCCAAAGCCCGCGTCCAGGATAGGATGACGCCAGTCAACAAGGCGCGACCAGCAAGGGGGAGCATGATGTGTCGAAACACATGCCAGTTACTGGCACCTTCCACTTTGGCAGCTTCATCCAATTGTGGGTCTATCGAAGCAAAACCAATCCTGGCGGAACGTACCAAAAATGGCGCTGAGACAAAGACCTGTGCCAGCACCACAGCCATGGTTGTAAAAGGTATGCTGATGCCGATTAAATTCAGCCAATCACCAAAAAGACCCTCCCTGCCAAATGCCATCAACAAAGCAATTCCAGCGACGGATGGCGGTAATACAATCGGCAGGTCCACCAGCACATCCAGGAATGCCTTCCCTCTGAATGTCCAATGTGCCTGGATATATGCCAGTGGTGTACCTGTCAGTAAGGAAATAAGGACGCTGATGGTGCTGGTGATGAGACTTAATTTAAGGGCATTGATGGCACTCTCAGAGAACGCATAGGGGAAAATTCTTATGTTAGCTGAACGCCAGACAAGTGCCAGGATTGGTAAACCAATCAGTCCAATCAAAACTAAACTTGGCAGGATAAACTCCCATCCAGGCGAGTTATTAGTTTTTATACGACGAAATATTCGAGGTGAAGAATTCATGAATTAATTTTCCCGTGTGAACCCCCACTTTTCCATGATCACCTGACCAGCAGGTGAAGTCACATATGCGACAAATTCATCTGCCAGGTATGGATTGGGGGAATTGGTCAATATGGCGATAGGATATCGGGCAATTACGTTGAACTGTTTCGGGATGGATATGGTGATCAGGTCTGATGCTGCAACCGCATCGCTAAAGTAGACGATGCCGGCATCTGCCTCACCAAGTTCCACTTTCGTGGCCACCTGCCTGACATCGGTTTCATTGGAGACAACATTAGCCAGCACTGCTGAGCTAAAATCCGCACCATATTCCGAATCCTCGTTCATGTTAGTCAGAATCTGACGGGCATAATTCCCGGCCGGGACAGATGAATCTGCCAGTACCAGTTTTATGCCAGGATTGGTTAAATCCTTTAATGTCTGCACCTTGGCGGCATTTCCTTCTGGCAGGATTACAACTAGGCGGTTGGTCGTAAAATCCTGGTACGAATTCGAAGCGACCAGACTTTCAGCAATCAATGAATCCATATTCTTGTGATCAGCACTGGCGTATATATCAGCAATTGCCCCCTGTTCGATTTGGGTGCGTAATACCTGGGAACCAGCAAAGCTAAAATTAACCTTCACTCCTGGATGTGCAGTTTCAAATGCCTTTCCGATTTCCTGAAATGCTTCCGTCAATGAAGCCGCTGCGAAGACGGTGAGGGTTCGTGTTTGTGGTGCACTCGTTGGGAGAGCAGTCTGTGCAATCAGATTGGTAAACGTCTCCGTGTCCGAAGTCGCTGATAATCCATTACCTGCTACCCCACATGCACCTGATACAAATGATAAAAGCAGGATGAGGATAATTAGTGGTTTCCTCATGCGCATCATCTTATGAATGGTGGATTGAAAATATAGCACGACACTCATCCAACCAACTAACGATGGAACTGAGCAGTTTTATACGCAGATCCAAAGCTAAATAATTGAAGGTCTGATCCTTAGGTAAGCTGGCACGCATTTCTTCAAGCCGGTTTAATCCCATTTGGACCTCGTTAGTTTGAATGCGAATAGCTTCCTGAACCTTTTGGGGCTGATACTGCTGAATGAAATACATCCGGGTGATAAATTCCACCCGGATGGCATGCACACTGCATTTGGTTGGAATATCAATCCAGGTAGTGAACCGTCGTAGTCCTGTTTCTGTGAGCTCTAATAATTGACGTGGGGGTAGTTTTTCTTGTTGAATGGATGTTGATATGATATATCCCTGGGCTTCTAATCTCTTGAGAATATTATAGGTCTGGCTTTGGCTTACATGCCAGATATACCCAAATTCATCCGTAAGCCGTCTATGCAGCTCATAACCATGGCCTGGATGTTGATTAAGAAATCCCAGCAGCACATATTCTGGTGAAAGTCGATGGATCTGCTTTGTATATATACTCACTCAGTGAGTATATATGTAAAGGAGATTAAGTGCAAGTAAATAATGACACTATACAATTAGCGAAAATTAACCCTCAAAACATGTTTGAGATTAGGTTAAGATGAAAAACCAGCCAAAAATCAACCAATTTATTTAATTTCATGTATAATACATTCATTGTTATCAGAATTATCTACATTTTGCCCCTGGGTGAAATGTAATTAACAAATGCTGGGCACCAGAGGTAACTAGGTGATGGAAGAATCAACCTTACGGTGCTTCTAACCTCTGACCCGGTAAAATGCCGATCGCTGCGCAGTATCTTCCCCTTTATCATCCACGCAGCCATGGCTTTGTTTTGAAACTGACTTGAGTAATTTGAAACGTTCTGTGTCTGGATAACCTAAACTGCGGGCTGGCAATCAGTGATTGCACTTGGCAGAAATGGTTGGTAGTCATATCGGATAGTATTCATATCTAACTTGTGAGGTTGAAATTATACTTACCAACCCCCTCATAAAAGCTGATATATTTCAATGGACCATCATCTATCCGGAATCGCCATGATTGGTT
>Ga0299915_10003410_pt1 | contig 11492 bp, 10 predicted proteins | sample RVTome_13_FD_200263 | JGI IMG/M metagenome (GOLD analysis project Ga0299915, IMG submission 200263) | Soil microbial communities from uranium-contaminated site in the Upper Colorado River Basin, Wyoming, United States - RVT92D227 (version 2) ... | reverse complement strand
GTGGGGATCCGCCTGGTCGGGGAAGATGGGCGGCTGATCAGCGAAAGGCTGACCTACTTGCTGGTCTTCCCTGGCCGCGCCGGCAATTTCGTGGCGCAATTGGAGTTCCAGACACCCCGGCTGGCGGAGGCGGCCCGTCTGGAGGTGTACACCGAGGACCTGCGCTATGGGCGCATGGCCCAGCTGGCCTCGATGGACCTGGTGCTGCTCTCGCGGGGAAGCCAGTTGCTCCACCCGCAGATCGAGGGGCCGGAGAAGTTGGCCATCTTCGAGCCCCGCGACGGCGCCCTCGCCCAGGGAGGCCTGATCGCGGTGCGCGGGGCGGGCTGGGTCGATTCAGACCTGCCCCTGACCATCGAACTGCTGGACCGCGCCGGCCAGCCGTTGGCCTCCCGTCGGGTGCCGCTGGCTGCCCAGGAGGCCGGCCAGCTGGGCACCTTCGAGAGTGAGCTGCAGTATCAGATCCCGTTTTCCCAGTATGGACGGGTGGTGGTGTACGAGACCAGCGCAGGCATCCCCGGCATGCGGCACTACTCCAGCGTCGAGGTGTGGCTGCAACGCTAGGGCATGGCGCCGACCCGTATAGAAAAGGCGCCCCGAAGTGGGGCGCCTTTGTGTGTCGCCTTGGTGCACGTTCTAGATTTAGCCCTCGCCGGAGTCGACGGCGTACATCACATCGACCTGGATCTGGACCGTGAGCTCACCCGGGCTCAGCGGCGGACCGCCGCCCCCGCCCATGCCGCGGGCGAAGGCCGCCTCGGCAAAGATGGGCGAGAGCCCACCGACCACCTCACTCACCGCGATCGGCTCACCCAGAGGCATCCCCAGCCCGTCGGACAACTGCTGGGCCCGGTCGGCCGCGTCGGCCAGCGCTTTGGTGCGGGCTTCCGCCTCCAGGGCGGCGCTGTCGTCGATGCCGTAGGTTAGACCCCAGATGTTGTTGGCGCCGGCGTCCAAACCGGTCTGGATGATCGAGGACACCTGCCCAATGTCGCGCACCTTGACCTGCAGGGTGCTGTCCACGTGGTAGACGCGGACGCCGGTCACCTGCCCGGTGACGGGGTCGTATTTGTCCTCCGGCCAGACGCTGAAGTTGATGGACTGCAGGTCGGTCTCGGGGATACCCCGGCCGATCACGGCCTGGCGCACTCGATCCACCGTCTGATTGGACAGATCGATCGCCGCGCTGATCGTATCGCCCGTCACCGAGACCCCCAACTGCACGGTGGCCATGTCCGGCACACCGGTGGCCTCCCCAAAACCGCTTACGGAGATGCTCTCGCGAGGCGTCTCCGCCTCGGCTTCCGGGCGCACCTGCCCCAGCAGGCCGCAGCCTGCAATCAGCAGAGCGGACAACACCACGCTTAACGCAAGAACTGCCTTTCCCTGCATTCGATCCTCTGGCATTTTGCCCTCCTGCGGAATCATCCGCGATCTCCTTCTCAGGACGAAATCCACTAGCTACCGGTTCCCCGGAGCACGATCAGGGTGATGTCATCCGACGGCGGATGCTCACCGATGAATCCTTGGAGATCATCACGCACGATTCTCACCGCCTCCGGCGCCGGAACGGCGGCCGCCATTCGCAGCAGAGCCTCCAACCGGTCTTGCCCGAACTGATTCCCATTCACGTCAAAAGACTCCGGGATACCGTCCGTGTAGAGCGTCAGCATGTCGCTTTCCCCGAACGGCACCATCCGCTCTGCGTACTCAGCCTCCTCGGTCAGGCCCAGGGCTGGGCCGGTAGGCATGAGCCATGTCAGGCTGTTGCCCTGGCCTGGATTGGGCCGGACCAGGGCCGGCGGATTGTGGCCGGCGTTCACGTAGCTGAGCTCCCGCCGAGGCAGGTCCAGCGCCATGAGGAAGACCGAAACGAAGGTGGTGAATCGGAAATTGTGCCGGTACAGCCGATGGATGCGGGAGAGCACCTCCCCCGGTGAGCGGCTGGTTGGCACCATGGCCTGCAGCAGGGATTGCAGGCCGGCCATGTGCAGGCTGGCGGAGAGCCCGTGCCCGGCGACGTCGGCCACCACTACGCCCGCCCGGCCATCCTCAAACCGGTAGAAATCGAAGAAATCCCCGCTGACGATCTGGGCGGGGCGGCTGTAGGCCGCCATCTGCAGCCCAGGAATGTCCGGGACTTCCTGCGGCAGCAGTTCCCGCTGCACCCCCTGCGCCAGCAGCAGTTCCCGCTCCAAATCACGCATCTGCGCCTCGGAGAGATGCTCCAGGCACACACTGGCGGTGTAGTCCACCTCCAGCAGTTCGGTGTTCACCGGCTCGTGGCACACTTCGCACAGGCCCAGTTCCCCGCGGTGCGACCGCGCCACCGCCAGGTCGAGCTGCGCCAGATGGGACTGCACTGCCGACTCCGCCACCGGCCCGAGAGCCTGGGCCCTGCCCTCCGGGCGGGCAGCCTGCAGCCACTCGCTCAGCCGGGAGCGCTTCTCCTCGATTCCTACTCGAATGCGTTCCACGACCGTTGCGCTCAATGCTCCTCCTCGCCGCGGGGCTCTTCCGCCTGCCCCAGCAGAGGTTTGGGCGCAGTCTCCGGCGCCAGCTCCAGGAAGTCCAGGGCGCGTTTCACCAGCAGGCCCTTGAGCTCCTCCATTTGATCATCCCCGATGCGGACCTGCCCGCCGGCGTAGGCGCCGTGTCCGCCGGCGGTGCCGCGTTCCCCAACCATGACCCGGGCCAGCTTGCCTGCGCCCTGGCGCTGGCTGCGGCTGCGCACGGCCAGGATCAGGTTGTCCCGGAACGTGCCCAGGCAGATGACCCAGCGGGCCTCCTGCAGTCGCGACAGCAGATCCGCCACTTCGGCCGCCAGATCCGGGTAGTGCATCGGCCCTAGATCGGTGACGGCAACTCCGTCGTAGAGCCGGGTGGAGTGCAGGGCCCGCGCGAAGCTCTCAAAGTACTCCGCCGGCACCTGTGCCCGCTCGATTTGATACAGGGCCTCTACGTCGATCCGGGGCTGCAGATCGAAATAGGCGGCCACATCTTGTGGGCTGGCCCCGCGTCCCAGGCCCATGGTGTCGGACTTGATCCCGTAGAACATGGCCGTGGCCAGCGGCGTGGGCGGCTCCAGCCCGGAGGCCTGAAAATGCTCCCACAGGATGGTGGAAGTGGCCCCCAGTTCAGGCCGGACCTCGGCATAGACCGCGCTGGCACTGGCCTCCTTCAGCGGGTGGTGGTCGATCACCACCGCCACCCGGCGGTCTTCCGGTAGGGCATTGTTGCCTGCCCCGGGCTGGGTATCCACCAACGCGATCCGCTCGGCGGTGTCCAGTTGCTCGGAAGTCAGCCGTTTGACCGGCTGCCCCAGGTAGCGCAGCAGCGCCTTATTCTCGGCCCGCCCGACGATGCCGCTGTAGGCAACCTGCGCCCGGATCGCGGCCCGGGACTCCAGGAGCTGGCTGAGCGCCAGCGCGGCGGCCAAGGCGTCCGGGTCAGGATCGGTGTGGGGCAGGATCAACACCGGCCCGGGGCCGCTCAAGGCCTCAACGAGCTGTTCGGTCCTGGACGAACTCATCTGCCTTCGCCCGGCCCAGGAGCGCCGCCAGTTCTTCACCCGCTTGCGGGCTAACGACCGCCAGCACTTCGTCGCCGACCTCGAAACGGGTGGTGCCGCGCGGGATGATCAACTTTCCCTTGCGAATGATGCCCGCGATCACGCAGTCCTCCGGCAGCGCCAGGTCCCCGATCGCCTTGCCGACCGCCGGCGCGCTAGCAGGGATCTTCTCCTCTACCAGGGAGTACTGCCCGCGGCGCAGCTTGGCCAGGGTCATCATGTCTCCCAGCGACATTTCCTCCTCGATCAAGCTGGCCAGGATATCGGCCTGGTTGAGTGCTACGTCGACGTTGAAAAGTTGGTTGAACAGCCAGGCGTGGTTGGGATTGTTTATGCGGGCGATGATGCGGGGAACATGGAATCGATTGCGGGCGAAGAAGCACAGCACCAGGTTATCGGCATCGGAGGAGGTGCAGGCCGCCAGGACCTGAGCCTCCTGGGCCCGCGCATGCTCCAACACCAGCGGATCGGTGGGGTCCCCTTCCAGGATCGCTTCCGTCGGGAGCGAGCGGTGCAACTGCCGCAGCACCGGCGGCCTGCTCTCCACCAGGCAAACCTGATGCTGCTGCTCAATCAGCAGCGCGGCCAGTTGGGCGCCCGTCCTCCCGCCGCCGGCGATCACCACGTACATCTCAGGCGCCCTCCCCCTCGGTCAACCGCTCCTGCACCGCCTGAACCCCTTCCAGGGTGGCGCTCACGTGCAGGATGTCGCCAGTCTGCAGCTGGGTGGAGGGCTCGGGGAGCTGGGCCCGGCCGGCGCGGGTGAGCGCGGCGGCGCGGGCCGCCAGGCCCTGTAGCAACTCCTGCAGCGCCCGCCCATCCCAGCCGGCCGGGACGCTGAGTTCGTAGATGCCCACCTCACCGTTGCCCGCCTCAAAGATCACCCGCTGCCCGCCGTTCAGCAGCAGTTCCTCGATGCGCTGGGCTCCCCAGGAGCTGGAGGAGACGACCTGCAGCCCGAAGGCGTCGAACAGCGGCCGCCGAATCGGATCATAATTGCGGGCCAACACGTTGGGCACCTGGTAGATCTTGCGGGCCAGGTGGCCCACCACGGCATTCAGCGAATCCGAATTCGTGACCGCGGCCAGGCCGGCGGCCTCCCCGATGCCTGCCCGCTCAAGCACCGGCCGGTCGAGCGCATCCCCTTCCAGCAGGCGCCCCTTAAATCCCGGATTCAGATTCTGAAAGGCTGCCGGCTCCTGGTCGATCACCGCCACCGCATGCCCGCGCTGAAACAGCCGCTGGGCCACCTCGGCGCCGACCCGCCCACAGCCAACCACGATGTAGGCCATATGCTCCTGCCCTGGGTTCAGGGCCGTCTCATTCTACATGATAGGGGACGTCGGTGATGACCAGGCCGGGCCGAAACAGGAGCGCCAGGCGGAGCAGCAGCGCCGTCTGGGTGTGCAGCAGATTGTGCCACCAGCGCCGGGGCACGAATTGTGGGACCACGATGGTCACCGTGTCGTTCGGCTGACGTCGGCTCAGGATCTCCTCGATGTAGGTCAGCAGCGGTTCCAGCAGCAGCCGATAGGGGGAGTCCAGGATCACCAGCCGCACACCCTCTCCCCAGGTCTCCCACTTGCCGCGCACCCGCTCGGCTTCCGCAGGGTCGAGCGTGACGTGCACGGCGGTCACGTCATCCGAAAGCGAACGGGCGTAGCGCAGCGCGGCCAGCGTTCCCCGGTGCACCCCGCTGATCGGCAGGATGACCCGATTTCGCCGCCCCATGGGCGGGAGCCCATAGTCCTCCAACGAGAGATTCCTGGCCAACTCCTGGTAGTGCCGGTGGATGGCAAAGAACACCCCCACCAGAGCGGGGGTGGAGAAAACCACTACCCAGGCGCCCTCCTCGAATTTGGTGGCGGCAAACACCAGCGTGACGACCGCCGTTAACATCGCACCCAAGCCATTGATCAGCATCTTCAACTGCCAGCGCGCGTCGTAGCGCAGCGTCGAACCTCGCTCCTGAACCTCCTGCCCCGGCGCCAGATGGCCCATCTTCCACCAACGGCGGGCCATGCCGGCCTGCGAAAGCGTGAAGGAGAGGAAGACTCCGATGGCATATAGCGGAATCAGCGCAGTCACGCTGGCATTGAACAGAACGATCAACAGGCAGGCCACCGCCGCCAGGGCGGCAATGCCGCGCGAGTAGACCAACCGGCTGCCACGGTAGGCCAGCTGCCGCGGAAGGAAGCCGTCCCCCGCCACCAACGCACTCAGGCGCGGGAAGTCGGCAAAGGAGGTGTTGGCGGCCATGATCAGGATGACCGTCGTGGCGGCGATCGCCAACAAGTACGGCGTGCCACGGCCCTCGAAGATCGTACGAACCAGTTGGGAGACTACGGTTTCGGCTTCGGAGGGGAGGGCGCCCACCTGTCCCGCCAGGAAGGTGATGCCAAGGAACAATACCCCCAGGATGACGGACATCCAGATCAGTGTGATTCCGGCGTTGCGGCTGCGCGGTTCCTTGAAAGCGGGGATCCCGTTGGAGATCGCCTCGACCCCGGTGAGGGCGGTCGTCCCGCTGGAGAAGGCGTGCAGGATCAGAAACGGGGTTATGGCCGCCACGGCTTGCAGCGCGTGCAGCGGCGGCGGGTCGGCCACCGTGCCCAGCGAGCCCGACAGGTAGCGGACCAGGCCGGTCCCCAGGGTGAAGAACATCAACCCCAGGAAGAAATAGGTAGGAAGCGCAAAAGCCCGCCCTGACTCGCGCACCCCACGCAGATTCACCATCATGACCACCAGCACCAGCCCGACCGCCAGGGCGGCGCGGTAGGGGAGTGTCGCGGGATAGGCTGAGACGATCTGCGCCACTCCTGACGACACCGAAACGGCCACGGTCAGGATGTAGTCGGTGAGCAGCGCCGCGGCGGCGACCTGGGCCGGGAGCTCGCCCAGGTTGTCCCGGGCGACGATGTAGGCCCCACCGCCACCCGGGTACGCGTGGATGGTCTGCTGGTAGGAGATGGTGACCACGGTCAGCAGGCCCACGATGGCCAGGGCGATGGGGAAGGCGTAGCCGAAAGCGATGGTTCCCGCGGCGGCCAACACCACCAGGATTTCCTGGGTGGCGTAGGCGGTGGAGGACAGCGCGTCGGAGGCGAAGACCGCCAGGCCGATGGTCCTGCCGATGGTCTGATGAGGGGCATCGGCGGTCGGCAGCGGCCGCCCGATGAGCCAGGTTTGCCAGGTACGCCGCGGCTGAATGGTGGGGCGCCGGTTGCTTCCGGCCTCTTGCAGCTGGGCCGTCATGGTGGATTGCCGCACCTCCTGCTCAGCTCGCGGATTGCGCCGAGCAGGCCGGGGCCGCGCCCCGGAGCGGAGGCGCATCCTACTCTGCCCACGGAGGGCTGTCAAGCCGCGGGCCGCGCGCCGGATCTGGCAGGTCGAGGCTGTCTGCCTGCGCGGTTTCGGGTTCTGACTACAATTCACCGGGAATCATGCAAGCGATCGTCATCGCCGAGGACCCCGAAGAGAAGGACAACCTCAGCTACGTCCTGCGGAAGGCCGGCTTGGCCGTCGCCTCCAGCTCTGATTTGGCCCGGGTCCTGGCCAAGTGGTCCGACCACCCCGCCGACCTGGTGCTGGCGGCCCTGGGCCCGGACGCTCAGCCGCTTCAGCTTGTGGAGACGGTGCGGCAAACCACCCAGACCTCGTTGGTCTTGATCCTGGAGCGAACCCCCGAAAGAACAGTCTGCGAGTTACTGCAGGGAGGCGCCGACCTGGTGCTGGAGCGGCCGGTTTCGCCTCAGATGCTGGCCGCACAAGTGCAGGCCGTCATGCGCCGCGCCGGCGGCATCCCCAGCTTCGTGCTGCCCTCCCTGGATCTGGAGGAGCTCCACCTCGACACCTCCACCCGCAGCGTCACGGTGTCGGGCCAGGAACGCCGGCTCACCCAATTGGAGTTCCGCCTGCTGTACGTGCTGATGACCCACCGCGGCCAGGTGATCCCCACCGAAGTGCTGGTGGAGCGGGTCTGGGGCTACAGCGGGGAGGGCAGTCGCGAGCTGGTGCGCGGGCTGGTCAGCCGCTTGCGCCACAAGATCGGGGACTCGCCCGATCAGCCGGGGCTCATCGAGACCCTTCCCGGCGTGGGGTATCGCTTCGTCACGGATGAGATCTGAACCCTGCCGCGAGGCCTCCCCCGAGTCGGGTTTTCCAGCCATCCTCCAACCAGTGCGGTCCTCATTCCCCCTTGGAGCCGGTTTTATACCGATTTGTGACTCGGCCGCCTTTTTTTGGACAAGATTGGTACATTTTCCCATCGATGCTGATTCAGGCCTGGCGTACAGTTGCCCTTGATGAGCCAGATGGCTCAGGGGAGTTCGGACAGGATGGTTGGGGTGTGCCCTGAATGCGATGCGCAGGTCTCCCTGGGAGCCGATCCCGGGTTGGGCCAGCGCGTGGTATGCCCCAGCTGCCATGCCCGGCTCACGGTCATCAACCTTAACCCTCTTGATCTGGACTGGGCGTTTGAAGAACCCTTGATCCGCAGCGTTCAAGAGGCCGAGGAGGACTGGGTCTCATAGCCCGTCCTCGCACCCGCCCACCAGCCGGACTTCCATGGCCACGGCCATGGAGATCCCATGCTGGCGGACAGGAGGGATAAGCGATGTACTACTTTCAGAACTCGACGACGCACTTCCGGTACCCCAATCACCACCGCAAACCTCCGCCATGGCGTGTGGCCCTGTTGGCCAACCTCGCCGGCGAATTTGCCCGCGAGGCCGATTCCCCGCCTGACGCCGGTGCCGAATTCGACAGGCAGGAGACCATCGAGGCCCTCGCAGCAGCTCTGGAGCGCGATGGTCATTGGGTCCACATCTGCCGAGCCGACTACACCCTCACTGAAACACTCCGCAACCTTCGCCCGGACGTCTGCTTCAACATCGCCGAAGGCGTAACCGGGGACTCCCGCGAGGCCCAGGTGCCGGCGCTGTGCGAGATGTTGGACATCCCCTACACCGCCTCCCGCATCCTGGCCAATGCACTGTCGCTGGACAAGCCGCTGACCAAACGCGTGTGGCTCAACCAGGGCCTGCCAACCCCTCATTTCCAGGTCTTTCAGACCCCGAATGAGGCGCTGGATCCCCGCCTGGAGCTGCCGCTGCTGGTGAAGCCGGCTCGGGAGGGCACCGGAATGGGCATCGACCAGCGGGCAGTGGTGCGCACTCCGGCCGAACTGAAGCACAGGGTGTCCTGGGTGCTGCAGACCTACCGCCAACCGGCGCTGGTCGAGGAGTTCCTGCCCGGGCGCGAATTCACCGTCGGCTTCATCGGCAACCCTGGCCCGACCCAGACCAGACGCCGACCGTGGCTGTACGAAGCCACCGGCTATCACGTGTTCCCCATCCTGGAGCTGGACAACGGCCAGAGCAGTACACCGGGCGTCTACGGACACGCCGCCAAAGAAGTCGAGATCGGCGGAGTGGGCGCTCCCGAGTACATGTGCCCGGCGCCGATCCCCAGCGAGCTCAAGAACGTCCTGGTTGATCTGGGACTGCGGGCGGCCGAGGCGCTGGACGCCTGCGACGTGGCCCGGGTCGACATCCGGCTCGACGCGCACGGCGCACCTCAGTTGATCGAAATCAACACGCTGCCCGGCTTGAACCCGGCGCTGAGCGATCTGTGCATCATGGCGGCCGCCGAGGGCATGTCCTACGACGTGCTGATCACCGAAATACTGTACCTGGCCGCTGAGCGCAACGGACTACCGTTCGAAGCCGCCGAACGTGAGAAAATAGGGCATGCCGGCTCTCGTATGACCGGCCTGGGCTATCCGGTGGAGCTGGAAGGCGCCCTGGTTTCCCCTCCGGCCAAGCGTGAGCGGGGGGCAGCCCCCCGGCGCCCCCGCAGTGCTGGCACCCGCAGGCGCTGAGGCCGATCACGGGGCCAGGACCACATCAAGGAGAATCAATGGCCAAACGGCCCTTTCTGAGCCGCAGAGCCGCGGCGTACCGCGAGGTCCCCGACGACCAGTGGAATGACTGGCGCTGGCAGCTCAGCCACCGGCTGAACACGGTGGAAGAGCTGCAGCAGGTCGTCCCGCTAACCGAGAGCGAGCGCCGGGCCCTGTCCACCAAGGGCCTCTTCCGGGTGGACATCACGCCCTACTTCATTTCGCTGATCGATCCGGAGGATCCCCACGACCCCGTTCGAAAGCAGATCATCCCTACCGCGGATGAACTGCAGACCTACCAGGGGATGATGGTGGATTCGCTCGCCGAAGACGCCCACTCTCCCGTGCCGGGGCTGGTTCACCGCTACCCTGACCGGGTGCTGATGCTGGTGACCACCCAGTGCGCCTCGTACTGCCGGTATTGCACCCGCTCACGCATCGTGGGAGACCCCCACGAGCAGTTCTCCCGTTCCGACTACGAGCGCCAGCTGGACTACCTGCGGCGAACCCCGCAGGTCCGGGACGTACTGCTCTCCGGCGGTGATCCGCTGGTGCTGGCCCCGCGCATCCTGCAGGAGGTCCTGGACGGGCTGCGCGCCATCGAGCACATCGAAATCGTGCGCATCGGCAGCCGGGTACCGGTCTTTCTCCCCATGCGAGTGGACGAGGCGCTGTGTGAGGTGCTGCAGCGCTATCACCCGCTGTGGCTCAACATCCATGTCAATCACCCCAATGAGATCACCCTGGAGCTGGAGCAGGCCTGTGACCGGCTCTCCCGAGCCGGCATCCCGCTCGGCAACCAGTCGGTGCTGCTGGCCGGGGTGAATGATTGCGTGCATATCCAGCGCCAATTGGTCCACGACCTGGTGCGTCTGCGGGTGCGGCCGTACTACCTGTACCAGTGCGACATGGTCGCCGGGGCCGGCCACTTCCGCACGCCGGTCGCCAAGGGCGTCGAGATCATCGAGGGGCTGCGCGGTCACACCTCCGGCTACGCCGTACCCACCTTCGTGGTGGATGCCCCGGGCGGCGGGGGAAAGATCCCGCTGATGCCCAACTATCTGATCAGTGAGTCCGACCACAAGGTGGTGATGCGCAACTACGAAGGCTTCGTCGCCGCCTACGAGGAGCCGGCCGACTACCGGCCGCACGACCGGTCCACTTGTCCCTACTGCCGCAATCGGGCCGACGAAGGCCGACAGGCCGGGGTGCTCGGCCTGCTGGAAGGCGACCAACTGGTCATCCGGCCGGAGGGATTTGAAACCCTGCATTCCCGCGGGGGCGAATCCCACCGGTTGCGACTGGACGCCAGCAAGTGGCAGCCGATGGATATCGGTGAGCCGGTGGCGCGCCCCCCGAAACAAGACCCCGCCGGGCCCGATCCCGCAGTAGAAGCGCAGCCTGCGGGCAATGGAAAGCGTCGCCGGCGGCCAGACTGATCTAGCCCGACCGTGAAACCCAGTCAAGTCACCTCCTCCGCCGCGAAGGCGCAGCGGTTGGCGCTTGGCGCCGGTCTCAGCCTGGCGACCGCGGCCGCGGTGGCCGTTGCCGGCGCCCTGGTGCTGGTTCTCGGATCGCGCCTGATCTTCGCCGGGCGGGCGCTGCCCGGCGTGAACGCCGCCGGCCTGGACCTGGGGGGAATGAATCGGGTCGAGATCGAGCAGGCCCTCGATGCGGCCCTCAGCTACCCACAGCAGGGTGCCTTATTGCTCGGGGATCAGGGTCAGCACTGGACCGCCCACCCGGCCGAGTTGGGCGTGGCCGTGGACTTCGCCGGCATGGCCGATCGTGCTCTGGCGGTGGGCCGCAGCGGCAATCTGCTCCAGAACCTGGCGCAGCAGCTATCTGCCTGGAACCAGGGACAGGCGGTACCCGCCGTGGTCGTTTTCGACCAGGCCGCCGGCGCCGCTTACTTGCAGCGTCTGGCGGCGCAGATCGACCGGCCTCAGATCGAGGCCAGCCTGGGGGTGGACGGGCTGCAGATTGAGATGCGCCCGGGCCAGATCGGGCGCCGCCTGG
>Ga0299915_10003409_pt1 | contig 11496 bp, 10 predicted proteins | sample RVTome_13_FD_200263 | JGI IMG/M metagenome (GOLD analysis project Ga0299915, IMG submission 200263) | Soil microbial communities from uranium-contaminated site in the Upper Colorado River Basin, Wyoming, United States - RVT92D227 (version 2) ... | reverse complement strand
TGAAATAAAAACGAGGATCACCATATGGCCGGCCGTCATGTTGGCAAAGAGCCGGACGGCAAGAGAAAAGGGTCTGGCAAGTTGACTGATGATCTCGACAATGATCATGAAACCAATGAGGATTCCTCCCATGATGCCAGCGGGCATTCCTTTGGGGATAAAGGTCTTGCCATATCCTATTAGACCGTGTTTGGCGATTCCGGCACCTTGAGTACAAATAAAGACGACCGCTGCCAGAGAGGCGGTCACATTGATGTTGGAGGTGGCTGTGAATCCTATTTTAGGTATAGGAACGAGTCCAAGAAGATTGCAGAAGAGGATGAAAAAGAAGAGGGTGGCGATAAAGGGAAACCAACTCATCCCCTCTTCACCCAGAATCTCATGGATCAGGCTTTGTTTTACAAAACTGACAAGCGATTCCATTAAATTCTGCAGTCCTCTTGGGATGAGCCTTCCAATTCGACCTGCCAGGGTTAACGTAAGAAAGACCAGAATACATGCAATCCACATCATAATCACGGCATTGGTGATGGAAATGTCAATGCCACCAATTTTCAACGGGATGATCACATGGGGTTGGAGATGCTCCATCAAGTTCATAAATTTTCCCTCACATCTCAGTTTGTTGTTTCATCAAAGGTCTTGCTTCCCGGTAAACCCGGGTCGCCTTCCATATGGTGCAGAGTGTAAAAAAGATGACAAAGGTGATCAGAGATGTTTGAAAATGAATCCATTTAACTCTTGTGAGACCGTAGAAAATGATACCGATCATCGTCAGTCGGCCAATAAATCCTATAAGGGCAAGGACAATAGAAGTCATCTTGGAATGAGTGATGATCCTGGAAGAATAGAATGTGGAAGCTAAGAAATTGAGAAAAGCCAAGGCCGCCCCAATGATTATTCCTAGAAAAAAAGGGTTCATTCTAATCCTTTTTCTTATTTTCTTGTTCGAGGAGTCGAAAAAGGCTACGAAAGCCTGCCACCGAACCCAAGATAAAGCCGACGATCATCAGCCAAGGTTTGGTATGGAATAGATAATCCAAACCATATCCGCCAAATGCCCCGATCAAAACCGACGCCATCATTTCTATGCCAATATTGGCATAGCGCATCCATTCGAAAAAAGTTCCCTTTTGTTTTTGATCAGGAGACATTAGGGAGCAGTAAAATGTGAATTAGTTAACATGAATCAAACAAGTTGTCAATCATTTTTTTCTTTATTAATTTCAAGCAGATAAAGGATGGTTTGTTTTTGTTGAGAGGTGGTCGATATTATCCTCTTTCTTATCAAATACCCCCTCCATTTTGCAATGGCCCTCGAAGATTCCTCCTTCGTTAATGGTTAAGATTGGGGTAAAAAGCTTTCCATAGACTTTACCCGTGGAATGGATCTCCACCCGTGCTTTGGCGTATACCTCCCCCTCTACCAGACCATTGATGACGATCGTGTTGAGCCCGATCTTCCCTTTGATGATGGCTGTTTCACCCACGATTAATGTTCCGCTTTCGAAGATCTCTCCTTCAAATTTTCCATCCAGGCGAAATACGCCTTCAAAGGTCATCTTTCCCTCAAAGAGGGTCTCCTTCCCAAGATAAGCGCTAATTTCCTCAGCGGCTGGTGGGGGGGTGGAACTGCTTTTAGAAAAAAGGGATTTTCCTCCTGACATGTTTGCTCCTTTCCTAAGGAGAAACCCGAAGCACTCGCCTGCCAAAGAACTTGTTCGGCGAGCAGGCGAAATCCGAAATTCGAAACAAAAATTTAATATAAAGTTTTAGAAATTTCGTCATTTGAATTTTGGTATTGTTTCGGATTTCGATATTCGGATTTCGAATTTTTTATTTTCCCAAGATTGCTTCTACAATTCTTTCCAATTCTTGATGGGAATAGTATTCGATCTCTATCTTTCCCTTTTTACCTTTTTGGGTAATCTGAACTTTTGTTCCTAAGTATTTTCTCAAGGAATCCTGTAGGCTGCTGAGTTGGCTCTCCAGGTCACCTCTTCGCTTGGCCGGAGTCGTCGTCTTTTTTGGTTTCTCTGACCACCGTTTCGCCAGGGCTTCGGCCTCTCTGACCGAGAGGCCCTTTTTAATAATCAGGGCACAGAGTTCTTTCTGTTTTTCTTTGCTTTCAAGGCTGAGGATGGCTCTCGCATGTCCAGAAGTGATGCGATTTTGTAGAAGTTGATTTCTTATCTCTATTGGAAGTTTTAAAAGGCGGAGGGTATTGGCAATGGTGGTTCGGTCCTTTCCGATCCGTTTACTCAATTCCTCTTGGCTGATGTTGAACTCTTCCGTAAGATGCTTGAAAGCCTCGGCTGCCTCAATGGGATTGAGGTCCTCCCTTTGCAGGTTTTCGATGAGGGAGATTTCCAGAGCTTCCCTTCTTTCTGCCTCTTTTACCACCACAGGAACTTCTTTCAGCCCTGCCTTTTGAGCCGCGCGCCAGCGACGTTCTCCAACAATCAGCTCATAGCCCTGATCGGTTCTTCTGACAATGAGAGGCTCCAGAATCCCTTTCTCTTTGATGGACTCTGCCAATTCCTGGAGTTTCGATTCGTCAAAATGCTTTCGGGGCTGAGATCGATTGGGGATGATCTCTTCTATCCCACAATAGAGAAGTGTCTTCGGTTCCGTTTGCCCAAATTCCGGGAGAAGTGCTCCCAGACCCTTTCCTAAAGCCATTCTTTTAGTTGCCATTGATCTTCCCATTCATCATAATTTCTCTGGCCAAGTTCAAATAACTTTCTGCACCCTTCGAATGAATGTCGTATAAGAGGATAGGTTTTCCATGGCTGGGGGCTTCACTCAATCGAATGTTTCGGGGGATGATCGTCCTGAACACCTTATCTTTGAAGTGTTTCCTCACCTCATTAGCTACCTGGTGAGAGAGATTATTCCGGACGTCGAACATCGTGAGCAGAATCCCCTCGATCTCCAGTTTTGGATTGAGAGACTGTTTAATCAATCTTATCGTTTTGAGAAGTTGGCCCAGCCCTTCCAGGGCATAGTATTCGCACTGGAGAGGGATGATGACAGAGTGGGCAGCTGTCAGTGAGTTAATGGTCAGCAGGCCCAACGAGGGAGGGCAATCGATAAAAATATAATCGTAATCGGCCTCGACCTCTTTGATCAGATGATCCAACTTCTTCTCGCGATTTTTTTCCTGGATCAGTTCCACTTCTGCACCAATCAAATCCGTATTGGAAATCGCCACATCCAAATAGGCAAGGGAGGTCTTCTGGATTATTTCCTTCAGACCTGAACCACGGAGCAGGGCGTGGTAGATGGTCCCATTGAACCCTTCTTTGCTTAAACCAATACCACTCGTTGAATTTCCCTGTGGATCAATGTCGATGAGAAGAACCTTTTTCTCTGCGGCAGCGATGGAGGCGGAAAGATTGACTGCCGTTGTGGTTTTCCCCACCCCTCCTTTTTGATTGGCAATGCAGATTACTCTTGCCATAAAAATTCCTATGGAATTGTGGGATAATGGGATATTATCTTTTAATCTTTAAAACCCAATATTCCACCATTCCATTATTCCAGTGTTCCAAATTAAGCTTTATATAGCACAAAAAAGGGATGGATGGAAAGACAAAGTTGTGCTTTCATATCTTTTCAAACAGGAGAATTGTTCTTTTGAAAGAACTGAAAGGGAGGATCAGAGAAATGTTTTTTTGCAATTGGTATCGGGTTCCCTCTGTTTCAGTGAGGAGCCGAATTTCATCCCTCTCCACTTCACCTTTCATGGCGATAACCCATCCTCTTTCCTTCAAAAAAGGGAAACTCAGGATGAGAAGGGTTCGAAGATCTGAAAAAGCCCTGGAAAGGGTGATATCAAATCGTTCCCCCAAGGCTTGGAGGATTCCCTTATCTTGAACACGGCCGTGGATCGCCTCCATTCCTTTTAAGCCGAGCATACGGATAATATGTTTTTGGAAATCGACTTTCTTACGGACAGAGTCAATCAAGGTCATCTCAAGATTAGGTTGAGCGATTTTTAAGGGAATGCCGGGGAAGCCTGCGCCTGACCCAATGTCTAAGATGGAGGAATATTTGGGGAGATATGGGTGGACAGAGAGGGAGTCGAGAAAATGTTTTAGAACAATTCCTTTCTCTGACCGGATGGCAGTGAGGTTCATCTTTTGATTCCATTTGAGGAGTTCTCTGAGATAAAGGTCGAAGGCCTCGATCGCCTTTTCATCTAAATGAATCCCAAAGCCCTTGGCCCCTTCAATAAGGAGGTCTTTATTCTTCTTCTCCATAGGAAAGATTCTTATCATAAAAAATCCTCTTTTAAAAGAATTTAACCTGTTTTGTCTACTCAAAACAGGGGAGAGGTTGCACTTGGAAGCATCCCCAGATCCGTGATGGAGATCAAGCCACTCATCCAGGGAAGTTCAGGAGTCTTCAAGAGTCAGACAGGCCAGCTGAAAAAGTTTTAGAGCGAAACCTCTGAGGGAATAGATCCGAACGCCCCAAAAACTTTATAAAACGTAAATTGTTAGTCAATACGAAAATTACCTTTAACATCCTATCCATTCGCAATTCTAAAACTTTTGAAGTCTGGTCTGTCTGACTCTCTGGTCTCACGGAATTGTGGATGCTTACTGGGTCTTCGAGAGTAATTTACATTTTAAATGAATCTGGTAGAATAGAAGATGATTCGTCATGAAGGAAGGAGTTCGAGGGAAAGGATACGGATTACAGGGCTCGTATAGAAACGGATGGAGTGAGATAAGGTGTTAAACTTAATGGGTAAACGTCATTCCCTTATTTCCAGAAAAATGATCCTGGTGGCACTCCTTGTCATCTTCGTCTGCACCGTCGCCGAGGTCGCAACAAGAATAGGGTGGCTCAAACCGATAGACTATTTATATTATGATCTCTGGCACATTCTGGCAGGTGTTCAAGCCGAGCCAAAGCATGTCGCCATCGTAGCCATTGATAATGAGACGCAGTTGAATTATCGGGATGAACCGTTGATATTCTGGGGACCACATTTTGCAAAGGGGATCGAAGTCCTCAGCAAAGTGGGAGTCCGGGTCATTGGACTCGATTACCTTTTTACTGTGAGCGCTGAATCATGGCTTAAAAAATTTGAGGTACCAGGAAGCGAGAAGAGTCGTACCTTCGATGGTCCGATAAGGGCACAGCTTGCCACAGGCAAGGTGGTGCTTATCGGTTGGGTAGCCAGCAATGAAAAAGGGGAAGGGGAACTCCTTCTACCCATAAAAGATTACCTGTTCGCTTTACCGGGTGGTATTGCAGATGTCGGCCTCGCTAATTTTTACTCCGACGAAGATGGTGTGATACGTCGGTTCGTTCCAGCCGTATTCGATGATGATACTTTGCCTAACCTCACTTTTGCTACTCTCTTAGCGGTGAAGGCCAGCGGTCTGGAGCCTTCCAGTAAGCATTGGTCGTTGAGCGGTAGAGGGATATCCAATCAGACTAATCCTTATCCCATCGGTTTTGTGGGTCCCCCTGGAACCATCCCCCGCCTTTCCTTTACCAAGTTACTCAAACCTATGGCTGAGAAGGATCCTGAGGTGCAACAGCTTAAGGGAAAAGTAGTCATCATCGCTCCTGAACACGTGGGAATTCAGGATTTTCACCTGGCTCCCTATGCCCGGGAATTTTGGAAAATGGAAGGCAGGATGATGAGCGGAGCTGAGCTCCATGCCAATATCATCGAGACCTTGCTCTCAGGGCGGTTCTCTAAGCCTGTTCCAAGTTGGATCAGAATCCTTAATATTGTAATCATCCTCGTGGTTGGAACCCTTCTCTTTTTCCGACTCCATCCATTGAGGGGTTTGGTGGTGGGTCTACTGCTCAGCCTCTTTTGTGCTACCTTAGCCTACCTATTATTTCGAATCAACTGGATCCATCTTGTGTCCGGTGTCCAATTAGGCTTGGCCTTGAGTTATTTAGGCACATTAGGGTTCAGACTGACTGGAGAGGAAAGGGAGCGGGTACTCCTGAGGCAGATGTTCGGACAATATGTTTCTGATGAGGTGGTGGAAAAACTTCTTACTATGGGACACAGGCCTGACCTGGGAGGTGAGGCGATACAGGTCACTATCCTCTTTTCAGACATTCGAAATTTCACAACAACTTCGGAAAGGTTGAATCCACACCAGGTGGTTGAGATCCTCAATGCCTATCTGGGTCGAGCCTGTGAGGCTATTCTGAACCAAGGTGGCACGGTGGATAAATACATTGGTGATGCGGTCATGGCTGTATTTGGATCCCCGATACCTTATAAAGACCATGCTCAACGCGCACTGGCCGCTGCTCTGGTCATCAAAGAGATGGCCCGCGAGTTTCGCTCTTGGATGCACGAGCACTTCGCTGGGGTGACCCTACCCGAGTTTGAAATCGGAATTGGAATTCATACCGGTGAAGCTGTCATTGGCAACATCGGCTCCCCTAAGCGTATGGAGTTCACAGCCATAGGCGATGTGGTCAATACCGCCTCGCGTCTTGAGGGTTTGACCAAAGAGTTTGGATGGACGATTATCGCGAGTCGTGCAACCATTCATGCCGCCGGTTCAGATGTATTAACCGGGAAGCGAGAGAAGGTCCTTCTTAAGGGCCGAGAGGAAGAAATCGAGGTCTTCGAAGTGATGGGCCTCAAATCAGAGAAAGGAGGAGAGTCATGAAATTTTTATACAAGAATATTTCGTCAGCTCTAAGGCTTCTTATCTTACTTTCACTCACGATCCTCTTTATGGAGGGTTCCGTAAAGGCCCAACCCCTTCCTCCTGATGTTGGGATTGTGACCCAATTCTCTGGGGAAGCCACCTACTGGAATGAAGGTTATCAAAAAACTCCGGAGAAGGCCCAAGTCTTTATGAAGATACGTCTAGGTGACTATTTTAAAATAGCCGTAGGAGGTATGATTCAATTGGTCTATTTTCAAAACGGTCGTCAGGAAACCTGGAAGGGGCTAGTGTCTTTCATAGTAGGTGATGTGCAGAGTCGAGGTGAAGGAGGGAGAGAGCTTCCAGGACAGCCAGAGGTGGTGATCCTATCGACCGAAGCCTCTCAGGGGATGCGCCGCATTCCAGTGCTGCTTCGGCGGGCGAGACTGAGTCGTTCAGGGGGTGGCGTTATGTTACGCGGTACGCCCGAGGCTTCTCAGAAATCCATTGTTCCTACTAAGGAAGAAAGGGCTGAGATTGCCATGGCGAAAGAGGATTACCAGAAATTACGTAAGCAGGCAAAACCGAATGACATCACGCCTGAGTTGACTCTTCTTGGAGTATTAGCAGATTACGAACAGTACGGAGAGATGGAGAAAATCATTAAGGATGCCATAAAAATCCAGCCCGATAATCAGGTTTTAAGGGAACTGGACGAGTGGGTAAAAACTCAGAAACGCAGCCAACTGAAAAAATAAGGGAGAGCGAAATAGATGAAGAGATTTCACCAGCCCTTTAGGGTTAGCTTCGTCCTATTCCTATTCATTGTTTTTCTCCTTACTGGTTGCATGCCGAGGATGACCGTAAAGGAGACCGCTCATTACAAGCTCTATGAAGGCATATCCCTGTTAGCTTCAAAAAATTTTGGAACCTGGACCAAAACAGAGATCCAGATCCCCAAAGGGGCCATTGTCGCGGTTATGGCAAAAGGGGAAGTCTGGGACACTCGTAATCCAAGTGAATGGTACTGGCAGCCATATCAATGTCTACGATTTAAAGTCGGAGAAGATAATCGAAAAATGCACCTTAGCTCTGGAGTTGATAGAAAAGACCCCTATAATCTAAATGCCGTCCCAAGTGGAAATGGAGGTTTTCTTTATTTTGGTATGGGGACTTGGTGGAAAACAAATAGAAGTCCAAAGACGAAGATGGGAAAAATCACAGCGAGAGCCATTGTATGGGAGAAGGATCGTCAGGATCAGATCGAAAGAGATCTATTGAAACTTATTCGTGACCATCCCAAAGACCCACAATTCCGATTTCTGGTTGCCTTTATGGCCAATTGCCTTGGCCCTATTGGAGAATATCAGAAGGTACAAAATCTTTACAAAATGATGAAAGAAAATCCCGATTTGGATTGGGATAAGGTTTATCCTGTTGTTCTCAACCACCTCTCTGATTTTGAGAGACACCAGGGAAGAAACGAAAGTGCAAAGGCCTATTTGGAAGAATCATTGAAAGGAGTGAGACGCTATGGCAATAAATATGAGGAATCGATGGTCCTTCAGCGTTTAGGGAGGGTTGCCTTTAATCAAAAGAAGTATGAAGAGGCAAATCAACTATTAGAACAAGCCCTCGGAATTGCAATGACGATAAAGAACCCATATGTTATTGGATCATGCCTGAACAGTATGGGGGTGAGTCTATTAAGGATGAATAAGCCTTCCGAGGCTATCGAATACTTTGAGAAGGCCTTAGAGCAATATCGCCGGGGTGATGTTTATTTGTCACAGCGTTGGTGTTATCTCCACCTTGGTGAAGCCTACATGAGGATCAATAAGAATATGGAGGCGAAAAAATCCTTTCAATCTGCCATTGAAGTGGCATCGAAGGCTACCGACCCACAAGCTCAATGGAGTGCCCACCAATGGCTGGGTAGGATGGCAGAGAGAGAAGGAGACAACCAGGCTGCCTTTGGACATTATACAGAAGCCATCAAGGTGGTTGAGTCGATGAGAGCTAAGTATACAGATCCGGAGCTTAAGGCTCTTTTTATGAAAGATAAGTTCCGCCTATATGAACGAATGATTCAACTTCTCTACAAGATGCAACGAGTCCCTGAGGCCCTCCATTATCTGGAGCGAGCCAGGGCGAGAGTGATGCTCGATATGTTGGCAGAGAAAACCCTCTCGTCAAAAAATAAAGAAGAAAATGAACTCCTCGTTCAGGAACGAGCTCTCAGGCGGCGAATGGATGAGCTCTCAATTGGACAAGAGAGAATTGCAATCGAGAGTCCTCAGGATCCAGAGGAAGAGATTTTAGATCTACAAGAACCGAAAATGACACCTTCAGAGCTTGAGCGCTTGCAGGCTCAGCATCGATCCATTCTTGAGAGGATTGAGAAGATAAATCCTGAGCTTGCCTCTCTGATCAGCATCAACCCTTTGAAGGCAAACGAGATTCAGGCGCTGCTTGATGGTGACACAATTCTTATTGAGTATTTCATAGGCATGGAGAATCGATTTATCTTTTTAGTCACACAAGAGAAGGTTCTGGCCGTTCCTTTGAAGATAGACTCGAAGAAACTTTTCCAAAAGATCAGGGACTTCAGGAATAGGGCCGTGGAAGGGATTACTCTGGATCGGCTTCTCTCCAAGGCTTACGAAAAGCCTCTTTCAGAATTATATGAGTTTTTAGTCCAACCTATAGAGGGAGAGATATTCGGGAAGAAACGCCTTGTGATTATTCCCCACGGGATGCTCCACTACCTTCCTTTTCAAGCCCTTCTATCCAGAGAGAGGAAATATCTCATCGAGTCCTTTTGCATCAGCTATCTGCCTTCTGCGACTGTACTGAAGTATGCCAGGGCAAAGAACAAAGGGAATCGTGTGGATCTTTTTGCTGCAGGAAATCCTGTTACAGGGTTTGAGCCTCTTCCTGCAGCCGAAGAAGAGGTTCGTGAAGTCTCAACTCTTTTTGAGAAGAGATTGGTTCTCATGGGGAGGGAAGCCACCAAGACCTCAGTGAAGGGGCAGTCGCCCAAGTACGACCTGTTGCTTCTTTCTACTCACGGGGAGATGATCGAATCGAATCCTCTTAAGTCCAATCTTAGGTTTACTCCATCAGGAAGAGATGATGGGAAACTCACGGTGAATGAGATCTTCGATATGGAGATCAAGGCGAACCTGGTGACGCTTTCTGCTTGTGAGACAGCTCTGGTCAAAGGAGAAGCAGGAGATTTTCCACAGGGGGATGATCTGGTAGGGCTCTCCAGAGCCTTTATTCATGCGGGTGCACCGAGCGTGGTAGCTTCCTTGTGGAAGGTATCAGATGATTCAACCGTGAGACTGATGAAGACCTTTTATCAGAACATGAGGAACATGCCGAAAGCTGAGGCCCTTCGTAAGGCCCAGATGGACTTAATGAAATCCACGGTTCGTTTTACCATCACAAGGGCTGGGGGAGGTACAATTCAGACGTCACAGAAATTGTCTGAGGAAATGGTTGAATGCTCCCATCCTTTCTTCTGGGCACCTTTTATCCTCTTAGGGGATTGGAGGTAATATTCAAAACAAACTTAAATCTAAGAATTTTCTTCTAACATTTGCCAAATCCCCCAAAAATCTCCCCTCCCCTGGCGGGTGTGTCGTAATTAGGGGAAACGATAGGGAATGTCATGCTGAACTTGTTTCAGCATCTAATTAAATTAATACCTTGTGAGACCCTGGCACGAAGTGATGAACGAATGTGAATCAATAAATTCAGGGTGACAAAAAAAGAATTACAACACAGTCTCCAAGGGGGGAGGGAATAGGTGAGGGAAATTTCAAATATCTTTGATTAGATTTTTTATAAATATAGTAAAAATGGATTAGGAAAAGAAAGGAAGTCTATTATGACCATTCGAGTATTTATAGTGAGTATGGTTATCCTGCTAACTGCATTCCCTGCTTCAGCCCAGTTAGACCGGATCTTCAAAGGTCTGGGAGTAGGTGAAAAGGGCAGTGGACTGAGTGATGCGAAGATCGGTTCTGGTTTGAAAGAAGCGTTGCAGATTGGGACTGAAAACGCTGTCAATTTCACTGGAAAGACAGATGGGTACTTTCTGAACCAGGTGATCAAAATTTTAATGCCTGAAAAATTGAGGACCTTTGAAAAAGGTTTAAGGGCAGTGGGCTACGGTCCGCAGGTGGATGAATTCATCCTGAGCATGAACCGCGCTGCCGAGAAAGCAGCCCCCTTCGCCAAACAAATTTTCTGGGATGCCATTGGAGAGATGACTTTTGAGGATGTAAGAAAAATCTTTTCAGGGCATGACACAGCAGCCACAGATTATTTCAAAGGCAAGACCACAGACAAACTTACGGTCATTTTCAAACCAATTGTTGACAAGGCGATGAATGAGGTGGGCGTGACCCGACAATACAAGGAACTGGTTGGACGTTATGAGAACATCCCATTTGTCAAAAAAGAGAGTTTTGACCTTGACCATTATGTCGTGACCAAGGCTCTCGGTGGATTGTTCCATATGGTAGGCGAGGAGGAGAAAAAAATCCGGAAAAATCCAGCCGCACGAACCACCGAACTCCTGAAAGAGGTATTTGGGAAGTAAACATCAATATCTTGAAACCAATAAGCAGAAAGAATTTGAGGGCGGGGGTTCCCCCGCCCTTTTTTGTTTTTCCATCCATTTCTTTTTTGACCTTAAGAGCTTTTTTCTGCTAAAATGCCTCCAATCTAATCTCACCCTCACCCCGTCCCTCTCCCCTCAAAGACTGTGTCGTAATGGCGGGGAAGGGGCAGAGAGCTAGCTTCGGAAGCTTTAGAATTGCGGTTCTTTAAAGGTTGT
>Ga0299915_10003408_pt1 | contig 11496 bp, 11 predicted proteins | sample RVTome_13_FD_200263 | JGI IMG/M metagenome (GOLD analysis project Ga0299915, IMG submission 200263) | Soil microbial communities from uranium-contaminated site in the Upper Colorado River Basin, Wyoming, United States - RVT92D227 (version 2) ... | reverse complement strand
AGGTGATAGTGGAGGCGGTGATAGAAAGCCGAGGCATTCTTCCTCGCCCATTGGAGGATATCCTCACAGAGAAATCCTCTGCCCCCTCCCATCTCTACCACATCAAAGGCTGAACCTCCTATATGTTTTGACATCTGAGAGAGTTGTTTGGCAATCAATCCTCCAAAAAGGGGATGAACGCATGGGCTGGTATAGTAATCCCCATCACCTCCGATGCTCGTCCTTGCCGATTGATAATAACCGTATTCAGGATGGTAGAGACACCATTCCATAAATTGAGAAAAGCGGATGGGACCTCTCTTCTCAATTTGGTTGAGAATAAATCTTCTCAGCCTTTCTTCCCGACTTTTTTTCTCCTCTTCCATATACAAAGAAGCTCTCTATTGTGATATCCGGATTGGACCAGCTCCCAACCTTCCTTCCCTTTCTCACAAAAGAGAGCCTTCAACCATTCAATGCCGCCCTGAAAGGCATCATGAACAAAACAGAGCCCATCCTGATCACACTCAATGGCTCGGGTCTCTTTTCCAGCCTGGCGTTCCGGAAGTTCATGGATCGTAATCTGATATTCCCATTGGGGCATAAATTTTTCCTCTTTCTTGATTATTTAAAGTTCTTCATCCTGCCTGAAGTCTATATAAAGGATAGCTTGAATTTCAAATGACAAAGCTCAAATGTCAAATCAAATCCAAAATTCAAATGTCAAAAAGATTTTAACTTATCTTACTTCCGGTTGGGGAAAACCTTTCTAATGACCCTCCCATTCTCACAGGGTTCACGAATGGAGAAGGGTGCAACGAGAGAAATACCTCTTCAATCGCCTCGTCGATGTTTAAGCGGCCCTTCTTCAAAGGCTTCATGGACCCAGTTTAATGCGGCGATCATTTTTGGAAATCCAATGGTGGTCAGCCCCAAAAGGACTGCATGTCGAATCTCATCCGGAGTCACTCCTATGGCCAGGGCTCTTCGAGTATGAGATTTAATCGCCCCTTCAGATTCCGAACCAATGGCGATCCCAAGCTTGACCAGCCTTCGCACCTTTTCATTAAGAGGACCGGAGGCGTGACATTTTTTGGCGAGATGATCGTACTCCTTTTCAATCTCCGGAAATTCTTTTCTAAGACGTTTGTAGGAAAACGGCAGGAAGTTCTCCTTTGGCATTTTCTCCCCCTCCTCATTCCAAACTAATGGTATATTTGTTGACCATGTGGTGAGGGAAATAGGATTCTTTTGCCTTTCTCAAACCCTCTTCCCCCAAATCCTGTTCTCGATTGACATAGGTATACTCTGGCCATTGATGTTCTAAAAAGGCCTGATGGATCGTGGGATAGAGTCCCTCATAGGCTGGATTGGCTTTTTCAATGTGAATGACGACTGTTTCCGGGCTGAGCAGTTCTCCTAAGGTAAAAGCCTCCACTTTTCCATTGATCAGGATGGCCCCTCCCTTGACTCCTAACTCCTCAAAATGGGTGAAAGCCTCTTTAATGGCGGAGGATTCGTTGAGCAGGCCCGGACTCGCTTCACAATGCCGAAGATCACACCACTCGGTCTCTAATTGAAGGCATTGCGGAATCCATTCAAGAGAGAGGGGGAGGTATTGGTAGGAATATTTTTCTTGAAATTGTTTGATATGATTCCTCTTCCGGTGATACTTTCTACCCTTCAACTCAATCAAATCTTGGACGAGATAGACATAGTCGCATTGACCTCGATCCAGTTCGGCCTTCATCTCTTCTGATTTCCAATCGATCTGCGTAACGACGGCTTCAGGGACACGAGCGATTTTACCAAACATTGCTTTTGATACAAGATACTGAAGCAAAGTCTGATAACATTTTATCACATCTCCCTCTCCAATGGGAGGATAGAAGAAGGAATTTTCTCCCCGGTTAGAAAGGAGGCAGAGGAAATTTGAAAGACGACTGATTTGGGTTTGATAGCATTGTCGCCAGATGAAAAGGTTGGTAAAGGTAAACTCTGAAATCGCAGGAGGGAGCGGGGCGAAGAGTTGGTCAAAGAGCGATTTGTCTTCGAGGGTTAAATCTTTAAATTGAGGGAATTCTGGTACATCTCTCCATAATTCATCCATAAGTCATTAGACTCCTTCTCTCACTGACATTGATCATCGGGTCAAATGGTCGACCATTGTGCAGACTTCTTTGAGATTGAAGGGTTTATGAATAAATCCATAAACGCCTGCATCGATGGCTTCTTTGAGGAAGGGGTCCTCTCTTTCTGAGATAATCAGAAGGATTCTGGGTCGGTGGGATTTTTGAATCTCGAGCAGTAGCCCCTTTTCTTTAACTCCGGGGCTATCTATATTTAAGATGAGAATATTAAAGGGTTTTTCAGAAAGGAAAGATTTAATCTGGTAACCGCTATCTAACGTGATAACTAAATGTCCTTCTCTCTCCAAGCATTCTCTTAAATAACCTCGACTGGCCAAATCATGATCGACAATACAAATCCTATTTGCCATGAATATCCCCTTCCAAGTTGAGTTCACTCAGTTATCCTATGGGAAGGGGATACTAACGTTTCTGCTCGAGTCGATTCTCCAAGATCACTTTATCGACGATCTCGCCACAGAAAATGCATCTCCATCCGAAAAATTCTTCACAAATACCATAGAACTTTTCGAAGACCATGGTTCCGCCACAACGATAGCACTTCATAACAACCTCCAATTCCTTAGATATTTAAATTGAAAGCAATTTTTATACCAATAATTAGATTCTTTTATAATGTCAATAAGTTAGGAACATCCAAGAAAATAGAGGATTTGGAAGGTATGTTTTTTGTGAGAAGGTTTGTACAATTTTAAACAGTAAATTCTAACATTTAAGATTGAAAAATTAAAAATTATTTAAATATCGATATGTTATGAATATGTCTATTCTTAAACATCACTGTGTCAATTTTGCTCCTTTTCCAACCCATAACGTCTCATCTTTCCATAAAGAGTGGAACGATTAATGTTCAATCTTTTTGAGGCCTTATGTTTATTCCAATTGGTATCTTGAAGAGTTTTTAAAATGAGGTTCTTTTCATAATCTTGAAGGGTAATAATTTCCTGTGCAGGCAATGGCCTTTGGAGGAAGGATTGAGGAAGGTCTTTTGGTAATACCTTTTCCTGCTTGGCAATGATGATTGCATGTTCAATGACATTTTCTAACTCCCTGACATTTCCAGGCCAAGAATGATCGAGAAGAATCTCCATGACCTCAGGAGAAAAACTAGTGACTTCTTTTCCCCTCTCATTGGTGAATTTTTGTAGGAAGTGAGAGGCCAGAAGTGAGATGTCATCTTTTCTCGCACGAAGGGGTGGAACGAAAATGGGAATAACATTGAGTCGATAGTAAAGGTCCTCCCTGAAGGTACCCTTCTTCATCTCTTCGGTGAGATTTTTATTCGTCGCAGCAATCACCCTGACATCCACCTCCAGGGTCTCTTCTCCGCCGACTCTCTCAAAACGGTGATCTTGCAAGACCCGAAGGAGCAAGATCTGAGTGGGAGGAGAAACTTCACCAATCTCATCGAGGAAAATCGTCCCTCCATCGGCCATTTCAAACCGGCCGATCTTTCTCCGGATGGCCCCTGTGAAAGACCCTTTTTCATGACCGAAGAGTTCGCTTTCCAAAAGGTTCTGAGAATAAGCTGAACAATTAGCGACGATAAAGGGTTTGTTTTTCCGATGGCTGTTGAAATGAATGGCTCTGGCGATCAACTCTTTTCCTGTACCGCTTTCTCCCTGGATGAGTACGGTTGAATCCGTGTCCGCAATATCCGAGATTAACTCAAAGATCTCTTGCATCCGGGTATTCTTTCCGAGGATGTTTCCGAAACTGTATCGTTTTTCCAATGCCTGAGTGAGGAGAATATTTTTATCTTTCTCCCTCCTCAGCTCATCATGGAGATCTTTAATCCGGAGCATCACTCTCACCTTGGCCAGCAATTCCTCATTAATAAATGGCTTCGTGAGGTAGTCGTCGGCTCCAAGGTTGAGACTGTTGATTTTATCCTCAAGGCTTGATCGAGCGGTGAGAATGATGACCGGAATGAATTTCAATCTTTCATCCTCCTTGATCTTGAGACAGATATCTCTTCCATCTGCATCGCCTAACAAGATATCGAGGAGGATCAGATCGACAGGTGTTTCTGATCCTGGAACTTTTTTGCTTTCACCCTCTAAGACTTTCATCGCCCCATCCCCGGAGAGGGCATGGATGACTTGATATCCCTCCAATTTCAGGAGCGTGGTGATCATCTCCACCGCATCCTTATCATCATCGACGACCAATATTTTTTTCGCCTCTCTATCTTTCATTCCTCTTCCTTATTCTCTCGATAATACCATCGCTTTAATCCAACACAATATCGCTGAAAGACCGTGAAATGTCAATCGTAAAGAACCAATAAAATCACCCCTCACCCTGACCCTCTCCCCCAAGGGGAGAGGGAAAATAAGTTTTGACAATACCAGGGATAGGGGTGAGGGGGAAAATCCTGACAAATTTGATTAACAAAAATTCAAGAAATTGGACATTAGTAATACAGATGTGAGATACATTGAACATAAAGAAAAATCTGTGTAATCATTTTTTAAAATCACTGTGATCAAGAGAGCGTCTAACCATTTTTTGATCTCTCTTATTTGAAATTTGACAAATGATTTGTAGAAGTTTAAAGTTCCTTTCAAAGGAGAATCGGGGATGGAACATCCGTTATTTAGGGATTTTAAGGCTCATTGTAGAACCTTGATGAAAGTACATTTTATTGGAATATTAGGGTTGATGTTTTTATCATTTTTTTCCTCAGCTTGCTCCAATGAAAAACCGGGAAAGCCTGCTTCTGCTCCTCTACCCGTTACCGTGGTCACGGTAACTCAAAAAACAGTCCCTGTTCAGCTTCGCGCCATTGGGAATGTACAAGCCTATTCAACGGTGACAGTCAAATCCAAGGTTGGGGGAGAATTGGTACAGGTCCATTTCACAGAGGGTCAGGATGTTAAAAAGGGTGAACTTCTCTTCACAATTGATCCTCGGACTTTTGAAGCTAACCTCAAGCAGGCCGAGGCAAATCTTGCAAGAGATATAGCACAGGTTGGCCAGGTTGAGGCCGACCTGGCAAAGAATATGGCCTTGGTGAAACAGACTGAGGCCAACCTTGAAAGGGATATCACTCATGCGCAAAATGCCAAAGTAGATGCTGAACGTTATTCATCTCTCATCGAAAAGCAAGTCATCTCTAAGCAGCAATATGATCAGGTTCGAACGAATGCAGATGCCCTCGAAGCAACCGTCCGTGCGGATAAGGCAGCCAAAGAGAGCGCAGAGGCAGCAGTCCGTTCCTCGAAAGCCGCTTTGGAGAATGTCCAGGCTTCTGTTCGTGCAGACATGGCTGCCGTGGAGAATGTAAAAATTCAACTGGGCTACTGCTCGATTAGTTCATCCATAGACGGCCGAACGGGAAGTCTGATCGTTAAGCAAGGAAACATCATCAAAGCGGATGATACCAACCTCGTCGTCATCAATCAGATCGTTCCCATCGATGTAGCCTTTTCTATTCCGGAGCAAAATTTATCTGAGATCAAGAAATACATGACTTTGGGAAAAATACAGATAGAGGCTCTCCTCCTTATGAATGAGGAACGTCCTGAAAGAGGAGTCATCACTTTTATAGATAATGCTGTGGATAGCAATACCGGCACCATCCGGCTCAAAGGAACCTTTGCCAACCATGAGAAGAAACTCTGGCCAGGGCAATTCGTCAATGTCGTTCTCACCCTTACCACAGAACCCCATGCGATCGTGGTTCCATCCCAGGCCATCCAGACCGGACAGGAAGGTCAGTATGTCTTTGTGTTCAAATCCGACTTTACTGTAGAATCCAGGCCAGTGGTTGTCAGCAGAACCGTCGCTGGTGAGGCAGTCGTCCAAAAAGGACTCCAGGCAGACGAAAAGGTGGTGACCGATGGACAGCTTCGGCTCTATCCTGGGGCTAAAGTGGAGATCAAAAGTCCCAATTCTGCGACAACTACCAATAGAAAAAAACCATGAACATTCCAGAGCTTTTCATCCGGCGGCCTGTCATGACAAGCCTTGTCATGCTGGGCATTCTCCTCTTCGGCATCATGGGGTACCGGCTCCTGCCGGTAAGCGATCTTCCCACGGTTGATTACCCCACCATTAGTGTCATTGCCGAACTCCCTGGAGCCAGTCCGGAGACGATGGCTTCTGCCGTGGCGACACCGCTCGAGCGACAGTTCTCGACCATCGCCGGGGTGGATTCGATGAATTCGTCGAACACTCAGGGGAGGGCCCGGATTACGCTGCAATTTGTTTTGAACAGGGACATCGATGCAGCAGCTCAGGACGTTCAGGCGATGATCGGAAAGGCAGCACGGCAGCTGCCTCCGGACATGCCCAATCCTCCTTCCTATCAGAAAGTCAATCCTGCCGATTTCCCCGTTCTCTTTTTAAACGTGAGCTCACCCACCCTCCCTCTTTCAGCCGTTCATGAATATGCGGATACCTTTGTGGCTCAACGAATCTCCATGGTGAGTGGCGTGGCCCAGGTTCAGGTCTTCGGGGGTCAGAAATATGCTGTTCGCACCCAACTGGACCCAAAGGCTCTTGCTTCGCGCTCCATCGGAATTGACGAAGTGGTGAATGCGATCAAGAGTGGAAATGTAAACCTTCCCACCGGAATATTATACGGAACCCACCAGGCTTTTATGTTAGAGGCGAACGGCCAACTCAATAACGCTGAGGCTTATCGCCCCCTGATCGTAGCATATCGAAACGGCTCCCCTGTGCGCCTCGGTGACCTGGGAAAGGTGCTCGACAGCGTCGAAAATGACAAAACCGCAAGCTGGTATAATAATGTACGCACTATCGGATTGGCCATTTACAGACAACCTGGAACGAATACCGTTCGGGTCGTCGATTCCATCAGGGAACTGCTGCCTGCCCTCCGGTCACAGATGCCTGGTTCGGTGATTCTCGATATTTTTTACGATCGCTCGATATCCATTCGTGATTCGGTCAACGATGTGAAGTTCACCCTGTTCCTGACCATGTGTCTGGTCGTCCTGGTGATCTTTCTCTTCCTGCGAAATCTTTCCGCCACTATTATTCCAAGCCTGGCCCTTCCCATGTCAGTCATCGGCACCTTCTCGGTCATGTACCTTCTGGACTATAGCCTGGATAATCTTTCTCTGATGGCGCTGACACTCTCTGTGGGCTTCGTGGTGGATGACGCCATCGTCATGCTTGAAAATATTGTCCGTCACATGGAGATGGGGGAGAGGCCTTTGGAAGCAGCACTAAAGGGATCGAGAGAGATCGGCTTTACGATCTTGTCGATGACCCTTTCGCTTGTTGCTGTTTTTATACCGGTCCTCTTTATGGGCGGGATCATAGGACGATTATTACATGAATTTGCAGTGACCATCGGTGTCGCCATTCTGGTATCAGGTTTTGTCTCTTTAAGTCTAACTCCCATGCTCTGCAGCCGATTTCTCAGACCACCAGGAGAAAGAAAACAGGGCCATCTCTACGCAGCCTCAGAACGATTTTTCGGAGGAATGCTTCAAACCTATCGGTGGAGTCTTAGATTTGTCTTGAATCATCGCCTGACCACTCTCGTCATCTCTTTTCTTATCCTGGTGATCACTATTTTTCTTTTTAGGGCCTTCTCTTACGGATTTCTTCCGAGCGAGGACATCGGTCAAATCTTCGGCCTCACAGAGGCTGCAGAAGGGATTTCGTTCGAATCAATGAAACAACATCAGATCGCCGCAGCGGAAGTCATCCAACAGGACCCGAATGTGGATTCCATCTCATCGACGGCCGGAGCAGGAGGCCCGCAAGCGACGGGCAATGTGGGTCGCGTCATGATTGTTTTGAAACCCCGGTCTAAACGCAGGCTGAATGCGGACGAGGTGATTCAGGAATTACGGCCAAAACTGGCAAAAATTCCGGGAATCCAGACCTTCCTTCAAAACCCTCCTCCCATACGAATCGGAGGGATGATGACAAAGGCCCAGTATCAATTCACGCTTCAGAGTCCGGAAGTTAAGGAACTCTATCAATATACTCCTGTTCTCGAAGCAAAGATACGTGAATTGCCTGGACTTCAGGATGTAACCAGTGACCTGCAAATCAAGAACCCTCAGGTGAACATCGAAATCAATCGAGATAAGGCTTCGGCTCTTCGCGTCACAGCCAGTCAGATTGAAGAGGCTCTCTATAGTGCTTATGGGACGAGGCAGATCTCAACAATCTACACCTCTATCAATCAGTACCCGGTCATCATCGAGCTGGAGCCTCAATACCAGATGGACCCTTCTGCTCTATCCATGCTTTACATTCGATCCTCCACCGGCCAATTGATTCCTCTCAATGCCGTAGCAAATTTGAGACCTGACCTCGGGCCTCTTTCTATCAACCACCTGGGCCAACTTCCCTCGGTGACCATCTCTTTCAATGTCAAACCGGGTATTTCCTTAGGGGACGCTGTCGCCTCGGTTGAGAAAGTAGTTAAGACTACGCTGCCTGCCACCATCAGCACCAGCTTTCAGGGTACGGCCCAGGCTTTCCAGACCTCCATGAAAGGGATGGGCCTTCTGCTCATCATGGCGATCGTGGTGATTTATATCGTGCTGGGAATCCTCTATGAGAGTTTCATCCATCCTCTGACCATTCTCTCGGGTCTTCCTTCCGCTGCGCTTGGAGCTTTAGTGGCACTGCGGATCTTCAATATGGACTTAAACATCTACTCCATGGTAGGGATCGTCATGTTGATCGGAATTGTTAAAAAGAATGCCATCATGATGATTGACTTTGCATTGGACGCACAGAGAAATCAAGGAAAAAACCCTGCCGATGCAATTTATGATGGCTGCCTCATCCGATTTCGTCCCATCATGATGACCACCATGGCAGCCATCATGGGCACACTGCCCATTGCCATCGGTTTTGGCGCGGGTGCAGAAGCTCGCCGTCCTCTTGGACTGGCTGTAGTGGGTGGCTTGATTTTTTCCCAACTCATCACTCTCTATATCACTCCAGTGATCTATATTTACTTGGAATCTTTCAAAGAGAAGGTAAAAGGTAGATTCCGTAGAAAAACCATTTAGTGAGGTGAAGAGATGGGGAGATGCTGAAAAGCCAAGGTATCACGATGACGATAAAAATTAATGTGATCGCATGGACATTAATCTTTTAGCCTATGTTAAGTAAAGTTATTGCCTTAATCCTTTTTCATTTTCAAAATAAGATTCAAATCAGAACGAACCTTTTTTTCACATTCGGGACAGATACCATGAGTAAAATCAACTTCGGAACGGCTGCTAATATAACTTTCTAAGTCTGTCCAATATCCTTTATCATCTCGAATCTTTTTGCAATAGGAGCATATCGGTAATAATCCACGCAATACCCTCATTTCATTCAAACTCTTCTCCAATTTATTGGCTGTGAACTCAAGTTTAATATTTTGATAAACTAAATCAAGCTGAGCCTCGACGAGTTCCTTCGTTTGAAACAGAAGCTTTTTATAAACTTCCCCATAGCTGTTTTCCTTCGAATCAAGTACGCAGATGGTACCAAAAATCTCACCCGTAGGCCAGATGATCGGAAATCCAAGATAGGAAATCATTCCTAAAAGAATATCCGGATTCTTATCCCAGCTTTTATCTTTCAGGGCATTTGGAACCAAGAGTTCATTTCTCGTTTTAATGACCCTTTCACAATAAAGACCGACCAAATGTTCTTTCCCTCCTACTTTGTAAGGATTGTTTTTCGATTCACTTGAACGAAACACTTCGATGAAAGGTGGCTCAACCTTCATAATCAAGGCAGCAGGCACACAGAAAATTTCGGCTAAAGTATTAACAATGCTTTGCCACTTATAGATAATTTTTTCTGGTAGATTAATCTTGCTTAAGTCCATCTGGAATTCCACAGTTTTTTCCCTAAGAAAATATATTCACATTAATTTTTCATAACTTGAGTTGATTTTTTTAATGGCGTTGTTGTCGTGCGAAATTAGGGTCCTTCCCCATATTGCCATCAACATGTTGATTTCGACCTACTCCCTGCCGTTCTGAAATTCAAGGTCTAAGTGTCCAACCCGTGGGTTTCGCGCAGAACTCTCTTGCTGCATCAACCGGGTAAGGGGTTCTCTCGAAGTCTATCAACACTGTAAAACAGTGATCAAATCGTTGGAAGGAATATTGCCTATAGAAAAACTGAATTTCGCTGTAGCCGCGAGGGATAGGCACATTCTCCAGTTGGTCCACGACCTCATCTTTATCCTGGATTCGGATATTTCCCAGGATGGGTCTGCCATCGTTTCTCAATCTCACCTCGAATCGAACAAACTCCCCCGAGGTAGCCGGATCGGGTTTCATGTCCAGATCTTCGACGTAAAGGGGACCAATTCCCCTGTCACCCATCGTCCATCCACTACGTGTTCTTTGAGCACAGTATTCCTTTGCCAAGTCGATTGGCCACCTGTTGTGTTCGATATCCGCTTCTACGGTGAAACAGTAATCCGAACGGGAAAACCGATAGTTCGTCGCAGGAAAATCAATTCGATTCTCGCCAGGATCGATCTGGACATCCTTCGCTTCACTTATAATCTCATCTCGGTCTTTGACAGTAAGGGTAATTCTCGTTGAATGACGTGAGTTGTTCTCCAGGGTTATTTGAAAACTGACTCGCTGCCCTTCCCGAACGGGATCGGGGGAAAATCCCAGCTCGACAATCTTCAGGTCTTCTGGCCGGATCCTCGACTCTCCCCTCTGTAAGAACCGTTCGATCTTCTTATCCCATTGAGCTTGAGCCAATACTGGAATCAGAAACAGGCAGCCAATCACCACCATGACCGTGTACTTTTTCATCTCTCCATTCTCCTTTCTTTTGTCCGACTCTCGATCAATTCAATCCCCCTTCCATTCGATGCCCTTGTTGCACTCTGTTTTATCACATTTCCGACAATTTGAAGATCCCATAAACACCCTTCGAGATATCCTGTCAGAATTTTTTTATCTCTTGGGTTATTAGATATATATTTAAGACTATTAGATTCATGAAAGAAATGGGGTAAATTCTGTATTTTGTACTTATCAATACTATATTTTTAATAGGTAGGATGTCAATTTTATTCTATTGATTTCCATGTGCGATTGTACTGTCACACAAGATTTAAAAATCACAAGTTCAGAAAGAGTCAATATCATTCTTGTCATTGTTCTAAAGTTTTATTGGTAACGGGGATAATCAGATATTTAAAATGGTCGCTGTCCCTATGAAGGGAAAATGCTTTGCTCTATGCCTGTTGGTTTCAGGTGGTCTCACACGGTGGGATTTTTTCAGTAAGTTTTTTCTTTTTTGCAGGCGTCAGTTCCTCTTTGACCTCCCATTCATTTTTAGCGAAGGGATCCTGTCCTTTGATGAGAAGCCAGTCTTTACCACTTCCTCTTCCTTT
>Ga0299915_10003406_pt1 | contig 11497 bp, 18 predicted proteins | sample RVTome_13_FD_200263 | JGI IMG/M metagenome (GOLD analysis project Ga0299915, IMG submission 200263) | Soil microbial communities from uranium-contaminated site in the Upper Colorado River Basin, Wyoming, United States - RVT92D227 (version 2) ... | reverse complement strand
CGCGAGACGCGGCAGCTTCTTGTCGTCGAGCCCACCGGCGCCGATCGTCTTCGGCAGGTCCAGAATCTGCTGACCGCGATAAAGCGCGCGGTACGCCTTGAGCAGTTGCTCGTCCTCCTTTTCGATGCGTGTTCGCGCGATGTGCACGCGGCGAGCCTCGCCTTCGATCTCGTTCGCCTTCCGCGCTAGCGCCTCCCGGCGCTTCGCCCGGTGCTCCGCGCAGCGCTTGCGGTAGTCGCCGTAGTGAATGCGCGCGATACGCGGGTCGAGCTTGATGGTCTCGATGTTCATGGGGCTAGCCCGCCTTCCGCTGCTGCTTCTCCGTCCGGAGGCAGGCCTCCACCATGTTGGCGATCCAGACGCGTGTGGTCGGCTTGGCTAGCCGAACCATGGCGACCAGCGGGTCCGGGGCCGACTTCGAAGACCGCCCGTCGATCAAGTCGGCGGCGTGGCACCCGAGGGAGCTGGCGATCCGCTCCATCGTCTCGAGAGACGGGTTGGCATTCGCTGAAGCGCGGCCGCGCAGCACGCGCTCTAGACGCGCCACCGTTTCGACCGTCACGCCCGAGCGCGCGGCGAGCTCCGCCTGAGTCATGCCAGCCCGCGCGCGACGCGTGCGGATCTGGTTGGCGAGGAAGAGGGCAAGATCGGAGACATCGGTTCGCGACTTCTGGGTCTTTTTCATGGTGATTCCGCGGTCGGTTGGGAGACTGTCAACTGCGCACGAAGCTGTGGCAGCACGAGGTGGCTCATGAACTCGAGCATCCGAGGCGCTTCCTCGAAGCTGGCGTAGGTGCTGTCGACTCCAGCCCCGACGATCAGGATGAAGCCGCACGAGAACGGCAGCGCGTCACGACACTGCTCGGCCAGCTCCTTCACCTGCGGGGTGTCGGGCAGCCAGACCTCAGGGTCTTTCGGTGGCAGCGGCGCGCCGCACTTTCGCGCGATCGTCGCCTCCACCGTTTGGATCAGGTCGTCCGCAGAGAGCGCCGAAGCAAACCCCCACCCGGTCGCCATCACCTTCTTGTAGAAAGCGATCAGGGTGACAGGACAGCGATGCTTGATCGTTGTGGAGACGCCGAGCGCCGCCTTCTGGCACTTGCGCTGTAGGATGTGGGTCTCGTCAGACATCGACCCGTGCCTCCAGAGGGCTGATCCAAACCGGCGTGTCTGGCGAAGCCAGCGAGAACCCAGCCAGCTCGGACTGCAGCAAACAGACCAGCATTTGGGTACCGATCGCTTCGGCCGCCGCCGCGGGTACGGCGTTTCCGATGCGCTCCCTCCACTTGCTGTGACTCTTGCCGGACAGCACGACGGGCTTGCCATCGATCACGGTCGGCAAGCTTTGCAGCGCCATCAGCTCATACGTCGTGAGCGGCCGGTGCCACGTGCCGTCCGCGGAGATGATGATCTGGATCTCCTTGGGGGGTTTCGAGACATCAGGGAAGCGCGGATCGGCGATGGCTGCCGGCGCGTTGTCGACCGTGTGCGCGCCGCGGATCGTCGCCGCGGCCGCCTGCCAAGAAAGAACGCCGTAGGTACCGCCGCGCATGACGCACTTGAATCGGACCTCAGCCACCGAGAACTTGCCTGTGGTGGTCCGGGCGTTGCCGGTCACCGTGCCGGATGGCTCCTCCCACTCGAGAACTCCATACGGGCCGCCGCCGTAGCGCTGGTCGGCAACGGAGTAAGCGCCCTGCCCCACCTGCGACCCGCCCGCGACGGTAGAGCTCGGCTCGTCTGGTCGCAGTACGGCGTAGCCGTGATCGAAGGCCTTCTTCACACGAAGAACGTCGAGCCCTTCGCCGAAGCGCGGGTCGCTCACGCTCGGCGCACCACCGCTGATGTGGTCGGCTCCGGTCACCGTGTGAGCTGGTTTCTCCCAATCCTCCACCCGGTAGTTGTTGTGGTGCGCGTCGGGCCCACAGGACGGCAGCCGCGGATCGCCGATGCTTGGCGCGCCGCTACCGATCCGGTCGGATCCGATGACGGTGTGCGCCGGCTGCTCCCAGTGCTCAACGCGGAGCTTCCCGTAGTGGTCGCCCATCTTTGCGCCCATGCGCGGGTCGGCGACCGCCGCTGCTCCGCTCGATGGTGCCGGCGAGTGCGTGATCGTGCCGACCGCTTCGTCCCAAGGCGTCACGCGATCGGTGTTACCGAATGGCCGTCTCGGCCGCGGATCGGCTACGGCGCTGGGGCCGTTCGATCCCGTGCCTGCGATCGTGACGCTTGGGTCCTTCCACTTGGCCACGTGGTGGCGACGGAAGACTTCGCGCTTGGGCTGGCCAGTGCGCAGCACATCGTCCAGGTCGCGCCAATCGCCGCCAGCGGGGATGAGCGATAGGCGCACCCAATTCACCCAGGAGAGGCGCGGGAGGCGGTGCATCGGTCCGCCCGCGGGGTCATCTGGAAGCGGGAGTTCGCCGATTACCTCGCCGCAGCCCCGCACGCGTTTCTTAGGCGGCTGATAGAGCAGTGCCTGCACCTCGGACTGAAGCCGCGCCACGAGGAGGTAACGGCGACGCACCTGAGCCAGTCCGCCGAGCTCGCCGCACTCGTGGAAACTCTGGTGAAAGACGTATCCCTGGGCGCGCAGCATCTTTCGCAGGCGACGCAGCATCCCGCCCGCGCGCTTGACGATGCGCGGCACGTTCTCAAAAATGAGCAGCTTCGGTCGCCGCTTCCAGGTCTCGAGCATCAGCGCCATCGCGCGGAGAGCCAGCCGATTGAGTTCGCGGTATTTCTTGGTCTTGGCCTTCTTCTTCGAGAGAAGCCCTGACGCTCCCTTGCAAGGCGCCGACAAGAAGACGGCGTCGGGACATTCGTCGCAGTACTCCGCGAGAGCCGCCGGCGTCAGCGTTGCGACGTTGGCGCACAGGGCGCGCTTACCCGTGAACATCTCGAAGTCCTCGCAGGCGCCAGCGTCGATGTCGACGCCGCCAGCCACCTCGAACTGAGCCTCTTGCCCGAACAGCTTCGCTCGCGCGCGCTGGAAGCCGATGGCTCCGCCGCCGATTCCGCAAAACATGTAGAGCACCCTAAAAGTTCTCAAGCCACACCTTTCAACAGGCCCTGCTCGGCAACCTGCGAACCCAAGTGATGAAACGTTCGAGTCGCGCTGTTGAAGAAGTGAGCCCACATGTACTCACAGGAATCGGAGGTTGAGCAGCGCACCGGGTTGCCGCACTTGGGGCAGGTCTTCGCGCGCGGCGCGTCGAGATACTGAATCACCGCCCAGTCGCATCCGGCGCGCTTCGCCTTCGGCTTCTTGCCCTCACTCACGCGCATCGGAGTGAAGCCATCAGGGGCACCACCCTCCTTCACCGTGATGATGTGGTCGTCGCAGGCGAGCGAGGCCGCGAAGCTGGGCCGCTCCGGGAGGAGGTCGATGTTGGCCTTGTGCTTCTGCCAAAAGCCCAGGCGCTTCTTGCTGTGCAGGAAGTTGGTCCGCTGCAGAATCTTCACGTGCGGAATGCGCGGAAACAGCCGCGTCACGCACTCGACGGCGAACTTGAAAGCTGGGTTCGTGAACCCCAAGTCGATGGGGCCACACTCGCTCGGCATTTCCTCCCAGAGCGTCGGACGGAACAGGTCCCCGACCATCACGAAGTCAGCGCCGGCGTCACGCAGAAGCTCAGCGCGACCAGCGTTGATCTCGTTCGCGATGATGTAGGCGTTTGGCCAGACATCGCGCAAGATCCGCACGAGCGCACCACGGCCCGCCATGGGCTCGAAGATGACCGGGCGATCGGAGAGGTACGGCTGCAGGCGCTCGACGGCCTCCACCGCGTCCTCTCGCTGGGTCTCGTAGAAGTCGTCCTCTTCGCGGACGCCGCCGCGCGCTGTCGAACTCACTGTTGTTCCGTTCCGCCGCGTTGCGGCTCGTTCTTGAAACCAGGCAGAAAGCGCACACCGACCGTCGACACGATGGCCGGCCGCCAAGTGAGACCGCAGTGCTGGCAGCTATGGGAGTGGTGAGCGCGCGTCGCGAACTCGCCTTCGTCGATGTGGAGCTGGCCGCAGCCCTCGCAGACGATGCGCATCGGGACTGGTGGAGCATCGAGCAGCAGGGCTATTTCGTCGGGCGCGAGGGTCCGCGACTCGCCCATGACGACATGCCGCTCCAGATCGAGCAGGAGCGCTTCTCGTAGCGTAGGTGCGGCGACGTTCACGTTCGCGCCTCGGTGACCGCTGGGAACGCCTGCTTGAGTAGCTCATCATGCTCGGCGAGCAGCCGAGTGAACTCGTCCTGCAACGCCATCCACTCAGGCCCTTCGCGCTCTGGCAGCAGCGCGGCGATTTCCCGCTGACGGGCTATGTTTGCGACGAGCAAGCGCTCGGCGGCGGCCTTCCGCGCGTCAGCCTTGACGGATTCCCAGGCCTTGGCGCCGCCCATGAACCTCTTGGTGAAGACGGTCGCGAAGTCAGCGTCGGTGATGTCGATCAGCATCACGCTTTCCTCGCGCGCTTCAATTCGCGCTCTGCCTCGCGCAGGTTAGATGCCGCCGCCTGCACCTTCGCCCTGAAGCGCTTGAGCAGGTCCCGTTTCGCGGCCGGCTTCGTGTCGTACCAGGTGTTCACCCGAATGCGGATGCCGTCCATGATCGCGTGACGGGTGCCGCCGCGCGCGGGCAGCAAGGTCACCTCGTGGACTTCGTCCCAACGAATGATGAAGACCTTGTGCCCCGTTTTCGCGTAGGTCTTGGCGGCGAACGCGCGGAGCGCATGCTCCTCCGTCGGGAAGATCGGCACGCGCTTGGCCTTGCCGGCAGCGGTGTAGGTCCAGGATTCGAGCTGCTTCTTGCTCACGACGCAGCTCCTTCCGGGCGCTCGAAGCCCAGCTCGCTCCAAGCGCGCCGCGTTGCGCGGTACAAAGTAGTGGTTCCGTCCTTGCCTGCTGGCTCGAGCCAATCCAACTCCACCAGGACGGAAGGCAGGTTGTCGGAGCTGTACTTGGAGATCTGTTTTATCGCCTTCCGCGACGGGAATCCTTTCTCCGAAAGCTCGCAGGACATCACCGCGAGCACGACGTGCAGCTCCTGCGGGGAGAGCCCGAGCTTGGCTCGGCTCGAGCTCATGTTGCCGCGCTGTTTGCCTGCCGCTGGAAGCAAGGCTGTCCCTGTTCTCGTCACGCTGCTGCTCCGATCTCGACGATTCGCCGCGCCGGCGGCTCGATCGTGGCGTCGGCGAGCCGCACCACTTCGGGGTTGTGGCTCACGAACAACAGCCGATCTGCGTTCGTGAATTTTATGACGTGCCTCATCATCCGCACCCACTGGAGGGCGGCGGCTGGGTCGAGGAAGTTGTCGCTCTCGTCGCGCACCAGCGTTGGGCGATCGAATCCCATGCGGCTGCAGCCGAGCATGGTGAGACCCGAACTGATCGCCTCGGCCAGCGTCTTGCGTTCCCCGCCGGAGTGTTCGCTCACCTCCTTGTCCTCGCCCGTCTGGTTGTCGATGACGCGGATCTCGCAACCCTCGACCATCTTCTTTCCGTCGGCGTCGAGGTGCTGGGTCTGGACGTACATGGTCCAGCGCGTGCCCACGCAGTTGCGCAGCAGGTCGTTGATGTAGGTGGTCAACTCGGGGCCGGCGTTGTCGACCTCGGCCGCCTGCATGCCGCCGCGCCCGTGATCGAGCGCAGCGCGTGTCCAGTCGGCGAGCTCGACTTCGATGGCCGCGCGCTCGTCCTCCAAACCCTCCACCCTCGCCTCGACTTCTTCGGAGCGAGCTAAGCCGGCTGCCGCCCGGGTGGCGGCCTCGTGGGCTGCCTTAGCCGCCGGCTCGGCCTGTGCCAGCGCGCGCTCGGCGCTCGCCACGTCCGGGGGCTGCCCAAGATCGACCAACTCGACCGCCCCGATTTGGAGCCCAAGCCGATCCAGCTCCGCTTTCCCTTCCGCCACCTGCGGCTCGAGCTCAGCGACGCGGAGCTCCGAGGCTTCGAGTTGCGGCAGCCGCTTCGCTAGTGCGCGCAGCGGCTCCAGCTTGGCCGCCTGCTCCCGGCCCGCGATCGCGACGTCAAGCCGCCCAACGGCTCGCACGAGGGCGGTGACGACCGCTTGGGCCTGGCCTTCTACCAGGCTAGAGACCTCGGACGTCGCCGCGGCCAGGTCGGCGCGTGCCGCCTCCAGATCGCCGGCTCGCGCGGCGAGCTTCTCCGCGTCGGCGAGCTTTCGCTCAGCGGCCGCGAGGTGAGCTTGCTCAGCCGCAAGCCGGGCCGCGAGCGTCTTGATCTCCTTCGGTGTCTCGGTCGCAGCCCGGAGCGTGGCGTCGTCCTTGTCGAGCCCGTGGTGGATCTCGCGGTGGGTGTCCTCGTACGTCTGCTGCACCGATGCCTGCGTCAACGCGAGGCGGAGCTCCCCGGCTCGCTCGTCAGCGCCGGCCCAGCGGGTCGCCTCCAGGGCCTTGATCTCGTCGCCCAGCGCTGCCACGGCGGCGCGCTCGGCCTCCGCTGCCGCCTTGAGGGCGTCCTTGCCACCGACGGCTGCCAGGACGGCCTGCTCGTCTCGAAGGCGCCCCTCGGCGCTGGTCTGGCGCTGCCGCGCCGCTGCCAATCGCTGCGCGCCGTCGCGCCACGGGTCGAGCTCGGCGCGCACGGCGCCGTCTGCCGCGGCCCAGGCTGCCCGCAGGTCGGCCAGCGCCAGCTCTTCTGCCGGGAGCGCTTCGGCTGCCGCCCGGATCGCCGCTGCCTCGCCCTGCACGGCGCGAGCGGCAGCCAGCGCTGCCTCTGCCGCCGCCACACGCGCGCGAGCGCCCTCGGCCTGGTCGCGCAGTGCCTTTCGGAGCGTCGTCGCTGCTTCGTGAGCGGTCTTCCGAACGGCATGTGCGGAGGCCTCGGCCTGGCGCAACGCGAGCGCGGCTCGAGCCTTTGCAACGAGGTCGTCCGCGGCTGCGGCCGCAAGCGTGGCGGCGTCGAGGGAGGACTGCGCCACATCGACTGCCGGCACATCGCCGCGCACGTCGGCGATTCGCCGCAGGACGTCGTCGAGCTTCTTCTTCTCTGCGCTCGCAAATTCCCGGGCCAGCTTGGCTTTGCGCTCGAGCCGCTCCACGCCAATCACGCGGAGCAGCACTGCGATCCGCTCGCCCGAGGTCATCTGAACGAAGCCCTCACTCGACTGATGAGAGAACAGCGAAGCTAGCACCACGGACTTCTCCGGCAGGTTCTCTTCGACCCAGGTCTTGAAGACTTTTGGGCCGGCCTTCTTCCAAAGCGGACCATCGGGGCCGCTGACGACCACGCTGCTGGTGCTCTGCAGCGCGTCGATCACGTGCTTGATCGTCCAGCGCTTACCTTTGTGAACGATGGTCGACTCGAGCAGGCTATCCGCCGCTTTGGCGCGATCGATCAGCGTGCCCTGAGTCGGCATTTCCCTGTAAATGGCGCCGAGCAGGGCCGCTTCCCAACTAAATGATTTTCCTCGTCCATTGACGCCGACGAGCGCGATCATCTTCTGGTCGTCGGTGAAACGGGTCAGGTCCAAGCACCACTCGTCAGCGAAGGGCCCGACTCCCCGGTACACGCATTTCTCAAGCCTCACTGGTTGCCTCGTGGAGTAAGTCAGCCTTGGCGAGCAGCGACATGCGCCGCACCCCAGGGTCGAAGTTGGTCGCGGCCCAGTGCGCTTCGAGCTTTTCGCGGTGGCCCTGGGCGCGCGCCACCTCAGATGAAAGTGAGCGAGTCTCGGTCTCCACCACATCGTCGAGGGTCACGGAACGTGCCCCGCGCGACAGCAGCTCGCGCTTCACGTCCTCGGCCGCCCCTCGAGCAGCCTCACGCTGATCGACCGCAAAGCGATACTGGAAGCGCACGTCCGCGCCCGAGACGTTTCGGTGAGCGTAGGTGTTCGTGATCGCCCCGCCGTTGAACACACCTTCGGCCAAGATCATCGGTGCGACGGGCGTCAGAATCCGCTCAACGCTGACGATGCGCGGGCCGTCGGTGCGCGCCACCAGGTAGCCCTTGTTCGGATCCGGCTCGCCGAAGTTGGCGTGCTCCGGACACCCGCCGTAGTACCCACGCACGTCGCCCACGGGAACGTCTTGCTGGGCGTGTATGTGACCGAGCAGATAGATGGCCGCGCGCATCACAGCCAGATCCGAAGTCGCCAGGGTGAGCTCGGCGCCGCGCACGGGTTGGTCGTGGTCGGTCCGGGCACCCGAGAGCATCAGATGGGCGAGCCCGATGCGAGCGAAGCCAGGGTAAGCGTCCATCTCGGCACCGATGCCCGCGAAGATTTCGCGCATGGCCGCGCGGGCGCGAGCGTGGGCCTCCTCAGCGCTCCCGCCGTCGAGGCTGGCGAGCAGCGGTCCGAGGTGCGGCCAAGGCACACATCCGATTGAAAGCCCTAGCTCCGGCAGGAAGTGAGCGGCGGCGCGGTTGTAGAACCGAATCGGGTGGACCCCGCCCAGGTCGTTGAAGATCTGGGTCTCGTTCTCCGCTTCGTGATTCCCGTCGACAGCGACGACCGGGCCGCGCCGCGCGCGGCGGATCAGCCACTCACCGTAGGCATTGCGATCAGCCGAACACCCGCGCTTCTCAAGCACGTCGCCGCCGACCAGCGTCACCTCGCACCCCCGCTCGTTAGCGTCGTCGTCGATCCAGTTATTGACGCGCACCGTCTCTTCGAGATCGTTGTGCGCGTCGTAGTGCTGGTCGGTAACGAAGGCGATCAGCGTCATCGGGACCCTGCTGCGCGCTTGCCGTAGATGCCGTCGTTCGAGGACTTGAACGAGTCGACCACGTGCTGGGCGATGATCGGCTTAGCGATCGGGTCGTCTGTCTTTCCGGTGAGCACCAGCCGCGCGCAGAAAAATGGTCGTTCCAACTCGCGCGCCGTGTAGGCCCCCTGGATTCCAAGGGTTCGAACAGCCTTAAGTCGCGCGGACGTGTCGCAGTGGCTGTCTATGTATTCGCGGCGCCGCTCGATGTCGTAGCCGTCGCGCGCGCGCCGCTCTCGGAGGCGCATCACCAGCGGCGAGTTCTGCGTAAGGTCGATTCCGGCGCTGCCCTGAATACCACGCGAGCTCGAGTCGAAGTCTCGAAGCACGCCTTCCGACACGTACGACCGCACGTAGGGCTCGCGCTGGTTATCGGTGCGCTGCCCTGGCTTCCAGCTGACGCCGAGCGCACTGGCGATCTTGTCGAGCAGCAGCTTGTTCGGAATCAGGAGGCTCGGGTCGTCGTCGCCTGGAAAGGTCTCGTTCTTCGGATCGGCACGGAACGCGGTGACCAGCAGCGCGCACCCGGGCAGCAGGGCCGCCATTTGCATGCCTGGCGCCAGCAGGTGGCCCACCTCCGCGGCGTCCCGCAGCGCCATATTGGCGGATTCGGTCGTGTCGAAACTGCCCGTCGGAAACTTCCGCTTCTTCAGCAATGGGCGCGCGGCGCCGACGAAACGCTTGTACTTCTCGGTGCTGTTCGCGCTCGTCGCTGCGCACAGGGCAGCTTCCACGCGTGTGCAGGCGTCCTCGAGCTCAGCAATCGAGCAGCCGGTGATTGGTTTGCCCCGCGCCGGGCCACTTGGAATCTTGATGACTGCTGACTTCACGCGTCGTCCTCCGAGCGGAACGCCCAGGACTCTCGGGCAAGCTCCGCCACTTCATCGATCAGCTCGGCAGGGCGTTGCCCGGCATGCAGGTAGAGCGCCAACTGCGCACAGCGCTCGCGCAAGGCTTCACGGATGAGCTCGTCCATCAGAGAGACTCCTTCATCGGTGAAACCTGAGGCGCAGCGCCAAATCATCAGCGGTGCGGCGCATTTCGATCAACACCGCCGAGGCCTCGCGCATCGCCTCGGCTTGTTCGACTCGGTCGAGCTTGGCCGTTCGCTCAAATCCGAGCGCGAGCCGCTCCGCCGCTTGCTGGAGCTGACCGATGGTTGCCGTGATATGTTCGGCCATCAGCGCACCACCGCTCGCCCGTAAGTCATCGCGACGCAGAGTTCGCACATCGCCTTGCCAGCGTCGTCGTGCGTCTCGGTGACCTTGCAGCGCGGGCAGTGCCCGGGCACCGCCAACTTGCGCGCGAGGTACTGAACGTAGCCGTCCGCCGCATCGACTTGGCGTCGCACGGCCTTGAGCGATTCAGCCGCTTGGATGTGGCGATCGTCGTCGATGTCTTGGGCGAGCTCCGCCAGGCGCACGATCAGCGCGAGCACTTCGGCCTTCGCCTCCGCTTTGGGGTCTTCGGCTTGGTCGGCGATGAATCGCTCCCCGCTCTGCCCCGATTGCAAAGGCGGAAGACCGCTGGTGTCGATGACGAAACCACCGACGCTCGTGTGCCTGCGCGGCACCGGCGCGACGCGTGCAAGGGCGCTGCTTGTCGGAGTTACAGACTGGAGTTGATGTCGTTGCATGGACGCGTGTTTCCCCTCGGGCATGATTCCGGATTGCGCTGTTGTTGCTGCTCTGTTCGAGAACTGCCCCGCGACGAGCGGGAAACGGGGTTAGGGGGAGGGAGTGTCGAGGCAGTCGACAACCCGCCGCGGGGCATTCTCGAAAGGAGGAGCGGTTCGAATCAGAAGCCGGCCACCTCCCAACTCAATTGGCGGTGGTCACGATCGCTGTTGGTGATCGAAGCGCAGTCGGCGAGCAGGTCGGCAATGCCGAGGTCTTCGCGCTCACGCTCGATGACGTCGTAGGCCTCCTCGCAGCGGCGACGGAGGTAGTGCTCTTGCGCGCTGGTCAGACAGAGCGCCCTCAGCACCGCTCGGTCGCACCACTCGAGCTCATAGCGGCCAGGACCGAGCTTCTCCACGTCGGCGCTCACGTCGTGCGGCACGCCTGCGCAGGTTCGGATGGTGACCTTGACCTCGATCACGGGCGGCTCTCCGTGGCACGAGCCAGCGACGGATCGGCGCGGTCGACGACGTCGGCGACGGCGTAGAGCCCACCCAGCAGGAGCAGCGCCAGGACAGCCTTCACAGCGCCAGCTCCAGCGCCGTCATGCGCATGGCTTCCGAGGCGCGAGCCTTGAAGATCTCGATGGCTTCAGCAGGCGAAAGACCGATGCCGATGAGCGCCAAGACGAGAGGCGACGGCTGGCAAACGAACACGGCTGAGTCGCGGTCGTCGGAGCTGGCGGGGACGGTGGTCATGGTGGGTGTTTCCTTGCTGCGCTGCTCGAGTGAAAGGACGAGGGCCCGAGGGGGTGCAGGCTCTCTCGTCCTTTCGCTCCAGCGGCGAAGCGCCGCCGGCCTCAGCCGAGGGCTTCACGGAGCTGGCGGTTCGTATCGTCGATGCTCCCGACCACGCACTTGCGGGCGGCTTCCGTCGTGCAGGTCGGCAGCTCGGCAAGCTGGGCCTCGAGGCGGAGACGGAGGCTGTTGACCAGGAGGCGGTTGGGGCGGCGGGCGGCTGCGGCGTTCATGAGTACCAGCATACTCGTGAGTATGCTGGTACACAAGTCCCTCGCGCGACAAATCGACCGAGCCCTGTCGAATTGGGACAGAAACGGCGAATCCGAGCGGTGCGAGCGGCGTTACTTCAGTCGCGTTT
>Ga0299915_10003405_pt1 | contig 11498 bp, 9 predicted proteins | sample RVTome_13_FD_200263 | JGI IMG/M metagenome (GOLD analysis project Ga0299915, IMG submission 200263) | Soil microbial communities from uranium-contaminated site in the Upper Colorado River Basin, Wyoming, United States - RVT92D227 (version 2) ... | reverse complement strand
GGGACCCGGGCCGCAGGAGATGCTCGACCTGGTGGCGGTGGGTACGGTGGCCGACCTGGCCCCACTCCTGGGGGAAAACCGAGCCCTGGTGTCCGCCGGACTGGAGCGTTTGAACAACACCCGCCGCCAGGGTCTGCTGGCGCTAATTGAGGCCTCCGGCATCACCCGGGGAGCCCTGTCGGCCAACTCCATCGCCTTTGGCCTAGCGCCGCGCCTCAACGCGGCAGGCCGGCTGGCCTCCGCACGCCTGGCCGCCGAACTGCTGCTGACCGAAGAGGCGCAGACGGCCCGCGCCTATGCCGAACGGCTGGATACGCTCAACCGGGAAAGGCAGCGGATCACCGAGGAGACGGTTGAGTTGGTCAAAGCTAACGCCGACCTGGGAAGCGATCGCATGCTAGTCTTCGCTGCGAATGAGGCGTTTCACGAAGGCGTGGTAGGGCTGGCCGCCTCCCGCATCGTGGAGGAGGTCTACCGGCCGGTCCTGCTCATGCGCCTGGAGGGGGAGTTGGCGAAGGGGTCGGCCAGGAGCATTCCGGAATTCGACGTCACCCGGGCCCTAGAATCCTGCGCCGAGCTGCTACAGCGCTTCGGGGGCCATGAGCTGGCGGCCGGCTTCGCGCTTCCGGTTGAGAACCTGCAGGCCCTGGGTGACCGGTTGGAGCAGCTGGCCCTCGAGAGCCTGGGGGGCATGCCGCTCCAGCCAAGCCTGGAATTGGACGCCCGGGTCGAGTTCTCAGAACTGGACGAACGCCTGATGCGGTTCCTGGACCGTCTGGAGCCCTGTGGTCAGGAGAACCCCTACCCGGCGTTTGCCTCCCTGGGGGTCGAAGTCCTATCCAGGCGCGCGGTGGGGGCCGAAGGTCGGCACCTGAAACTCACCCTGCGCCAGTCGGGAAGAGTCTTCGATGCCATCGCCTTCCGCCAGGGCAGCCTGCTGGCTGATCTCCCGGCTGTGGTCGAGGTAGCCTTCCGGTTGGAGCGAAACGAATTCCGGGGAGTCACATCTCTGCAGCTGAACGTCCTGGACATCCGGCCTTCCGGAGTGCCGCAGCGGTAGGGGTTAGTCGGCGATCCGGTAGCGCAGCAGAGCCCAGACCGCGGCGAAGGCATCCTTGAGCCCGATCTTCTTCCCCTCCGAGTACTCGCGCGGATTGAAGCTGATGGGGACTTCGAAAATGCGGACCCGCCGCTTGAGCAGTTTGGCGGTGATCTCCGGCTCGAAGTCGAAGCGATTGGCGCGCAGCGGTATCGCCTGAATGACCTCCCGCCGGAATAGTTTGTAGCCGGTCTCCATGTCAGACAGGATGCTGTTGTAGAGCACGTTGGTCATGAGTGTCAGCAGCTGGTTGGCCACCATATGCCAGAACATGGTCGGCCGGCGCGGCGCCCCCAGGAAGCGGGACCCGTACACCACGTCCGCCTTGCCGTCCTGAATCGGGCGCAGCAGCTGGGGGATCTCCTGGGGATCGTATTCCAGATCGGCATCCTGGATCAACACCAGCTCGCTGGTGACGTGTTGGATACCGGTCCGGATGGCGGCGCCCTTTCCCCGGTTGCGTTCGTGCAGGATGAGCCGGGCGTTGGGGTAGTTGGGGAGAATACGCTGGAGCAGTTCCCGGGTGCCGTCTGTGGATCCGTCATCCACGATGATGATCTCATCCGCCAACCCACTGGCCACCACCCGGCGAAGTATCTCTTCGACGGTAGGAGCTTCGTTATAGACTGGCATGGCTATTGCTAGGCGCATATGCGCTATTGTACAAATGAGAGGTCGGCACAACAACCTGGCGTTTGCTACCGCACCAGCCGCTGTATATAATTCCGCCATCCACCTGGCCCCGTCCGAGCGCACCCAGGCAAGGCAGGTGGCCGGCCCATGAGGTCTGGAGGCCCAGCATGACTCTCCCACGCACGCCGCCGCGGGTCATTCGCACCGCGGACATGCCCACGACCGGCAGCCTTCGCTACATCCCGCCGGCCGTCAGCCGCATCGACGACACCGGCCTGTCTCAGCTCTGGGTGCAGGACCTGGCACTCAAGATCCTGTACTTCCGCGGCTACCTGACCGGGTTCAAGGTCGCCGATGCCATGGCCCTGCCGTTTGCCGGAGTGACGGACCAGGTCCTGGAGGCGCTGAAACGGGAGAAATTTGTTGAGGTCAAGACCCAGATGGGTATCGGGGAGGGCTCCTATCAGTACGCCATCACGGAGGCGGGGATCGCCCGAGCCCGCGAGGCTCTGGAGCGCAGTCAATACGCCGGTCCGGCCCCCGTGCCCGTGGCGGTCTACAACGAGGCCATTCGCCGCCAGAGCCGCGGACGTCCGACCGTAAATGCCCGCAATATGGGACACGTGCTGGATGAGTTGATCCTGTCGGAGACGACCTTCAACCAGATCGGCCCAGCGGTGAACTCAGGGGCCTCGATCTTCCTCTATGGACCGCCGGGAAACGGCAAGACCTCCATCGCTCGCTCCATCGGGCGCCTGCTGCTGGCCGAGGACATGATCATCCCTTACGCCATCGACATCGACGGACAGGTGGTCAAGCTGTATGACTCGGTGAACCACGAGCTCTCGCCGGAGGAATCCACGGAATCATCGGGCACCGGCGGCCTGCAGATTGGGGTCAAGGCCGATCCGCGTTGGGTGAAGATCCGCCGCCCCTTCATTGTGGTCGGCGGCGAGCTGACCATGGATGGACTGGACCTGGTCTTCGATGATGTCAACAAGTTCTACGAGGCACCCTTCCAGGTCAAGGCTAACGGAGGCGTCTTCCTGATCGACGACTTCGGCCGCCAGCAGGTCCGGCCGCGTGATCTGCTCAACCGTTGGATCGTGCCTCTGGAGAATCGGATCGACTTCTTGACCTTGCACACCGGCCGCAAAGTGGAGGTTCCCTTCGACGTGCTGGTGGTGTTCTCCACCAACCTGCCTCCGCGCGATCTGGTGGACGAGGCCTTTCTGCGCCGGCTGCGGCACAAGATCGAAATCGGCGACCCCTCCTACGAGGCCTATCGCCAGATCTTCAAGAAGGTGGCGGAGAACAAGGGGGTTCCCTATTCTGATCGCGGGTTGGCCTATCTGCTGCAGGAGTGGTACATCAAACGCAACCGCAAGCTGCGCGCCTCGCACCCCCGCGATATCTGCGACCAGATTCTGGACATCTCCCGCTACCTGGGCACCGAGCCCACCATGAGCAAGGAGCTTCTGGACCGGGCCGCGGAGGCCTACTTCGTCGAGCTGTGAGATGGACCCACTCTACACCCCCGACGAACTGCTGTGTGTATTGATCGCCCGTCAGATTGAGGACGGCGACGTCGTGGCCCAGGGTCTGGCCACCCCGATAGTGGCCGCCGGGTACTTGCTGGCGTGGCATACCCACGCGCCTCACCTGTATTTCGCCTCGGCCATCGGCCAGAGTGTGTGCCGGGAGGGGGCGCCGCTGGGGCTAGCTGGGGCCGAGGCGCTTTGGATCGACAAAGCCATGAACCACTTCGGATTCGTGCAGGCCGCGGCCGATCTACTGCCGCGCTTTCGCCCCAAGGAATTCTTCCGGCCGGGGCAGGTCGATCCAAACGGCAATTTCAACAACATCGCGCTGGGCGGCGACTATGCCCGGCCGAGGCTGCGACTGCCCGGCACCGGCGGCATCCCCGACGTCACCGTCAGCATGCCCAACATCTATCTCTACGTGCCTCGGCATTCGCGGGTTACCTTCGTGCCCTCCTTGGACTATCTGTCCGGCCTGGGCCACCATCCCGATCGCCGGCGCGGCGCCGGTCCGCGCGCCCTGATCTCCGATCTGGGGCAGTTCGATTTCCCGCACGGTCGGATGCGGCTGACCCACCTTCACGCCGGGGTACGCCTGGAGCAGGTGCAGGCCAAGACCGGATTTCCGCTCGACACGGCCTCGCCCCTGGCTGAAACCGAGGCGCCCACGGCGCATGAGCTGCAGCTGCTGCGGGAGCAGATCGATCCGCTGGGAATCCGGCGGCTGGAGTTGCTCGGAGGAGCCAGGCGCCGCCAGGCGCTGCGCGACATCCTGCAGCAGGAACTCGCCCTGACCGTCGCATAATCCAATCCTGGGGCCTGCTTGTTGGGGCCAGCCGGGACCTGTATACTTCCCCGGATGCGGTCCCTCGCCGCTCTGACACTGGTCGTGGCGCTGGGCGCTATGCAACTGGCCCCCGCCGCAACCGCGAGCAAGCGGCCGCTGGAGCAAGCGGCCGCGGATCTGATGTCGCGGATGTCCCCCGAAGAGCGCATCGGCCAGCTGGTGCTGGTCACCCTGCGCGGATCGAGCCTGGGCGCCGCTAACCCCATCCTGGACCTGCTCGCCAACCACCATATCTCCGGCGTGGTGCTGTTGGCCTCCAACGACAACTTCGTGGACACGCCCAACACCCTCACCCAGGCCAGTGCCCTGATCTCCGAGCTGCAGCGGGCCAATCATCAGGCCAGCCTGCCGCCTACGCCGGAGGTCGGCGGCGCGACCCAGACCCCCGAGCGGGTCTACGTTCCGCTGCTGATCGGCATCAGCCAGGAGGGCAATGGGCCACCGTTCTCTCAGATTCGCACCGGCCTTAGCCAGCTCCCCTCGGCGATGGCCATCGGGGCCACCTGGGATGCAGGTCTGGCGCGGTCGGCCGGCGAACTACTGGGCCGCGAGCTCGAGGCATTGGGCATCAACCTGGTGCTGGGGCCGTCCCTGGACGTCCTGCAAGACCCGCGACAGATCGCGCAAGGTGATCTGGGGGTGCGCACCTTCGGCGGCGACCCGTTCTGGGCCGGCGTCATGGGCGGGGCCTTCATCGAGGGGCTGCATGCCGGCTCCGGCGGCCGGCTGGGCGTGGTGGCCAAGCACTTCCCGGGCCTGGGCGGCAGCGATCGCCCCATCGAGGAGGAAGTCTCCACGGTGCGCAAGTCGCTGGTCCAGCTGCAGCAGATCGAGCTGGCCCCCTTCATTGCGGTGACGGGCGCCGCCCCGGGGACCCGCGCCGGAATCGTCGATGGCCTGCTAACCGGTCAGATTCGCTACCAGGGCTTCCAGGGGAACATTCGTGATACCACCCGGCCGATCGGGTTCGACCCGGACGCCTTTTCCCAACTCATGGCCGTGGAACCCTTCGCCAGCTGGCGGCAGGGAGGCGGGATCACGGTCAGCGGTGCGCTCGGCTCGCGGGCGGTACGACGGTTCTACGAATCCCTGGGGCAGGGGTACCGCGGCCAGTTGGTGGCCCGCGACGCGTTTCTGGCAGGCAACGACCTGCTCTACCTGTCCTCCAACTTCCGCTCCGACGGCGATCCTGACACCGAATCCACCGTGCGCTCCACGCTGGATTTCTTCGCGCAGAAGTATCGCGATGACCAGGTCTTCGCCGAGCGGGTGGATCAGGCGGTGGAGCGCATCCTGGAGTTCAAGCTGCGCCTGTATGGTGGCACATTCAGCATAGAGCGGGTCATCCCGCCTGAGGAGCGCATGGAGGGGGTGGGGCTGGGCGCCCAACTCAACCTGGATGCGGCCCGCCGGGCGGCCACCCTGCTCAGCCCATCCGTGGAGGAAATTCCCGCCCTGCTGGGTGGCCCACCTCGCATCGGCGAACGGGTGGTGTTCATCAGCGACGTGCGGGTGGACCAGCAGTGCAGCACCTGCGAAGACACGCAAACCATTGGCCGGACTGCCATGGAGGATACGGTGAAGCGGCTGTACGGCACCCGTGCGGCCGGCCAGGTGGGCGCCTGGAATCTGACCTCGCTCAGCATGGCCGATCTGGCGGTTTTCCTGGGCGAATCCCCGCCCAGCGCGCCGCGCTACAGCATTCTGGCTCCGGAGCAGGTGGATGAGCTGCTCCGACCGGCCGATTGGCTGGTCTTCTTGATCCAGAAGAGCGACACGACCGCCTTCGGCTCCGACGCGCTCAAGCTGCTGTTGGACCAGCGCCCGGAGCTGGCCAGAGACAAGAAGGTCGTGGTGTTCGCGCTCGACGTACCTTACGACCTGGACGCGACCGAAATCAGCAAGATCGACGTCTACTATGCACTGTATGGCAAGACCAGCCCCTTCATCGAAGTGGCGGCCAGGCTGCTGTTCGAGGAAATCTCCGCAACGGGTGCCTCGCCGGTCAGCGTGCCGGGCATCGGCTATGACCTGCTTCGGGTTACATCGCCGAATCCCGATCAGTTGATCTCGGTGAGCATCCTGGGCCGGGAGGCGGAGGCGGAGCCGCGCGGATATGTGGTGGGCGACGTGGTGGAAGCGAGCACCGGGGTCCTGCTGGACCTCAACAGCCATCCGGTGCCGGATGGAACACCCGTCGAGTTCATTCTCTCCTACCAGGGGGATCCACTTACGTTTTCCATTGAACGCACCACGGTGGCAGGGGTGGCGGTTGCCCCGGTCACCCTGGAACGCCTGGGTGTCTTGACCATCCGGGTGGAGAGTGAGCCGGCCAGAGCCTCAGAGATTCTGCAGCTCAATATTCAGGAGGGGGTGGTCACGGTGATCGCGCCGACCGCGCAGCCGTCCGCCACCCCGGAGCCGACCCTAACCCTTCCGCCGGAGACGGAAACCCCGTCGGCCGCCGAGGATCTGCCGCCGGGATCGGCGGAGGGCGAGGCGGCGGCCGGGGCCGCCCATCTGGGGTTGGGGATTATCGGGGTCGGCCTGGTGGCCTCAGCCGGCTATTTCGTTTCCGGACCGCAGCTAGGGAATGCGCGGGTGCGACGGCTGCTGCTCATCCTGGTGGGTGGGTTGGCGCTGTACGACTACGTCGCCATCAATCTGCCCGGAAGCGGTGCCCTGCTGCGGGAATGGGGCGCATGGGGCGGGCTGGCTTTGGGGATCGCAGGTGGGCTGCTGGGCTGGGGCGCGTCCTGGCTGTGGGTCTGGCTAGCCGAAGGAGCTGATGGCGGCCACCAGGAGTAGCAGCAGCGCCGCCACGGCCAGGGCTCGCTCGGTGGGGGCCGAGAGCGAAGCGGGCCAGCGGAATTCCGGCAGCTCCGTGGTTAGCGGCCGCCGGGCAATCCGTCCCCGAGTGAGGGCTACCCGCAGGGCCGCGATGTTCTCCGGGCGCTCGTCAGGATGCAGCTCCATGGCCCACAGGACCGCCTGCTGGATTTCCGGGACGATCTCGGCGTTGTATTCACGCAGCGGTCGCAGCGAATCCGGCTGCAGGAAGCGCTGCTTGGCCTCGGCCGGAGGGTGGTTGGTCAGCAGGTGGTAGAGGGTCGCCCCGAAGGCGTAGATATCGGAGCGGGGGTCGGTGTGGCCGGTGTCGCCCCCGTATTGTTCCAGGGGCGTATAGAGGGCAGTGCCGCGGCCCTGGATAACGGTGACGGTCATCTCGTCCGGGACCATCTGCTTGACCAGGCCGAAATCGACCAGCTTGATCAGCCCGTTGGGGGTGAGCTTCAGGTTGCTCGGCTTGATGTCACGGTGGACGATGGGGGGATCCTGGCTGTGCAGGTACTCCAACGCGTCGGCGATCTGCCCTGCCCATTCCTGGACTTCGGCAGCCGGTAGGAATTGATGGTTGCGACGGGCTCGAACCATCAGGGACCTCAGGTCATCGCCCGGGACGAAGTCCATCACCAGGTAGTCGCGGTCGGCCACGCTGAAGAAGTCCGACACTTTGGGCAGATTGGGATGGTCCAGGCGAGCGAGCAGGGAGGCCTCCCGATAAAACTGCTCGCGGCCTTGTTCGCGGACCTCTTCCGGAAGATCCCCGCCCGTCTCGACTTCCTTAACCGCGCACATTCGCCCGTCCAGGCGATTGTCCTCGGCCAGGTAGATCGAACCCATCCCGCCGCGTCCGATGATCTGGCGGATGATGTAGCGTTGGCGGAGCAGGTGATCTGGGGTGAGCGGCGGCGCCATAACGACCCCCCTGACTTGAATCCATTATACTCACCTGGGCATGAGCGAGCGAACCGCGGCGAGATTAGGCAGTAGCGATCGAACCCAGGATCTGCCGGTGCTGATCGCCCAGACCGGCAAGCTGAATGGGTCTCGTTGGGTGCTGGAGGGGGCACAGACCCTGATCGGCCGCGGGGCGGAATGTGAACTGGTGATTCCCGATCGGCAGGTCTCGCGCGTACACGCCCGCATCGTACATTCTCCGGAGGGCTACTACCTGGAGGATCTGGGCAGCAAGAATGGCACCCATGTCAACGGTGCTGCGGTGGAGGGGCGCGTGCTGCTGCAGGACGGAGACATCATCCAGGTGGCGCTGGCGATGAAGCTGGTCTTCGTGGGCACCGAATCCACCATCCCGCTCAACCCGGCGGGAGCCTCCTCCCTTGGCCTGGGACGACTACGCATGGACCCGCAGGCGCATCGCGTGTGGGTCGATCAGGCGGAGCTCGATCCGCCGCTCTCGCCGCCGCAGTATCGCATGCTGGACCTGATGTATCGCAACTCCGGCCGGGTGGTTGGCCGCGAGGAAATCGTTGCGAAGGTCTGGCCAGACGTGCAGAGCACCGGCGTGTCCGAGCAGGCGATCGATGCGCTGGTGCGCAGGCTGCGCGACCGGCTGGCCGAGGTCGATCCGGGTCACAACTACATCGTCACGGTCCGCGGACACGGGTTTCGCTTCGACAATTCCCCGTGAGCCTGGGCGGGCCGACGGGCTGAACGCACTCAAGAAGAGGCGCCCTCTGGAGAGGGCGCCTCTTCTTGGTGGAGATGGCGGGAATCGAACCCGCGTCCGAAGGTCTCTGTAGGCGAATATCTACAAGCGTAGTCGGTTTATTGTGATCTCGCGCCGCCGCTCCCGGCCGACAGGGAATTCGACGGGCCAGCCGCTGGCGCCCGAGAGCGCCTCTCGCGCACGCTTAGCGGTGTCGTGTGCGCCATCCCCAGCGTTGTGTCGCCTGGACCGCGCCGGCGGGGGTCGACGCGGAGGGCGTGCCCTCCTACAGGAGGACGGGCTTCCAGCCTACTGCTTTAGGCAGCGAGCGGGAGAGCCGCAAAGTCAGTGCGCTTGGCACTTAGTTGTTGCGCTGATTTCACGAGCTCGGCGCCTCTCGGCTTGCCATTCGCTTCCGTCCACCCCCGTCAAAGCCATTCATCCCCGCGAAGAGTGTACCATAGGGCATTGCCATGCGCCGGGGCACAGCCGGCCGAGCCTTCATTCACAGGCGGGAGTTGCGCATAGCCATAGTCCAGCTATCTAACTACCAAACCCCACCCGGATAGGTATCGATCCCGGCGTGGTCCTCCAGGCGCTTGTACATGGTGACGTCGGTGAAGATCTGGCCGGCAATCCCGTCGTGCATGGCCCAGCTCCGTCCGCGAATGGAATCTGCCATCCAGGGCTGCCGGAACGGGGAAGAGCCGTCTAGCTTGGCCCGAAGCTCACCGCCTGGCTGGAAACCGGCGTGATAGGCCTCCATGCGGCGGCGCCCCTTTTGATAGGCGAATCCGTAGCGCTCGAAGATCACTGCATTGTGATAGTAGAGCGGATCGATGAAGTACACCTGATGCTCAAGGGAGGCGATGAACGACTCGAAGGCTTCTACCGATTCGCGCAGCATTCCAACCCCTCGCCGCACCTGGCCGGGGGACAGACCGGCGGCCAGGGATTGCACCTCGGCGGCCAGGTTGCGCTGCGACAGGCCGAACTGGGTGGGCGAGCCATCCGGCATGCGGTCCACGTCGAACCGGGGCGAATGCGGATCGTTCAGAATGTAGAGCAGAATATAGATCTGCCCGTTGACGGTGTCGGTCAGATGGGCAAAGAGCAGGGGATCAGGCGCATCCACGCTGTGGCGAAGGGTCAGGGTGACGTCTGTGGTGCCCGGCGCGAAGGTGAAGTGGGCCAGCTCCCGGCCGTTCGCATCCCGCAATTCCGGTGAGACCGAATAACGTGCCAGCAAAGCGTCGGGGATGAACCGCGAGTAGATGAGGCGCTTCTCCTCCTCAGGCAGCTTGTTGAGGGCGGCGATTGAGCTGGCGGTCATCCTTTGCTGCGCTGTCGCAGTGCTCGCTCCACTTCCCTGTTAGCGTCGCGGTCGGCGATCTCCCGGCGCTTGTCGTACTTGCGTTTTCCCTTCGCCAGGGCGATCTCCACCTTGGCCAACCCACCGCGCAATAGCATCTGAATAGGAACTACGGTGTACCCGCGCTGACTCACCTGCTCGTCCAGCCGGGCCAGTTCCTTGCGCTGCAGCAGCAGCTTGCGTGGTCGACGCGGGTCGTGGTTCTGCCGGCTGGCTGGCTCATAGGGCGCGATGTGGGCGTTCAACAGCCAGGCCTCCCCATTCTCGAGCCGCACAAAGGCTTCCCGCAGGCTCACCTGCCTGGCCCGCACCGACTTGATTTCAGTGCCGAGCAGCACCAGCCCGGCCTCCAGGCGGTCCTCCAGGAAGTAGTCATGGCCGGCCTTGCGATTGCGGGCCACCACCTGGGTGCCGTCCGGCGGCCGGGCACTCGAGGACTCACGCTTCTTGGCCATGGTCCGACCCCGTCACGATCGGGCTGCCGGGACCGGGTAGGGGAGGGGCACCCCTTGCAGCCCAGCCAGCAGGTTGTCGGCGGCCATCTCCGCCATCTTGCCTCGGGTGGTCAGAGTCGCCGAGGCGATGTGGGGCGTGATCAGGCAGTTGGGGAAGCCATACAGGGGGTGCCCGGCAGGCAAAGGCTCGGGGTCGGTCACGTCCAGCCCGGCCCCGGCGATCCAGCCTTGCTCCAGGGCCTGCACCAGGGCCTGGGTTTGCACCAGCCTCCCGCGGGCCGTATTGATCAGAATCGCGGTGGGCTTCATGCTTCGCAGGGCCTGGGTGTCGATCACGCCCTGCGTTTGCGGGGTGAGCTGAGGATGCAGGGTCAGCACGTCGCTGCGGGCGAGCAGCGTGGGGAAATCCACCCGTTCCAGGCCCAGCGACTGCTCCAGCGCCGGGTTGGGAGCCGGGTCGCAGTAGATCAGGCGGGCATCGAACCCTTTCGCCCGGCGAGCCACCGCTTCCCCAATCCGACCCAGTCCGAGGATGCCCAAGGTGGAATTCGAGACCTCCAGGCCGAGCAGGGCCATCGGATCCCAGGTCGTCCATCCCCCCGAACGCGCCAGGGCCGCGCCTTCGGCAATGCGGCGAGCGACCGCCAGTATCAGGGCGAAAGCGAAATCGGCGGTGGCCTGGGTCAGCACGCCAGGCGTATAGCCCACCGCAATACCGCGTTCGGAGCAGGCTGCCAGGTCGATGTGATCGTAGCCGACCGACAGGGTGCTCACCACCCTCAAGTGCGGTGCCGCATCCAACAGCGGCCGGTCGACGCGATCGGTCAACAGACAGAGCAGCCCGGTGCAGGGGCCGATCAGCTCGTGCAGCTGTGCAGCGGCCGGCGGGTCGGAATGCGGCCACACTTCCAGCGCGGCCGATTGCTCCATCCTGGCCAGCGCGGCCGCGGGAATGCGGCGTGTGACCAGGATTCTAGGCTTGGGCATGCTTTCGATCCTGCGGGCGGCAAGGCCAAGTATACCGCCAGGGCGCTGTCCGGC
>Ga0299915_10003403_pt1 | contig 11501 bp, 9 predicted proteins | sample RVTome_13_FD_200263 | JGI IMG/M metagenome (GOLD analysis project Ga0299915, IMG submission 200263) | Soil microbial communities from uranium-contaminated site in the Upper Colorado River Basin, Wyoming, United States - RVT92D227 (version 2) ... | reverse complement strand
GTCAGATCGAACAGGCGATCCTCAATCTCGCCATCAACGCCAAGGATGCCATGCTGAACGGAGGGAAACTCACCATTGAAACGGCTAATGTAAAATTGGATGAAAACTATGCTCGTTCCCGTATCGGGGTAACCCCCGGTGATTACGTGATGCTCTCAATGAGCGATACGGGAATGGGCATGGCGCCAGAGACCAAAGAACGGATTTTTGAACCCTTCTTTACCACCAAAGAAAAAGGGAAGGGAACGGGTCTTGGCCTTTCAACGGTCTATGGGATCGTCCAACAGAGTGGCGGCAATATTTGGGTTTACAGTGAACCGGGACTGGGGACGACCTTTAAGATCTATCTGCCACGGATCGAGGAAGGGACTGAATCACTCAGGCCGGCTGCCGTCTCAACCAAATCGCTGCAGGGATCTGAAACCGTCTTATTAGTCGAAGATGAAGAAATGGTCCGGAAATTGGCCTGTACGGTCCTTGAAAAGAACGGCTACAGGGTGTTAGAGGCATCCAATGGAAACGAGGCCCTTGACGTCGTCCAAGGACGAAATGGCAACCCAATTGATTTAGTGGTGACGGATGTGGTGATGCCTGGAATGAGTGGTCGTCAGTTGGCGGACCGTCTGGTGTCTCTGCGGCCGGAGATCAAGATCCTTTATATGTCGGGTTATACGGATGACGCCATTGTCCACCATGGTGTTTTAGACCCGGGCATCGCCTATATTCAGAAACCTTTCACCCCCGATGCCTTCGCCCATAAGATCCGTGAGGTGCTGGACATATGAAGTCTTTCAAAAGGGATCGGTTGATGTTTAGGGAACTCATAATCAAGGAAAGAAGGAGAGGTAAAAATGGATCTTATTAAATTAAAAGAGTTATTTTTCTTTGTCGCTTTAGCCCTGATGATCAATCTATTTTCTGTGGAGGCGAAGGCAGAGAAAAAAATCGCTATCTTTGCATTTAGTGAAGAAGTTCGCTATTTCGAGTCCCAAAAAGGCATTATGGATCAACTTGAGAAAGACGGCTTTAGTAAACCAGAAGTAAAGATCACCATAGAAAACGCAAGGGGCAGTAAAGCGAAGGCAGTGGAACTGGTGCAGAAATTTGCTGCGGCAAAGATGGATTTGATCATTGCAATAGGCACCCATGCAGCCATAGCCGCCGCTAAGGCGACTAAGGATGTGCCGATAGTCTTTAGCACAGTTTATGATCCTGTAGAGGCAGGAATATCTAATGACTGGAAAAGTTCAGGCAACAACACAACCGGCTCTAGCACTAAAATCCCCATGTCAAAAATCGTGAATAGCCTGAAAGAGTTTGCGCCGGTAAAGAGGTTGGCAGTACTCTACACCCCTGGTGAAAAAAACACAGAGTTTCAACTTATAGAACTACAAAAAATTCAAGTAAAGTCTCAGGTCAAGGTTATTCCGATTATTCTGACCAAAAAGGAAGAAGTAGCCCGGACCCTTTCAGAAGTCGTAAATGCATCAGACGCAATGTATCTCACTGGCAGCAGTATTGTCGGGGCAACAGTTCCGCAAATCGTGGATACGGCGAATAAGTCAAAAGTGGTTACCATAACCCACCTCGATGATTTGGTGGAGAAGGGGGCACTTTTGGGCATATGCGCAAATTCCTATCTTGTAGGCCGTCTGGCAGGAAATAAGGCTGGAAAGATTTTAAGGGGTGCAAAGCCGTCATCTATTCCCATAGAGCCTGAGAAAAAAGTGGATATTATTCTTAACAAGAAGACAGCAAAAGCAGGACAGTTTCAGATTCCGTCCTCTTTTATGAATAAGGTAACAAAAACCATAGAATAGCCCGTGGGGAATCTACCTCTCTCTTGAATAGGATATGGAAACTGGTTATGTTGAAAGATATTATTTAAAACTGGTGAATATATGAAAATAACAAACCCCGCAATTTTAGAATTGAGAGAACAAAGGAGGTAACAAATCATGTGGGTTGTTAAAAAGTCCATTGCCACTGCAATGGTTTTCTTTATCTTCACTCTCTTTTCCGCAGAGGCCTGGGCGAAAACAAAAATAGGAGCCCTCCTATTTACTAAAGAGAATCATTACAGCGAGAGCCTGAACGGTATTATGGATCAGCTCAAAAAAGAGGGCTATGGTGAATCCAAGGCAGATTTCATAGTAGAAAATGCAGAAGGCAACAAGGCAAAAGCCGTCGAATTGGCAAAGCAATTTGCTTCATCCGGCTTGGACTTGGTTATTGTTCTCGGCACCTCCGCAGCCTTAGCTGCCATTAAAGAGATTAAAAATGTGCCGATAGTGTTTAGTATGATTTATGATCCTGTAGAAGCGCAAATAGTCCGAGATTGGAAAAGCTCGGGCAACAATACCACGGGCTCCAGCAACAAAACGCCAATGTCTAACCTTGTGCACACCCTGAAAAGATTTGCACCGGTAAAGAGGTTGGCAGTCCTTTACCAGCCTGATGAAAAGAACTCAGTGATTCAGCTTAAAGATCTCCAAGAAGCGCAAAATAATTCGCAGATCAGGGTGGTCCCGGTTCCTATAACCAAGAAAGAAGATGTGACTCAGATTTTGCCAAATGTTATGGGGAGTGAAGGTGCCCTGTATATTGCCGGCAGCAGTATCTTAGGGGAGATGCTTTCTAAGATTGTAGATATGACGACCAAAGCAAAGATGATTACGGTAACCAACCAGAAAGAGCGTGTGGAAAAAGGTGTACTTTTAGGGTTCTGTCCAAATTCCTACACTGTCGGTCTTTTGGCAGGAGAAAAAGCTGCAAAGGTGCTGAAAGGTGCTAAACCATCATCTATTCCGATTGAAATGTTAAAGAAATTTGACGTGCTTGTAAACATGAGGACGGCAAAGGCGGGGCAGTTTCAGATTCCGCCAGATTTTATGAAAACGGTAACAAAGGCGATAGAATAGCCGTTACGAAGACTTCGGCTTTGCCCGGAATGGAATAATGACAAATGTTCAGAAAGCATTATAGAGAAAGCATACGGTACAAATTCTTAAAAGACATATCTATCATTCTTTTTGCCAGTACCTGTGTGTTAAGCACGGTCATTGCAATAAACGAAGGAAAGATGCTCAAGCATTCCTTAATGACCAAAGGGCAAAGTATTTTATCCACCATAGCAAAACTTAGCGAGGACGCTTTGATTATGAAGGACAGCATCCAATTGGATGCTATTGTAAATGGAGCGAATAAAGATGAAGACATTATATATATCATTTTCCAGGACGCTCAAGGAAAACTCATTACTTCTCAATATGCGAGTATTAACTATCAGTCGCCGAGACTTAAAGTTATGCTTTCAGGCTTGTCAAAAGAGAGCGAGCTTCCAGATATTATAGCAGCTATCAAAAAGAAAGAGGCGATTACAGAACTTTCTCTTCCCATCCTAACAGGCACCGATACTATCGGCACCGTTACTATTTGCATGTCGCAACACAATATTCGTAAACAGATTGTCAAGACCATCCTCTTTGTCATTGCGCTCAACTTGGTTGTGACGTTCGTACTTGGAGCAATGTTGTTTATTGCTTCAAAAAAAACAATATTAGATCCGATTATAGAACTTGGTCATGCCGCTACCCGCCTTGCGAAAGGTGACCTCTCCGCCCAGGTGAAGATTAAGACAACGGGCGAAATACAGATGCTTGTCAATAGTTTTAATCAGATGGCCGAAGATTTAGAAAAAACGACTGTTTCAAAAGACTATGTAGATAATATCATTAAAAGTATGATCAATACCTTGATCGTAGCTTCTCCAGAGGGAGAAATTATAAGAGTTAATGCTGCTGCCTGTTCACTTTTAGGGTACGAGGAAAGAGAACTTATTGGTCAGCCGCTTCGAATGATTATTTATGATGAATTTGGCAAGGATTCGGTACTGAACGATGTGACTAAGAACGGCTTTATCGGAAATATAGAAGAGACCTATCTCTCAAAAGACGGCAGAAAAATACCGGTGTTATTTTCAGCTTCGGCCATGCGAGACGAGAATGATCATTGCATTCAAGGCATCGTCTGTGTGGCGCAGGATATCACAGACCGTAAACGGGCCGAGGAGGCACTTCTCAATGCTGCCCAACAATGGCGGGCCACTTTCGACGGGATTGGCGACATCGTTTGCCTGCTGGACCCGGAAGGAAAAATCCTGAAATGCAACAGAGCCTTGACTAATTTTTTAGCGAAACCGTTCAGTGATATCCTCAACCGCCCCTATTGGGAAATCATCCACAGTACCACTGCACCTATCAAAGAATCTCCTGTTGAGTTCATGAAAGAGACTCGCCGCAGGGAAATTGCCATTTTACCCATTGGTGACCGATGGTTTAACATTGTTGGAGATCCGCTTCTGAATGAAGCCGGCTCCCTTATTGGGGCCGTTTATATCATGTCTGACATTACTGAACAAAAGCGGGCAGAGGAAGCATTGCGACAGAGTGAAGAGAAGTATCGAACCATTCTCGAGAATATGCAGGACGGCTATTTTGAGGTTGACCTGTCCGGTAATTTTACCTTTGCTAATGAAGCACAGTGCAGAAACCTCGGATATACCAGACAGGAATTGATCGGAATGAACAACCGGCAGTGTGCGGATGAAACAAACGCTAGAAAATTGTATCAGACCTTCAATGGAGTCTACAGAACAGGGGAACCGGTTAAGGTATTAGACGTGGATGTTATCAGAAAAGACGGGACTAAAGCGGTTAACGAAATTTCGGTATCTCTTATGAGGGGTCCAGAAGGCAAACCGATCGGATTCCGGGGTGTGACTCGGGACGTCGCAGAACGTAAGCGGGCAGACGAAGCAGTAAAAAGGTTGTCCCAAGAGAATGCGGTCATGGCAGAGATCGGCCGGGTCATTAGTTCCACCTTAAACATCGAAGAGGTGTATGAGCGCTTTGCCGAAGAAGTCCGTAAACTCATCTCTTTCGACAGGATCATCATCAACACCCTCAACCCCAAAGACAACACTACCACGGTTGCCTACGCCACAGGGATTGATGTAGAAAGCCGCCGAGTTGCAGATATCTTTCCTTTAGTTGGTTCAGTCACAGAAGAGTGTATACGCATGCAGTCGAGCCTTCTCTTCCAGCCGGAAAGCATAGAGGAGGGGGTAAACAGGTTCCCCCTTTTGCTGGTAACTTTAAAAGCTGGACTTCGATCGATGATATTTGTCCCTTTAGTTTCGGAAGATCAGGTGATCGGAGTCCTGTCTTTGCAGACCACCCAACCCAACGCTTATACGGAATCGGATCTGAAACTGGCGGAGAGGGTGAGTAATCAGATCGCCGGCGCCATTGCCAACGCGACGCTTTATGCGGAGCGCAAGCAGATGGAAGACGCCCTACGGAAGAGTGAAGAGAGGTTTAGGGAACTATTTGACAATGCGCCTTTGGGATACCACGAATACGATGCGGAGGGACGACTCACGAATGTCAATCGTACAGATCTGGAGATGCTGGGGTATACTGCAGAGGAAATGATCGGACAGCAGATCTGGAAGTTTAACGTTGAAGGAGATACCCTTCGTGAGCAGGTTCTCGCAAAGTTAGCCGGGACCTCGCCGCCCGGTCGAAATCTTGAGCGTATTTACCGTAGAAAAGATGGGACGACCATTCCAGTTTTGGTTGAGGACCGACTGATCTTGGACGAAAAAGCTCAGATCAAGGGTATTCGTTGTACCATTCAGGATATTACCGCACGCAAGCGGGCAGAGGAAGAAAAGGAATCCCTTAGGGAACAGCTTCGCCAATCTCAAAAGATAGAGGCCATTGGTAAGCTGGCAGGCGGAGTGGCCCATGACTTCAATAATCTTCTAACGGTCATCCACGGCTACGGTGAATTATTGCTCAATGGCCTCCATCAGGAGAACCGGCTGAAGCAGGATGTCCAGGAGATCATAAACGCCTCAGAGCGCGCCTCCTCCCTGACGCGCCAGCTCTTGGCCTTCAGCCGAAAGCAGGTCCTCCAGCCAAAGGTTCTCGACCTCAATGCTCATGTCTCGAATATGGATAAGATGCTTCGCCGTATGATCGGCGAAGATGTTGAGCTGGTGACTCTATTGACTAAAGACTTGGGAAGGATCAAGGCAGATCCAGGTCAGATCGAACAGGCGATCCTCAATCTTGCCGTGAATGCCAAGGATGCCATGCTGAACGGAGGAAAACTCACCATTGAAACGGCTAATGCAAAATTGGATGAAAACTATGCTCGTTCCCGTGTCGGGGTGCCCCCCGGGGATTACGTGATGCTCTCAATGAGCGATACGGGAGTGGGTATGGCGCCAGAGACGAAAGAACGGATCTTTGAACCCTTCTTTACCACCAAAGAAAAAGGGAAGGGAACGGGCCTTGGCCTTTCAACGGTCTATGGGATCGTCCAACAGAGTGGCGGCAATATTTGGGTTTACAGTGAACCGGGACTGGGGACAACCTTTAAGATCTATCTGCCAACGATCGAAGGAGATACGGAGTCACTCCGGCCGGCCCCTATCCCGACGAGGCTACTTCAGGGCTCTGAAACCATCTTATTGGTCGAAGATGAAGAGATGGTCCGGAAATTGGCTTATACGGTCCTCCAAAGGAACGGGTATAAGGTGTTAGAGGCATCGAATGGAAACGAGGCCCTGGACGTCGTCCAAGGACGAAATGGAAACCCAATCCATTTAGTGGTGACCGATGTCGTGATGCCTGGAATGAGTGGTCGTCAGCTGGCGGACCGTCTGGCGTCACTGCGGCCGGAGATCAAGATCCTTTATATGTCGGGTTATACGGATGACGCCATTGTCCACCATGGTGTTTTGGACCCGGGCATCGCCTATATTCAGAAACCCTTCACTCCTGACGCCTTAGCCTCCAAGGTGCGTGAGATACTGGATGGACATTAACAGAGACAGTGGGGCTGGTCAAAAGATCAACCCCTCCTTTATCTCTCCCTAATCTACTCCAATTTCCCCGCATCTGTTTCAAGCGAGAATTCTTTCTTATACGGAGGAAAAAGATTTCTGTATCGACTTGGAATATAAATATAATTCCGCTTAATTGAATCTTTCGTTAGTTTTAAACTTATTGTTCTATCCCATTCTTTTCTGTGATTTTGTGCCCTGGCCATATGTATCTCCTCTGTTACTTTTATTTTTGAAACAGAAAATGTTTGACAAAAACACTCAGCCAAGAATAATTTGGATGCTTTGAGTCAATTTTTTTTGACTTGCCCCCCTTATCATTCCTAGTCTTTTAATAAAACGGCGGTTGTCAATTGCCCGAAGTTGGTCCACCATGATGTCCGACCTTTCAATGAGACCCGCCTCTCCGTTTGGCAAGTGGACCCGAAGGATATTGGATTCTGGATGGATTTGAGTTGTCAATGGGCAAACAATCGTGGAGGGGTGATGATTGTTAAGGAGATCTGTCTGAACCACGACAACCGGTCTTGTTTTCCCGGGTTCCGTCCCCATTCTTGGATTCAAATCGGCAAGATAGACATTCCATTTTTTAATTTCCACCTTTCCCCCCTGGCAATTCCTCCTCAAACCTTTCAAACTCTTCTAAAACCATCATAGAATCAGCAGACACGATATTTGATTCTCTTATCAATTTGTTCTTGAGCAGTCTGCGGGCAATAAGTTTGTTATAAAAATGAATTGCCTCGTTAATGTAAGCGTTTCGGGGCCGCTTGACCCTCCGCAAAACCCGTTCGGTCTCCTCGAAGATTTCGTTTTGAAGCTTAAGTGAAAGATTTTTAGACATAAGCATGGGCCTCCTTGTCCTTGAATGGTATCACTTGTAGTATATACCACAATATCGTTCTTAGCAACAAGTTTTTGATAGGGCTTTTCTTTACAAATTGTCTAAGAAATAAGTTTCAGATCCCCCGATCCCCCGTTTGCGAAGGGGGCTGATAAAGGATTGTAGATTTTTCTCGTTCGTGGGTGACGCTCCGTTATGAGGGTTACGATAAGTTACAGAAGTTATTGGATTGTCTTATTCGAAAACATTTGAGCAGCGTGGAAGGAGCTTCGGACAAAAGGGCCGGAAGCCACAGATTTGAAACCCATTTCTTCCCCTATCTTTTTATACTCTTCAAACTCCTCAGGAGGAATATATCGTACCACCGGCAACCGATCCGGACGGGGCTGAAGATATTGACCGATGGTTAGGAAATCGCATCCTACTTCGCTCAGATCCTGAAGTAATGAAAAAATCTCTCTCTCCGTCTCTCCCAATCCGAGCATAAACCCTGATTTGGTAAGAGCCTGAGCATCCTTCTCCTTTGCCCTCTTTAACAGATGGAGTGACCTCCTGTAGTCCGCCTGGGGCCGAACTTCTTGATAGAGTCGAGGAATCGTTTCAATATTGTGATTCAGAACGTCCGGACCTACTTTTAAAACGGCCATCAGGGAGGAGAGGTCCCCTTTGAAATCTGGAATCAATACCTCAATCTTTATCTCTCGATCCAGCGTCTGAATGGCCTGAATGGTTTTAGCAAAATGGGAAGCTCCTCCATCCGGCAGATCATCCCGGGTCACTGAGGTAATCACCACATAGTGAAGGCCCATCTTTTTTACGGCCTGGGCCACTTTTTCTGGTTCCTCTTCATCCGGGGGAACCGACACCCCGTGCTCAACAGCACAGAAACCACAATTCCTTGTGCAAATTCTTCCCAGAATGAGAACCGTCGCTGTCCCTTTGGAAAAACATTCTCCAAGGTTCGGACAGCGAGCCTCTTCGCAGACGGTGTGCAGTTCTGCCGAATCCAGGATCGACTTCACTTTCACAAGATCTTCAAAAGGGGGGATCCGTTTCTTCAGCCAGGGCGGTTTTGATTTGCTTTGAATTTTAACCATTGAAATTTATTTGCTGCTTGGAATTTGATGCTTCATTTCAACCTGCCATCTGCTATCTGCTATCAGCCCTTCTAAATCCTTCTCCTCCCACTCCTTTTTGAAGACCTTTTTAAAGTGAAAAATGATCTTCTCCGCTAATTCCTCGCGGGAAATCTCCTTCCCGAGGATCTTTGCCATGGAGGTCATCTTTTCCCCCACAAGGCCACAGGGATCCATCAGGTCGAAGTATTTCAGATCCGTTTCATAGTTTAATGCAAATCCGTGAAATGAGACCCACCGTTTGATCGCCACACCGATGGAGGCTATCTTGTTGCCATTCGCCCAGACGCCGCGATTGTGAGGATCTTTGTCTCCTTCGATCCCAAAATCCCTTAGAACGTGGAGGATCACTTCTTCCAGCTGATCAACGTACCGAATGAGACGATATCCATAGTCCTTTAAGTGGATGAGGGGATAGACCACCATCTGTCCAGGACCGTGGTAGGTGATATCCCCGCCCCTCTCCACATGGAAGATGGGAATCTTCATCGCTTCCAGAATCTCTGGAGAAACTCTGAGGTGGATGCGATGGCCACGCCTTCCCAACGTGATCACATGAGGGTGTTCGACCAGGAGGAGAAGATTAGGCAATTCGCCCTCCGCACACCCCAACCAGAGATGGCGTTGAAGCTCCCATGCCCTCTCGTAATCCATCAGGCCCAGATCGATGATGTATCCTTTGCGGTCCATGAACTCTCCAAATCCTATCCCAAAATGCTTGAAATTTCCCCTCACCCTCTCCCCTCTCCCCAGAGGGGAGAGGGGAGAGGGGAAGGGTGAGGGGAGACAAAATGTTAGAAAAAAATTGTAGGACTTAAATATGTAAGAATCTAAATTCGAATGACCAAAACTGTTTTGAACCTTTGGCATTGGAGTTTTGAATTTGTTTCATGCCTCCTATGTCGCGCTTCGTATTTTATCCTTGCCGCGTCCATCTTAATCTCGGCCTTCTTGCGGCCAGGACCTCGTCGAGCCTCCTCATTTTAACCTTCTGCGGCGCCTCTCGAAGAAGATCTGGATTCTCCTCTGCTTCTTTAGCAATCTCGATCATCGTCTCAATAAATCGATCGATGTTTTCCTTGCCCTCCGTCTCTGTGGGTTCCGTCATCAGCGCACCCTTGACAACCAAAGGGAAATAGATCGTTGGAGGATGAAAGCCATAATCGATCAGCCTTTTAGCAATATCGAGGGTACTGACATGAAATCTTTCTTGAAATCGATCTGTAAAAACACACTCATGCATGCAGGGCCGATCATACGGAAGATAATAACGGTCTTTTAACCTTTTCATCAAGTAGTTGGCATTGAGCACGGCCATTTCACTCACCCTTCTGAGTCCCTCTGATCCCATCGAGAGGATGTAGGCATAAGCCTTAATCAAGACTCCGAAGTTCCCATAGAAAGCCTTCATCTTCCCAATGCTGTGTGGTCGTTCGTAATTCAGGCAGTAGATCTCTTCATGCTTTTCAATCACAGGAATTGGGAGAAAAGGCGCAAGCTCTTTTTTTATGGCCACAGGACCAGCGCCAGGGCCTCCTCCACCATGAGGTGTTGAAAAGGTTTTATGGAGATTGATGTGAACCAAATCCACTCCCAAATCACCCAGTTTTACGATCCCCATTAGAGCATTGAGATTGGCTCCGTCACAGTAGACGAATCCTCCCTTGCGATGGACAATCTCAGCAATCTTGCTCAGGTGCTCCTCGAAAAGACCTAAGGTGTTTGGGTTGGTCACCATAATGGCTGCCACTTCTTCATCCATCAGCTCAGCCACCTTTTCCAGAGGGACGATCCCTTTCTCATTCGATTTGACCTCCACCATCTGGTAGGAGGCGACGGACGAGGTGGAGCAGTTTGTCCCATGGGCCGTGTCGGGGACTAAAACTTTTTTCCTCTTCTCACCGCGGGACTGAAGACATGCCCTGACCATCATCATCCCTGCCAGTTCACCGTGTGCTCCTGCGGCCGGTTGCAATGTCACATCGTCCATCCCTGTAATTTCGGCGAGAAAACCTTGAAGTTCATACATCAATTTCAAAATCCCCTGGGAAAGGTTCTCGGGAGTATAAGGATGGATGTTTGAAAATCCGCCCATCTTTGCCGCTTCCTCATTCACCTTTGGATTATACTTCATCGTGCACGAGCCCAATGGATAAAACCCGCTATCGACCCCGTAATTCCATTGCGAAAGTCGGGTGAAGTGACGGACGACCTCGACCTCGCTCAATTGGGGAAAGTCATCTAACTCCTTTCGGAGAAGAGAAGGAGGAACGCATTTTTCAGGGGTCATCTCTTCCACATCCCACCGGGGCAGGGAATAACCTCTTCTCCCCTCCCCGCCTTGTTCGAAGATCAGAAGTTCGTCCTGAACGAGTCCGGTATCGGTTCTCTTGCTCACCATACTGTCCTTACCTCTTGTCATTCCTGCAGAAGCAAGAGTCTATGCCTTAAATTATTTCTCCCTGGATTCCCGCTTGTGCAGAGATTTTAAGGGTACCATTTATTTTACATCATAGTAAGTTTAATACTATTCCGACAGATACCCCATCCCCCTCCTCACCTCCCCCTTGAAAGGGGAGGTACATAGCAATTTCCCTCCCCTTCA
>Ga0299915_10003402_pt1 | contig 11501 bp, 11 predicted proteins | sample RVTome_13_FD_200263 | JGI IMG/M metagenome (GOLD analysis project Ga0299915, IMG submission 200263) | Soil microbial communities from uranium-contaminated site in the Upper Colorado River Basin, Wyoming, United States - RVT92D227 (version 2) ... | reverse complement strand
TTTTGCAATGGGCGAGGCTATTTGACGAGACCCTGGCTCTTCAGGAAGTCCTTCGCCACCGCCTCGGCATCCTGCTTCTTCCCGTCCACCGTATAGTTGAGCGCCGCCATGGCGTCGTCGCTGATCTTTCCGGCCAGCCTGTTCAATACCTCGGCCACCTTCGGCGCCTTGGCCAGCAAATCCATTCTCACCACCGGAGCGGCGAAATAGGGCGGGAAGAATTTCAGATCGTCATCGAGAACCACCAGGTTGAAGGCGGGGATGCGGCCGTCCGTGGCAAAGCCGGAGATCACGTCCACCTGATTTTCGGCAATGGCCTTGTACACCAGGCCCGGATCCATGCCCTTCTGATCCTTGAATTTGAGATCATAGTGCTTCGTCAGTCCGGGAACACCGTCCGGTCTCGCCAGAAATTCAATGGTGGCGCCGAAGACGAGGCCGCCGGCCAGGGCTTTCAGATCGGAGATCTTCTTGACCTTGAGGCGTTCCGCGTCGGCCTTCCGCATGACGATGCAGTAGGTGTTGTTGAAACCCCAGGGTTTGAGCCAGGTGAGCTTGAACTTGTCCTCGTAATCCTTCCTGACGACCTGATAGACCTCTTCGGGATCCTTCAGGACGGGCTTTTTCAAAATGGTCGTGAGGCCCGTGCCCGTATATTCCACGTAGACGCTGATATCGCCCCTCACAAGGGCCTCATGACAGATGACCGTGCCGCCGAGACCGACCTTCCGGTCCACTTTGAAGCCGTTGCTTTCCAGCAACAGGCTTATCATATTGCCCAGGATCACCTGTTCCGTGAACCCCTTCGACCCCACCACGATCTTTTCCTGCGCCGTCGCCGCCGGCGGCAGCGCACCCGTGATGAAAATCAACGCCAGAACCAGTATAAAAAGACCTCTCTTCCCTTTCATGTTCCCCCTCCTTTCAAAAACCCTGTTTCGGCTGCCACCTTTTCACCCTTTTTTCCATCCACCCCAGACCGACGTCCGTTCCCACGGCCAGAAGCGCCGTCGGGATAGACCCGGCCAGCAATAGGTTTTGGTCCGCCATGACGATCCCCTGAAAAATCAGATCGCCCAGCCCGCCGGCGCCGATCAGCGCCGCCAGCGCGGCCACGCTGATGCTCAGGACCGCCGCCGTCCTGATCCCCGCCATGATGACGGGAAAGGAAAGGGGCATCTCCACCAGCGTCAGGATCTCCCGGTTCTTCATGCCCATCCCCCGGCCGGCCTCGATGAGAAAACGGTCCACGTTGACGATGCCGGAGTAGGTGTTGTTGAGGATGGGAAGCACCCCCCGGATGACGATCGCGAAGACGGCCGGCTTCAGACCGATCCCGAGTAGGGGAATCACGAGCCCCAGGATGGCGAGACTGGGGATGGTCTGCCCGATATTGGCCGAATTGACCACCACGTGGGCCAGCCTGCGATAGCGGGTGATGAGAATCCCCAGGGGAACGGCCACAGCCACGGAAATGATCACGGAAATGGCACTCACCTCGATATGCCGCAGCGTAGCGAAAAGGAGCACTTCCCGTTTTTCCAGGCAGAACAGTAAAAAATCCATCATCGGTTCAGTGGCGCAGACCGGCCGGCGTCAGCACCCGCTCCAGAAGAATGAAAGAATAATCGACCCCTACCGCCAAGAGAATCACCGGGACCGCTCCGGCGATGATCTGTTCCGAATTCACGCTGGCGATCCCCCGGAAGATCAGCCAGCCCAGGCCGCCGGCGCCGATATAGGCCGCAATGGTGGCCGTGCCGATATTCATGACGGCGGCCGTGCGGATACCCGCCATGATCACGGGCAGAGCCACGGGGATCTCCACCATTCTCAGAAACTGCCAGTTGCTCATCCCCATTCCTTTCCCCGCCTCGCGGATGGACGGATCGATATGAATGATGCCCACGAAGGTGTTCCTGATCAGCGCCAGTTGGCTGTAGAGGATCAGGGCGATCAGCGTGGGTTTGAGCCCGATGCCGATGAAAGGGATCAGTATCCCGAAAAGGGCCAGGCTGGGGATCGTGTAGAGAATGCCGGCGATGCCGATAATGGCGGCCGCCGCCCGCCGACGGCGGGTGATGAAAATGCCGATGGCCACGCCGATGACCGTCGAAATGGCGACGGCGATCAGCGTGATCTCGATATGCTCAAGGGTGAGCTTCAGAATGAGTCCGATATTCTTGATGAAATATTCGATCACACTCAAGGCGTTCCTCCAGAAGGGGCGTCTCCGGCGGTAAAAAAACAGGCAAAATGGGTCATCGTCACGACGCCCCGGAGCTTCTGATCTTCACTGACCACCGGCAGCCAGACCCGCTTGTGCTTCAACATATTCTCCAGGGTGGTATCGATCCTGTCCTTCGCCTCCACCGCTGGACAGACGCCGTCGAGCAGCGTCGCATCGCAGGGATGCTCGCCCCGCATGACCTGCTCATAGGAGAGCGTGCCCTGAAACCGCCCCTCTTTGTCGACGACAAGCAGGATGTCCTTCCCGGATTCCGACATCCTGCGTTCCGCCTCGGAAAGACGATCCGCCGGGATCGTCATGCCGTCCGCCGGATCCATGATGTCGGCGATCCGCAGCAGTTTCATCAGTTTAATGCCGCCTTCCCGGCCCACCATGTCCCGCACAAAGGGATCGGCCGGTTCCCGGAGGATCTTTCTGGGCGTATCGAACTGAACGATCCTGCCGCTGCGCATGACGGCGATTCGGTCCCCTAACTTGATCGCCTCGTCCATATCATGGGTCACGAAAAGGATCACCTTCTTGAGCCGCCTCCGGAGCCGCAGAAACTCATCCTGCAACTGAGCCCGGGTGATGGGATCCAGGGCGCCGAAGGGTTCATCCATCAGGATCACCGGCGGATCGGCGGCCAGTCCTCTCGCCACGCCGACGCGTTGTTTCTGTCCCCCTGAGAGCTGATGGGGGTAGCGGTTTCTGAATGCGGCAGGTTCAAGCCCCACGAGGTGGAGAAGCTCCTCGGTCCGCCCGGTCTGTTCCTTTTCGGTCCACCCCTTGAGACGAGGCACGAGGGCGATATTCTGGGACACCGTCATGTGCGGGAAAAGCCCCACATCCTGGATCATATAACCGATGTTGCGCCGCAGGGCGATCACGTCCACCCCGGCGGTGTCCTCACCGTTGAGATAGATGGTCCCTGCGGTTGGTTCCACCAGCCGGTTGAGCAGCTTCACCGTGGTCGTTTTCCCACAACCCGAAGGCCCCACGAAGGTGACGCATTCACCGTCGAATATCTCGAAGCTCACATCATCGACGGCCCGGGTCCCCTCCGGAAACACCTTGCTCACCCCGTCAAACTTGATTATCGTATGAGCCACCTTTCAACAGATCCTTCCGCAGACGAAGATGAAGCACGGCATCCGCCTTTAAATCCTGGCTTTCGCGACTTTTTGCGAGAACATTATTTATCACGGTTCGGCGTTTCCTGAAGGCATGAAAAGGACAACACGGAAACATCCTCATTCGAGACAATCGCTTGAAGGCAGAATCCAGTATTCGGAAAAGAACAAAAGACCGAATCAGAGTAGATTCGTGGATGTTTTATAATAAGATTAGTGCACCTTGTCAAGCCTTCCTTGATCCATGAACATGGGGAAGATCGAATTTTAAGGCCGCCCCGGTTGGGGCGGCCTTAAAAGAAGTCATATGATATGATGCGCCTCTGTCGCCTCCCGCTGGAGAATGGTATGACGCGACCGGGATTGGGGCACGGCTACGGCTTCGGAAAGCCCTCGATCGCCTTCAGCGCCCGCTGGATCTCCTCGTCGGGAAGCTGATAGGGGATCAGCTTTCCGGTGAGGTAGGCGTCGTAGGCCGCCAGATCGACCAACCCGTGACCGCTCCAGTTGAAGAGGATCGTCCGCTCCTTCCCCTCCTCCTTCGCCCGCCGCGCCTCCGCGACGACCGCGGCGATGGCGTGGTTCGTCTCCGGGGCGGGGATAGAGCCCTCGGTCCGCGCCCACTTCACGCCCGCCTCGAAGGTCTCGATCTGGTCGTAGGCCTTGGCCTCGACCAATCCCTCCCGGACGAGGTGGCTCACGATCGGCGCCATCCCGTGGTAACGGAGCCCTCCGGCGTGGATCGGCGCGGGCACGAAGTCGTGGCCGAGCGTGTACATCGGCAGCAGCGGCGTCTTCATCGCCAGGTCGCCGAAGTCATAGGCGAAAGGCCCCCGCGTCATCGTCGGGCAGGAGGCCGGTTCGGCCCCGACGACCCGCACCTGCTTCCCATGGATCTTGTCCCGGACGAAGGGGAGTGCGGTTCCGGCGAAATTGCTCCCGCCGCCGGCGCAGCCGATCACCACGTCGGGATAGACCCCGATCTTCTCAAACTGTTTCTGCGCCTCCAGGCCGATGATCGTCTGGTGCAAGAGGACGTGGTTCAGGACGCTCCCCAGGGAGTAGCGGGAATTCTCGCGGGATACGGCATCCTCCACGGCCTCGCTGATCGCGATCCCGAGGCTTCCCGGAGAATCGGGGTGCGCGGCCAAGACCTGCCGCCCGGCCTCGGTCCGGTCGCTGGGGCTCGGGATGCACTCGGCGCCCCAGATATTCATCATTATCCGCCGGTAGGGCTTCTGCTCGTAGCTCACCCGGACCATGAAGACGCGGCACTCCAGACCGAACATCCGGCAGGCCATCGCCAGGGCGCTGCCCCACTGGCCGGCGCCGGTTTCGGTGGAGAGCCGCTTGATCCCGAAGACCTTGTTGTAATAGGCCTGAGCGATGGCGGTGTTCGGCTTGTGGGAGCCGGCAGGGCTCAACCCCTCGTTCTTGTAGTAGATCTTCACGGGGGCGTCGAGAAGCTTCTCGAAATTTCGCGCCCGGCAGAGGGGACTCGGCCGCCAGATCAGGTACTTCTCGAGGACCTCGCCGGGGATGTCGATCCACCGCTCCTGGCTCACCTCCTGCTCGATGAGGTTCATCGGGAAGACCGGCGCCAGATCCCCCGGGCCGACCGGCTTCCCCGTCCCGGGATGGAGGGGCGGGCTCATGGGCTTGGGCAAGTCCGCCTGGATGTTGTACCACTGCCTCGGGATCTCGTGATCCGCCAAAACGACCTTTGTCTGTTCCATAATCTGCCTCCTTTTTTTATAAGAATACATGTTGCCCCGGGCTTGTCAAAGGGTGACATGGCACGTCATGGCTCGATCCTTCGACGGGCTCAGGACAAACACCACGGTAACAATCGAACGAAACCTCCAAAAACTAAAAGCCACGGGAACTTCCCATGGCTTCATGTACGGTCGTCCCGAGACATGGGAAGGGTTCCACCCTGCCCACGGCTCATTTTACGGAGAGCTAATGCGGGCAGACTTCTGATGTCTGCCACCACCATAACAACGATATCACTTCTGCACCCCTTTTCACGGTTTCAACTCTCCAAAGACCTTGGAACTCCCCTAACACACCCAAAAAACGGATGTCAAGAATTTATTTACTGGTTCGCCAGGAGGCCGCGGTGGCGCCGGTACCAGAGGTTTGGAAAAAGCCGGTAGAGGAGGCGCGATAACGGGCCGATGAACTCATTCGTCCGCCGGTCGAACTGCGTCGCCTGGAGAATCTGCTCCCGGATCTCCTCCCGGGAGCGCTCCTCGTTGAAGATCTTATAGGCGCAATGGAAGATCGGGCTGTACATGTTCCGTTTTTCCAGGAACTTGTGGACATTCAGGATGGTGTTCGGCCCTTCCGGTTTCCCGTCGATCCGCTGGAGGACCTTCAGATGGGTCTCGATTGAATTCCCGGTGAAGAGTTCGTAGAAGAAGCGGCCGTAGCGGTGATTCTTGCTCGCATCCGAGGAGAAGGTGACATACATGTCTCCCACTCCGGCCTGACTCTGGAAGGCCTGAAAGCTCCCTCCGAGGAGACGGGAGAGTGACCTCATCTCCACGCCGGAGCGTGAAAAAATAGTCCCCGGGATCGAGTCGCCGAGGTCGAGACAGTCCGTCACCCCCTTGAGGTTGGCTGCGATGTTCTTCAGGGCGCCGCAGATCTCGATCCCGACGTCATCGAAATTGTAGAATGAGGTCAGCTCCCGCCGGTTGGAACCAATGAACCCATTCCGGACGATCCGGCAGACATCCTTAGCGCCCGCCACGGTGAGGCAGACCGGCTTCCCCAGGGCGATATCCACGTCGAAGAACGGCCCCCCGATGGAAACCACATCGAATCGGTCCTTCAGGGTGAAGAAGTTGCTGCGGATGAGCCGGGAGGGGGTGATGAGCAGGCGGTTGATCTCGCTCGCCGTCAGCCCCTTGATCGCCGAGATAAAGCAGGTACGGGTACTTTTCCTCTCCAGGATCGGCTTCATCTGATTCAAGATCTCCGGAAGCCGGTCCATCGTGACGGAGAGGAAAAGGAAGTCGTTGTTCTCTACCACCTGCTCCAGGTTGTTCGTGGCGTAGACCTTCGGGGAAAGCCTGGGGACCTCGTCGATCCCGCCGAGGCGCCGGGCGAGGTCTTCGGTCAGGTGTTTCGGGTTGAGGTGCTCCCGATTGATCGCCTTGCAGACGTCGACATCATGGTAGTAGATGATCACCCGTTTGTTGTCGCGGCCAAACTTGTAGGCAAAAGCGGTCCCCAGCCGGCCCGGCCCGATAATGGCTATTCTGCCTGTATCGAAGGAAGATGAAAACAACATAGAATCAGTCTTGCATGACCTCCCGGGCAATAACGATCCTCTGGACCTCGGAGGTCCCCTCGTAGATCGAGGTGACCCGGGCATCCCGATAGAGCCGCTCCACCTTGTACTCCTTCATGTAGCCGTAGCCGCCGTGAATCTGGACGGCGCGGTAGGCCGCGCGGTTGGCCATCTCGGAGGCGAAGAGCTTCGCCATCGACGCCTCCTTGGTGAAGGGGATGCCCTGGTCCTTCCGGTCGGCGGCATAGAGGGTGAGCCAGTTGGCCGCTTCGATCTCCGCGGCGGTGTCGGCGATCATCCACTGTATCGCCTGGAAGGAGCCGATGTTCTTCCCGAACTGCTTGCGCGTCTTGGCGTATTGGATTGCCTCGTGGAGGCAGGCCCGGGCGATCCCGAGGGACTGGGAGGCTATCCCGATCCGGCCGCTGTCGAGGGCTGCCATCGCGATCTTGAAACCGAATCCCTCCCTCCCCAAGAGGTTCTTCTTCGAAATTCTACAGTCCTCTAAGATGAGCTCGACGGTATCGGAGGCGCACAGTCCCATCTTCTCCTCGCTCCGACCGATGCGGAATCCCGGCGTTCCCTTCGTGAGGAGGAAAGCGGAAAGGCCGCGGTTCGACTTCTCCGAGCCGGTCCGGGTGATGAGGACGATCACATCGGCATAAGAACCGTTCGTGATGAAGACCTTCGAGCCGTTGACCAGGTAGTGATCGCCCCGGTCCTCGGCGCGCGTCGTCATGCTCCCCGGATCGGAACCCGCCTCCGGTTCCGTTACGGCGAAAGCCCCCAACATCTCCCCCCGGGCGAGCGGCACCAGGTAGCGCTTCTTCTGTTCCTCGCTTCCAAATTGGAGGATCGGGTCGGAAGAGAGATTGGTCACCGACATCGCCACCGCTGTGGAGGCGCAGGCATAGGCAATCTCCTGCAGGGCGAGGGAGTAGCTCACCGCCCCGGCCCAGGTCCCGCCGTAATCGACGGGAATCATCATCCCCATCAGCCCCAGCCCCCCCATCTTTTTGATCGCCGCCTCCGGGAAGGTCTTGTCCCGGTCCCATTTCCAGGCGAAGGGCTCCAGCTCCTTCTTCGCGAAGTCCTGGGCCATCAGACGGATCATCTCCTGTTCCTGGGTAAGTTGAAAAGACATACATTCTCCTCAGGGCACGTAGATGACGACCAGCAGTTCGGCAACCTCCGGATTGGAGTTGCTCACCTTGTGGTGGAGGGCGGAATTGAAATGGAGGCTCTCCCCCCTGGCCAGCCGGGAGACATTCTCGCCGACCTGGACGGTGACCCCCCCCTTGAGGACGAAGACGAACTCCTCCCCCTCGTGGTGGTACTCCACCCCCTTGTGTTCGGTCAGCGCGTCGATCGTGACCAGGTAGCCCCGCAGGTGCTTGTCCGGTCCCGGCTTGCTGAGAGATGTATAGGCATAGGAATCGACTCGCTTCTGATGGCTCTTACCCCGCCGTTTGGTTGCCCGGGCATTCTCCTCCGTCTCCAGTTCGTCCATGTTCAGCTTCAGGACGCGGCTGAGCTGGAGGACGAGCGACACGGGCGGTACGGTACGGTCCTCCTCCACCCCCTTGAGAACCTCCGGCAGGTACCCCGTCTCCAGGGCGAGGTCCTCGACGCTCATCCCCATCTTCTCCCGGCCGGCCTTCATCCGCAGGCCGAGGGTTATCTTCTCAATTTTCTTTCGAGCCATCAGACACCTCCTCAATCTCAGCAGCGTTGATCACCACAGGCCAATGCCGGCGGTAGAACCGCCGGGACGGGCAGGGGCAAGCCGCTCCCTGCATTCCCAGCGAAATAAGGGCTTTCACAGGAAACGGTGAACAACCTATACTAAGCGTGCATTTTTGTAAAGCCCCTTGGACAGAACGGGGGGCCTCATCAACAGGAGGTACGAATAATGGTTCATCGGGTTGATGCGTTCTTCTCTCTCGTTCACCTTGTGTCAGGTAAGGTAAGCGGAAATAGTCATGATTACAGGCAGGAAGAGAGCATTTTCGCCAAAAAAATAAAGGTTATGAAACTGCTATTTCTGCGCCTTACAGTGGAGCTGGTCCCAAGGCCCGATTTTTCCAATAATGCCACTCACCACCCGCGCCTCGCAGATCCTGCTCCATCAAGATCAGCATGCAAACAGGTCGAACGCCATCGCTTGCCTTGCAGGGCTGCAGCAGACCATTCCATTGGCGACGAGCGGGGTCGCCGCGACGTCATCGTTGGCCGGATTGGTAAGTCGGAACGGCAGTGCGAGGTTGACGTCTATACGATCTAGAACTGCTCGACCCGCTCGGGATTGGCGCCGTAAGGCTTGGCCTTCTCCTCGGCCGGGAACGGCAGGTTCTTGGGATCGATGCCCATGCGCGGCGCGAAGTTTGCGATCTTCATCTTGTTGCCCTGCTTGTTCATGCCGAGCAGACCGCGCACGTCGTTGGCAACGGTGTTTTCGGCCGAGACCGAGGCCGAGTTGGCAAAGCCGGGCTTGACCATCACGATCGGCACCTTGGGATCGAGCGCCACGTTCTTCTCGATCTTCCAGGCATAGTCGCCAAGCACGCCGAGCGAGATGACGTTCCACGGCACTTCCCGGCTCTTGAACCCGCCAAACTTGGTCACCATCACGGCGGCGTCCGGGGTATTCTCGCCAAACAGGCTGCCGTTGTTGAAGAACAGGTTCTCGACGATCTCGGTCTCCGGGCCGTCCTTCTCCTTGGGTGCGGTCCAGTAAATGGCGCCGCCCGGATTGTGAGCAAACAGGTTTTTCTTGATGACGAACTTCTTGGTCGCGTACTTGCCGGCGAGTTGCAGCGCCGCCGGGTTGCCAGTGGTCGGATCCGGGTTGTACGGCCAGTTGAGCACGATGGTGTTGCCTTCGACGGTGTACGTCGCCGGGATGATCTTGGCCCGCGCCGAATCAGCCTCCCAGGCCAGCACGTTGTTCATGATGAAGTTGTTGCGGATGATCACCTCGGCGTTCTCGTTGGCGGCCCGGATCAAGGGCGCCGCAGCCTTGTGCGCGCTGTTGAGGAAGACGTTGTCGGCATAGACCAGGCGACCGGTCTCGAGGTAACCGATCGTCACCGCCTGCACGCCGGCCGAGGTGCCCTTGAGCAGCGAATTGGTCTTGGCGTCGTACTGGTTGCCGCCGCCGATGTCCATGACGAACCCGGACAGATAAAACTCCTTGAGCGAATGATTCTTACCCCCGAGCGCGAACACAGTGCCGCCCGCCGGGATGGTGGTGGGGTTGGAGAACGGCGCGCGCTTGGTAAAGGCGTCGTCATACCCGCCCAGGATGCGCAGGGTCGTGTCGGGCTCGATGATCTCGGGCACCGAGAAACCGCCCTTACCGCCCTTGCCCGTGTATTCGCCGCCCGCGACCTTGATGTTGACTACCAGGTAGCGCTCGTCCGGGGTCAGCGTGCAGGCGGGCACCGGCAGGCCCTGTTTCTTTGGTAACGGGCAATGCTTCTTGGCCGTGATCACCTCGACCGCCTTGTCGATCGCCTTGAACAGCCTAGTTTCGGCAAAGATGGTCTTACCGTTGGCCTTGGCTGCTGCCGTCTTTGCTGCCGGAGTGTCCTGGTTGGCTACCAGGATACTCACCTCGGTTACGGCATGCACCGATGCCGGGGTAAGAAACGACAGACCAGCGCAGATGGCTCCACAGCAGGCTACCAGCATAACGCGATTCATCTCGATCCTCCCGATTCGTGGTTGGGGCCTTTGTGCAAGCGATCGACCTCATCGTCCCCCATCTGCCGGGCGCTACGCCCAACACGCTACCTCGACATACCGACCGTGTCTCGGGGTATGCAGTCACGAGCACGCAAAGTCTGGGTCGATCGATCGTGCCGACTTGTTCGGATAAGACATTGCTTCCCAAGGACTAACGTATAGGAGGGGCGTCATTGCTTGTCAATGGATATTTGGCCTTCAATTCCCTCCCCACCTTGAAATATGGCAACCTTTTGGTTTGTCCACCTACTTCAGTTATTAATAGTGAAGCCGTTTAAAAACTCAATCATTTCGGATTCATATTCATGGTAAAGGTTCTGTGTGGTATAGGTGAGCACTTGAATTGTGCCTTCCTTTCCAGTATAGAAATATCCATAGTAAACAAACTGAATGCCTTGCAGCTCCGCTTCCAATCTCATACAAAGTATGGTTTTCCCATTCATTACACGGTTTTCTTCAAGAGTTACTTTGGTGTCAGGTGCGGACTCCCGCGCCTTTGAGAGAACCGTTTCTTTCAATACATCTGGCTTCGTGCTTATTCTCTCGGCTATTACCATGGCATAGAGGTCCCCATCTTTATGATTAAATGTAACTTTAATACCGTCCGGTTTTTGTTGGGTCCATTTTGATGGATCGTACCAAATTGCAAATTTGTTACCCTTAGTCTTAAAAACTCTTGTGGACTTATTTGATCTTTGATTCAAAACGCGTTTGGGTACCGAAGATGACTTCGACCCACTGCCAGCAGGTTCCATCACGGGAGCACTTCGTGTAAATTCCCCTGTCCCTTCGCATATTGCCCCAGGCGGTGGGCTATTCGTAACGATTGTCTTCCCGGTAGTAGTGTCATAACACCAAATGAAATCTGCCGCATTAGCCGCAGTTACCATGACGATAAAAACACATAGCGTCAAAACTCGTTTCATTTCGTTCCCCTCCTTGTTGATATGGTTGCGAAGAGATTATAAATCACAAAACCCCGCACTCTTTTCGAGACACGGGGTTTAATAATCTTCCATGGCATCACCCTTCTAAAAAGGGTTCAAATTGGTTGTTAACCGATTGACAATGCCTTATTCAAATATGCTTT
>Ga0299915_10003401_pt1 | contig 11505 bp, 10 predicted proteins | sample RVTome_13_FD_200263 | JGI IMG/M metagenome (GOLD analysis project Ga0299915, IMG submission 200263) | Soil microbial communities from uranium-contaminated site in the Upper Colorado River Basin, Wyoming, United States - RVT92D227 (version 2) ... | reverse complement strand
AATTTTTTTTTTAAAAGAAAAAAAAGACGATTATTAGGGTATCAAACAAATTCAATTAATTACAAAGAGAAATTGATATGGATATTGATTGGGAAGCTATACGAAAAGAACAATTTCCTGCTCTAGAAAAAGCTATATATTTGAAGGCTGCAGGGGGCTCGCCCATAAGTAAAACAGCATTTCAAGCTGGAATGAAATATCTTAATGATATGCATAATATAGGTGATTTATTTTGGGACATCTATTTAAAAGAAGTTGACATTACTCGCGCTTTAGTGGCTGATTATCTTTGCTGCCATGAAGATGACATTGCATTTTTAATAAATACTTCCTCTTGTGTAAATTGCATTGCCAGGTTAATCGAACCTGGATTAATCCTCTATCCAGAAGGAGAATTTCCTGCTTCAATTCTACCTTTTAAAGCCTTAGGATTTAATTGCGAAAAAATCAATGCTCAAAATGAAAATGTTTATTCTATTATGGATATAAATAAGAAAATTTCATTAAATACCAAATATCTAATTCATAGTCATGTTCAATATTTAACTGGATTTAGACAAAATTTAGACGAATTGGGTTTAATTTGTCAAGAAAATAAAATTGTTAACATAATTAATGCAACACAGTCTTTTGGTGCATTTCCAATCGATATTAAAAAGCAAAAAATCGATATGCTTGTTGCTTCGGGCTTAAAATGGGCCTGTTGTGGCTATGGAATAGGGATTTTATATATAAATAATTCATTTTTTAAAGATAGTCAATTACCTTTTGCAGGTTGGTTAAGCGTAGAAGACGCTTTTTTAATGAACAACGATAATATGAAATTCAAGAAAAAAACAAAATCTTTAGATGGTTTAGGAGGAACACCGAATTTCTTCGGAATATTTTCTTTAAAAGCTAGTTTGATTTTAATTAAAGAAATAGGTAGCGGTGATATTCAGAGAGGAATCGCATGTATCAATAATAGAATCTTAGAATTAACTTCTTATTTCGTTGAAGAACTTAAAAAATTAAATTTGAAAATAATAAGTCCCTTAGATTCAAAATATAGGTCTGGAATAATTACTATTGAAAATGAAAACGCTAGAAACATCTTCAACAAATTACAAGCAAATAATATATTTATCTCTTTTAGGAATTATCCAAATTTGTCGATGAAAACTTTACTTAGATTTTCGTTCAATTATTATAACAATTTCGAAGATATTAAAAAGTGCATTAAAGTTTTAAAAGGTATTTTAAAATGAATTCACAAAATAAATTTAAAGTAGTAAAACCAATAGGAGGCGTTCATGGAATTTCTGCTATATTCCCTACTTTAAAAGATGTTATTGATTACGAAGAAAAAATTGTTCGGTTAAATCGAGGTTATCCAAGATTCGTAACACATCCTTTTGTAGGGAAAATTGAAGAAACATTAAAAAATAAATTTCATGCAAGAGAAGTTTTATGTTGTCAAACTTTTGAATCCGCTTTATTTTTGGTTTTTGATTTTTATTTGAAAAAAGGTATTAAAATTTATACTGATTATGATCTTTGTCATCGTTTAATTGCTTTCTATAATAAAAAGTTCAAAAATTTTATTAAAACAGCAAAAACACTCAATGAAGCGGATTTATTAATAATAAATAGAAAATTACGAGAAAAATTAACTGATTTTGTCAACATACCTAAAATTGGTATTATTGATGCCGAAAAAAGGGAACTTTATGAAAAATTTAATGGGATGGATGTTTTAGTTTTTAATTATAAAGAAAAAGATATTGGCGCAATAATATTCTATACAGATATTTTTTCAGAAATAAATCTTCTTAGAAGACACAGTGGTTTTATAGCAAATTCTCGTAAATTATGCCCAACAAGAGCTTTTACACGGGCACAATTTAAAAAACACGAAACCAGTTTAAAAAATAAGCTTGGAGAATTAGAAAAAGTCTCTGGGAATGATTGTTTTTTATTTCCTTCAGGTATGGCTGCAATTTTTTGTACAATCCTTTCGTTATTCGCTCGTAATAAAAATAAAATAATTGCTTTAGGCAGTTTATATGTGGATACTCTAAGAATTCTGGAAAAATGGCCAAAAAAATTCGGATTTAAGAATAATATAATTATTTATCATAATTTTGAAAATGAATTATTAAAAGTTATTGACGATTCGATTGCAGGAATCATTTTCGAAATTCCCTCCAATCCACTTATTCAAGTAATTGATGTTGAAAAAATTGTTTCTATTGCTCAACAAAAGAAAATTCCTATAGTTATTGATAATACAATTGCAACCCCCTATAACTTTAATCCTATTGATTTTAATGTTGATATTATCGTTCATAGTACTACTAAATTTTTAAGCGGAAAAAATAATCACATGGGCGGCTGTATTTTGGTAAAAAATGAAAAGTTAAAAAAAAAATTAAACGATTTTAAAAATTTTTTAAATCTGAATATGACATTTGATGATATTAAAATTTTAAATAGAAATATAAAGAAATTCGAAAATCGAATGAAAACAATAAACGACAACGCTTTTAAAGTAGCTAAATTTTTGCAGAATTATGAAACTATTGATAAAGTTTATTATCCATTTTTAGAGTCAAGTTCGGATTATCTATTAGCTAAAAAATATCTCAAAGGAGGAAGCGGATTATTAAGCTTCGTTTTTAAAAATTCTTCAATATCAAATGCAACTTATTTTTACGATAATATAAAAAGTCCTATTTTAAAAGGCCCAAGTTTAGGATCTGAAAAAACTTTATTAAGTCCATATGTAATAATGGCACATTATAATGACAGTAAAGAAAAATTACTAAAATTAGGTTATGATTTTTGTTTAATGAGACTTTCCATAGGAACGGAACGCACTGAAAAAATAATTGATTGTTTAAAATACGCTTTGGAGCGTACAAAATAATAAAATTATTAGAAAGAGGTAAGGAAAAATAATAATATATTCCGAAATAGTACTAACCTGTAACTTAAATTGTTAAAAGTGGCTCTGTTTTAAATCAATTTTAACTAAAGCGTCTTGTAATAACAAATCGGAGCTATTTGTTACCAAGTAAGAGAGACTTTTGACCATACTCTTTTTAAGCTCTCCTCCATTCACAGAAACCATGTTTTCTACTTCAATTCTTGTTAATGAATTAATCTTTCCTATAAAGCAAAAGGTTTATCCCATTAACTTTTTTCTTAAAGCAAAAAAATAAGAAATTTATATTTTATAATCGCAAATTTTTTGACTTTAACGGTTAATCTATTAATAAAAGATTGATTTTTAAATATATCACCATATTCTTTACTATTTTTAGACGATGGTTATGGAAAAATTAATTCATTGTTTAAATTGTGGAAAACACTTAACATTAAAAGAAATACAGGAAGGTCAATCGTGTGCAGAATGCGTATTAGGAATGAAATTTGACCTTTCTGCGATAGACCACGAATCTTTAGACCTACAACTCCAGAGAATATTAAATTTTTTTGTGTCTGATGTAAGTGCCGCATTTAACAAGGATCCTGCTGCTAATACATTGCTTGAAGTTTTAACCAGCTATCCGGGCATAAAAGCTACATTATTATATCGCGTAGCTCACTTTTTCTGGAAGTTAGAAATGCCTTTTGTGCCTCGATACATCTCAGATATAGCTCGAGAGATTACCGCTATTGAAATACACCCAGGCGCTGAAATCGGAAGCGACTTTTTCATCGATCATGGCGCAGGGGTAGTGATTGGAGAAACGGCAGAAATTGGAAATAATGTGACAATATATTCGGGTGTTGTTTTGGGAGGGACGAGCACAAACAAAGGGAAAAGGCATCCCACTATTGGTGACGATGTAGTACTAGGCACAGGAGCAAAAGTATTAGGACCAGTAAAAATAGGAAATAATGTTAGGGTAGGGGCAAATTCTGTTGTCGTAAATGATGTACCAGATAATTCCGTAGTGGTAGGCGTGCCGGGGAAAATTGTTTCTAAGATAGGAGAAAAAATCGAAAAAATTGATTTAAGACACGGAGATTTACCAGATCCATTATCAATCATAATCGAGACCTTGAATAAGCGCATTAAATTGTTAGAAGATAAAATATTAATGGAATCCGAGAGAAGAAAAGAGCCTTTCGAAATTGCTTACGGCGTATATGGAGATGGAATATAAACTTTAGGTGAAGTGTAAGGTTTACTGTAAACCAATCTATTTTTTGAACCTCAAACTTAAACTAAATTACTAACCTATTTCTGTTCTATATATTCTTTTATTTCGAATTTTAAAATACCTTCCATAATACGAAAAATAATTTTTTTTTGAGAAGAAATCAATTAAAAAAGAAACTAAAAAAAGTAGACCAAATTTTTCATATTCGAACACAATTATCGTTTAACTAATTAAATTTAACCACTTGTTTGAATAATTCTTAGAACGGTGCAAAATAGGTGTTTAAAAATAAGATTATTAATTAATAATAAAATAATGGGGTATAGAATTATATGTTTTACTCAATAACATTGTTTTTCTTGACATTTTGAGCAGATTAATTCGTCTAATTTCATGTAACCAAATTCCGGACCCATATTGCATTCCCATTGATTTGTTTTTTCGTCAAAAATTATGTCGTAACCACACGTCATTGGAACCGTTTCTATTTTATCCCCACATTGACAACATTTTAAATATTTAATAGAATCCATAAAACAACCTCTCTAAAATTAACTATTCATTCCATAAAAATTGACAAATAAATAATTAATTGCTTTAAAAAATTATCAAGTTCGAACAAAAAATTATAAAAATTAACATTTTCAATAATTTGAATTATTAAATGTAGAAAAGTGTTTGTTTGATTTTTTTATTGCTCTTTTTAACGTTAATAGAAAGGTGTAAACCTACAATTAAGTAAATGCTGAAAAAACGATTGATAATATTAATCTTTTTTCAAAATTAACTTTTTAATTGGTATGTCTTGCCATTCTCCTGATGGTAAACTTCTGCGAATAGTTAATGGAAGGATACCTTCTTTCAATTCTAATTGCGCTATTTTAATTGGATCAATCAAATTTTTTGGCTTATCGACTAATATAGGCGCACCGAAACTTATTTGTAAAGCACGGGCACCTACAATTCGAGCTTTCTCGTATCGAGTAAGGAATATTGGACCTATTTTAATTAACTTTCTAACTTCTTTATAATGTTTTCTTAATTCTTGAGACTCTAAGAAGCTTGACATAGTAAAAAGTAATAAGTAGTTATCACGATAAATGTATGATTTGTTATAACTTTTTTGGTTTCAAAAACATAAAAGTATGCGCGGAGAGGGAATTGAACCCTCGATCATCGTGACCTATATATTTGTCTAAATAGGTATACACGGTGTGAGCGTGTCGTTGTACGACTGAACCATCCGCGCAAAAAATCAAATTAAAAAATGCTCGCGAACATTATTGTATTAAAAAGTAAACGGTGCGTTTTATTTTTTATTAAACAGCTAAAAGATATAATTATTTTTTTAACTATAATTATTAAAAAGATATTAATTTTATTTAAGAGATTAAGTATACTCTTTTATTTTATATAGTTTATTGAACTTATAATACCATAGACTAAAACACGAATACAAAACCTTTGTTTTTAATGACCTCAGCATTATATAATAAAGAATTTGTGGCTCATCCGCTAATTAAAAAGGATCTTATTATTAGGCGAGCGTATCAAGAAAATATTTTTATAAATTGTCTAAATCACAATTGCTTAGTTGTAATTCCGACAGGATTAGGGAAAACTGTTATCGCTCTTATGCTTGCGGTGCAAAAATTAACAGATTCACCCGATTCAAAAGTGATTTTTTTAGCTCCGACTAAACCGTTAGTAGAGCAACATTACAAATCTTTTTCGGAGTTAACCACGCTTCCTACTGATTCGTTAAAAGCGATCACGGGAACAACACTACCCGAGAAAAGAAAAGAACTGTGGAACGATATCAAGATCGCGTTTATGACGCCCCAAGTGCTACAAAACGATATTATTACAAACCTTTATTCGATAACGAATGTTTCGCTAATTATTTTTGACGAATGTCATCGAGCCGTGGGAGATTACGCTTATTGTTTTATTGCTAAAAAATACGTAGAAACGGCTAATAAGGTTCAGATTTTGGCCCTGACAGCAAGTCCCGGCTCAACAGAAGAAAAAATTAACGAAATTAAACAAAATTTATTTATAGACCACATTGAAATAAGAACGGAGAAAGATTCTGATGTTAAACCATATATTCATAACGTAGATAATGAATGGATTAAATTAAAGCTTCCGAAAGAATTTAATGAAATTAGACAAATCTTAGCTGAAAAATTAAAAGAAATGTATAAGTGGTTAAAACAGAACGATTTACTACGATCGTACGATATTGATAAAATTTCTAGAAAGGACTTGTTAAATCTAAATAATCTTATAAACAAGAAAATTTCTTCTTCTCGAGACGAAAACGAAAAATTTCAAATGTTTTCGGCTAAAAAATTAGCTGCAAACGCAATAAGAATCAGCCATATGATGGAATTAATAGAAACTCAAGATGTTGGGGCATTAAACGACTTTTTTGAAAAAAACGAAGATAAAATAAAAAAAAATGTTGCTAATAAATCGTTGAAGGAATTGTTTAACGACAAAGAATTAAAACGAGTAAAAAATCTGACAAAGCAAATTATAGAAAAGGGTATTGTTCATCCTAAATTAGAGAAATTGAAAGATATTATCCAATCTCAAGTAAAAGAAAACGACGCTTCAAGAACGTTAGTTTTTTGTCATTTTAGAGATTCTGTTAACAATATTGTAAAATTCCTTGAGAACGATCCCATAATTAAAGCTCATAAATTTGTTGGGCAAGCTAAAAAAGGATCTGATAAAGGATTAACGCAAAAGGAACAAGTTAAACTCTTAGACGAATTTAGGGAAGGAAAATATAACACCTTAATTGGTACGAGTGTCGCAGAAGAAGGACTTGATATTGCAGAATGCGATCTAGTAGTCTTTTACGACGTTGTTCCAAGTGCTATACGCTCGATTCAGAGACGTGGACGAACCGGCAGAAAAAAAGAAGGAAAGGTCTTTATATTAATGGCAGAAGGTACAAGAGACGAGGGATACTATTGGGTAGAGAAAGTGAAGGAAAAAAACATGAAACAAAGTCTTGTTAAAATAAAAGAAAAAGAGAATAGTAACCAACCGGGACAATCCAATCTTTTAGATTTTGTTTCGCAAAAAAATGATATTGATAAAAAAGCAAAAGATATAAACGAAAATTTAAACGATCAAACGCAAAAAATCGAAGGCGCGGAAAAATATAAGATTGGCTGCGATACCCGAGAAACTGCCTCTCCTGTTGTAAGAATATTATCGTTAATGGGAGTTGCTCTTGAACTGGAGCAGTTAAACATCGCTGATTATGTTGTTTCAGAGCGTGTTGGAATCGAAAGAAAATCAGCTCAAGACTTTTCAGATTCTATAAAAGATGGAAGATTGTTTAACGAATTGATCTCCTTAAAGGAAAACTTCGATAGACCTATCCTAATTCTAGAAGGAGATCCGTTCTTAAATTCAAACATAAACGAAAACGCTTTATATGGTGCAATAACATCAATAATTCTTAGTTTAGGAATAATTGTTTACAGAACGAGTAATCCTCAAGAAACTGCTACGTTTCTATTTCAATTGGCAAAAAAAGAAGGATCAGTTTCTACAAGTAGAATTAATTTAAAATTCGAAAAAGCTCCTATAGAGATGTCTCAATTATTAGAGTTCATCGTGGCAAGATTTCCGGGTATAAACTCTTCGAGGGCTAAAAATTTACTCTCGGAATTTAAAACGATCAAAGAATTAACGAATGCGGATATAGGCGATTTATTGAAAGTTGAAAAAATTGGAAAAAAATTAGCTCAAGAGATTTATAAAATTTGTAGATATAAATACGAAAATAAATAAAAATTTTTAACAATAAAACTAATTATAATATTATAATTGTATTTATTCAAAAAGGATGAATACTTTTTAAACATAAAAAAAAATAATAAAAATATTGAACTTTAAAACGTTTTAGCGAAACAGTTAATTGACAAAAAATAAGAGAGAAGTCTATGATTAAGTTCAAGGTGGTCATCGCTGGTGATAAAAGCGTTGGAAAAACAAGTCTCTTAAGGCGATATGCTACTGGGAAGTTCGAAAAATCTACGCTCAGTACAATAGGTGTAGATTTTGAGACGAAGAAAATTAACGTAGATGGCGTAGAAATTCTGTTAAATTTGTGGGATTTTGGCGGAGAAAAAAAGTTTCGGTTATTATTTCCCTCTTACGTCTCTGGTGCATCGGGAGCGTTAATCTTATACGATATTACAAATAAGGAATCCTTACTTGATCTTCACAACTGGATTAAACTTATTGAAAATGTTACTCAACCTCCAAGAACCAAAATTTTAATAGAACATAAAATTGATTTAGAAGATCAGAGAGAAGTGTCAAGAGAAGAGGCAATGAATATCTTCAACCAATATAAGTTTCAAGGGGAAATATTAGGAACCTCTGCGAAAACGGGGCAAAATATTGAAAACGCCTTTGAGATGTTAGGGAGACAGATTTTAAAGAATTCACTTCAAAAATGTGGCAATTGTGGAAAGCATTATCCAGTCGAATTGAAATTCTGCCAGTATTGCGGCACAAAGCGTTATTAAATTCTCAATCTCAATTTCATTGTACTTTTTCTTTCAATATTGCTGAACAAAGCGTTATTAAATTCTCAATCTCAATTTCATTGTACTTTTTCTTTCAATATTGCTGAACAAAGCGATTTTAATTTTTTTCATTCTGTTTTTAAGACTCTTCAAATGTAAGATTGTAATACTTTTTAAAAAAAAATATATCTTAAAGAATATTTTACTTCAAAACTGTTTAAAAATAAAAACAATTACAATTGTTGATTAAAAATGCATTATAATTTCGACGATGACATTCAAGAAATAATTAATCGTCTTAAAAAGGACAACACATCTTTTAAAGATAAAACAATATTAGTGACCGGTGGTGCGGGCTTTCTCGGTTCTTGGGTATGCGATGTTTTAACAAAACAAGACGCGTTTTGTATTTGTTTAGACAATTTATCCTCGGGAAGGAGCGAAAACGTTGAGCATTTAACGAAAAAAGAGAATTTTAGGTTTATAATGCATGATATATCAACTCCAATATATTTCGGCTTTACTCACCATCCAAACGGTATTTGCGTAGGGGAAATTAATAAAATTGACGTAGTCATGCACTTAGCAAGTAGAGCGTCTCCATTTGAATTCAAACGTTTTCCTATCGAAATTATTAAGAGCAATACGCTAGGAACAATGAACGCGTTAGACATAGCAAAAGCTCACAACGCGTTGTTTTTTTATACGAGCACGAGCGAAGTCTATGGAAATCCTCCTATAGAATGGATTCCTACTCCCGAAGAATATTGGGGTAATGTAAATTCGTTAGGTCCTCGTTCGTGCTACGACGAATCTAAGCGAGCTGGAGAAGCAATAATAAAGGCTTACGAGCTAGAGCATAATTTGAAGATAAAAATAGTGCGAATTTTTAACACGTCAGGACCAAGAATTAGATATGGTCCAGAGTACGGTAGAGTAATTCCTAATTTCATTAACCAAGCTTTAAACGACGAAGATATTACCGTTTTCGGAGATGGCTCACAAACAAGAAGCTTTACATACGTTGTAGATGAAATAGAAGGTATTTTAAAAATGGTAGGAAAAAAAGAAGCGTTAGGACATGTAATAAACTTAGGAAGCGATAAAGAATTCACAATCTTAGACTTAGCTAATATAATAATAGAACTTACTAATTCAAATTCAAAGGTTTTATTCAAACCTCTTCCTATTGACGACCCCGAAAGACGTAGACCCGTGTTAAAGAAGGCCAAAGAAATCCTAAATTGGGAACCTTCTACTTCGTTAAAAGAGGGCCTAAGAAAAACTATTGCGTGGTTTAAAGACATTGAGCATAAAGAGTAAAATTGATAAAAAATCGAAAAAGAAAGCCGAATTAGAGCTACAATTCAAGGAATTTCAAAAAATTCTTAAAGTATTGTTATTATTCGGTATTATTATTGTATCGGGATTTATAATTTATTACGTTTGGTATTTCAATTTTTCTCAAGAAGAAGATTACGTGGGTTTTGGCGTTTTAAATCACCGTAAAGAGGCAGAAAATTATCCTACTATAGCTTATAAGAATCAACTCGTTGAATTTTATGTAACAGTAGAAAATCAATTAAGTCGCGATTTTACGTTTAAAATTAGAGTGTACAGAGGAGACAATCAAACAAAATTATCGTCGGATGGATCTGAAAACGCCCATTATCTGTATTCAACAGATAAAGAGAGGCTTAAACCGCAAGAAGATTGGATGTCAGACAAATTATCCGTATCGTTTCCAGTCAACGGAACCAATCAACAAATAATCGTAGAATTATGGGAATACTCTATTGATGACAGAGATTTTTACGATATTCTCTGGTTGCGTTTAGCTATTATCTCCTAATTCGCAGATCCTATAATTTGAACATCTTTTATTTTTACGTAAGGCGCTTTATAAGATCCGTAAACGCTGAAATCTTTGGATACGGCTTCTATACTTTTAAATAAGTCCAATAGATTTATACCAATCATCGTTTCATTTAAAGATTCTTTAATTTCGCCGTTTTTTACGATATTTCCATGTAAAATTAATCCTGAAAAATCGCCCGTAGCGATGTTTGGACTATCGCCCGTATAATCAAATAATATGCCTTCCTTGGTCGTTGAAATCATTTCCACTTTGGATAAATCTCCGCTTTTCATGATAAAATTAGATATACCTATTGAAGGTACGGAACTATAAGAACTACGAGACGCGTTACCCGTGCTTTCAACGCCGTCTTTCCCTGCCGTATAACTATTATAGAGCAATTGAACGAATTTACCGCTTTCTACTATCTTTTTATTTTTACAAGGGACTCCTTCGCCATCGAATTCTAACGATCCCGTTGATCTTTCGATTAACGCGTCATCTTCTACGTTTAAATGCTCTGAGCCAATAATTTTGTCTTTTTTATCTATAAGAAAACTCCTCTTATATTGGTAAGTTTCTGCGTTAACAGCAGAAGCCAATGGGCTTAAAATTAGATTGATTGTACCTTTAGGTGTTAGAATTAAAGGCGTTTTCTTGCTTTTTATCTTTATCCGATTTAAATTCAGTTTTGCGTCTAATAACGCATTTTTAGCTATTTCTGTAGCATTAATTTCATTTAAGTTTCTTTTAGACTGCCACTCGTATCCAAACGATGTTTCTTTACTGACTTTATCTTTTACAATAATATTAGACGAAATAGAACAAACTGTTTCTTTACCTTCGATTTCTAATCCGTTTGAATTGAAAATGTATCTCTCAGAACAATTGGATAAGAAATTTGCCGATTGCGAAATTGCTAACTCGTCTTCGCTAC